>Ga0302314_10007726_pt1 | contig 19292 bp, 17 predicted proteins | sample III_Palsa_N2_3_FD_200533 | JGI IMG/M metagenome (GOLD analysis project Ga0302314, IMG submission 200533) | Peat permafrost microbial communities from Stordalen Mire near Abisko, Sweden - III_Palsa_N2_3 | ecosystem: Environmental > Terrestrial > Soil > Palsa > Peat permafrost | place: Sweden...
CTATTGGCAGCCTGAGAATGCGAGCGGATCGCTACATAGCGTCCGGCAAGGCTGAAGATGCCCATTCCCGCCGGGTCTTCCCGCTGCGCGGTTTCGGCGCCCCAGCCCGACTCTCCCAGTGTCAGGACTTTGGCGGGGTCGTCGATGCCGGAGCCGTCGTCGCGGATGACAAGCGCCGGCCATCCGCCCAGCGTGCCGGTGTCGATTTCAACACGGGTTGCGCCCGCTCGCCGGCTGTTCTGCAGCAGTTCGGCCAAGCAGTCGAATAGCGTCCCGTTGTAAAGTCTGGTTACACGGGTGATCAGCGATTGACCGACACGGGGCTGGATTGTGGCTGACAGGGTCATGGAATCGTACTCCACAAATGCAAAAGCCCGGCGCGAACCGGGCTGACAGGATGGAATTGGAATTGAGCGGACGAGCCCGGGGCTTCGCCGTGCGTTCAACGTTGGCCGATGACAGTCCTGCCTCAGGCAGCCAGTGCAAGATCGGCGGGAGGTTCGGTGATCGCGCCTTCATCTGCTCGCACCGATCCAGCCTTGGCTGCCGCTGCGTGGATCCAGTCGGCGGCCGCTTGGGCTTGCGCGGCGGCGGCGAAGATCGCACGGGTGTCGTGCCGCAAAACGGATAGCCAGGACGAGAGGTAAGCCGCATGATCGGGCCGGGGTGTGCACGCGAGACCAAGATCAGCCATAATCATGGCGCTGCCGATCTCGGCACATAACTCTTCCCGCGACCTGATTGCCCGATCTTTATGATAGTCTCTAAGTGTTTCGCGCGACAGTCGTGAGGGATGACCAGTCGCATGGACGATTTCATGTGCGAGCGTGCTGACCAGATCGAGGTCACTATCGAAATCTATACGCTGCGGCAGAAAAACTTTATCGAGATCAGGACGGTAATACGCATCATGCGGTCCATATTCAACAGTAATATCTAGGCTTTCGAGGAAGGTCAATGCATCGACTATCGGCGTCGCAATTGGTGTAACTTTCTTGATGGCCCCGTCATCTGCCCCATCGACCTGATCGCGGTTAAAGACGACGAACGATCGGGCAAAAAACTGGGCACGGCTGTCCCCTTCCCCATCACCGGGATTACCAATCGGCCCGGCGCCGTCCTGGCGTTCGACCTTCTTCCAAAGGATGACATGAGTGCCGGTTTCGCCCTTGCGGACTTGCGCGCCATTGCCCTTCCACTGCTGATAGGTGCCGAATATCCCGGACGAATATCCGCACGCATCGGCGGTAGCCCACAAAATCAGGCGATTGATGCCATTGTAGCGCCGACCGGCGACACTGGTCGGTCGCATGATTGGCGCCGAGCTCAAATGCCAGGGCATGTTCCAAGTCCCGGCCCCTGCTTCGATGGCAGCAATGAGTTGGTCGGTGACGGTTGCGTACAGATCGCGTCGGGGTTTCATCTGTTTGGTTCTCCACTGGTCCAAGCGCTTGCGCACTCGATCTCCCGCTTCACCTTTGTCGCAGGAGCCACTCGCGCAGTGACGCGTTGCGGGGGCCGGCCGCGCCAACCCCCGCTTCGGTTTTGTCGGGATGGTTTGCGTCAGGCCGCGTCGGAGACCGGTTCTTGCGACTCGTTCTGGTTCGCCGCGTCACAAGCCGGTGTGTCTGCATCAAGGGCGATCTCGGCCTGTTCGACGGCGACCGGCTCATCAGCGAAACTATCGTCGTCGGTTTCACCAGCAGAGCCGAATCGCATGGCGTCCGGCACCCATGCCAGCGCGCGGGCCTTGATCTCCGGTTCGGTGATCGTGTCACCGGCGCAGAGCCGGGCGGCGGCCGATGCGAGCTCGGCCTTCTTTGCCGTCGCATAGCGCCCGGGAAGCTCGGGATCCAATTGCCCGAGGATGCTCAGGATCTGGTCCTTCTTGATGCGATCGAAGAAGTTCTCGGCGCCGGGACGCCAGTGGTCGGCGGTGGTGATACCCATGAGCTCGCCCAAGCCAGTCTGGAACGCCGACTTGTGCACCCCACTGGCGAGCCCCGCTGTCAGGCTCTGGCTGACGGCATAGGCGAGCCAGCACGCACGGGTGTCATCATCGAGTGCCCGGAACGCGAGGAACGCGGCGAAGCTGTCTTCTTCGCGCGCCCAGTCGTTGGACAGCGAGGCCCGGATCGTTTCGAGTTCGGTGACCGCAGGGCTGACCGGAATTCCGGTGAGGCCCATCGGCTCGTTGCGATCGGCGATACGGATCGTGCAGCCGGTCTTTGCCGTCCCGAAGTGCCCAGCCAGATCGCGTGCCAGCGAGAAGATCGCCAGATCAAATGCAAGCGCCTGGTCGTATGCGAGATGCAACGCCAGGACATCGCGGCGATCCTTGGCCATCTGCTCTTCGAGCGAACGTGGAAGGGCCGCCTGGACGGCGGGTACTTCGTCACCAGCCTCGATCGTGCCTGGAGCGTTGCCCGCGGGATTGCTGCGGCGCTCGGGTTTGCCGGTGGTGTAGAAGGTTTCGAGGAGGCGCGGGCTACCGTCTTTGCCCAGCACCAGAAACGTGCCCACATTGGGCCTGTCTTCGTCGGGGATCAGATATTCGGTATCCCCAAGTCGCTCGTATTCGGCTTCAAGCGCGTCATGCTCCGTCTCGAGCGCTGAGACGACATCGTCGTCCTGCGGGTCATCAAGCGCCTCGCCGATTTCCTCGAGGCGCTGCGAAATCTCCAGCATGCGCGCGGCGGCTTCAGCGCTTGGGCCTTCACGGCGTGGCCAGTAGGCATGCAGCTCCTTCGTATCCTCATAGCTGACGTGAGTCGCGAGAAGCGGTTTGACCCAGCCGAGGCGACTGCCCAGCGCTGCAACGTCCGCCTCGAAGGTCAGCTTCTTCATCGCCAGTTCCATGGCGAGGTCACCGTCGAGCCAGAGCCCCTCCCCTTCCCCGGCGAACAGGTCGCGCTCGATACGCCCGCCACAGCCGGTGTACTCCGCTTCACCCAGAAAGCGCGCGACGGGATGGCTGGATGCCAGCGATTCTTCGGCAATGGCCCGGCGGATCGCCTGCGCATTGTCGCGTTGCCAACTGGTCGACAGCCGCTCCCATGCTACCTGCTGGCGGTCGCGGTCGCCGATCGAGCCATAGGCCATCGCGACATCGAGCGTGATGTCGCCAGTCGCCAGCGCGGTGAAGATCGGCTCGGCCAGATCGGCCAGGCGGAGGCGGCCTTGGACGTGGCGAACGGTCACGCCGAACCGCCGGGCAACAGCCTCGGCATCGGCGCCTTCGGCAACGATATCGGCATAGGCGCGGGCTTCGTCAGCTGGCGTCATCGCCTCACGGATGAGGTTTTCTGCCAGGCTTATTTCGCGGGCGGCGGCATCTTCGTCACCGCACAACCGCACATCGACAGCGTGATCCTTCGGCAGGACACCGCGCTCGATCAGCAAGCCGATCGCGCGCCAGCGCCGGCCGCCGGCGTGGACATCGAACAGCGTCTTGCGGCCTTTTGCTGGACTGACGATGAGCGGCTGCAACAGGCCGTGTTCGGCAATACTGGCGGCGAGCGCCTCAAGCCCGGCTTCGGCATTGAGCTTGCGGACATTGCTGTCGGACAGACGCAGCTTGGCGTGGTGAATCGTGGTGGCCTGCATGAAGGGTCTCCCGGACCAGTTCCGAGGCCCGGATCATGCGAGACACTTTTGTCTCCCAGGGGGCCTCGACCCCAATTTCACCACTCCCCTCTCTGCAGCCTCGCCCCCGCTACGTGTTCCCCCGGCGATAAGCACGAGCAGGGAATATACCCGGTTGACCCCAACCCACCTTCTCAGGATCGGCTGCTGCCTATGGACTTTGACGATCAGCTGCGCCGCTTTTTCGGGACCGACGATCTCCACACCCTCACTCCGGCCGCGCTTGCCGGCGGGGTCGAGCATATGCGCGTCGAGTTGGGGCTGGAGAAGGACAAAGCTCGGCGTTTCGCGATGTGGACGATCCTCCACATGCTGGGTGAAGCACCCGATCTCGATGTGGCTTTCAAGGATGAAGCCGGCCGCGATGCAGCGCGCAATTTCATGGACTTGATGGCCAAATCGACAAGCGAGTAGCCGCGCGGAGCGGTCCAAAGTCCAAGGTTGGTCGGGTTAGTCCGATTTTCCGTGCTTGGATTTTCGTACAGTTTACCGCTAGCAGTCCGACTTCCACGAACCAGGGAAGTTGAAACCAATGAATAACAGTGACCTTGCCGATACGATTGCTGCAGCACATGGCCTGACCAAAGCCGATGCGCGCAAGCTGGTCGATGGCGTGTTTGCCGAGATTGCCGAGGCAGCGGCCAAGGGCGATGAAATCAGCTTGAATGGCTTTGGCAAATTCAAGGTGAAGGCGACGGAAGCCCGTGAAGGCCGTAATCCTTCGACCGGAGCGACCATCCAGATCGCGGCTTCGAAGAAGCTGACTTTCGCGCCCGCCAAGGCGGTGAAAGACAAGCTGAACGGATGATTCGGCAATAGCGCCCTGCCCAAAGGCGGGGCGCTGACCGAACCGCTGCAAGCCTGGAAATCCCGATTTCGCGGAGGAACGAAATCAATCTCGATCGACGCGGGCGCCTTTGAGGCTGCGAAATCGCTCGATCGCAGCAGCAACAAATCCCGGAGGGGAGCGGCCAAAGACGCTGGTCTGCTTGCCAGGCCCGAGTCGAAGGTCATAGCCTACCCAGGTAAAATCGTTGGCCTCGGCGGCGAGGAGCCAGCTTTCATTCGGTCTTGGCAAGCCCATGGCCCTGGCAACATCCTCGGGGATCTTGACGGTTGCCGAGGTCGAGAACTCGCCCTTGGTGGTTACAGCCATCACGACGACCCTGCCCTCACCGGCTGCGATCACCAGGACAGGGCGCGCCTTGTTGCCTTCGCTCGCCCCCTGAGCGGCATCAGCTTTGAACAGGTAGACATAGTTGTGAACTTCGCCGAGCTTCGGGAACGGAAACCGGTTTATTCCCGCCATCGGCCCGTTGCCACTTCGTCTGCTGACGGACCGAACTGGGTCAGAAAGCTGTCATCCTGTTCGCTAAGCTCTTCGGCCGCGATGACACGCCGGTGGCCGTGCAGAACCTTGATCGCCTCCTCGGCCAGCGCGAAATAATCGGGGCTGACGACATAGGCGTATGGCCGCTTGCGCTTGGTGAGTGCAACCGGGCGTTGACGGCTCGTGTCGATAAAGCCACCTGGTTGGTGGTGGAATTCGGTGAGGCTCACCTCGACAGGTTCGGTGGGGCCGGTCATCTCATTCTCCTTAGACTCAGCATTATGGCTATTTTGCTGAAAATTGCAATAATGCTGACTACCGGGTTTCAAAACCTACCCCTGACCTGACAGCCTCCCGCTCGATCATATACGGCGGCGGAGGGTCGGCCCAGGCATAGCCTTGGCGCTCCATCTGACGCGCCATGGATCGGCGATAGCGCGCGGGCCAGTCGAGATGCCGCTTGAGCCGACGCTGGATCTTCACCAATTGGCTCGCCAGCGTGGCGCGGCGGATGAAGAGCGCGGGCTCGATCCAGTTAGCCCGTGCATCTTCCAAACTGCGGACGGAATCACGGACGAATTCGAAGCTGGCTTGGACCTATGCTGCGTATTGGATGAGATGACCATCGTCCTGTTCGATTGGGAGGAAGCCGACACCCGGACAGGGGGCCCCGCCAACATAATGGTGAGCCAGCATGCCGTTCTTGCGCAAAGACTTTCGCCGCCCGCAGATCTGACACCGATAGCCGCTCATGCCGCGAGTTGCTCTAGGATGTCGTTGGCGGTCTGGACAGGGACAAACAAGCGGCACTGAAACTGGATGATTTCGGTGAAACAGCCCTTGGCCTTGTAGGCTGGCAGCGCGCGGGCATCGAAGCCGAGAATCTCGAGCCGCTGTTCGCCGTTGACCCGCGAACGCTTCAAATTGAGGCCATGCGCCGCGTTGATCGGCACAACCTTCCCGGCCATGGCGGCGCTGACGATCTCGGAAACAGTCAGTGCAATGGTCCCGCCAAGACCAAGCTTGTCGAGCAGCGCGTTAACGGCATCGACCGGCACAATGCGGCCCAGCATGCTGCGGCCGTCCTGAGTAATGAGGCGGCGAACCTGCGCATCCTCCCCCAGCAAGTTCCAGATCGGGAGGAGGCGCCCGGTGGCAAGGAAGAATCGCTCGACGTGCGGATGCAGCGCGGCATTGTCGGCTTCGGCTTGCCAGAGCGGCGTGAAAGTCGCGGCGTCGATATCGATCCAGTGGCTCTCCTCGAGATCGCTTTGCGGGATAAGGGAACTGCGGCCCTGCCGGTAGAGCTTCCAGACCTTCATCAGATGCCCGTCCTCATCGAGCCAGGGTCGGTCGGGAATGAGCAAAGCGACTTTGCCGGATCGCTCATTGCGCGTGAAGCGGCCCTGCCCCGCTGCTCTCGCGCTGCGCGCCAGGATGTCTTCAACCGAAGTGATCCGGATCGCCCATTGCGCCTCGATTGTGAGCAGCTGCGTGACGCTGCCGGCCTTGTCGCGGAACAGCTCTCGCTCCTCGACAATGGCAAGCTTATCGGCGATCAGCGTTTCGACGCCCGTATCGAATGTTCCCGCCCTCTTGGCCGCCTCGATGCGCGCCTCGACCAGGCCAAGAAATTCGTCGAAGATGGCGTTCTGCATCGCGATCGGGAGCGCAAGAATGCGATTGAGCCAGCGCTGGATCGGCGGCAGGTTCTCAACCAGGGACCCTTCGTATTCGAGCTTGAGGCCGGTGCGGTGGCAGAAGGCCTCGAAACTGGTCGAGGTTAGCTTGCCGGCATACAGCAGGCGGTACCACTGGATCAGGCCCTCACGAGCATATTCGCTTTCCAGATTGTCAGCCGGGTTGAACAGATTTTGCCCCCCGGTCTGGCGCTGTCCGCGCGTGAGCGCGCCCAGCGCATCAAGCCGCCGCGCAATCGTTGAGATGAATCGCCGCTCGCCGCGGCAGTCGGTGGTGACCGGCCGGAAGATCGGCGCTGAGGCCTGATGGGTACGGTTGGTGCGCCCGAGCCCCTGAATGGCCTTGTCAGCCCGCCAGCCCGGCTCGAGCAGGAAATGCACCCGCCGCTGCTGGTTCGGCACCGCAAGGCTGGCATGATAGGATCGACCGGTCCCGCCGGCGTCGGAAAAGACCAGCACGCGCTTCTTGCCTGCCATGAACAGGTTGGCGTCGGCAATGCCGGCGGAGGCCGATCGCGATTGCAGCTTCTGCGAGCCATCCGGCAAAGTCAGGAGTCGCTTGGTCCTGCCGGTCACTTCGGCAACGGCATCGACACCGAAACGGGTGATGATCGCATCGAGCGCCGACGCGATTGGCGGGAGGGCGGCGAGCAGTTCGATGGTATCGTCGCGGATGCGGATCGCCTCGGGGCAATGCACGGGATTGCCGTCCTCGCCGATCCGGGGACGTGATCGTTCGTTGCCTTCTTCGTCGAAATAGCTTTCCATCGCCCGGGTCGGAAAGGCGTGCTGCAGATAGCTGAGACAAAGCTCCTTCGGAGACAGGTCGATCGCTAGCTCCACCCGGTCTTCGGCATCAAGATCGGCAAGGCGCCGGTCGAGTAGGGCTTCGGACGTGGAGACCAGCTGAACCACCGCGCTCATTCCGTCGTCCAGCGCCCGGCTGATCGCCGGTAGCAGCGAGGGCAATTTCATCGATAGCAACAGCTGACCGAAAAACCGCTGGACCGAGCTCTGGAATCGGCTGCGGGCGGCTGACAAGGCTTGCCCGTTGAGCGTTTTGCCCTCCAGCGGGTCGATCACACCCGACGCGACCAACGCGGTCTCGAGGTTGCGGTAGATGATCGACCAGTTCTCGGACCAGGTGTCAAAGTCGGCAATCTGGTCCGGTGTCAACCGATGTTCGAGGATGTCGTATTCGACGCCGGCGTAGGACAGCGAGCGTGCGGTGTAGACGCCCATCGCTTTCAATTCGCGCGCCACCAGTTCCATGGCGGCAATTCCGCCTTCGCGGATGCGCGTGGTGAAGCTGGTGCGATCGGGGAACTGTGTCCCCTCCCCCCACAGGCCAAGCCGGACTGCATAGGCGAGATTGTTCAGTGCGACGTGAGGTCGTCTAAGTAATTGTTCGAAAGGAGGTAATTCATGAATCGAACCTGATGTTCCGTCGTCAGTAGCCTACCGGCACATGCGGGACTGGTAACGGTCCGGTGTGAAGCTGCCGGGACAATGTAGTCTTGCCTTCGGGCAGTATCGGAACCGTGAGGAACGGATACTTCTGCGAGCATCAACGCGGATAGACGCTAGGCTTGGTGGTATGACCAACGAAAGTGAACTGCTGATAAACGTCGTCACTGGCAACAAGCCAAAGATGCTGACAGGCTTGAACCAAAAGGTACGCGGTCGGATACTTCTCTTTAACATAGGGGTACACGGACAACATGACCGCCGGCGGAGAGGCAGGGTCTAACCCACCATCGTTACTTAGGTGAAACACGGTAAGCCCGTATCCCCGCCCAGCAATGGGCAGGCCGACTGCAAGGGAAGCTGTCGGGGATGCGGGTAAAGGAGGTCGGAGAAAGCGAATGTCGGATTGTAATGATTCGAATAGGGGTTGCGGCTCGCCAACATCACCCCGCCCGAAAGGGGGCAGACTTCCGACTGGTCTCTCGTCGCGAAAGAGCAGGCAGAACCCTCACAGGAGGACAGGCAAATGGCGGTCAATTCAATGACTGGTGCGGCCTCCCGCGGGAAACCGGACTGGAGCCAGATCGACTGGCAAAAGGCGCGGTCAAACGTTCGACGGCTGCAAGTGCGTATCGCGAAGGCAGTAAAGGAAGGACGCTGGAGCAAGGTGAAAGCCCTGCAACGGCTGCTGACCACCTCGTTCAGCGGCAAAGCTCTTGCCGTGAAACGGGTTACAGAGAATCAAGGAAAGAGGACGCCCGGAGTGGACCGGATCATCTGGGACTCGCCGGGCAAGAAAGTCAGAGGGTTATCGTCACTCAGACGGCGGGGCTACCACCCGCAGCCACTGAGACGGGTTTTCATACCCAAAGCGAATGGAAAACTTCGTCCACTGGGGATTCCCACCATGATCGACAGGGCCATGCAGGCACTCCACCTGCTTGCGCTCTTGCCGATCGCGGAAACCACAGCGGATCCCAACTCGTACGGCTTTCGGCCATACCGAGCCGCTCGCGACGCTGTCGGTCGGTGCTTCCTTGCACTGAAAGGCAAAGGAACGGCGGAATGGGTTCTGGACGCGGACATATCCGCTTGCTTCGACGAAATCAGCAAAGACTGGCTTATAGCCAACATCCCTATGGACAAGGCAATACTCCGGAAATGGCTGAACTCCGGCTACATGCAGGATGGCAAATGGTTCGAGACACGGGCGGGGACCCCTCAAGGGGGGATAATCTCGCCCACCCTCGCGAACATGACTTTGGACGGGATGGAAGCGTTGCTTTGGAGCCACTTCGGCCCCCAGCATCGCAACCGAACCACCAAGGTCTATGTGGTGCGCTACGCCGACGACTTCGTGATCACCGGCTCCTCTCCCGATGTTCTGGAGCAGGCGAAATCCTTGATCACGGACTTTTTATCGGAACGGGGACTATCTCTGTCCGACGAAAAGACACGCGTCGTACGAGTTGAGGAAGGCTTTGACTTCCTTGGCTGGACCGTGCGCCGAAAGAAGGGGCAACTCTTCATCAAACCCGCCGCGAAAAATGTGGCTGCGTTTGTGCGCAAGGTTCGGGCGATTATCACAGGTGCCACCAGCATCACGCAAGGAGAACTGATAGCACGACTCAACCCCGTCATTCGAGGTTGGGCCAACTATCACCGCAATCAGGTATCCAAGGACACCTTCGACAAGGTGGACTCCTATATCTGGGAGCGGCTCTGGCGTTGGGCCTGCCGTCGACACCACAACAAATCGCGACGCTGGGTGAAGCAGAAATACTTCCCCCGTGAAGGCGACCTGAATTGGGTGTTCAAGGCGGCAATGACTGATCGCAATGGGAATACGACGGTCGAGCGGCTGTTCAAAGCCGCATCCGTCCCCATCCGTCGTCATGCCAAAATCCGGGCGGCAGCCAATCCGTTCGACCCTATCTGGGATAGCTACTTCGCCAACCGGCGTCGTTCTCCTGGTAGCCTTACGGATCGGTCCTCCCGACCCACCTCAACCTTTGCTCTCGAACTTCCGGCTCGGGTTACACCGGGCTTCGCAGAGGCTTGAGCCGGATGCCGCGAAAGTGGCACGTCCGGTTCTGAGGGGGGCGCGGTCCGGCGACGGGCCGCGCCTACCCGACCGTCCGATGCGCCAGTGGCGGAAGCGTAGATTACCCGGGCGCGTGGCAGTCGGTTCTGCAATTCGACGCCGACGATCCCCTGCTGCGAGCCTTTGACCGCACCGAAGCGACCTTGTCCGCCCGCGACCCCGCCCATGGCGTGAGCTTCGTCAAACAGGATTACGCCCTGGAAATCTGGCCCAAGCCATTCGAGCAATTGCTGGAGCCGGGTTTTCTCGCCGGTCCCGCTGCGCAGCGTAGCGTAAGACGCGAAAAGAATACCGTCAGTCTGACGGATGCGCGCCTCGGGTTTGATCTTCGACAGCGGCTGGATGTCGAGCGCCATACCACCCAACGCTTGCCAATCCCGGCGCGCGTCTTCGATCAGGGCATTGCTTTCGCTGATCCACAGATGGCACCGGCTGCCTCGGAGCCACTGATCCATAAGCATCGAAGCAAGTTGGCGCCCTTTGCCGGCACCGGTGCCGTCACCGAGGAAAAAGCCGCGACGATAGATTGCGCCTTCTGCATCGGGCACGAGTTCGAGGCCGCGATCGGGGACGCAATAACGACCATCAAGATCAGTCGAAGTGGCATCGAGCGCGTGAACGAGCGTTTCCAGCTGGGCGCAGCTGAGTACCTTGTCGCCGATCACTCGTGCCGGAAGCAGCGGAATATAGCTCGGCACGGGCAGCGCGACCGATGCCATGGCAGCGGATTCCACCAATGGCGACGGATGATCAGCGGCGTCAGGCAATATCAAACGTTGCGGTCGATAAGCGACATAAACGCCCACCGCCTGCTCAGCGTCTGCGATCGTCTCGCGCACCTCATAGGCGAGCGGCGTAGGTTCGTTCGATCCTGATGCCGCGTTTGCACATTGGGCAGGTAAGGGACTTTTGGTGCGAAATCCGGCCAGCGGTGTTCGAACCAGGCGCATCGTTTCCGCAGGCGGAAAAGCGGACGACGGCTCATCGGTCATCGGCAATCGAGGCGCCAGATCATCTGCGGAGGGGATCAAATCTGCAAGGTTTGTGCGGTTGATAACGGCGGTGGAAATGCTGCCTGACAGTTTATCGATAACGAGCAAGCGTATCGGAATTGAGGTGCCTTGGCCGACAAAGGCTCCCTCGACACGGGCGTGTAACGCCACAGATGTGCCTTGAAGCACACGCTGGAAAATCTCGGCGCGGCGTCCCTGGCGCGAAAAGCCATCGGGCATGATGGCAACGAGCCTGCCATTTGGACGCAAAGCCGAAAGAGCCGCAGCGAGATGGCGAGCCGCGGCTGCCGGATCTTCCTGGCCTGCCGCATTGCGGGCGAAGGGTGGGTTCATGAGCACCACACTTGGTCGCTCCGTCACGTGGCTGGAGATTCTGGCACCATCAAAACCCGTTACCGCTGCGGCGGGGAACAGTCGGCGTAGCAGTTCCTGTCGGACGGGATCGATTTCATTCAGATGAAGGGTGCTCACATGGCGAGCCCAGATCGCCAGCGCTCCCGTCCCCGCGCTCGGCTCCAGGACCACATCGTTGACTTGAATATCGGCAAGCCGGGCGGCGAGCCAGGCCAGCGAAATGGGCGTGGAGAAATGTTGAAGGCTGACCTGTTCCTCGCTGCGGACAGTTTGGGTGGGCAGCCTCGCTTCGATGGCGTTCAAATTGGCCAAGGCCTGCGCCGGGTCGGATGGCATCGACTTCGTTGATAGCAAGGACAGCACAGCCGCCTCAACCATTTGGAAGCTATCGCGCTGGGACCACGCTCCATCGGCAGCGCCTGTGCCAAAAGCTTCAGCCATGGCAGCATTCATCAAGCGCCTGCTGATCTTTTCTCCACACTCCAATGCTGAAACAATTTTTGCGGCGGCATCGAGCAGATGGATGACGAACGCGGCGGGACGTGAGGAAGACGGTGGCACAAGCGCAGTCCTTTCGGGTTTAGAAAACTCGAATGCACCGCCTCCCGCTCTCACTCTCCCACATGTTCACATGTGGAATTGTGAAATTGTGGGAAGGTGAGTGAGTACGACTTGCCAACAAAATAGCCGCCCAACTCGAGCACAGTGATGCCAATTGTATAGAGCCTTCTGAATCAGCCATATGGTTCCGCGTCCAATCGCGCGCGCAATTTTATGTTGCACTGCAGCAACTTTATCGATGCTCGTGCATTTACCTTATTGATGTGGTGGTCCTGCCGCACGTGGAGGCCTGCCGTGGATCGCAATTCCGATATGGCGACCGACTTACGAATGCTTGGCGCGCACACGCAGGAGGTGGGGCGCGACGCTAAAGCTCTGGTCGAGCTCAAATCGTTTGGCTCGAATCCGGGGAACCTGCGATGTTACATACATGCACCTGCGATCGTTCAGCCAGAGGCGCCGCTCGTCGTCGTGCTTCACGGCTGCTCCCAAACTGCCGCAGGGTATGACACGGCGAGTGGCTGGTCGCAGATTGCAAATGACCTCGGATTTGTCCTGCTCTTTCCTGAGCAGCGACGCAGCAACAACCTGGGCATGTGCTTCAACTGGTTCGAACCTGCCGACACAGCCCGCGACAGCGGCGAAGCTCACTCGATCCACCAGATGATCGCAACCGTCGGGTCGCGCTGGCCAATCGATCAAGAGCGCATATTTATCACCGGTTTTTCCGGCGGCGGGGCGATGGCGTCGGCCATGCTGGCGACGTATCCCGAAGTGTTTGCCGGCGGCGCGATTATCGCGGGCATGGCTTATGGTGTTGCCAATGGCACAATCGACGCTTTTGGAAAAATGCATGGGTACGGCCTGCCAGAGACGGGCGTGCTAGTACAAAAGGTCGTGGATGCATCGGATTGCACAGGGCCCTGGCCGACGATCGCTATCTGGCATGGTGCCGCCGACCACACGATCGATGTCGCCAACGCCGACGCGATCGCGCGTCAATGGCGCACTTTGCACAAATTGGACGAACAGCCGACCCGCACCGAAACCGTTGATGGTGTGCCCCACCGCATATGGTCCGATGCTGGCGGGCGTGTAACGCTTGAAGATTACATCGTGCCTACAATGGGCCACGGCACGCCGCTCAAGCTTTCGGAGCTTTCGGCTCATGGTGCAGCAGCGCCCTATATGCTCGACGTCGGCATCACCGCGCCACTTCGCATAGCGCAATCTTGGAACCTGGGACATGCGTTACAAAACAGCGCAACACCTGAACCGACGGGTTGACACCGGATCACTCGACCAACGCAAGAACCCATCCGGCGTGCCCGCGTTCACCCATTCGCCGGATTGTCGGGAAAGCTTTGGAGATTGTGGGCGTAAAGAGCGACTTTACCTCAATATCGCGGCCGTGCTGACCCAAGTGAAGCAAAGCGGCCGCGATGGTGAGCGGATAACGAGATCGCCATGCACAATCTCGTCAACGAATTCACATTTTCATCAGCATCATAATGTGTTCCTGCACCACCGGTACGATATCGACCGCCGCATGTTTCAGCGCAGGTGCCGCACGGTCAGCAGCATATGCCTCCTGCACTGCCAGCGCCGGGCCAAGCACGGCCTTTGCTGCGCAATATAGGCAGCATCGCGCGCTGGACCCCTTTCTGCTTTAACTGCGCAATTATTTCGGCTTGCGCTGGCATTGGCAAAGTTGCCGAAAATTCAGGTGATAAAATAATGAAAACATTTCAGCATGCAACCTGTCGTTGATGAATTTGATTGGCCCGCCTATGGCCGAAACAAGTAGCAAACGCTTGTTTTTGTTGACATTAGAGCACAGCGCGCGGATCATATCCCGCGAATCCGCAAATGCTAAGATGGCAGGACGATGCGTTGTTTGCGCCCGAAGTGCGCGCGGCATTTGCCCGGTTGGTCAATGAGGGCTGGACCGATGCCTTGCGCGAAGTCCATCACGACGAGACGATTTACACGTTTTGGGACTATTTTCGCAATGCCTACGCGCGCAATGCCGGGCTTCGAATCGACCATTGCTTGCTGAGCCCGACGCTTTTACCCCGCTTGACCGATGCGAAGGTCGATACACGCGCTCGCGGCTGGGACAAAACCAGCGACCACGCGCCGGTATGGATCATGCTAAAAGCCTAGACTGGCGGGCCAACGTCACGCGACTACGAATAGTTTTGATGTATGCGTTAAATTCGACAATTAGCGGCCCGCGAACTCGGTTCCAGGGATTTTTAAGTCCAAAATAAAGGGGGCCTTTTTGGGGGCTTTTGGACAAATTTGAATATTCTAATATTATGAAAAATAGTCTTTTTTATGCGCTTGTTGGATTCCCTCCTCCGCTACCATAAAAACAATAACTTAGGGCTATTTTGCACGAACGCAGCGTTGGCAATGGCCTGCGCTGCAGAGCGCACAGCCCTTGGCAAAGCACGCCATTGCCTGTTCAATGCGTCGGCGAACGCTGCCGGTGTGGCCTCGCGCCAGCGCGGGGTGAAACGGGATGCTCATACGACAAGGGGATTCGCGCGACAGCGGTGCGGACAGGCGGCTCGCCTTTACGCTTGCGGCTGTTGCCGGCGGGCTCAATGCCGCCGCTTTCGATGCCGTGGGGTTTTTCTCGGCAAACATGACCGGAAATGTGTCGAGCCTGTCCCGGCTGCTCGCTCTCGGGCAATGGCGGCAGGGTTTCGGCTATCTGTTGATCGTGGCGACTTTCGTGTTCGGGGCCATGGTCTCGACCTTGGCCATTGGCGCCGGATTGCGGCGCGGCGCCGTGACCATCTATGCGCAGGTCGTCATCGCCGAGGCGGTCCTGCTCGCAATCCTGGGTATCACCGAAAACTGCTTCGACCGGACAAGCGCGATCCCCAGCCTCATCATCGGGCTCAGCTTCCTGATGGGCATGCAGAACGCGATCGTCACGCATATCTCCGACGCCCGGGTGCGCACCACCCATGTGTCGGGCATGGCGACCGACATCGGCATCGGGATTGCGCGGATGATCGATATCGCGCGGGGCAAGGACAATGGCGCGCAGCGGGAGGCGATCACGACGAAACTGCGCCTGCACGTCGGCACGGTCGCGTGGTTTCTCGCCGGCGGGATTCCGGGCGTCCTGCTCTATCGCTTCATTGGCGACCTGGCCTTTGCGGCGGGGTCCATCCCGCTTCTCCTCATCGCGCTCCCCACTGTGGCCAGGCATCGGCCAGGCATCGCATAGCCGGCCGGTCAACACACATTTCCTGATCCGGAATGGACTTTTGCCGGCGGAACTGATGTGGTCGCGGGATCGGCCATTGGCGATCTGGTTCAATGGGCAAGGGGGAACGGCATGCTTGAAGCGTCAGAGGCCAACGAACTGATCGACGAGGCGATCGAGCGGGTCGAGGAACGTGAAGCCAAAACCGTGCGCAAAGAACGCAAGTTTCGTGACCGCCTGTCGCTGCTGGTCGGCATTTTCGCGGTCTGCCTGGCGGTCGTGCATCTGGTCGGCGCGGGGCTGTTGCGCGAAAATGTCGTGCAGACGATCAGGGCGTCCGACGCGTACAATTACATGCAGGCCAAAAAGGTGCGCCAGGTGGTCCTGCAGGTGGGCGCGGTGTCTGCCCCGGCGGCCGAACGCGACAAGCTGCTCGCGCAGGCGCATGCCCTGGACCTGCCGGACGCCAAGGGCCACGGCATCGGCCAGCTTCAGGAAGCGGCCGACGAACTCTCCGCCGATGGCATCAGGGCGGGCAAGGTCGGCGAGCGTTACGAATGGGCCGAGACGGCGCTTCAGATGGCAATCGTGCTGCTCTCGATCGCGATGATCGCCTCGTCCCGCATGATTGCGCTGGGCGCATGCGTGATCGCCACAAGCGCGATCGCATTGGCCGCGGCGACTTATCTGCACGCGATTGGATAGCCAGGCAGACACGCCAAGGCGGCCTGCGGTCTTGCATCAATCCTTCGGCGTACCTGCAGTCAACCCCAGCGCCCGCAGCGGATTGCCGATCAGCCCGCTTACCATCGCCGCCTGTATCCAGCGCACCGGCCAGTTCCTGGACAACGGCCCGACCAGACGGTCGCGCAGGAAGGGCAGAACGCTGCCGTCGGACTGGTAGACCGGGGTAAATATGGCAGTCAGCGCCTGATAGAGGCGGACGTGGCTTCGCCGCAGCCGCACCGTCCGGGCCAGTGCCCGGGCGAGATCCGGTGCTTCACGCAGGCCCTTGGCCAGCGCCCAGGCGTCGAGCAGCGCCATGTTCGCGCCCTGGCCAAGCTGGGGGCTCGCCGAATGCCAGGCATCGCCGAGATGGATCAGCGCCGCCTCGGCCGGTTCGGCCAAAGTACGATGTGCATAGCGGGCGAAAACCAACTGTTCGGCATCGTGGATCTGGTCGAGCAGCGGCGCACAGGCGGGCCACAGGGTCAGCACTTCTGCCCTCCACGCCGCAATGCCACCCTCGCGCCACGCATCGAGGCGATCGGCGCGCAACGACCAGAAGAACGCCGCCTGCGGCGCTTTCCCGCCGGGCGGCGTGCCGATCGGCAGCACGCCAACCATCCGGCTGGCCTTGCGATACCGCTGTTCAAGCGCGGCGCCGTCGAAGCCTGCCCCGGCTGGCCAATCGAGGCTCGCCCATAGTGCGCCGTAAGGCAATTCCCGGCCCGTCGGTGGCGCGAGCGGAGTGCGAGTGCCGAGTGTGTCCACGACGAGGTCAAACGGAGCGGAACTTCCGCCATCGCTGAACTGGAGGCGCCTCGAGACGCCATCGAGCGTCGAGCCGATTATCGTTCGCCCGGTGACGATAGCGATACCGGCAGCGATTACCGCGTCGTACAACGCACCGAAAAGGCTGGAGCGATGAATGCCGACACCGAATGCGCCCCCACTGCCGAGGGCGGTGTAGCGAACGTCGAGCACAGTCCGCGGGCCGCTCGTGCCGAACAGCCGGTCGATCCGCGCGCCGTGCCGGATCACGGTCTCTGCGAGATCGAGCTGGCCAAGAACCGCCAGGCCCGTCGGCTGGAGCATCAGCCCCGAGCCGATCGGCTGCGGCGTCTCGAACCGCTCGAACAGGGTGACCCGATGGCCATCGCGATGCAGCAGCAACGCGGCGCAAAGGCCAGCCGGGCCGCAACCGGCAATGGCTATGTCGATCGACTTCATGCGCTGTCTTCTACGGCCAAAATCTTAGCAGACCAACGGCGTCATGTCGGCAGTACTCAGCGATTTCTGGAATTGCACCTGATGGGGACCTTTGGCGGTCGATTGCTTTCCACCACTTGCGGTCATCCCGACGCGGAAAGCAGACCGGCAGTAAACGCCCACTTGCGGACGTTGACGTCAGCAGGATATTTCAGTTTTATGCGGCATGGCTGGTGGATTAAATTCAAAGCGTAAAAAGCGGACGATTGAAGGCGATGTCACGATGGATGGCGTCGCACTCCATTGGAGGCTGACTAGCGAGCCGCAGTGGAGCAACAGCGGAGATGGCTACAAAGGATTGTGCATCTCGGTGGAGGTGGCAGCGGAGGCTCGCCGGGAACTGATCCTCGAATACCCTTATCCTACTGACCGTGATGGCCGTCCGCTGCCAGTGCCGCAACGTCCGACCGTAAGTCCGAAACTGGTCGAGGAAGAGATACGCCTAGCCCTCGAAGCAGGCTGGGACCCTTCGTCTCGTGGAAAAGCGTTTATCTACAACCCCGCGAACGTCCGCTAGCCGAAAATCTCGGCTTTTTATGGCGGACGCAGGCTATGCCCCGTTCCGCCCAGAAGCGAACATGCCGAACTGCTGATCTCAGCAATTTACTTTCGGTATTTCGATGATGTTATCTGCGACGTACATCTGCAAAGCGGGGCGCTCGTTGCGGTCAACAGATGCGCCAACCAGCGTGTTAGTCCATCGGGCATCCTCTGGAATAATGCGGCCCCCTCTTTTTTCAAAGGAAAGCCCTCGATCGGTCTCGATTTGGAATTCGGGCTTTCCCCGCCGAATTGAAATTGACCGAGGCTTTTGACCCGGGAACTCTACCGTCATCAAGGGGGTGGCGATCAAAATGCGGGGGCCACGATTAACTTGGTAGCACCCATTCAGAACCGAAAATGGCAATGGCGCGGGCGCCACAAAATAAATCAGTCCCGCTACGAATATCAGTCCGGGTACAAGAACGATGCTAATCCATCCTATGGTGGAAAGTAAAAGAGCATCGTCATTACGTTGAGCTGCGGTCATCCGCTGTCTATAGTGTTTAGGGTCCATATTACCAAGCCACTGCCCTACGGCAGCTAACCACCATTTGACGCCATTCGCTTGGGTCCGCTCCGATACCAATCCCTGGCTACGTACGATAGCGTCATGGAAAGCTCGTCCCGTAGTAGTCGTTCAGATTTGCGTGATCGGCCTCGGCAACCGGGCGCGTGCCAAAGCTTTGTGAAAATCTCAAGAGATAGCCGTCAGGATCGAGGACCATGAACTGCCGCCTTGTATCCATGCAGTCGGTCTTCCAGACTTCTGAAGTATAAAAATCACGGAACGGCTTGATCCCTTTCGAAAGAAGCCTGTCATGGACGTGTTGAACATCTTCGACCATGAACTGAAGGTTGATGCCTCGACCATAGGGCTGTTCCATCGGTTCGGGATGCCATGGCTCCCAACTTCCATCCAGGGGCCAATGGGCGATCATGATTTGGGCCCCGTTCAGGGACAAGTAGGCGTGGGGATCCTGTCCGCGTCGCTGAGCCACTGTGAAGCCGATGGAATCTGTATAGAATTCTATCGATTTCTCGAAGTCACAACACCACAGCTCTGGGACCAAGGGGTTTATTTCAAATGCCATTTCTTCTCGCCGATTAGACAAATGGGTCTCTATTCTAATTACTCAAGCTAACTTGAGGTCAAGACAAAAAATCGAACACTTCAGCGGTCGCGATGTCGCGCGTCGCGCCCCCTCATGTGCCCGAGCGTCCGCTTTCCATGGTGGGTTCAATGGGTGGTCGCAACACTTCATTCTTTGAGGAGAAGGGGTGTGGGTATGAAGCAGCGTCGACGGATATATTATTCGGCATCTCAGCGATCGGAGATCTGGGATCGCTGGCAGCGCGG
>Ga0302314_10007728_pt1 | contig 19291 bp, 16 predicted proteins | sample III_Palsa_N2_3_FD_200533 | JGI IMG/M metagenome (GOLD analysis project Ga0302314, IMG submission 200533) | Peat permafrost microbial communities from Stordalen Mire near Abisko, Sweden - III_Palsa_N2_3 | ecosystem: Environmental > Terrestrial > Soil > Palsa > Peat permafrost | place: Sweden...
AAGAGACCACGTCCGACTACGACCGTGAGAAGCTCCAGGAGCGTCTGGCCAAGCTCGCCGGCGGCGTCGCGGTCATCCGCGTCGGCGGTGCGACCGAGGTCGAGGTGAAGGAGCGCAAGGATCGCGTTGACGACGCGATGCACGCGACCCGCGCCGCGGTCGAAGAAGGCGTCGTTCCGGGCGGTGGCGTCACGCTGGTTTACGCAGCACGCGCCATCGAGAACCTGAAGCCCGCCAACAACGACCAGCAGGTCGGCATCAATCTGGTCAAGAAGGCGCTGCAGGCGCCGGCTCGCCAGATCGCCGAGAACTCGGGCGTCGATGGTTCGATCATCGTCGGCAAGCTGCTCGAGTCGAAGGACTTCAACTGGGGCTACGACGCCCAGAAGGGCGAGTTCACCGACATGATCAAGGCCGGCATCATCGATCCGACCAAGGTTGTGCGCATCGCCCTGCAGGACGCGGCGTCGGTCGCCGGTCTGCTGATCACGACCGAGTGCATGATCGCCGACAAGCCCGAGAAGAAGGCCCCCCCGATGGGTGGTGGCGACATGGGCGGAATGGGCGGCATGGGCGGCATGGACTTCTAATTCGAAGTCAGCCGTCGCTAGCGTCTACCCAAATGCGAGCGCCGCGGGCCGAAAGGTCCGCGGCGTTTTGCTTTTCCGGACCCTCCCCTTGTACCGCGTCCCGCCCGGCACGATCTTATGGAACGAGGCCGCGACAGCCCCCGTTCCGTCCAGGAAACCATGTCCCTTCTTCTGCGTCTGCGCGATCTGCTGCTGCGTCTTTTGACCCCCGTCGCGATTGTCGTCTTCCTGATCGAGGATCTGCTGATCCGGCGATTGGGCCATCAGCTGGGCCGGCTCGCCGGCTGGCCGCCGATCGCGCGCGCCGAGGCCTGGGCCGCCCGCCTGCCGCCCTATGGCGCGCTGGCACTGTTCCTGCTGCCCTCGTCCCTGGTCGTGCCGGAAAAGCTGATCGTGATCTGGCTGTTCCATCATCATGAATATTGGCTGGCGATCGGTGTGCTGGTTGGCGCCAAGCTGTTCGCGACCGCCGTGGTCGGGCGGATTCTGTCGATCTGCCACCCGACCCTGTCCCAACTCGGCTGGTTCCGCCGCGCCGACGATTGGGTGCGCCTGACCCGCAACCGGATCCATGCCGCAATCCAGAGCACCGCGCTGTGGCAGGCGGGCCAGCGGCTGAAACGCCGGATCGCCAGCTGGTCGCCCTTCGCCCAGCTGCGCGGCAAGCGGCCGTAAATCTTCTGGCCTTTGCGGCCACGTGGCAGTGGCACCCGCCGCACCCGCCGCCTATGCTGAGCATGCTAAGGATGTAATGAAGCGGGGACGTCATGGGTCAGTTCGGCATGGGGCAGTCGGTGCGACGCTCCGAGGACCAGCGTTTCATCACCGGCCACGGCCGCTATACCGACGATATCAATCTGCCGCATCAGGCCTATGCCTATGTGCTGCGCTCGCCGCATGCGTCGGCCAGGATCACCCGTATCGACGTCAGCGCCGCCATGGCCGCACCCGGCGTCATCGGCGTGCTGACCGGCAAGGATCTGGAGGCCGACGGCATCGGCCCGATCCCCTGCACCGCGCCCATCACCAACATCGACGGCACGCCCGGCAAATACCCGCCCCATCCGGCGCTGGTGACCGACCGGGTCCGCCATGTCGGCGACCAGGTCGCCTTGATCGTCGCGTCCAGCGCCGCGGAAGCGCGCGATGCGGCCGAGTTGGTCGAGGTCGATTACGACATGCTGCCGGCGATCGCCGACACCGGCTCGGCCCTCGACGCCGGCAAGCCGCTGGTCTGGGACGATATCCCGAACAATCTCTGTTTCGACTGGCAGATGGGCGACAAGGCGGCGACCGAGGCCGGTTTCGCCAAAGCGAAGCGCATTGCCAAAATCGACCTCATCAACAACCGCATCATCGTCGCCTCGATGGAGCCGCGCAACGCGCTGGGGCACTACGACCCGGGCGAGGATCGCTACACGCTCTATACCTCCAGCCAGGGCTCGCACACGCTGCGCAAGCTGTTGTCGGGCAAGGTGCTGAACGTGCCGGAGGCCAAGATCCGGGTGGTCACGCCCGACGTCGGCGGCGGTTTCGGCATGAAGCTGTTCCTCTATCCCGAACAGGTGCTGGTGCTGTGGGCGTCGAAGAAGCTGGGCGTCGCGATCAAATGGTCGGGCGAGCGCGGCGAGGCGTTCCTCAGCGACACCCACGGCCGCGATCACGTCACCCACGCCGAAGTCGCCATGGATGACGACGGCAAGTTCCTGGCCTGGCGTTTCGAGACGACGGCGAACCTGGGCGCCTACCTCTCCAACTACGGCCCGTTCATCCCGACTGCGGCCGGCTCCGGCATGTTGGCCGGCGTCTATGCCAGCCCTGCACTCTATGTCCGGGTCAAGGGCGTGTTCACCCACACGACGCCGGTCGACGCCTATCGCGGCGCCGGACGTCCCGAGGCGGCCTATGTGGTCGAGCGGCTGGTCGACAAGGCCGCGCGCGAGTTGGGCATCGCGCCTGAGGAGCTTCGCCGGCGCAATTTCATCACGCCGGAACAGATGCCGTTCCGCACCGCCGGTGGCCTGACCTACGACAGCGGCGATTTCCGGAAGAACATGGAAGACGCGCTCCGGAACATCGACCAGGCCGGCTTGGCATCCCGCAAGGCCGAGAGCGCCAAGCGCGGCAAGCTGCGGGGCCTGGGCATCGCCTGCTATATCGAACAATGCGGCGGCGGCTCCGACGAGATGGCGGAGCTGCGCTTCGATCCCTCGGGCGGCGTCACCCTGCTGATCGGCAGCCAATCGTCCGGCCAGGGCCATCAGACCGCCTATGCGCAGATCGTCGCGGATGGGCTGGGCATCCCGTTCGAGGACGTCCGCGTCGTCCAGGGCGATACCGACACGGTCTCGTTCGGCCGCGGCACCGGCGGCTCGCGCTCGCTGCCGGTCGGCGGTGCCGCCACCAGCCTCGCAGTCGGCAAGGTGATCGAGCGCGGCCGCAAGATCGCCGCCCATCAGCTGGAAGCGGCCGAGGCCGACATCGAGTTCAAGGACGGCACCTTCACCATCGCCGGCACCGACCGGAAGCTCGATCTGATCGCCGTGGTGAAATCGAGCTTCGCCGGCAAGCTGCCGCCCGGTATGGAAGGCGGCTTCGACGAGACCGCGCGCTGGACCCCGCCGGCCGGCACCTTCCCGAACGGCACCCACGCGGTCGAGGTCGAGGTCGATCCGGAAACCGGCATCACCGAGATCCTGCGCTATGTCGTGGTCGATGATTTCGGCAATGTCGTGAACCCGCTGCTGCTCGAAGGCCAGGTCCATGGCGGCGTCGGCCAGGGCATCGGCCAGGCGATGCTGGAAGGCGTGGTCTATGACCAGGGTTCAGGCCAGCTCGTCACCGGGTCCTTCATGGACTACGCCATGCCGCGCGCGATCCATCTGCCCGACATCGAGTTCTCGTACAATGTCGTGCCGTGCAAGACCAACCTGCTGGGCCTGAAGGGCGCCGGCGAGGCCGGAGCCATCGGCGCCCCACCCGCCTTCATCAACGCGCTGATCGACGCGCTTGAGCCCTTGGGCATCGCGCATGTCGATATGCCGGCAACACCCCTCAGCCTCTGGCAGGCCATCCAGGCCGCCCGCCCCGCCGAAGCCGCAGAGTAGATAACAATCTTTATGACCAAGCTTGATTTGCAGCCCCTGCTCGCCGTCGCGATCGACGCCGCTCTCGACGCCGCGCGTGAAATTCTCGAGGTCTATGCCGGCGAGATCTCTGTCGACCAGAAACGCGACCAGTCGCCGGTGACGCTGGCCGACGCCCGGGCCGAGGCGGTGATTCTCCGGCGCCTCGCCGCCGCATCGGACATTCCGATCATTTCCGAGGAGCAGGCCGAGGCCGATGGCTTGCCGGCATCAGCCGCCGAGCGGTTCTGGCTGGTCGATCCACTCGACGGCACCAAGGAATTCATCAAGCGCAACGGCGAATTCACGGTGAATATCGCGCTGATCGAACATGGTCGGCCGATCCTGGGCGTGGTCGGCATTCCGGTGCAGGGGCTGATCTATGCCGCCGCCGGCCCCGGTACGGCCCATCGCCGCAACGCCGACGGCACGCTGGTGCCGATCGAGACCCGCGTCTGCCCGGTGGAAGGTGCCACGGTCACCTCCAGCCGGTCGCACGCGACCAACGACGAGCTCGACCGGCTACTGGCAACCCGCCAGGTCGCCGACCGCAAGACCGCCGGCAGTGCCTTGAAGTTCTGCCTGGTGGCCGAGGGCGCGGCCGATCTCTACCCGCGCATGGGACCGACCATGGAATGGGACACGGCGGCCGGCCATGCCGTGCTGGAAGCCGCCGGCGGCCGCATGACCAGGCTCGACGGCACACCGTTCCGCTATGGCAAGCCGGGTTTTTTGAACCCGGGGTTCTTGGCCGAAGGCCGTTAAGGCCCCACCAGCGCAAACAGCGATGCCAGGCGTGAGCGCCAAGTGTGGCCGGCACTGTAGACCGGCCGCGCCGCATCGACGATGCGACCGAGGCGCAGGGGATCGGCAACCAGCTGGGTGATCTCGCCGACCACCTGGGTCAGGTCGCCATGGCGCGGCAGATAGAGGATGTCGCGGCCATGGGCGAAGTCGCGCTCCAGATAGCGGCTGGCATCGGTCAGCACGGCGGCACCCTCGGCCATGCCGTACCAGACCCGCTCATGGGCGCCGTCGGGGAACTTGTTGGTGCAGTTGAGCACGATCCGGCTGCGGGCCATCAGGCGCCGGATTTCGGCAAAATCATCGATGAAGCCCAGATGGGTGATGTTGGGCCGGCCCCGCAGCACTGTCGGCAGATGAGCGCTGGCCACGCCGATGCGGACGCTGTCGGGCAATGCCGCCAGAATGGCGCAGCGGCGGCTCGTCTCGGACGCGGTCAGGATCTTGCCGATCATGGTGCACAGCACATCCGCCGGGATCTGGCGTGCGACATCGATGCCGTGACCGGCGGCGACCGCGACGAACAGCGGCAGCACCGGTTGTCCCTGGTCGAGCAGCCTCACCGTCTCGAAAATCACATCCAGCACGACGGCCGGTATCGAGGGATTAGCCGCAAGCCACGCCGTGCGTTCGAGCGGCTCGGCCAGACCGCCCGCGAACAGCAGGTCGATATCGCGGTCGTCCATGGCCAGCGGCGCCGGGACCGGCTCCGTGCCGGCGTGGGGCAAGAAGCCGGACCGGAACGGCAGGCCGAACGACGCCGCCGCGGCCAGATGGCTCGCGTCGACCCAGCCCAGCACCACGTCCTCGGCCGAGGCGCCGACCAGATCGCCCAGGCGCGAACAGGGATGATCGACCATCCACGAGAACTTGCGGATGCCGGCCGGCAGTTTGATCTTCTGATTGCCGTCGATGGCGAAGAACGGGCGCCCGTCACGCTCGGCGCGTTGCAGAAACCCCGGACCATCCTCGACCATCACCAGCTCGGCATCGAAACCGGCCGCGCACAGCGCCGCGTGCAGATCGACGAACAAGGCCCGGGCGACGCCGGCGGCGCGGCGCCCGGTCATCACCAGGGCACGCTCGTAGGGAAACGCGGGCGGCATCTGCATGGGCGAACTCGAGGAGGCTAGCCGCCGATCCAGCGCAACACTTCACGGGCGACCTTGCCGACTTCGCGCGCGGCCACCGTGCCCGGGGCATGTTCGGCGATGCCGAGGCCGGCCGCCATGCTCATGGCGAAGCTGCCGCGATTGCCGAGCCGGGCCTGGGCCAGATCGGCTTTGACCTGCCCCAGCGCCGCCACCATGTCCTCGGTCAAGAGGCTGCGCGACGGCACGCGGTTCATGACCAGCAGCACCGGCACCTTTTCCGATGCGGCGAGTTCGACGGTGGGCTTGGTCGCCCAGACGTCGAGCGGGCTCGGCTGGACCGGGATCACCACCAGATTGGCGGCACGCACGGCGATCTTCGCGTCGGTCTGGGCGTGCGGCGGGCTGTCGACCACGATCAGCGAATAGTCGCGCTTCAGCCGGTCGATCTCGGCGCTGGCCCGCCAACCGGTGATCTGGGTCAGATCGACGCCGGTCTTGCCCTTGCCGAAATGCGCCTCGCGCAGCGCGAACCATTGGGTGAGGCTGCCCTGCGGGTCGATATCGACCAGCGCCACCTTCTCGCCCAGCTGGTGCCACGCCAGCGCCAGATGGGCGGCCAGCGTGGTCTTGCCGGCGCCGCCCTTTTGCTGCGCGATCGTGATGACCCGTGCCGCCATGGTCGAACCGCTCCGCCGTTGATTTTGCAACGCAATATAGTGGGCACGCGCTGCCCGCCCCCGCAAGGCTTACGCGCCGGTCCGGGCAGCGTCCAGTGCAGGCGCCCGATACAGCTTTGTCCATCGTATAACGTCGCCAGCCGTGGCATTCTACTCTCCGAGGGCGCGAGACCGGAGTTGGCGACTCGCGGGGGGTTACACGGAAGTTTTTATGGACATACAGAGTTCGGACGCCGACCGGTCCTGGGAGTATTTCGAGGCGGCGCGTGTCCATATGGCACGGCACGCCCACCCGGCGACGCCCCGCATCTACGAAGTCTGGTACGCCTATGTCTCGCAGCAGGATGCGGAGCTGGTCGATCGGCTCGACCATGCGCTGGCCATTGCCCATGCGGTGCCGGTGGCGCTGATCGAGGCGCTGCACGATGAATTCTTCGCGCGCGAACGCCAGACCGAGGTCGTGCGCCAGACCGGCGAGAAGCTGTCGAACGAGCTGACGCGCATCCTGACCATGCTGGCCAATGCCGGCCGGGATACGTCGAGCTTCGCCGATGCGCTGGAAAAGATCGCGGCCCGCCTGCCGGCTGATGGCGAGCTGCGCAAGATCGTCGATACGATCGTGCTAGCGACCCGGCACATGGAGACGAAGACCCGGCGCCTGGAAGCCGAGATCGAGCGCTGTTCGACCGAGATCCGCACGCTGCGCCAGGGGCTGGAGGCCTCCAAGCGCGAGGCCATGACCGATCCGCTGACCGGCCTCTACAATCGCCGCGCGTTCGAGGAGCGGCTGCGCCACGCCGCCGCCCATTCGATGGAAACCGATACCGAGATGGCGCTCCTGCTGTCCGACATCGATAATTTCAAGCAGCTGAACGACACCTGGGGCCATCAGATCGGCGACGCCGTCATCCAGCTGGTGGCGTCCAGCATGAAGGAAGGCCTGCCCGCCGGTTCGACCGCGGCCCGCTACGGCGGCGACGAGTTCGCGGCCGTGCTACCGGGGGTGTCGATCGCGGAAGCGGAGGCAATCGCCGACAAGACGCGCGAGCTGGTCAGCAAAAAGCGCCTGAAGGACAGCACGACCGGCAAGCCGATCGGCCATATGTCGGTCTCGATCGGCGTCGCCGGCTATGTGCTGGCCGAACGGTTGGAAGACCTGGTCCGCCGCGCCGACAAGGCGCTCTACGACGCCAAGGACGCCGGCCGCAACCAGGTCAAGACCGGGCGGGTGCCGGGGAACAAGTAGGGTTTCGAGCCTGCGGCGACACCCCCACCACGGCGGCCAGACTCAATTCCTCTCCTTGCGCGACCGCAGCAACGGCGCTTTCAGCGCATGGCGGACCCAGTCGGGGGTGCGGTCGCCGCCCATGACGGCGTCGGCGAGCGCATCGTCGAAGCCGTTGCGGAACTGCATGTCGAGCGTATCGCCGACGCCGGTCGGCACGTTCATATGCTTCAGCTGCATGCTGCGAAACGGCCGTGCCGTCTTCGAGATGCCTTGCTGGAACGCCTTGCGGCCGCGGACATAGGCGAGGCCCAGCAGGGTCCACAGCCCGTGCCCCTCGAAGCGCGACGCCTCGTCCTCGGGGAGATCGGTCGGGTCGAACACGTCGGCCCCAACTTTGGGGGCGACGCCGGTATCGTCGTCGTCGTCGATCGCATCGACCGCGGCTTCCCAATCCTCGAAGCTCCAGGCCGAGGTATTGCCGGCGGAGAAATTGAAGCCGCGGCGCAGGATGGCGATGAATTCCGCCAGATTCTCGCTGGGTCGCGCGACAGGGTGATGCAGGTGGTCTTTGGCGGAAGCGCTCATCCGAACTCTCCTCCCGGGTGCCCCCGTTGGCCGGGGTCGCTTGGTATCAACACCCCAACCCTACGCCGAACTCCCCCCTGCGGCTATTCTTCCAGCTTGATCCAGGTGAGCTCGTGCTTGTTATGGAACAGGTGCAGCACGCGTGAGCCCGGAATGGCGGCGAAGGCGCGCGCCGTCTCATGGTCGGTTTCCGCCTGGAACTTGATGGTGCAGATGAAATTGCGCACCAGCCCGCTCGCGATCCAGCTCTCGACCAGACGCAACAGCCGGGCCGGATAGCAGATCACGTCGCTACAGAGGAAATCGATCGGCCCGACCTCCGCCGGCTTCAGGGCGAAGGCGCTCTGCTGGCGCTGGGTCACGCGCGGCAATGCGGCGACGGCCGGGTCGAGCGGTGCCTTGTCGATGCTCAGCACATCGGCGCCGAGTTGCTGCAGCACCCAGGTCCAGCCGCCGGGGCTGGCGCCCAGGTCGAGGCAGCGGTCGCCCGGGCCCGGATAGCGCCGCGCCACGGTCAGCGCTTCCCAGAGCTTCAGATAGGCGCGATTGGGCGGCGCCAGGCGATCCTCGACGAAGCGCGCCTCGCCGTGGCGGAACGGACTGGTCGAGCCGGGCGAGGCCAGGATCAGGTCCGGCTCCAGCAGGGTCCAGGAGCCGAAGGGTGCGGCCGGCACCGGCGTCGGAAACACCAGCGGCTTGATCCCGACATGGGGCAGCAGATCCTGGATCAGCTGGGCCCGGCGGAAATGGGCGAGCGGCCAAAGCCCCCAATTGCGCTGGCGGGCCTTGAGCGCACGGGCGCCGTCCTTGATCGAGGCGATCGCAATCCGTTCGACGTTCGGCCAGATGTTCTGCGCCCAGGCCGCGGGACGCACCGGGCCGGGTGCCAGCACCAGCCGGTCATGGACCTCGACCCCGGAACCGAGTTCTTCCAGCAGCGGCTCCAGAAAGCCGTCGGCGGCGAGATAGGCGGTCAGCTGTTCGGGATCGGGCGCGGTCATGCCCGTCATATACAGGCTCGGGCCCGGCGACAGAAACGCTTCCGGCGCAACCCGCTAAGTGCCTGCGAGCAATTTTTCGACCGTGGCGAGGAAAGCCTCAGGATTGAACGGCTTTTGCAACGTGGCCGAGGCGCCGAGGGCGGCGGCGGCGCGCAGATAATCGCCGGAGCCGCCGATGGTGGCGCTGCCGGAGATGGCGAGGATCGGCACGGTACGGTTGACGCGGCGAATGGCGGTGATCGTCTCGATGCCTTCCTGTTCCGGCATGACGATGTCGGTCACGACCAGATCGAAATTCTCTTTTACGAACAATGCGATGCCGGCCCGTCCATCGATGGCCTGAACCAAGCTATGGCCGCGCGATTCGAGGATTCCGGCAACAAGGGATCGGATCGTCGGATCATCATCGATCACCAGAACGCGCCCCATCGACATGCCTCCCTTTGGGAACAAATCAACCTCTATTTGAAGTTGATTACTCCTAACGAGTCAACGGCATGAATGTGCGACGGTTCGGCTCAGGTCAGCTGCGGGACGCGACGAACCGGTCAACGATCGCGGCCAGCTGGTCGGCCGAAAACGGCTTCAGGATATAGTCGTTGGCGCCCAATGCCTTGGCCCCCGACACGGCCGCGGCCGACGCATCCGAGGTCAGCATGGTGATGTGGGTCTCGGGCGAGCGCTTGCGGATGCGGATCAGCGCCTCCATGCCGGTCTGATTCGGCATATGGATGTCGAGAAATACGAGATCGGCGGGCCGCGCCTCGATCATCGCCGCGGCCTGGGCACCATCCTCGGCCTCGCGGATGCGGAACACATGCGGCAGGGCGTTCAGAGTGCGGCGGACGATCGAGCGGATCGAGCGCGCATCGTCGGCCAGCAGCACATGGATCGGCTTCGGCTCGTGATTCATCCGCTCGATCACCAGCTTGGTCAGGCGCAGCGCCTCGAACGGCTTGGCGATGAAACCGTCGGCCTTCAGTTCCTTGGCCTTCACCACCGTATCGAGCGAGCTTTCGGCGGTCAGCATGACGACATAGGCATTCGGATCGAACGCCTTGATGGCGCCCAGCGCCTCGATGCCGTTCAGCCCCGGCATGGTGATGTCCATGAACACGATATCGGCCAGGTGCTGCTTATATAGCTGCACGGCGCTCTCGCCATCGCCGGCTTCGACGATCTGAACGGCGCGTGGCAAGGTGCCCAGCGCGTTTTTCATGATCGTGCGCACGCTGCGCGAATCATCGACGATGAGAACGGTAAAGCCCGACACAATCTTACTCCTGCGGCCGCTTTGCGGCCCTGAACCGATCCGGTCCCTCGATCGAGGCAACCGTCAAACGTCGGACGCGATCAATAGGGGGGCCGGACAGAACAGCCAACCCCAAAATTCGTCAAATCCGATAGAGATACGTCGCGGTCGACGACCCGGATTTTTCCAACCGGAAAAATCATGAGTCCTCGACCTTGATAAGGCGAATGCGCAGCGGCGCGTCGTCGATGGAAAAATCCAGCTCCATGGCAACGCGCGCGCCGGGAATCGACAGATGGAAATGATCGCCGGTCGCGACCATCGGCAGCGAGATCTGGGTGTCCGGCGGCAATTGATGCTTCAGGCGACCGGCCATCATATTGGCCAGTTCGCCGACCACGTCGCTGACATCGTCCGGCTGCGGGTCGTCCAGCTGCAGCGCCGCGCGCGTGACCGACACGCCCAGGCTGACCGGCAGGGTCACTGTGATGCCGCCGTACCAGGAGCCCTTGATCGTGACGCAGCCCGACACCGACGCCTCGGGCATGGGCGGGGCCGGCTCGTCGAACCGCGGCACCAGTTCGACCCCCAGAAACCCGCGCCAGACCTCGACCGCCAGCTCGATCGCCTCTTCCGTCGTGATACCCAAATCGGACATTCGGACCTTGCCTCTCGTTCCGGACACGGCACCCTCGCCCGGCGATGGTAAAGAATTCTTTGAGCCTGGCATCCGCTCGGGGCAAACTCCCGCTCCCGTCCCCGGCCGAGATCGCCCCGTTCATGTCGACCGCCTATCATCATGTTCCCTGAAGATCCAGACGCGATTGCTCCGGACCCGGTCGAGCCGCCCGGCATCGATGCCGCGGTCGAGCATCTGCGGAACGGCCGGCTCGTGGCGTTTCCGACCGAGACAGTCTATGGCCTGGGCGGCGATGCGACCAGCGATCTGTCGGTCACCCGCATCTTCGCCGCCAAGGAACGGCCGCGCTTCAATCCGCTGATCATCCATCTGCCCGATGTCGCGGCGGTGCGGACCCATGTCGTGTTCGACGACCGGGCGAAGCGGCTGGCCGATCTGTTCTGGCCGGGCGCCCTCACGCTCGTGCTGCCGCGCCAACCCGATTGCCGGGTCAGCCTGCTGGCCAGCGCCGGGCTCGACAGCCTGGCCGTGCGCATTCCGGCTCATCCCCTGGCCCAGCAGCTGCTGCGCGCCGTTGGCCGCCCGATCGCCGCCCCCAGCGCCAACCGGTCGGGCCGGGTCAGCCCGACCCTTGCCGCCCATGTGCGGGACGAGTTGGGCGACCGGGTCAGCCTGATCCTGGACGGCGGCCCCTGCCGGGTCGGCGTCGAATCGACGGTGCTCGACCTGACCGGCGAGATGGCGTGTCTGCTCCGGCCCGGCGGCATCGCCCAGGCCGCGATCGAAGCCGCAATTGGGCCGATCATGCGCGCAGAGCCGATCGCCGATGGCGCGGTGCGGCTCGGCCCCGGCATGATGACCAGCCATTATGCGCCGGGACTGCCGGTACGGCTGGCGGCGACCGACCAGCGCCCGGGCGAAGCGTTCCTGGCGTTCGGCACGCCGCCCGCCGGCATCGTTCCGGATCTGCAACTATCGGCCAACGGCGACACGGCCGAGGCGGCACAGCGTCTGTTCGCGAGCCTGCGCGCGCTCGATCGGCCGGAATTCACCGGCATCGCCATCATGCCGGTGCCGGAAATTGGTCTTGGCGCCGCCATCAACGACCGGCTGCGGCGTGCCGCAGCACCACGCTGACGGTCGAACCATGCTAGATTCGAGAAAATGAAGATGGGTGAGGAGACTGCCATGGCCGACATGCTCGACCGGATCCGCCAAGTGGTCGGACCGCTGGGCTGGCTGGGTGACCGGACCGATATCGAGCCATACGAGGTCGAATGGCGCGGGCTCTATCGCGGCAAGACAGCACTGGTCGTGCGCCCGGCCAATACCGAACAGGTCGCCGACGTTGTGCGGATCTGTGCCGAGGCGGGCCTGCCGATCGTGCCCCAGGGCGGCAATACCGGGCTGTGCGGCGGCGGCGTGCCGAACGAGGACGGCCGCAACATCGTGCTGGCGCTGGGCCGCATGAACAAGGTCCGCGCGGTCGATCCGGCCAATTTCACCATCACGGTCGAGGCCGGCGTCATCTTGGCCGACATTCAACGAATTGCGGCCGAGCATGACCGGCTGTTTCCCTTGAGCCTGGGGGCCGAGGGCACCTGCCAGATCGGCGGCAATCTCTCGACCAACGCTGGCGGCGTGCAGGTGCTGCGCTATGGCAATACCCGCGAACTGACCCTGGGCCTGGAAGTGGTGCTGCCGGACGGGCGGATCTGGAACGGCTTGCGCACGCTGCGCAAAGACAATACCGGCTACGACCTGAAGCAGCTGTTTGTCGGTGCCGAAGGCACGCTCGGCATCATCACGGCGGCGACGCTGCGGCTCTATCCGAAGCCGCACGCGACCGCGACCGCCTTCGTGGCCCTGCCCGACGTCGATGCGGTCATGCGCCTGTTCGGCCAGGCCCGCGCCGCGACCGGCGACCAGCTGACCGCGTTCGAGCTGATCCCGCGCATCGGCCTCGATATGGCCATGGCGCATGTCAGCGGCGTGGTCGATCCGCTGGAGCAGGTTTACGAGAATTATGTGCTGATGGAGGTTTCCACCTCCAGCCCCCATGCCGATGTCGCGGCGACGCTGGAAGGATTGCTGGAGGAAGCGCTCGAAGCCGGCACGGTCATCGACGGCACGATCGCGGCCAGTGCCGCCCAGCGCAACGCGTTCTGGCTGATCCGCGAGGGCATGGTCGAGGGCCAGCGCTTCGAGGGCGGCTCGATCAAGCACGACATCGCCGTGCCGGTCGCCTCGGTCGCCGAATTCCTGAAGGACGCGACCGCCGCCGTCACCGGCCGCTTGCGGGGCATCCGGCCTGTCGCGTTCGGCCATTGCGGCGACGGCAATATCCATTTCAACCTCAGCCAGCCGCTCGGCGCCGACAAGGACGAATTCATGGCACGCTGGGAGGAATTCAACGACCTCGTCCATGGCATCGTCGCCCGTCTGCACGGCTCGATCAGCGCCGAACACGGCATCGGCCGCTTGAAGCGGGAGGAGCTGACGCATTACAAGGCTCCCCTCGAACTGGAACTGATGGCGCGCATCAAGAACGCCCTCGATCCGCAGCACCTCATGAACCCCGGCAAGGTCGTCGCAGAAGCGGCCTTCAACGCCCTCAAGCAAGGCTGACCCGACATGATCCCCTATAATCCTCCGCTCGCCGATATGCAGTTCGCGCTGGAGCACGTGGTCGATCTGGAAGCGCTGGCGGCCCTGCCCGGCTGCGAAGGCGCCGATCTGGAGACGGTCGCGGCCGTGCTGGACGAAGCCGCCAAACTCGCCCGCGACGTATTGGCGCCGATCAACACCAGCGGCGACATCGAGGGCAGCGTGGTCGAGAACGGCGTCGTGCGCACGCCCAAAGGCTTCAAGGAGGCCTACAAGACCTACGTCGAAGGCGGTTGGAACAGCCTGCCGTTCGAAGAGGAATTCGGCGGCCAGGGCCTGCCGGTCGTGGTCGCTCTCGCCGTCGCCGAGATGTGGAATTCGGCCAATATGGCCTGGGCGCTCTGCCCGCTTTTGACCGTCGGCGCGATCGAGGCGCTGCTGCGCCACGGCACCAAGGCGCTGCAGGAGACGTATCTGCCAAAACTGGTGTCGGGCGAATGGACCGGCACCATGAACCTGACCGAGCCGCAGGCCGGTTCCGATGTCGGCGCGCTCCGCACCAAGGCGGTCAAGCAAGACGACCATTACCTGATCACCGGCCAGAAGATCTTCATCACCTATGGTGAGCACGACATGGCCGAGAACCTGATCCATCTGGTTCTGGCCCGTCTGCCCGGCACGCCGGCCGGCACCCGCGGCATCTCGCTGTTCCTGGTGCCGAAATTCCTGATCAAGGAAGACGGCAGCCTGGGCGACCGCAACGACGTGCGCTGCGTCAGCCTGGAACACAAGCTGGGCATCCACGGCAGCCCGACCTCAGTCCTGGCCTATGGCGACAATGGCGGCGCCGTCGGCTACCTGATCGGCGAAGAGAACAAGGGCATGGAGTGCATGTTCACCATGATGAACAATGCGCGCCTGAACGTGGGATTGCAGGGCGTCGCCATCTCCGAACGCGCCTATCAGCAGGCGCGCGACTATGCCAAAACCCGCGTCCAGGGCCGCACGCTCACGGGCGGCAAAAGCGAGACGCCGCTGCCGATCGTCTATCATCCAGACGTGAAGCGCATGCTGCTGGCGATCAAGTCGCGCACCGAGGCGTCGCGGGCGCTCGCCTATTTCACCGCCGGCCAGATCGACCGCGCCCGCCATCTGCCGGACGAAGCCGACCGCGCCAAGGCGCAGCTGCTGGTCGATCTGCTGATCCCGTTGGTCAAGGCCTGGTCGACCGACCTCGGCGTCGAGAACAGTTCGCTCGCGGTCCAGGTCTATGGCGGCATGGGTTTCATCGAGGAGACCGGCGTCGCCCAGCATTTCCGCGACGCGCGCATTCTGCCGATCTATGAGGGCACCAACGGCATCCAGGCGATGGATCTGCTCGGCCGTAAGCTGATGCGCGACCAGGGCGCGGCGGCCGCCAGCTTCGTCGCCCTGATGCGCGAGCTGGACGCACCGCTCGCCGAACAATCGGGCGACGATCTGGCCGTGCTGCGGGCGAGCCTCGCGGCCGGCCTCGTCGCGGTCGAGACGGCGACCAAAACCCTGATCGAAAGCTTCGCCGCCGATCCGGCGCGCGCGGCCGCGGGTTCGGTGCCCTACCTCAATCTGTTCGCGACCGTCGCCGGCGGTTGGCTGCTGGGCAAGCAGGCCCTGGCGGCCCAGGCCCAGCTCTCGCGCGGCGCCGGCGATGCCGGCTTCAACGAGGCGAAGCTGATGACGGCCCGCTTCTTCGCCGAGCAGTACCTGACCCCGGCCGCGGCCCAGCTGAGCGCCATCGGCGGCGGTGCCACCATCGTGGCGTTTGATCCGGAGCAGTTTTAATCCGGCGTGATCTTTAAGTTTCGTCATCCCCGGGCTTGACCCGGGGATCCACGCGCCGCCGCGAAACGACGACCTGGAGGTTGAATCGTCTCGCCTAACCGCGTGGATGGCCGGGTCAAGCCCGGCCATGACGACGAATGACGGGCGTTCGGTTACTGACCGAGCGGTGGCGAGTCAGTGACCGCGACCAATTGCTCCGGCTGCCCCCTCCAGCTTGCTTGTCAGACAAATTTAGTCATACATATGGGCCGATGTTTTCGCATCATCTCGAAGGAAGCGGGCGCTAGACCTGCTCCGAGTGGAGGAAGCCCATGACGTCTCAGACGATAAGTCGGCGTGCGTTGCTGAAGAGCTCGGCAACCTTGTCGGCGGGCGCGATCTTCGCCCCCGCCCTGATCGGCCGCGCCCAGGCCGCGACCCTTAAACTCAAGCTGTCGTCGTCCCAGGCCAACGATCCGAAATATGCCAACGGCCGGGTCTATTACGACAATCTGATCAAAAATCTGAAGGCCGGCGGATTCGGCGAACAGATCGAGGTGGCGTTCTTTCCGGACAACCAGCTGGGCCAGGAAATCGACGTCATCAATTCGGTCAAGCTGGGCGTGATCGATCTGATGGTGTCGGGCTCGTCGATCTCGGCCAACCTGGTCCCGCTCGTCGGCACCTTCGACCTGGGCTATCTGTTTTCCAGCTTTCCGCAGCAGACCAAGGCCTTCGACAATGGTGCCGCGAAGCCGGTCGAGGCCGCCCTGCTGAAGGACGCCAACATCCGCATCCTGGGCTGGGCCTATAATTTCGGCGCGCGCAGCGTGCTGGCCAAGAAGGCCGTCAATTCGCCCGACGATCTGGCCGGCCTCAAGATCCGCACCCTGCCCAACCCGATCATCACCGAATGCCTGCGCCTGATGGGCGCCGCCGCGACGCCGCTGGCGTTCGGCGAAGTCTATACGGCACTGCAGGCCGGCGTGCTCGACGGGCTGGAGCATGACCCACCGACCATCATCGCCAGCAAGTTCTACGAGGCGGCGAAGTTCTACTCGCTGACCGAACATAATTTCTCGCCGCTCGCGGTCTATTTCAGCGAGACGACCTTCAAGCGGCTGGACCCCAAGCTGCGCGACGGGCTGCTCGATGCCGCGACCAAGGCCGCGGCCGACACGCGCGCCCATGGTCTCGCGGTCGAGAAGGAGGCCCTGACGCTCTTGGCCGACAAGGGCGTTTCGGTCATCCATTGCGACAAGGAGCCATTCCGCAAACGGGTCCTGCCGCAGACCGACACGTTCCTTAAGGCACATCCGGACGCGAAGCCGGTCGTCGACGCCATCCGCGCCACCCAGGCGTAATGTCGATCGCCGTGCCGAGAACGACCGCCGGCAGCGGGGCCCTGATCGCGCCGCTGCTGGCGATCACCGATGTCGTCGCCGCCTTGATGCTGCTGGCCGATCTGATGGTGGTCTGCGGTTCCGTCATCGCCCGCTCGCTGTTCAACGCGCCGGTCGAATGGGCCGACGACGTGGCGCGCGGGCTGATGGTGGGGTCTAGCTTCTTCGGTGCGGCCAGCGCGCTCGCCCGCATGGAGAATCCCGGCGTCGCCTTCTTCGTCGACAAGCTGCCGCCCACTCCACGGCGCCTCGTCGACGCGATCGGCGCGCTGCTGGTCGTGCTGGTCTCGGCGGCCGTCGCCTATAACGCGATCCAGCTCGGCATCTTCACCACGGGCCAGACGACGGGGTCGGGCCTACCGCTGCAGCTGACCTTCTATCCGATGAGCGTCGGCGCCGTCTTCATGACCCTGTTCGCGCTCGACCAGTTCCGGCACCGCGCCTGGGCCGAGATGGTCGTGAGCCTGGCGATCGTCGTCGCCGTGGTCGCGCTCTATCTGGGCTGGGACGCGCTCGCGCCCGACAGCGTGCCGTCGTCGGGCACGATCATGCTCGTGGGTTTTGTCGTGACGCTCGCCGGCGGCCTGCCGATCGGCTTCGCCATCGCGCTCGCCGCCCTCTTGTTTATCTGGGTCGAGGGTACCCTGCCCGGCGTGATCTTCGCCCAGCAGATGGCGCGCGGCATCGATAATTTCGTGCTGCTGGCGATCCCGTTCTTCATCCTGGTCGGCTACCTGATGGAGGCGAACGGCATGTCCGTGCGCCTGATCGAGCTGCTGCAGCGCCTGGTCGGGCGCATGCGCGGGGGTCTGAACGTCGTCATGGTGACCTCCATGGTGATGTTCTCGGGCATCTCCGGCTCCAAGATGGCCGATGTGGCCGCCGTCGGCTCCGTGCTGATCCCGGCGGCGCGCCGGTCGGGCCAGAAGCCCGGCAACGCGGTGGCGCTGTTGGCGGCATCGGCGGTGATGGCCGAGACGATCCCGCCCTGCATCAACCTGATCATCCTGGGCTTCGTCGCCAACCTGTCGATTGGCGGGCTGTTCATGGCGGGACTGCTGCCGGCCGGGTTGATGGCGTTGGTGCTGATCGCGGTCTCGATCCTGTTCGGCCGCAAGACACCGCCGGCGCTGGTCGAGACCGGCCCGCGCCGCTCGCTCGTCAGCCTGTGGGGCGGCGGCGCCGCCTCGCTGGGCCTGATCCTGATGATCTTCATCGGCTTCAAGAGCGGTTTCGCCACCGCGACCGAGATCTCGGCCTTCGCAGCCCTCTACGCCATCCTCATCGGCGGCGTGGTGTTCCGGGAATTGGGCCCGCGCTCGGCGGCGAAGAGCTTCGTCCAGGCCGCGACCCGGTCGGGCCTGGTGCTGTTCATCGTCGCGGCCGCCCAGGCGCTGGCCTTCGTGCTGACGCTGCAGCAGGTGCCGCACATGGTCGGCGAGATGATGATCGCGCTGTCCCAGGACGGCGGCACCTGGCTGTTCATGCTGCTGTCGATCGTCATCCTGATGCTGATGGGCTCGGTGCTGGAAGGTGCCGCGGCACTCATCATCTTCGGGCCCCTGCTGGTGCCGGTCGCCACCAAGCTGGGTGTCGATCCTTTGCATTTCGGCGTGGTGCTGGTGATCTCGATGGGCATCGGCCTGTTCGCACCGCCGCTGGGCCTGGGGCTCTACGGCGCCTGCCTGATCGGCAATGTGCCGATCGAGAGCACGGTGAAACCGATCCTGGGCTATCTGGGCCTGTTGTTTCTATGCCTGCTGGTCATTGCCTTCGTGCCCTGGATCAGCACCGCCCTGCCGCACGCCTTCGGCTATTGAGAGAGCTCCGATGTTGAAACTGCTGCTGACCCATACGCCGCACATGCGCCGGCACTATTACGGCGAACGAGCGCTGGCGGGCCTCAAGGACCTGGTCGAGGTGCAGACGCACGAGATGGACGAAGCGCTGGGCACGGCCGACCTGATCGCGGCCGCCCGCGACGTCGACATCATCCTGGCCGACCGGATGACCCCCGGGCCGGGCGAGATCTTCGCGCAGTTGCCGAAGCTCAAGGCGATGCTGCGTTGTGCCGTGGATATCCGGAACATCGACGTCGAGGCCGCCTCGGCGGCCGGCGTATTGGTCACCCGGGCCACGCCGGGTTTCATCTCGTCGGTCTGCGAACTGACGATCGGGTTCCTGGTCGATCTGTCGCGCGGCGTCTCGCGCGCGAGCGCGGAATATCAGGCCGGCCATTCGCCCGAGGCCCGGATGGGCCGTCAATTGGCCTCGAGCACGCTCGGCATCATCGGCTATGGCGCGATCGGCCGGCAGATGGCGCCGATGGCGCTGGCGCTCGGCATGAAGGTGCTGATCGCCGACCCCTATGCCAAGGTCGAGGATGCGCGCTTTACCCAGGTGAGCATGGACGATCTGCTGACCCGATCCGACTATGTGTTGTGCCTGGCGGTCGCAACCGAGGAGACCGAGAACCTGATGAATG
>Ga0302314_10007729_pt1 | contig 19289 bp, 14 predicted proteins | sample III_Palsa_N2_3_FD_200533 | JGI IMG/M metagenome (GOLD analysis project Ga0302314, IMG submission 200533) | Peat permafrost microbial communities from Stordalen Mire near Abisko, Sweden - III_Palsa_N2_3 | ecosystem: Environmental > Terrestrial > Soil > Palsa > Peat permafrost | place: Sweden...
ACCTGCCGCGACCGCTGCTGCGCACCATCGTCAGCCGCCTGTGCCTGCAGTGGCGGCGCGTCTCGCAGTGGCAGGTGATCTGGGGGCCGGGCAACATCCAGGCCCTGGCCCAGACCCTGGGCTCCCTTGCCGAGCACCGCGACTTCCCGGGGCCATTGCGGCTGCAGGTCTGCGAATCGCTGATGCCGTCGATCGCGCAGCTGCACATCGCCCGCTCCCTGGCCCGGGTCTTCGCCTCGGCCGACGGCAGCTTCCTCTCCGGACTGGCCGGCAAGGCCGCGCAGCGCATGGTCGATCTCAGCTCCGAAAGCTACTTCGCCGAGGACGAGCAGGAGGCGCTGGCCGAGGTGCTGGTCGACTTCCTGGCCATCCCCCACCTCGGACCGACCGGTCCGAGCGTGCGCCGGCGGCTGATCAATGTGATTACCGTCAAGCGCACGCATCTGACCTCGCGGGCCCGCGCCAAGCTGCGCTTCGTGGCGGGGGATCTCGAGGAGGAATTGCGGCTCAAGCTCGACTGGAGCGTGTAAGCGGGAGACGGGAGGAGGGAGGAGGGAGACGGGAGGAGAGGGACGGGAGGAGAGGGACGGGAAGCGGGCGCCTCTGAGGCGCCCTCACGACGATCGGCACCTACGGCGTGGGAGTCGTGACCGGGGCCTCGGCGGTGGCCTGCACGGCGGCGACCGGCACTGCCGGAGCCGTGGGATTGAGCAGACGCTCGACGAAGGAGTGGATGTCATTGAGGCTGCGCAGCGAACGCGCCTCCTTTTCGGGGCATTTGACCTTGAAGGTGCGTTCCAGGGCGGCGATCAGGTCGACCGAGTCGAGACTGTCGAGCTCCAGGTCCTTCATCAGGTCGGCAGTCGGCACGAGACGCGCAGGATCGATCTCGAATTCCTTGGCGATGGCGGCATTGACCGCGTTTTTGATCTCCTCGTGCTGCAAAACGGCCATCGTCATTCCCCACTCGGTGGATCCCGAGGTCTTCATTCTACGGTCATTATGCAGCCGACAAGCGCCTCGGGCCGCTGGACGCCGAAGGTCCCCCATGCGGGGTGCGCCCGCACGGTGGGGGCCGTCGTCCAGTCGCAGGGTGGCCGTCTGCTGCTTCCGACCTAGAGTCCCGGCCATGGTGCACGCCTGGCCGAGCGGAATCGTGGCGCTGGTCCCGGTTTACAACCATCACCAAGCGGTGGGCGTCGTAGTCGCGCAGCTGCGCGCCGTCGGCGCCCCGGTCCTGGTCATCGACGATGGCTCGACCGATGGCAGCCATGCGGTTGCGGAGCAGGCCGGGGGTACGGTGCATCGCTTGCACCGCAATTGCGGCAAAGGCGAGGCGCTGCGCACCGGACTGGCCCTGGCCAGCAGCCTCGGCTACCAGCATGCGGTCAGCGTCGATGCCGATGGCCAGCATCCGACCGCCGCCGCGCTGCGCCTGGCATGCGCCGCGGGCTCGCCCACGACCATCCTCGTTGGATGCCGTGACATGCAGCTCGCGCCGCGCGTCTCGCGCTTCGGGCGCTGGTGGTCGAACCTCTGGGTGTGGCTGTGCTGCGGCGCCTGGGTCGGCGACAGCCAGTCGGGCCTGCGCGCCTATCCGCTGCCCAACGCCACGCGCTTAGCGGTGCGCGCCGGCCACTACGCCTGGGAAGTCGAGGTCCTGGTGCGCGCGGTCTGGGCCGGCCTGAGCGTCGAGCACCTGCCGGTGCCGGTGATCTACCCGCCGGATCGGGTCAGCCACTTCCACGCCGCGCGCGACAACCTGCGCACCGCCTGGGCCTTCTTCCGCCTGAGCCTGCGCCGCTTCTGGCCGTGGCATGAGCGTCTGGCCATGGGCACGCCGCGCCGCTGGCGGCAGATCCTGGGCGGGAATCTCGCTCCGGCCAAGACCGCCCAGGCCTGCGCCCTGGGCGCGGCCCTGGGCATCGCCCCGCTGCCGGGCATGCAGATGATGCTCTGCATCGCGCTGGCGTGGCGGTGGCGGCTGAACATCCCGCTCACGGTCCTGATCTCGAATCACACCTTCGGGCCGATGCTGGCGTTGTGGTACGCGGTCGCGACCGCGCTCGGGCTGCGGCTGATCACCCGGGAGCCGCTGCGTACGGCCTTCCAGCACATCCATGGCGAACTGCTGCACGCGCATGGCTGGCACGACATCCTGGTGCCGCTGCGCAGCTGCCTCGCGGCGTGGCTGCTGGGCAGTGTGGTGCTGATGGCGGTGGTGGCACCGCTCGCGGGCCTGGTCGGGTATCTGGTGGCGCGCCTGGCGCAGCGCGCGCCGCGGCCGGCGCCGTGAGCCGCGCCTGGAGCGGACGCAGCCATGGCGGCGGCCCCGGGCACGCCCTGGTGCACGCCTTTGCGCGCTATGGGGGCGTGTGGATCTGCTATGTCCTGCTGCTGCCACCGACCGTATGGTTCTTCGTCACGGACCAGCCAGCACGCCGCGCCAGCATCCGCTACTGGCAGCGCGTCCGCCCGCATCTCGACCGCGTCGGCGCGACCTTCCTGGCGCTGTGCCATTTCTACGCCTTCGCGCGCATCCTCGCCGACCGCCTGGTGCTGGCCGCGGCGCCCGCGGCGATCCGCTTCCGCAATCCCGGCGCCGCACGCCTCGACGCCGCGATGCGCCATCCGCAGGGCTGCATCATCCTCTCGGCGCACATCGGCGCCTGGGAGATGGCCGGGCGCTGGCTGCGCGTCCATGGCCAGGCCACCATCAACATCGTCATGCTCCAGGCCGAGGATCCGCGCGTCCAGGCGCAGCTCGACCGCGCCATGGGCGACCATCCCTTCGCGATCATCGACCTGCGCGACCCGTTCGCGGCCAGCCTGGCCATCGCCGCGGCGCTGCGCCGTGGGGAAACCTGCTGCATGCTCGCCGACCGCACCGCGGGCGCGGCCGCCAACACCATCACGGTACCCTTCCTGGGCCAGCCGGCGCGCTTCCCGACCGGACCCTTCATCGCCGCCGCGGCGACCGGCGCGCTGCTGGTACCGACCTTCGCCGTGAAGGACGGGCTGACCAGCTACGTGCTGGATGCGGATCCGCCCTGGCAGCTGACCTTCACCAGCCGCGCCACCCGCACCCGGGACCTGGAGGCGGCGGTCAGGCGCTGGGCCGGACGCCTGGAGCAGGTGGTGCGCCGCAACCCCCAGCAGTGGCAGAACTTCTACGATTTCTGGCGCACCTAGCCGGCTACGTGCCCTGTGTGGCGGGTACGGCCGGGCGGTGGGTTGCGTCCCCTCCAGCCGGGACACCATGATCGCGGGAGCTGCGCACGCTGATGTTGCCGACTGGAACGCATCGTCGACGGGTCGTGGTCACGGGCATGGACGCCCTGTCCTGCCTGGGATCAACCCTGCCGGAGATCACCGATTCGCTGCGCATCGGCCGCTGCGGCATCGTGCGCTCGGCCGAGCGCGAGGCCCTGGGCTTCCGCTCCAGCCTGACCGGGGCCATCGCTCCGGTCGATGCCACGCAGCACTTCGGGCGCAAGGAGCGCAAGAGCATGGGCGAGACCGCGCTCTACGCCGCGATCACCGCCAAGCGCGCGATCGCCATGTCGCGCTGCCAGGAGCAGCTGCATAGCGATCGCGCCGGCCTGCTCTACGGCAACGACTCCTGCGCCGATCCGATCGAGGAGACCCTGGCCACGGTGCGCCGCGACCACTCCACCGGGCCGCTCGGCTCCGACAAGGTCATCAAGGCCCTGAACTCGACCGCCACCATCAACCTCGGCCCCCTGCTCGGCACGCGCGGCATCAGCCTGACGCTCAGCGGCGCGTGCGCCTCCGGCGCGCATGCCATCGGCTGGGCCTGGTGGCTGATCTCCACGGGCATGCAGGACCTGGTGGTATGTGGCGGCTCGCAGGAGCTCTGCTGGCAGAGCATGGCGGCCTTCGATGCGCTGCGCGTCTTCTCGATGGAGCTCGATGAGCCGGCCAAGGCGGTGCGGCCCTTCGACCGCGACCGCGACGGCCTGGTGCCGAGCGGCGGTGCGGCGACCCTGATCCTCGAGGACTACGAGCAGGCGGTGCGGCGCGGCGCGCCGATCCTGGCCGAGGTCCTGGGCTACGCCTTCTCCTCCGACGGCAGCCACTTGACCACCGGCGACGGCATGGGCGCGGCGCGCGCCATCAGCGGCGCCCTGGATGCGGCCGGGGTCACCCCCGCGGAGGTCGACTACATCAATGCCCACGCCACCGGCACCCCGGCCGGGGACGCGGCCGAGGCCGAGGCCATCCACCGCGTCTTCGGCGCCTCGTGCCCGCCGGTGTCGTCGACCAAATCGCTGACCGGGCATGAGTGCTGGATGGCCGGGGCGTCGGAAGCGCTGTACTCGATCCTCATGATGCGCGAGTCCTTCATCGCCCCGAATGCCAACTATGAGCATGCCGATCCGGCGCTGCCGCCGCTGAACATCGTTGCCAAACCGATTGCGCAGGCGACGCTCACCACGGTGATCTCAAACAGCTTCGGCTTTGGCGGCACCAATGCCTGCCTGGTGCTGCGCTCGATGCGCGGCGATCCGGCTGGCGCGCGATGAGCGTGCCGGTTTGGTGAGCCCCGTCCCGGCCGACCGGTCATGAACCGCGTCGTGATCATCGGTTCCGGGCTGTCCGGGCTGACCTCGGGGGTGCTGCTCGCCGAGCACGGCTGGTCGGTCACGGTGCTCGAGGCGCACGCCCTGCCGGGCGGACTGATGCAGCGCTTCCGCCGCGGTCCGCACTGGTTCGACACCGGCTTTCACTTCATCACCGGCGGCGAGGAGGGCGGCATCTTCCGGCGCATGGCCGAGCGGCTCGGGATCCTGGCGCAGATGCGCTTCCTGCCGCTGAATCCCCTGGCGCAGTTTCGCATGCACTACGCCGACCAGTATTTCGACGTGCCGGTGGGCCTTTCCGAGTGCGAGGCGGCCTGGTGCCGGCGCTGGCCGGAGCAGGCCGCAGGCCTGTCCGGCTTCTTCGCCGAGATCCGCGCGGTGATGAACGCCTCGGGCTGGCTCTTGCCCAACGGCACCGCGCCCCCCGCCACCGCGGATGCGGGCATGCCGATGTCCTTGGAGCACCGCTCGGTGTCCACCGTCCTGGCCAGCCACGGCATCCACGCCGAGCCTGCCGCCTGCCTGGGCGCGCTGTGCGGGATCGTGGCGATGCAGCCCGAGAAGTGCGGTTTTGATCTCTTCGCGTCCTTCGCCGGCACCGCGTTGTGCGGCTCGTGGCGCGCCGATGGCGGCGGCGAGGCGATAGCAAATCCCCTGGTGGAACGCTTGCGCGCGCTCGGCGGGCGACTGCTGCTGCGCTCGGCGGTGACGCGCATCCACTGGGCGGAGCGCACCATCGAGTCGGTCGAGGACGTCAACGGGGTCGTCCACCCGTGCGACCTCTGCATCTCGACCTGCCATCCGGCCGAGACCCTGCGCCTGACCGGGACGGCGGGCTTTCGCGAATCCTACGCCGAGCGCATCACCACCACACCCGACAGCCTGAGCGCGTTTCTGACCTATACCGCGCTGAGCCGGCCGGCCACCGAGCTCGGGCAGACGCACCACCTGACCTACCTCAAGCCCTGCCGCCCGGAGGCCGGGCAGCGCGGTGCCATCACCGATGGCGAGGGCGAACTCTACTACATCGCCCCCAGCGAATTCGAAAACGATGGCGAGCGCGGCGGCGCGGGGGAGCGCGCCCCCTACCTCGAGGCGATGCTGTGGCTGCCGTGCAGCGATGTGGCGCAGTGGAGCGACTCGCGGCGCGGCGACCGCCCCGAGGCCTATGAAGCCTGGAAGCGCGACCTGGAGGGCCAGATCCTGGAGCGCATCACCGAGATCCATCCGAGCCTGGCCGGGACCTTCCAGCGCACCTGGAGCGCCTCGCCCTTGTCGATCGCGCACTACACGCGTTCGCGCCATGGCGCGGCGATGGGCCTGTGCCATGACCTGGGGCACCTCGGCAGCGAGCCGCTGACGCGGCGCAACCGCCTGAAGAACCTGCTCCTGGCCGGGCAGAGCGTCGGGCATCCCGGGGTGCTGGGCACGATGATCGGCTCGTTCGTCTTGTGCTCGGCGATCCTCAGCAAGGATCTGCGCGCCGAGGTCGCTGCCCTCAGCGGCCTGACCGTCCGCTAGCGGGGCTTTTTAGCGCTTTTTTTCCAGTTTTGCCAGTTTCGCGCGTTTCAGCCGTTCGGCCCTGGCCAGCTTGTCCGCCTGATCGCGCATGCGCAGGATGCGGGCAACCGCGGCGGCGACGCGGGTTTTTTTGAGCGCATGCGCGGTGGGTAGCGCAGTACGCTTGCGTGCCGTGGTCCGTTGTGCGGCGCGGCGCGCCGGGACGGTAGCCGGCGCGCTGCGGCTGCGCGGGGTCGGGATCGCGATCGGGATTGGGACAGGACCTGGGCTCGCTGCGACATCCATCTCCACGCCGAACAGCGCGGCGAGGTCGTCGCTGACCAGGACGCGTTCGCTCGCGGCCGGGGCAAGCGCTCCGGCCAGGCCGGCGCCGCTGGAGCTCAGCAGTTCGCTGGCATCGACCTGGCGCAGCAGGAAGAGCAGCTCGGGCTGGTGGTCGAGGCGCGCGCCGATGCCGTAGAGCACCGCGGCCAGGTGCTTGCACAGGCGCGCATCATCCGGGCAGCTGCAGTCGAGCCGGATATGCCGAGAACTCGGAAACATGCCCTCGGTGTGGTGGCAGAGCCGCTCCATGACCCCGGTCGAGAGGCGACCCTGCAGGAGCTCGACCAGGGAGTCGATACCCCCGGCGCAGGAGCCGCAGAGCTTCTGCCAGTGATCGCGCTCCATCTTCGTGATGCTGATCGTGACGCTGTAGAGCGATGACCCCTGGACGCGCGCCTGGATCTTCCCGGGAGTGATCTGCAGATCGACCACTGAGCCGTTGCGCACGTAGGTCCGCCCGCGTGGCAGACGGTTGGCGTAGTCGCTGAATTTTTCCAGATGGGTGCACCAGGCCTTGCCCCAGACCGAGGTGGCGATGGCGCGGCCCTGGATGGTGATCGGCGAGATGGGGATGCCCTTCTTGGCCAGCGCCTGCATCTCGCGCGCCGCATCCGTGCGGCGCTGCGCCACCTGTACGTAGGGTTTCCACAGCGTGAACATGGCCTAATCGTCCCGACTGGCGCTGCCCAGGTCAAGGCGTACCAGATCGAGCAGCTGCGCGTCGCTGAGTTCGGTGAGGTTGACTTCGGCCCCCTGGCCGCCATCGAGGATGTCCCCGGCAAGCTGCCGCTTGGAGGCGATCAGGGCGTCGATCTTCTCCTCGATGGTCCCCCGGCAGATGAACTTGTGCACCAGGACGTTCTTGGTCTGGCCGATGCGGAAGGCGCGGTCGGTGGCCTGGTTCTCGACCGCCGGGTTCCACCAGCGGTCGAAATGGATGACATGCGCGGCGGCGGTCAGGTTGAGGCCGGAGCCGCCGGCCTTCAGCGACAGCATCAGGAAGGGGACGTGCTCATCCTCCTGGAAGCGCCGCACCAGCTCCCTGCGCTTGCCGATCGCGGTCTGGCCGTGCAGGACCAGTCCGGGACGGCCGAAGATGCCGCCCAGGAACCCGGCCAGGGGCTCGGTGATCTCGCGGAATTGCGAGAAGACCAGGACCTTCTCCTGCTTGGCGCTGATCACCTCGACCAGTTCGCGCAGCCGCGCGAACTTGCCGCTGTCGGCCTCGGCCCAGTTGCCATCCCCCAGCCAGTGCGAGGGATGGTTGCAGATCTGCTTGAAGCGCATCAGGTAGGCCAGCACCAGGCCGCGGCGCTGGATGCCATCGGTGGTGGCGATCGCCGTGGCGAGGTCGGAGACGGACTTCTGGTAGAGGGTGGCCTGGGCCGGGGACAGGCTGCAGTAGGCATTGAGTTCGGTCTTGTCCGGCAAGTCGTCGATGACCCGCTTGTCGGTCTTCAGGCGGCGCAGGATGTAGGGCCGCACCAGGTCGCGCAGCGGGCCGAATCCGCGCGGGTCGCTTGCCATGCGCTTGGTCGCCGCGGTGAAGGCCTTGGCGCTGCCGAGCAGGCCCGGATTGATGAAGTCGAAGATCGACCACAGGTCGCCCAGGCGGTTCTCGATCGGCGTGCCGGTCAGGGCGATGCGCGAGCTCGCCTGCAGCGCCTTGGCCAGACGGGTCTGGCGGGTACCGGGATTCTTGATCGCCTGCGCCTCGTCCAGGACCACCAGCCGCCAGGTGGTCTCGGCCAGCCAGGACCAGCGGCGCAGCGTGCCGTAGGTGGTGATGACGACGTCATAGGACGTCAGCTCCACGCGGGTCAGGCTGGCCAGGTCCACGCCTGCGGCGAAGGAGGGATGGGCGACCAGGACCCGCAGGCTCGGCGCGAAGCGCGCGAGCTCCTGGGTCCAGTTGGCGACCAGGGAAGCCGGCACCACCAACAGGCTCGGGTGGGTCGTCTCGCGGGCGCGGCGCACCAGCAGCAGGCTGATGACCTGGATGGTCTTGCCCAACCCCATGTCATCGGCGAGGCAGGCGCCGAGGCGCAGCTGCGACAGCAGATGCAGCCAGCGCACCCCGACCTGCTGGTAGGGCCGCAGGGTGGCGCGCAGCGCCGGACCGGGCTCGATCACGGCCAGGCCCTCGGGGCCGCGCAGCCCCGCGAGCTGCATGGCCAGCCACGGACCCGCGACCACCTCCGACCAGGCCCGCTCGGCAACCTCGGCCTCCGGCGCGCTCTCGCCCTGGACGCCGGCCAGGAGCCGCATCGCGGCATGGAAGTCCAGGCCGGTCTGCGCCGCGGTGCGCTCGACTTCTTTGAAATGATCCAGCGTCGCGCGCAGGCGCTTGGCGTCGACCTCGACCCAGGAGCCGCGGATCAGCACCAGGCCCTGGCTGCTGTGCAGCAGTTCCTGGATCTCCTGCTTGGTGAGCGGGGTGCCCTCCAGGGCGACATGGATGGTGAAATCCAGCAACGCGTCCTGGCCGAGCCCCGAGGGTTCGCGCCCGCCGACGGAGGCCTGCACCCGCACCCGGCTGGGACGGTTGGCGCGCCAGGTCGCCGGCATGCGCACCAGGATGCCGGCCGCCTCGAGGATCGGCACATCGTTGAGCAACTGCAGGGCAGCACTCGCCGTCCAGCGCAGCGGATGGAAGATCTCACGCGAGTCGATGAGCGCCTTCAGCCAGGGAAGCCGCTCGGCCGCGGTCTGCAGGGGTGACAGCAGCGACAGCAGCTTCTTCTGATCGGCAGCTGTGCTGAATTCGCTCAGCGCCTGGCCGAGCGGCTGGTGCTGGGCCTTGGCCTGGCGGGACAGGCGCGTGGTGTAGGTGGCGAGGAAGGCGAAGGGCGAGTGCGGATCGGTGCGGTTCTCGGCCAGGTGCACGTGGACGCGCCCGACCAGGTTCCAGGACGGATGGCGCGCGTGCAGGAAGCCCTGCAGATCGAGTCCCGACGCCGCCAGCTCCTCGCACAGGGCCGATCGAGCCGCCTCCCAGAGCCGCCCGAGCACGCTGGTTGCGAGGTACTCGGCGCCACGCATCGGCGGCGCCGTCCACAGGATCTCCGTGAGCACCGCCTCATCCGGAACCACCGCCCAGGTCGCCGACGCCGCCATCGGGACCTCCGCGGAGGTGCAGACCACCGTGACGAAGCGCACCGCGAGGTCGCGCCAGAAGCCATAGGCTGGCGGCAGGACGCTACCGATCTCGCGCGTGCCGAGCTCCACCAGGGCATGCCCGGCGCCGCGCGCGAAGGCTCCCGCCATGCGGCTGGCGAAGCCGTCGGGAAGCGGCAGCGGCTCGCCAGGCTCGGCCGCTTCCAGGACCAGCTCGCCGTGCGGCGAGATGCCTGGGATCAGGACTCCGTCCATGCCTCGTCAACCACGCGGGACAGGGATCCGGACGAGTGTCGCTGCATGACGACCATGGCGCCGCGCCTTTCGCGCCCATCACAACATGCGCCGGCACCCGCGCCAGCCATCGATCTGCGAGGCGGTTGGGAATGCGGCGGGCGTAGCCCGCGTGCGTGCTCCGGCCTAGAGCAGGGCGACGCCGACGCCGTAGGCCTCCAGGACCAATGCCCCGCCCGGCGCGGAGCCCAGCACGACGCGCGCGCCAGCGGGCAGGGCGACGGTGGTCGCCTGCTCGGTGTGGTTGAGCACGAACAACAGCCGGCGCCCGGCGCCGCTGCGCACCGAGACCTCGATGCCGGGCGGCGGGGTCAGCACGGCGGTGATCCCGGCCTTGGCCAGGGCATCCCGGAAGAGGCCGTCATAGAAGCTCTCCTCCTTGATGGTGGTGCCGACGTAATAGCCCCAGCCGGCGCCGCAGGCGTTGCGCGTCGCGACCGCGTACTCGGCCATGTGCCAGGGCTGGAATCGTGCCAGCACCTGGGCGGTGGTCGGGATCACCCAGTCGGCGTACTGCTCGGCGGTGAAGGTGCCGGGCAGTTCCACGCTGCCGGAGGCCGCGTAGCTGGTGCCGGTCAGGCTCTCGTACTCGTCGATGCGGATGCCCAATGCCGGCGTCAGCAGGCCCGGAAGGGTCCGCGCGTGGCAGCGGTCGTGCGCGTCCTTGACCGCGCTGCGCAGTCCGGTGATCAGCACGCCGCCGGCCTGGACAAAGGCCACCAGCCGCTGCGCGACCTCATCGGGCAGCAGGTGCAGCTCGGGGGCCACGACCATGCGGTAGCCGGCAAGGTCCTGGCTCGGACGCACCATGTCGCAATTGATCCCCGCGCGCAGCAGCGCGCCCTGGTAGAGGCGCATCTGGTGGTGCCAGTTGTTCTCGCTGAAGCTCTTCTGGATGCGCGTCGCCCAGATCGAATCGTAGTCGTAGATGATCGCGACCTGGGCTTCGATGGTGGTGCCCTCAAGACTCGGCCACAGGGCGTGCAGGTCGGTGGCGGTGGCCGCCGCCTCGCGGTAGCGGCGTCCGGGGACGCCGTCGTGGCCGAGCAGGCCATGCCAGTACTGCTCGCGGCCCACCGTGCAGGAACGCCAGCGGAACCAGATCATCGCATCCGCACCGTGCGCCACCTGCTGGAAGGCGATCTTGCGCAGTTCGCCCGGCCGCGTGTTGCGCCCGAAATCGCCCCAGCCGCCGGGACCGGCGGTCTGCTCCATGATCCAGAAGTTCTTGCGCTTGAGGCCGCGCATCACGTCCGCGGCTCCGGCCGCGTCGTAGGGGAACTCGGGCTTGTGCCACACGGGATAGTTGTCCCAGCTGACCACGTCGAGGTCCGCGGCGAGGTCGTAGTAGTCGAGATCCGAGTGGTAGCCCATGAAGTTGTGGGTGATGAACTGGGTCGGACAGGTCCTGCGCAGGATCACGACCTGGTCGCGCTGGAAGCGCACGTTCAGCCACGAGCCGTAGCGCTGCCAGTCCAGGAGCAGTCCCGGATTGTGCGAGCCGATGTCATCGGGGATCGGGATCTCGCAATATTCCCCATAGCGGTGCCCCCAGAAGTGCGTGCCCCAGGCCTCATTGAGCGCGTCCAGCGAGCCATGGCGCGTGCGCAGCCAGTCGTGGAAATCGGCGCGGCAGGTCGGGCAGGAGCAGGGATTGTTGCCGAACTCATTGTCGGTCTGCCAGCCGATGATCCGCGCATCATTCTGGTAGTGCGTCGCCATCGCCTGGGTGATGCGCTCCGAGAACAGGCGGTAGGCGCCGGAGGTGAAGCAGTTGTTCTTGCGCACGCCCCAGACCGTGCGCTGGCCGGTGGGCTTCATCGCCAGGGTCTCGGGGTACTTGCGCGCCAGCCACGCCGGCATGACGGCGGTCGGGGTGCCGAGGATGACCTTGATGCCGGCATCAGCGAGGACCGCGATCGCGTCGTCGAGCCAGGTGAAGTCGTAGCGGCCCTCCTCGGGCTCGAGGTAGACCCATGCGAATTCAGCCAAGCGCACCACATTGAAACCGGCCGCCTTCATCGTCTGCGCGGTGGCCTGCCAGCTCTCGCGTGGCCAATGCTCCGGATAATAGTCAACACCGATGTGCATGGGCTCTCCCTGCAGCTGTGGATACCACTTCAAATGACTTGTTCCAGTGGTTTCCAAGTGGTAGAAGCAGGGATGCCCCGTCCCGCCCCGAAAAGCCCCCGGGAACGCCTGGAAAGCCTGATCGCGTCCCAGCCGGGAAGCCGCCTGCCCAGCGAACGCGACTTGGCCGAGCGCTTCGCCATCGGCAGGCCCGCCCTGCGGCAGCTGTTGGCCGACTGCGCGGGACGTGGCCTGATCCACCGCCGCCATGGCAGCGGGACCTTCGCCGTCGATCCCCAGGTCCCGCGCCTGGCGCGGGTCGCGCTCATCATCGATGCGCGCATCCGACTCGGCGATGACCCGTTCTTCGCCGTCGCCGTCGATGCCCTGCAGCACGAGCTGCAGGGCTGCGGGGCGCAGTGCCAGCTGCTGCGCCACGCACCGGGACAGGCCCCTCCGGCGCCCGGCGCGGTCGGCGACGGCGCGGTGCTGCTCGGCTCGGCCTGCGGGGAGCTGCTCGGAGCATGGCCCCAGGATGCGGCGGTGGTGGCGTGGCTGATCGCCGCCGCGCCCAGCCCGCAGGGCCGGGCCAGCCTGATCGAGCTCGAGGACGAGGCCGCCGGCGCGGCCGCGGTCGCCTATCATCTCGCCCAGGGCTGCCGGCAGCTGCGCTTCGTCGGTCATGACCAGCATCCCTCGCCGCGTGCGCGACTCGCAGGGGCCCGGCGCGCCGCCGTGGCCGCCGGCATCAGCCTCGAGCTGGTGCCCAGCGGCATGAACTACGAGGACGGGGTCGCGGTGGCGGGAGACCTGGTGGCGGGCAACGCGGTCAGCCGCACCACGTTCGGATTGGGTCTGATCGCCGCCAACGACTGGCTGGCCGCGGGACTGCATGTCGGCCTGGCGCGCCACGGTCTGAGCGCCGGCATCATCGGTTTTGACGGACTGCCGCTGGCGGCCGCGCTGGGGCTGCCGTCCTTGGCGGTGCCGATTGCGACCATCGCCAGCGACACGATCGCCGAATTGGCACGCCTGATCCTGCGCCCGGGCCTGGCGGGGCGGCGCCTGACCTATGCGCTGCGCCTCCAGGGCGCGGCCCTGGGCCGCGAGACCTGACGCGAGGCCGTGATGCTACGGCGTCTTGGCCAGGGCGGCGGTGATGCCGGCGCGGTCGCTGGCATAGGCCGGCTGGAGACTCTGGGCGCGTACCAGCAGCGCGCGCCGGCGCGCCGGGTCATCGCTGGCCAGGGCGGCGAGCCCGCAGGCCTCGAAGGAGTTGGGATTGCGCGCCAGCAGCGACGCGCTGAGGGTCGCGGCCGCAGCCCGGTCGCCATGATGCAGTGCCGCCTTGCAGGCCTCGAGATCCGCGCGGTACGGCGCGAGGGTCTGGACCATGAGGTCGTAGTCAGGGGCGCGCGGCAGGATCATCAGATCCGGGCGCGGGCCATCGACGTCGAAGGGCAGCGCGCGGCCCAGGCCGTGCCACGGCTCGCACACCCAGATCACGCCCGCGCTGACGTCCGCGACCACCAGGTGCGCGCCGATCCAGGCATTGATGGTGCTGCGGTTGCCGAAGCCGACGTCCACGCCGCCGGCGCCGAGATGGTCGCGACAGATGCCCAGGATCGCTGCCGGATCGAGCGGGGTGGAGCGGTGCAGGAGGTCCTCCGCGCGCTGGTAGCGGGCTGCGGTTGTGCCGTCGCGGATGCGCACCTGATTGGCGTGGTCGTCGGCCCACTGGGCGGTCAGGAAGTGGTTGGTCAACACCAGGCAGTCATCCTGCATCTCGCGCACCCCCATGCCGCGCGGACCCTTCTCGGCGACCACCGCGCGGTTTTCCGTGCCTGAGACCAGCAGCACCCCGTCGGAGACGAAGACCTGGGCCCGGGTGAGGATCGCCTCCGCCTGCGCGATGGTCGCGGCGTGCTGCAGGATGTCGCGCACCACCATGACGATCGGACGGCCGATGAAGGTCTGCCCGGAGGTCGCGGCGGCGTTGATGCTGACCCACAATTTCGCGTCGTTAAGCCCGGTCACGGCTCCGGCCATGCCGCCCCAGCACACCGAGATGAAGCGGTGCCCGTCCTGGGGCGCGACGCTGTAGACGATCTTGTCGACATCGAAGCACTCGCCGCCCTCGAAGTCGAAGAGCCGGCCGACCAGCAGGTGCCCGCCGACGGTGCGCGCCCCGCCCGCGACCACCGCGGTGCAACCGATCTGCGGGGGATGGACCAGGGGATTGTCGATCAGGTACTGGCTGATGTCGTGCAGCGCATGGTACTGCAGGCCACGCCCGTAGGATGGGCTGACCTCGAGATACGGATCGTGGGCTTCACCATGGCCCTGGGTGATGGCGGCGATCTCGCGCAGCTCGGCGTCGGTGAAGTAGCGCGCCAAGGTGCGGTCGTTCCAGTTGACCAGCCCCAGCAGCAGGTGCCTGGCCCAGAAGGAGGGCACCCGGCTGACGAACACCCCCATCATGTCGGTCTCGATGCGCGCGATGCGGTCTCCGCTTAGCAGCCCCTGGGCATAGCCGGCGTCCTCGGCGCGGCCCTGGAGGTGGAGGTGGATGATGCTCCCGAACTGCTCGCGGTAGCAGGCGCCGGCGTAGCTGCGGGGGCCAAGCTCCCCGCCTGGGACCACCGGCCGCGGCGGGGTGCGGCTGGCGACCAAGTCGGGCAGCGGCGTGAGGGTGATCGCAGGCGGACGGCGCGCGGCCAGGATCATGCCGGTGGCCGGCATGCCCAAGAGCACGCTGGCGGACATCACCAGCGACCATGCCACCAGCCAGCGCAGGACGCGGATCATGCCGGTATGCTGCCCGGGCGGTGGCGTGGTGAAGCGGCGTATCCATCGGCATTCCGCTTCAAACCAGGCGCTGGTGCCTACCATCCCCGCGATGCGCGGGCACCTGTTTGTCGATATGCCGCTGGCCGCGGTCGCCATCAGCGCCGCCCCGGCCTTCGGTTGGCCGGTGCTGGCCGCGGTCGGCGGGCTGTCCGTGGCCATCCACAGCTGGGGTGTCGTCAATCCGCGCTCGAGTCTGTACATGCCCGTGACCTGGCGGCTGCGCCAGGAAGCCCGCGATCTCGCCCTGACCTTCGATGACGGTCCGAATCCGGAGGTCACCCCGCGCCTGCTCGACGTGCTGGCGGCGCATGGCCTGACCGCGACCTTCTTCGTCATCGGCGCGCATGTCGATCGCCATCCGGAGCTGGCGCGGCGCATCCGCGCCGGCGGCCACGCCCTGGGGCTGCATTCCCACTCCCACAGCCGCTTGTTCAATTGCTGGACGCCCGGACGGGTGCGCCGCGACCTCGAGGCCTGCGCCACGGCGGTCAGCCAGGCGACCGGCGAGCCCGCCCCGCGGCTCTTCCGTCCGCCGGTCGGCCTCAAGAACCCGGTGGTCGGCCATGTCGCCACCCGGCTGGGGCTGTGCACCGTGACTTGGACGGCGCGCGGCCGCGACATCGGCGCGAGCTCCACGGATGCGGTGCTCCAGCGGCTGGCGCCCAGCGTGCGTCCCGGAGCGATCTTGCTGCTGCATGACGGCTTCGAGCCGACCCGCCCGGGGCAGCGCAGCGCCGCGGTCGCGGTCACCGAGGCCCTGGCGCCGCGCCTGGCCGCCGCCGGCATGACCAGCCGGGCCCTCGAAGTGCGTGATGGGAAGCCTCGTCTGCAGCGCACTACCGCCGCGGCTGAGCGCAAGCCCAGCGGCCTGGGGCCGACGCCTACAGCAGCGCCATCAGTTTCGGCCTCAGCAGCGACAGCGCGCTGATCACGGTCAGCGACAGCACGATACGCTCAAACCAGATCTGCGACATGCGTTCATAGATTCTCCGACCCGTCAACGCGCCGAGGAGGATTCCGGGCAGCACGCAGAGGTCGATGAGCAGAGAGCCCCCGGTGATGATCGGTGGGCTCAGCAGGAGGTAGGCGGGGACCTTGGAGAGATTGACCATCAGGAAGAACCAGGCGCCGGTACCCATGAACTCATCCTTGGGCAGCGACATGCTCAGCAGGTACACGGTCATCACCGGCCCGGCGGCGTTGGCGATCATGGTGGCGAACCCGGCGACCAGACCGTAGATTGCTCCCAGCATCCAGCTGGGAGCCAGCGGTTCGCCCTTGGTGGCCTTGCGCCGCACATGCACGGCGACCATGACCAGGACGATGATGCCGACCAGGAATTTCAGCGAGTCATTGTCGACGTGTCCCATCACCCGCCAACCGCAACAGCCACCGACCGCGACGAAGGGGAAGAGCCGCCACAGCGCCCAGGCGCTGGCGTTGCGGCGGTAGTACCAGACCGCGAAGATATCCGCGCTGCACAGCAGTGGCAGCAGCACGCCGCTGGCCGTCAAGACCTGGCCGGTGACGCAGACCATCATCGGCACGACCATGATGCCCAGACCCGGCACCCCGGTCTTGGCCATGCCGACGAAGACCGCGCAGATGGCGATGATCGCCCACTGCCAGACCGCGACATGCATGCTTAGAAAATCCAAAGCGGGATCGTACTGCAGGCGGCACGAGCCCAGGACTGGCGGCAGCGGCTACCCTGCCGCGTGGCCCTAGAGGGTCGGATCACTGCCGGTCAGCAGACGGAAGGCCTCGACGTACTTGGCGCGGGTGCGCTGGATCACGTCCTCGGGCAGGTCGATGCCCTTGCCGTTCTTGTCGAACTTTATCTTCTCGAGGTAGTCGCGCACGTACTGCTTGTCGAAGGAGTCCTGGGCCACGCCCTGCTTGTAGGTCGCGGCCGGCCAGAAGCGGCTCGAGTCGGGGGTCAGGACCTCGTCGGCCAGCACGATCCCGCCGGCGGCGTCGGTGCCGAACTCGAACTTGGTGTCGGCGATGATGATGCCGCGCGTCGCGGCGTGGTCGCGGGCCTTGCTGTAGAGGTTGATGGCGAGGTTGTGGACCTGGTCGGCGTAGCCCTGGCCGATCAGCTTGGCGGCCTGGTCGGGATGGATGTTCTCGTCGTGCTTGCCGATCTCGGCCTTGGTCGAGGGCGTAAACAGCGGCTCAGGCAGCTTGGAGGCCTCGCCCAGGCCGGGCGGCAGCGCCAATCCGCAGACCGTGCCCTTGGCCTTGTACTCCTTCAGGCCCGAACCGGTCAAGTAGCCGCGCACGATCGCCTCGACCGGCAGGATGCTGAGCTTTTTCACCATCATGGTGCGGCCGGCGAGCTGGTCCTGGTACTTCTGCACCACCGGCGGCATCTTCGCCAGGTCTGAGGTCACCAGGTGGTTGGGGCAGGTCTTGGACAGGAGCGAGAACCAGAACTGGCTCAGCTGGGTCAGGATCTTGCCCTTGCCCGGGATGCCGTTGGTCATCACCACGTCGAAGGCGCTGATGCGGTCGGTGGCGACGAACAGCAGGTGCTGATCATCGAGGTGGTAGACGTCACGCACCTTGCCGCGGGCGAGCAGCTTGAGGTCGGGGCAATGGCTGGAGACGAGGGCGAGCATGCGAACTCCGAAGGCGGCGGCTACTGCGTGATCTTGGTTATCTCGGGCTGGAAGAGCGTATACGAGAAGTTCTTCAACGCCTCGCGGTAATCCTTCGCCAGCTTGACGCGCTTCTCCAGCTCGGCGGTGGCCGGGGCCGGGACGTAGCCGGAGGACTGCAGCAGCTTGACCTGGGGGATGTCCGCGTCGGCGTCCTCGTCGTCGGAGACGATCAGGATCGGATGGTCGTTCAGGGCGAGGCTGGCCGCGACATGGCCATCCGGCGGGGTCAGGCCGAGGCTGGCCGGCGGCGGGATGAGCATCTGCGAAGCCGGCAGCGTCTCGCTCGTGACATGCGCGTGCCAGGCCCGGCCGGCGGGGGACGACAGGTAGGTGGAGAGGCCGTTGGGCCCGAGCTTCTGGGCCGCGTCGCGCACCTTCGCAACCTCGACCATGAACGGCGCGTAGGCGCGATTGCCCTGGAGGTGGCGGATGACCGCATTCTTGACCGCGGCCAGCGGCTTGAATCCGGCCTCGGTACGTGATTCCAAGCGCAGCATCAACGGCACCTCCAGCGCTCCCTGGCTGGCGGTCAGGGGCCGGCTGATGAAGCCCGGCTCCTTGTCGGCATTGAAGAGTCCCGACTCGTCGCGCAACTGGCCCAAACCGCCACCGAGCTCGATCATCAGCGGCTGGGAGCCCATGTACTGGGCGTAGCGCTCCATCATCGGATCGCGGGTCGGCTGCTCGATGATCAGGTTGGTCTTCACCGCGAGACCGAGCTTCTTGGCTTCCTCGACGAAGCTGGCGTTGTCCTTCTGGCCTTCGAGGTCTTCGGCGTCGGCGTCGAGTGCCTTGGTGGCGGCCTTGGCCTGGCCGACGGCCTGCTCCTCGGCCAGGGTCTGGAGGATCTCGGGCCGGACCTGGGCGAGCGGCTTGGGGACGGGTGGTGCCGCCGGGGCGGGCGGGGCGCCCGGCTTGGCCGGGGTCTTGGCGGCGACCGCCGGCTGCGCGAAGCGCGGCTCGGCCTTGTGCGCGTCGTAATAGGCCTGGATCTGGGCCGGCGTGATCGCGGCCTTGGCGGCGGCGATCAGGGTCGGCATGTCGCCATAGGCGACGGTCACGGTCTCGGTCGGCTGCTGGGTGAACTTGCCCTGGCCACGCAGCGTCTCATAGGTGGTCTGGATCTCCGGATCGTCGGGCTTGACCGGCTGCAGCAGGCGCGAGGCGTCGAGCACCGCCGACTGCACCTGGAGCTTGTCGTTGTCGACCATGTCCAGGCCGAGCCCGGCGCCGAGCGGCACCGCCGGCACGGCGTTGTGCCGTTCGCGGAAGGCCTCGACGGCGGCGTCCTCGGCGATGGTGCGCTTGAGTTCGTTGTGCGTGACCTCGTTGTCGCTGCCCTGGGCGTCGATCAGCGCGGCGCGCACGGTGCGGCCCTTGCCGAGGTCGTGGTCGAGGAAGTCGTTGACCAGTTGGTCGAGGGCGGCCCCGGAGGGCTCGAGGCCCGCCTTCTCGGCAACCCAGACCAGCTTGATGAACTGCGCGTACTGGTCGTTGGTCTGCTGGCGCGGATTGTCGAGGACCTTGCCCAGGCGCGTGTCGACATCGCGGCGGACCTCGATCTCGCGCTGGCTGACGCCATGGCTGTCCTGGCTGGGCGCCATCAAGGACCCCATCGAACCACCCATCCCGAAGAGCACGCCGACGACGATGATCAGCAGCCAGATGAAGACGTGCTGGCTGAAGGTCAGCTGCGTCGACTTCGGCAGCTGGGGTATGCCGCCCGCGGGGCCTGGGGGATTGGAGCCGGCTGGCTCCTTGATCGGATCGGTCATGAGGTCTCGAAGGCCGTGGTTGAAGGGGCCACAGGGTATGAGAGTGGCCCTCCCTGGCAACCCGCACC
>Ga0302314_10007731_pt1 | contig 19289 bp, 11 predicted proteins | sample III_Palsa_N2_3_FD_200533 | JGI IMG/M metagenome (GOLD analysis project Ga0302314, IMG submission 200533) | Peat permafrost microbial communities from Stordalen Mire near Abisko, Sweden - III_Palsa_N2_3 | ecosystem: Environmental > Terrestrial > Soil > Palsa > Peat permafrost | place: Sweden...
AGGTAGAACGATGAGACCACCAACAGATAGAGCCATGCACATTGCATCTTCCAAACCGACAGCAGGGGAGTTTCTCTCTTTCATCTCAGTTTTGTGTCTTCTCCTGTGTGGATCTATAGGCTATGCGCAGCAAAGTGCAACGCCGGAAACGCCGCAGCAAGAACTCCAACGCTTGAAGCAAGCAGTGGATCAGGCGCAGGCCCAGGTGGACTCATCGCAGCAACAATTGATTGAGTTGAAAAAGTCGCTTGCGCTGCTCGAACAACGACTTGCACCCGGAAATCCAGTGACTTCGGAAACGCAAGCCGTAATAACCCCCACCGGCTCGGCTACTCCTCCGACAGCGCCCACTGAGATGCAGGAGCGTCAGGCAATGCAGGAGTCGCAAATTGCCACGCTCAACCAAATTAAGGTGGAGAGCGAATCCAAGTATCCGGTGAAGATCAGTGGCCTCATTCTGCTGAACACTTTCATCAACACCAGCCAGGTAGACAACGCATCCGCGCCCACCATCGCGGTCGCAGGTGGTGGGAGCACCGGAGCTTCGCTGCGCCAAACGGTACTAGGCATTGATGCGCGCGGTCCATCCCTTGCAGGTGCCGACAGCCATGCGGATGTTCGTGTGGATTTCTTCGGAAGCTCACTCGACTCCAGTTATCAAGCCGGAGGCCTATTGCGACTTCGTACGGCACATGCGACCTTGGATTGGAAAGACACAGAGCTTTTTGCGGAATTGGATCGCCCGATCCTGAGCCCCAACCAGCCATCATCATTGACCGCCATCGCTCAACCCGCCCTGGCTTGGTCGGGCAATCTGTGGATGTGGAGTCCGCAGGTCGGTGTCAGTCACACCATGGACTTCGTTAGCTCGTCTCGCATCGCCGTTGAGGCCGCATTGATCGACGTCCCCGATTCACCAGCGATCTACACTGCGATTGCTGGCACAGTGAGCCAGGGAGAACGCAGCCGTTGGCCGGGTGGTGAATTGCACGTTGGTCTGCTCGGAAAGAAGGATGGCTCGGGTGCATCTATCGGCGTCGGTGGCTATTTCAGCCCACATAAGATAATGGGTGGCACCGGCTACAACGCATGGGCAAGTACGCTGGACGCAAATCTGCCACTGCCCCATGGATTGGAATTCAGTGGAAATTTCTATCGCGGACAAGCGCTCGGGGGGCTCGGCGGAGGCGCGTACAAGGATTTCGTCTATGGAATGAACCTTGAATATGCCAAGCCACTGGACGACGTAGGCGGATGGGCGCAACTAAAAAAACGTGCCGGCCAACGTTGGGAGTTCAACGGAGCGTTTGGGTTGGATAACGGCTTCGCTTCAGAGCTGCGCAGGTACGTCCTTCCAACATCTTCGTACCAAAACCAAGCTCGCAATCAGACATTCACGGCCAACACGATATACAGTCCGAGTGCCTATCTGCTCTTCTCGCTGGAGTATCGCCATCTCTCCACCGCTCCAATTACAGGCGCTCCCGCCAACACCAATATCATCGGCATCGCCGCAGGGTACAAATTCTGATGCAACGGCAAGCCCAAATCCGAATCTTGACGGTAAGCCTGCTAGTCAGCGCCGGATGCATTGCGTTCGCTCAGAATCGACCCTCTACCCTTGTAGTAAAGGTGACGGCGCACATGGAAATGTCGCACCCGTCAGCGTCTTCCAACAAACACGTTCAGCCACTTCCTCCGGCAGTGTTATGGTTGAAGCCGCTCACGCCGGGGATCGCAATTCCGACAGCGGCTCTTCCGAAAAACAGTTACACCCTGCTGCAGAAAAACAAAATGTTCTCTCCTCATTTACTCGTCGTGCCGACCGGCAGCGTGGTGCATTTTCCAAACGCGGATCCGTTCTTTCATAACGTATTCTCGCTATTCAACGGGCAGCGTTTCGACTTGGGACTGTATGAAGCAGGGAAGATGAAGACTGTAACGTTCTCACGTGAAGGTGTCTCATACATCTTCTGCAATATTCACTCCGACATGAGTGCGGTTGTGCTGTCACTATCGACGCCCTTCTACAGCATTGCCGATGCGCAAGGCACGTTCCATATTGACGCCCTGCCGGTCGGAGAATACGAGTTGCATGTCTGGGTAGAAGGCGAGCAACAAAGTACCCTCGACCAATGGACCCGCCGCGAAAGCATCTCGAATGAAAACCAAGACCTTGGAGCCATAGCAGTGCATACGCCAGCCGCAGTACATCATGCGAACAAGTTTGGGCAGCCATACGAGCCTGCTGGAAGACCGGTTTATTAGGACTAGAGTAGGTTTGTTTCGCTTGCATTCACGACATAAATGTGCAGAACAATATAGAAAAGTAAACCTTCAAGGGGATACAGGGCTCAGTGATCGGTAATCCTTGGCTGTGCTTCTTCGTTGACAACAGTTGATGTCCACACGATGTGGGGTAGGATGAGCCAAAGTGTGGGGGAAAGAAAATTTCCGCTCTGTAAGTCCGCCGTGGCACTGACGATCAAGGCAATAGAGAACGCGAAGCCGAATGACAAAATACAAATTGGCCGATGGTGGTGGCTGTGTTTTCTCATCCAGCCCTGGGCGGAAAGTTTTGGCTTTGGCACTATCGCTTCGATGGCACCGAGAAGAACATGATGTTTGGGAAGTACCCACTGGTTGGTTCCAAAGGCGCCCGCGAGCTTCACTTCGTTGCCAAGAAGCTACTCTCGCATGCACTCGTTCGCTGTGTTCCCCGCTCGCGAGCGCTGAAAGTGAGAGTGGATGTTCTGAGTTGGTGAGTCGTCCCTGCAAGCAAGGGAGCGTAAAAACAGGCAACGCACTGTCTAGCGGTTCGCTTGCAACAAAATAGATCCTGCTTGCGTCAGATTTATTTGAAGCTCGCGTTGCTGAGTTTTGACGAAGCGCTTGCCCCATACGCTGTGCCATCGCACCGACTTCCATGAAGAGGGAAGGACCAGCGTTCCATGGCGTGACATATCCGCGTCATCGCGGATGCCTTCTTCGACATTTCCGGCCAAAATCCGGAGGCCCCCATCTTCCGTTCTCCAGGCGGCTATGTTCATCGTCTGAGCCAGGTTAATCGAGGTCACATGCAGCGCATCTACGCTGGATAACAAAGAATTTAAAACCCCTGCCATTAGCGCATAAGGTGCACCAGTGTTGCCCCATAGCTGCTTCAACGGGAGATCCATCTGCCCATCAAGCCGCACCATCACAGGACCATCGGCCTCGGACTTTACGATCTGCACTAACGGACTTTTGCTGGAGACTCTGGATAAGAGTTCAGGTGGATCCCATGCTGCCATTCGTTTGCCTCCTGTACGATTCAGTATCAGTTCAGGATTGCCGTCCACGTCGTACACCACCTGCGCCTCGTCGGAAGCTCGATTCGAGGCAAGTCGGTAAACGAGGTTGAAGGTTGAGGGTACGTTCTCTGCGATCTGTAAATGAGGAGCAGTCTCCGCATGGTACTTCTGAATGGGGCTATCCTGCTGCTCGCCGCGTCCACTCAGGCCAGCCAACTCCGCGAGCTTCTTATTAACGCCGTTGGTGGGGTCTCCAAAGATTGCGATGGGCTGCCCCTTCGTAATTAGGTGAGCGATGTAGGCAGTATGCTCTGGCGTGAGATGAGAAGGAGTCTGAAGAATAAACAAATCGGATTGCACATGTGGCAACCATTCCACGCGTGTCACTGAGAGGATTGGCACGGGCCGCTTCATAACAGTTCCCGCTTGCTCGTCAATCCACTCCTTGATGTCATAGTCCGCACAGGCGTGGTCCGCTTGCCATCGCATCGATTCGCGGCAATAGACCAACGTGGGGCCAAAGACTTCTGTTGTTTTACGAGCATCTGCAAATGCGGCATTGATGTTTCCAGAGAGGAAGTGCACATCCTCTTCTGTGAGGAGACTGTCACCTCGATTGCACTGCGCTTAGGCCCAGCGCAGTGGCGCCGCTTAGCAACGACCGCCGTGTCATTGAGATTTCATCAGAGGAAGGTTGATGGTCGGGGGACGGGTTTACGACTGCCATGTACATTCTCTCCGTTAGTGAATCAAAAAAGTAGTGCTGACTTCTCTTGGACATCCCTATGGCGTATGCAAGCGCGTCATAGGCAGTGACACAGAATTGCCAGACTACAAAGCCATAGTGCCAAACCCTATGGGGTGAGTGTGGCCTCCTGCGAAATTCTGCGGAGGCCACGTCTTTCCCTGAGAGCTGAAGCGAAAGCTACTGCTTCGTCAGCTCCCATTGCTGTGTGCTGCCACCGTTGGGGGTAAACTGCACCACCTGGGTGTTGGTGCTCTCGGTGCCTGGGGCTATGTTGTCATCGTCCAAAGCCAAGGTGCTCTGGGCGCTGAGCACCTTGTAGAAACCGTTGCCTGTGCTCGTGATCGTCCAATCCTTGTCGGTCTGAGAGCCAGAGGATTGAATGAGTCCAGCGCCCGACGTGGTCGAGTTTGCGGTACTGAGGTTGTATCCATTCTGCTGATTCGTCAGCGTGTAGGTATTGCCGCTGACCGAAGTCAACTTCCACTGTTGCGTGGTTGTCTCCGGCAGGTTTACAGGCCATTGGATTACCGAACTGCCACTGACCGTCGAGTTGCCGCTATCCATGGCCAGGCCGTTGTGTTGGCTGACGAAGCTATACACCCCACCGGAGACGAGGCCGTAGTTCAACCCACTCACATTGGATCCGACATCGATATACGACGACGCATTGCTGCTGGTTATCACCGTTCCATTGATCGATACATCCTGCAACGTGACGTTGGAGACGCTGCCGGTTGCATTGGCGCCTTCGATCTGGCTGATGTACCCTCCACTATTTTCAATCGTCACACGGGACAGGCTGACGTTGCTAACCGGGCCTTCGCCGCCGCCCAGCGTCCAGATGACGATCGGCGCCACCAGGAACTCTCCCGAGGTCGACGTTCCTTCAATATTCTCCATATGGATGTCATTGAAGTGGATGCCGCTCCATGTGCCAGTGCCGGAGTCGTGCGAGACGCTGGTCGCTCGCTGCCCCGCGACCACCTGGATATTGCTGAACACGATGTTGCTCGCATTGCCGGTTGCCTCATCTCCAACCTTGGTGCCATCGCCCTCCCAGCTATAACCCACATCGTTGCTGTAAGTAATGTTGGTTTCCGGATTGGAATCGCTGACCTTCGCATCGAAGGTATCGTCGCCCGTTACACCCAGGCAATTGTCGATGGTGGCATTGGACGTGGAATCAATGTCGTATCCATCACTGTGAACCCACTTGAAATCGTCCAGCATCTTTACGTTCTCAATTGCCACATTCTGCTCGTCTTCGATGTCGAACGTCCAGGTGGTTGCATCCTTAACCGTAATGCCAGTAATCGTGAGCCCGTTGGGCCGATTGCCGCTGCTGTCTGCGCTACTCTCGATAATGCCCTTGCGATAGTTGCCAAAACCATTGATAGCTCCGCCTGTAGTTGACGGCGCCACGAGTATGGTCGAATTGGCGTCGATCACGCCTCTACCCGTGAAAGCGACATTGTTGACTGCACCAGTGATTAGGAAGTTCTGCGGTCCCTGCTCCGGCTGGCCGTTCTGAATAGTGCCGCTGGTGTTCCAGGTGTAATCGTTGATGTTGGACGAGCCGTGGATAAACGCGCCCGCCGCCAGATACATCGTGATGTTGCTCTTCATCTGGATGTTGTTGGAGATCTCGTAGACGCCCGCGGGAAAGTAGATGGTGCCGCCGCCGGAAGAGCTCACGGTGTTGATCGCATTTTGAATAGTGGTATTCAGCAGCGTATTGCCGGTCTTATCCGCGTTGTAAGGCGACGCGGTAATGTCGTACACGTTGCCGCCAATGGTCGGGATATTCGTCTCCTGCGGATCCCCCGCAATCACCATCGGCTCCAGTGCTCCTGCGCTGGTGCTGACACTGATGATCAAGTATGTGGATTTGCCTTGAGTGACCGAAAAGGTCAGGTTCGAGCCGCTCACGCTCCCCGTGATGCCGAAGGCGTGGGGGCTGATGTTATAGCTCGTAATCGCCGCGCCGTTTCTGGTCGACAGGGTGAAGGTGGTCGTGCCTTCAAAGGCGAGATGGCCGAAGCTGTAACGGCCACTATAGTAAGCCGTTACCGGGATGGTCGTGCTGTCGGCCTTCAGGGTATAGGTGCCGCTCGCGCCATCATAGGGTGCCGCAGGGTACGCAAGCATATAGGTGGCAGCGGCATGGGCTTGGGAAATCCCCAAAACACCGACTGCGAGGATGGTCAAGTAAAGGATCGATCTCGCGAGCGTTACCGGCGCACGATACAGATTGTTTTTCATGTTCTTCTTACTACCTTTCTCACTGTGGAATCGCGTCGAAGGGCGGCTTTCTTGTGGCGAACGAACATGTGCATAGCTTCGTCCTTCAAGGCGGTTCATTTCGGCTGGCTTGAGCCAAATGCTTCAGGCGCTCAAACACGGAAAGACGGGCGGGACAGGCTCCTCTTCCAAAAACAGTAAGGAAGCGGATTTACTGTCGAGCCGTGATACGCCGTTGATCCAAGGTTGTAACGTGTGACACAGTTTCTTACGGTAAGGAACTGTATAAGTCCTTATCTATCAGGGCTTGTGAAGCGCGCCTTGTGGATAGGAAGACGAATTCCGCTCTCGTCGCACTCATGGGTATGGTGGCCACGGATGAGAAGGCTGGCTAAATAGCAGATGTTTAATCAAGAGATAAACGGATCATGAGGCGAAGCTCTTCAGCTGCTAAGTGATGTGTTGCGCACCTGCAACACTTACGATCAATTCTTCACGCGAAGCAGAAGCACTCCATGCGGTGGGATACTCGCGGTGTAGAGACCCTTGCGAAACACTACGTTGGAGTGCCGCCAAAGATCGCGCGCTGACTTCACCTTCATGCCAAGTCCCAGATCGCTCGCCTTTACGGTAGCAACCGTCTCGGCGTCGCCCATGTTCACCACTCCAACAGCAACCGAGTGATCGGCGAGGGGCTTCACCCACATCTCAAGGTTTCCAATCTTCACTGGAGACGCCTGCTTGCCCAGCGCATCTTGATCGACCGCAAGTACCTCATGGTTCATCAAAATCTCTTTAATGGCTGGCGACATGGTGCGAATGTCATTGCCCGCGAGCAGGGGAGCTGCGGCCAACGCCCACAAACTCATGTGAGTTCTGTACTCCTCGTCGGTCATGTGGCCGTTGCCAATCTCGAGCATGTCCGGGTCGTTCCAGTGTCCTGGGCCTGCATAGGGAGCAGTCGGAACCTGCTTTTCGATGTTGGCGATCATGCTGGTCCACGAGTCGCTGATGTCACCCGTCGTACGCCAGAGATTGCCTCCAACCTTCGCTCCCCAGAGCGCAACATTGCCGCTGCCGTACTCGCAGAGACTGTAGACGATCGGTCGCCCACTGTTGAGGAGGGCGTTACCCATCTTCTGATAGACGGCTTGAAGATCATCGTGGGTATAGATCATGCGTGCGCCGCACCAGTCGTACTTCAGGTAGTCGACGCCCCATGCCGCGAAAGTCTGCGCGTCCTGTTCTTCGTGCCCGTAGCTTCCTGGGTACTCGGCGCAGGTGCGGGGTCCGGGTGATGAGTAGACGCCAAATTTGAGGCCCTTTGAGTGTATGTAGTCCGCCAGCGCTTTCATGTCTGGGAACTTCTTGTTCGGGCTGAGATTGCCTTGCGCGTCCCGGACGCCTTCCCAGGTGTCGTCGATGTTCACATAGACATAGCCCGCGTCACGCATTCCACTTGTGACCATCGCATCTGCAATCTCACGCATGGTTTTATCGTCGATGTGACTTTGAAAGAGATTCCAGCTGTTCCAACCCATAGGCGGAGTCTTCGCCAAGCCGTTGTAGGCAACGTCGTGCAGGGCAGGCGGAGTAATGCGCTCGTACGGGGGATATTCATCCCCAGGCTTGGCCGGCACAGCCACAAAGTGGTCGTTGTCCCGAGTCAGCTTCAGCTCATCGCCAGCTATATCGCCCGCCACTCGTGGCTTGGCGTCCTTCGGAGAAGAAAAGAGCTCAAAGTGATTTCCCGCAATCGTGCCTGTGACCTGATAGACATGCCCAATCGTCGTCACGGTCCCGCTTACTTCCGTGCCCGTCTGATGGAGGTCCAGAAAAACCCGACCGCTCTCGCCGTTGTCCAGCAAGCGTTGCGTACCGATCCACTTACCGGTGACGGTTTGCGCAAAGATAGGAAGAGAGAACAATGCAGAAGCTGCGAAGACGGCGGACAAGCACACGCGTTTCGTGGAACGTCCAACGAGTAATCTGATCACAAAGACCTCTCTTCGCTTATAGCGTTTGATCTACTACGTGTTGCAACGTGGCATCGTTCGCGGCGCGTGACCAGAGGATACGCAGGTCGCTCACATTGCGAAGCGCGAAGTTAGGTTGCGGCGGAGCGGTGATCGCGAAGAAGTCGGCACGCTGCGCGTCCTCCAGCCAGAATGCAGGTCGCGGGTCGTTGTTGAGCGGCGCGATCTCGACGTGAGACATCTCAAGCTTCTTGAGGTGGCGAATGAAGAACCCGTGCGATGGCGTCTGGCCGAATCGGTTCGGGTCTGGGTATGCCTCTTCGATCTCCGGTACTTGCCGTGTACGCCAGTCGGGCAACGGCTTCGAGGGATTTTTGGAGGGTTCAAGTCCACGATGCTGGAAGTAGCAGTTTGAAAGCTTCACATCTTCGATCGCATTCTCGGGAATGCCGGAGAACACCGACGCAGTCGATCCTGCGGAGTCGCTCGAAACGATATTTGAGATCAAAACGCGACGAAGACTTCCGGGCCGCATCGTGTCCTTAGGACCGCGGTTGCGTCGATTGAGGCGCAGAAACAGAGGCGCATCGGTGGTGTCGCGCATCGTGATGTTTGAGATGGCGATGTCTTCGATAATGGCGCCGTCAGCGCTTTCGAGCGCGATGCCTTTCGAGCCTTCGATGACGCAGTTCGAGATGGCGATGTTGCGGAAGCCGCCATTGGATTCGGTGCCGCATTTTATGCGGCCGTTGCGTGGGGCCTTGCCGTCCGCAAATTTCTTCCATGTGCCTGCGATGACGCTGCCGAGTTGGTACGCCCCTGTGACGAAACAGTTGGCGATGGTCACGTTTTCGGTGGAGCGCGCATAACCGAGAGCGTAGCTGGACTTCGGACAGATGCCATCGTCCCACGGCGAGTTTACGGTGCAGTTTGAGACTCGCACGTTACGGCAGCAATCGATGTCCAGGCCGTCGCGGTCGGTATCGATGCACAGATTATCAATAGTTAGATTGTCGACTCCCGTGGCAAGCAGCGCGAAGTGGCCGCCCTTCAAGACGGAGAAGTCGCGGAGAGTCACGTTGTGGCAGTTCTTGAGTGCTATCGCTTTGTCTCCTACGCCTGCCTGTTCGGCAACGAAGTAGGAATACCCCTCGACAACCTGGCCGGGAGCACTTCCGCGGGAGAGGCCCTTGCCATGAATGAGGCCTGGGCCAAGGATGGAAAAATTTGCGATGTCCACTCCGACGAAGAGTGAATTCTGCCAATGACTATGGCCGTAATCCTGGAAGGCGTCCCAGGGCGTGTTGGGCTCGGCTGCGTCGTAGGTGTCACCGTTGTAGCCTGTGACTTCGCCCATCTTGGGAGAGTCGGCCGCAAGGATCGTGCATCCTTGTGAAAGGTACAGATCGACGTTGCTTCGCAAGTGAATGGTGAAACACAGGTAGATTCCAGCAGGGAAGAGCAGCACACCGCCCCCGGCTGCTGCGACGGCGTCAATAGCCTTATTGATGGCTGCGGTATCGACAGTCTTTCCGTCGCCCGTCGCTCCGTAGGTTCGCACGTTGAACGTTCCGACAGTTGCTGGAGCCTGAGCAACAGCGGTGTGACCGATCGTGGTCACGGCAGTCGCTATGGCGAGGGGTGAGAGCTTGAGGAAATCCCTACGACGTTTGTCCGCAACGTTTGGTTGATACATGATGTCCGCCCATTCCTGATCGCAAAGAGGTTATACGTTAAATTGGAAGCCGCAGGCGCTGGAGTCTAAGTAGGATCACTTGGATTGTGGGAGGATATTGAATTCCCCGCGAATGGTGTCTGGATTAACGTCGGCACTAAGATCGGCCAGCTTTGCCGCTCCGCGAAGATCACAGCCAGAGATCAAAAGATTGCTTGTTTCGCTTCCTTCGATTTTCGCCAGGGCACTCGAATTCACAGGAGCGGCAGCACCGGAGATCCAGACGTCGCGTGTGCCGGTCAACACAAGCGGAGGTACACCACCGCTCGCTGGCGTCGTTCTGAAACCGTCCAGCGTCAGTTGTCGAACATCATCGAAGATCATCGTGTTCCGCCATTCCTGCGTCGGCGCGGTAAAGCTTACGTCTCTTAGACTCAAGCCGCGCACGTGTCTGCAGTACAGGCCCGACGCAGGCAGCCAACCAAACATACGCGATTGCGGATACGCTGCATTCACTTCCGGAACGGGAGAATGGACCCACGCCTTGTTGCCCGGCATGACGGTATCAATATGGATATTAGAAAGCCGCACGTCCTCGACCTCCATGCCTGGGATTCCGGTGATGGAGCTGGTCAGGATGGCTCCGGTGGCATGGACTCCGTCGATCAAAACGCCTCGGAGTCCTGCCTTGTCGCTGGGGAACAGGTTGGAGCGATTTCCCCTGCGGATAAGGAGCGGAGCGCGGGCGTCGTCAATCTGAATGCCGGTCACAACGAGACCATCTATCCATCCACCGTCTACCATTTCAACCGCGATCCCGGCGACCATGCGGGAAGCGATATCCGGGGAGTTGCTAACGATGGTGGAGTTGGAAAAGGTGATGTTTTCAAAGCCGCCCTGCGTAGCTGTTCCGATCTTGAAGCCGTTTGTGCTGCTTGTGAGGATGCAGTTGGTCACCGTGATGTTCTGGGAAAGCCGGGGACCATCGCCATAAGGATTTTCGCTTTTCAGACAGATAGCATCGTCGCCGGTGTCGATCAGGCAGTCAGAAATCATAACGTTTTGGCATCCGGTCAGGTCTATGCCGTCAGTATTCGGACCAATGGCTGGGTTCCTGATCGCAATGCCCTGGATAACGACCCTCGTGCAATTGATAGGTCGAAGCGTCCATCCCGATGCTCCGGTCAGTTCGATCGATTCAAGCCGCAGATTGGTGCAGTTGACCAGCTCAACCATCGGCGAGACCCGGGCGTTCGGCTTCCAGTCGAGATGTCTGGCATCCGACCACTTGTCATCTTCTGCAGTAGGTTCTCTATCGCTAGAAACCCAGAAGCTTCGTCCCTGGCCATCAACCCGCCCAGGCCCAACCACGCTTACGTTCTCAACATCCCGTGCATAGATGAGATGTCTCTGTCCTGCGTCAGCTTTCGGATCAGGTCCAGGCTTGGGGGTATATTGCGTGATATCCGTACTGCCGAGAATGACCGCTCCCGCTTCTAAATAAAGAGTCACATTACTCTTCAGCTCCACCGTACCGCAAAGATACTTGCCGGGCGCACAGTAAACAATACCGCCTCCCGCTTTGTTGCAGGCGTTGATAGCTGCGTTGATCGCGGCGGAGTCAAGCGTTACGCCGTTGCCAGTTGCGCCAAAGTCGCGGGGATGAAAGGTATTTGTAAAGGGTGCGTTTTGTAGAGAACGCCCATTGAGGGTAGAGGCATAGCTGGCCGGGGATGCGACGGAAGCCGTTAGTAGGACGAGCGCTTCTCTACGATTCATTAATTCCTCTTGTCTTAAAGTTCCGCAGAGAAACACGCGGTCGCTCTTAGTGGAACGCGTGGTGTACGCGTGTGTGACTAGCGGCCTTCGTAGGTGACGTGCCATACAGAGCGGCTGCCGTCGTCGGTGACGAACATGCTGCCGTCGTGGGCGATGGTGACGCCTACGGGGCGTCCCCAGACCTTGCCGTCTTTGGTGACGAAGCCGGTGAGGAAGTCCTCGTAGCTGCCATCGGCAACTCCGTTATGCATCGGGATGCGAATGACCTCGTAGCCGGCGCGGTTGGCACGGTTCCATGATCCGTGTTCGGCGGCGAAGGCGTCTCCTTGATACTGTTGCGGGAAGCCTGAAGAGCTGGTGTAGAAGGCCATCTCGAGTGACGCCATATGGGGTTGAACGAGGACGTCGGGGACGGTGACCTCTTGGGAAAGGTCGATGTGCTTGCAGGAGTTGCCGTCGGGTGAAACGGCGGAGGCCTGTTGCTTGGCGGCGGTACCGTCAGCGCAGGGTGCGGGAACGCGTGGGTCGGAGTGCGCGCCGATGTAGTACCAGGGCCAACCGAAGAAGCTCCCTTCCTTGACCGAGGTAATGTAGTCGGGCACGAGGTGGTTGCCGAGGTTGTCGCGTTCGTTGACGGAGCACCAGAGCTGGCCGGTGGTGGGGTTGATCGCTTCGCCGACGCAGTTGCGGATGCCAGAGGCATACACCTTCAGGAACTTGCCTTCGGGAGTGAACTCGAGAATGTCGGCGCGGTGGAACTCCTTAGGGGTGGTGTCAGGGTTGTCGAGGTTGGAGCCTGAGCCTACGGAGACGAGCATCCTGGAGCCATCTGGAGTGAAGATGACGTCGCGAGTCCAATGGCCGCCGCCGCGCAGTTGGGCGAAGCCGGGGAGTTGGGCGACGACGGTTTCAGAAGGGCCGGAGGCTACGAGGTCGCCAGACTTGTATGGAAAGCGGACGACAGAGTCCGTGTTGCCCACGTAGACCCACTTTGGATTTTTGGCAGGGTAGAAGTTGATTCCGAAGGGAAGGTTGAGGCCGGTGGCGAAGGTGGAGATGGTCAGTGCTTTCCCTTCGGGGCCAACGCCGCGCAGGACGAAGACCTTGTCGCCGTGCGCGTCAGACATAAAGATGTCGCCGTTGGGCGCGGTGCGAAGCAGGCGCGGCTCGCGGAAAGTGCTGGGCGCGGCGGGGACGCTGGGTGCCTGGTGGTCTTGCGAGGAAGAGGCTGCGGTAGGTTTGAAGTCGCCGCCGGCGTAGAGGGTGACTTTGAAGCCGGGAGGTGCGATGGGCCAGGCGTCGGCCGGCCGGGGAATGAGGTGCGGGCCGTTGTCGACAGCTTCTTTTGGCGCGGGCGCGAGAAGGTCGGCGGCAGTAATTTTGCGGCGGACGCCCGGTTGTTGCTGGTTCCAATCGGCAAAGGCAGCTTGACCGGTGATGACCTGCTGGCTGAACGCGGGGCAAGCAACTGCGACAACGGTCGCGGTGAGGATGACTTTGATCATGACGGACTCCAAAGGGACACGGCATCGGACAGAAGCCGACGATGAGGTCGAATCTGCTTCGCACTTTCGGAGCTAGAGTTCTCCTCCGAATGCCGACCAACCTTGATACGTCATGCCGTGATTTTTGGATAAGTGTGACACGGTGTCTTACCGTAAGCATTTCAGTTAACTTGTTTATCTTGAACGAGATATCTAACGCGCTGATTTGCATCCTGATTCATCGGGACAAGCGATTCTGGGGCTTCGTTCCAGCGACGCAGGAAAGTCCCAAATGCTCTACCTGAGCGTAGCTACGACCTGCACCCCAAGGTTGGGAGTCCCCACGAGTCGTCTTGCCCTCGCCGGCAGGCGCTCCTGGAGGTCGATTTTGCCAACACGCCGGGGCGAATACGCAGGCTTTCAACTGGCCAGGGTCTGTTTCCTTCGCCAGTTACCAAGACGCCCAAACCTCAGGCTGATCGCCCATGGTTACCAGCTACTAACGGCCACAACGTGAGGTGGACCTGCTCTTCCAGCCGTGATGTCGGTTGAGACAACAATCTGAAGGTTCTTACTCTGGAGATTGATCGACTCCGAGTGCAACTCGTTGCTGAACCCCTTTTCGTTCGCCAGAAAATCACTTGCCGCCTCGGTCCCGAAATGAGAGATACCCGCGAACTGCACAAGAAATTGTCCGGCCTTCCCTGATATTTGTCGCGTGATCAGGCCGTAATCGTGAGTAATGATGCCGTCTTTGCGTTCCATCTTCCAAACCCGTTTCGCTCCCACCGTTTCCTCGATGCCGGGCGAGTCGCGTGATTCGTCGAAAACGAAGTGGGAGCCCGACGTAAGCTGTGTTGCCCAGTCTGTGTTAATAGCTCCAACGATCACCACGGGAGAGTCCCGCATGTCGGCGTACGTGGCCTCATCTCCAAATCGCAACTCGAACCGGATGCCCTGCTCGGCGAGCAGCTTGCTGATGTTGACAGCGGCTACGACTGCGCCGATCCCGGGGCCCGAATTACGCACGCGTACCATGTCGCCCCACAGGATAGGTTCCGTAGGGTCGAGCGGAAGCAACTGATCCTCACGCGCTTCGCGAGTGGTGAGTTCGTCCGGGTGTGTCAGCCGGTATCTGTCAAAAAGCTTTTCGGAAGGCCTGTAAACCATCGGTTTGGGCAGGCAAAGCAGGACGGGCTTCGAGGAAACGGAAGCCGGCATCCAGAATGCTTTCAAGGTCTCTTCGGGAGATCTGTGGATATACGAGCCGACAAGGTAAAACACAAGCGCAAGGCAGGCAATGACAGGTATCGCCAGACGCCAGAGCTTGGCGCTGCGCCGACCCCCATGCTCCTTTGTGTCGTTGAAAGCAGCCTCCGTCGGATGGTCGTCCAACTCCAACGCGGGTAACGCGTTGGGGCCATGCGCCTCGTTGGATTCCTTCGCAAGGGCGTAGGAGGCTCCTGAAGCTTCAGTGGGCGACGTTTCGTGGGGCTGAACATTTTTCTTCCATAGAAAAACAGGCGCATACGAGCCGACTGGAATTTGGATCAGGATGTCGCATTGCACTTCAGAGTCGGCGTGGTAGCTCTCCAGGCGTCGCCGCACATCGCCAGCCTGTACGCGAACGACGGGATCTTCGCCGGTCGCATAGTCTGGCTTTCGTCCGAAGATCTCTACTCCAATGAGCCGTTCCTTAAGCAGGTCGCCTTTGCCGCCGATCTTCTGATCGACAACGTACTGGAGGAACTCCTTGCCTCGACGGCTGGTACGGAAGTGCCGGCTGGTTACGATCCGGCGCAGTTCTTCTCGAACGAGATCTGGGGCAATCGTATCCTCCTCCAGGCTGGGAGAAGGGTGGTCGCTTGGATCATCGAATATCGCTTCTGTGAACACGCCGGAATTATACGCCGACGTACGTACGGTAGTGAAACGAGTTTAGATCAATGAAAACAAGGGTTTAGAGCGTTTCTTACGGTAAGAAACTGTGTCACACGTTACGAAGTTTTTGAAACAGCGTATCAAGGCTCGTCACTATTTATTGTTTTGTCGCGTTCGCCAAGGGCAACCGACGTCGTACACTTCCGGAGGTTTTACATGCAGGTCGCAATGCCAAAATTCATAAGGAGCGGTCCAATCCGCCATTTTTTCGCTCGTCCTTTACTCCCACTCATAGTTCTCACCTGCCTGCTTTCAGCAACGGCCATGTTTGCGCAGTTGGCAGGCAAGGGCGCAATCAGCGGAATCATCGACGACCCAACCGGCGCCGCAATCCCGAACGCCAAGGTGACGGTTACCAATACGGCCACAGGTGTCAGCGTAGCGGCAACCTCGAACGGCTCAGGGGACTATACGTTTCCCTCGCTTGATCCCGGCGGCTATGTCATCAAGGTGGAAGCCAAGGGCTTTCAGACCCAGCAGCAGCAAAACGTCAACGTGAATGCTTTGGAGACTTCAACCTATAGTCCGAAGCTGACGATTGGCTCGAGTTCCCAAACTGTGGACGTGTCTACCGCGCCTCCACAGCTCCAAACCGCCGATGCTACGTTGGGCGGTACGCTTGAAGCGGATATGTACTCCGCTCTCCCGGTGGAAATGGGTGCGTTCGGCTCACAGGACCAGCGCCGTGCGACCGACTTCGCCTATTTGCTGCCTGGCGTGCAGGGCAATCAGACCAGTGGTGGAACGACAACCAACGCGGGCCTTGTGAACGGCGTTGGGTCGCGTGGCGGCGCCATTGCGATCTACGTCAATGGTGTGCCCTTTACGAATGTGGGTGGCGAAGGCGACCCACGATTTGTCTGGTCTGCGATCTCGGTGGATGCCGTAGGTCAATTTCAAGTGCAGACTTCGGGCTACTCGGCTATGTATGAGGGCGAAGGCGTGCAGAACTACAACGTGAAGCAGGGTGGCAATACCTTCCACGGCGGCGTGTACGAATTTTTCCGCAACACCGCGCTCGATTCGTGGGGATACGTCAAGGCCAAGAATCCATACACGGGTCTCCCGCAAAAGCCGGTAGAACATCAAAACGAGTTCGGTATCAACATCAGCGGACCATTGCTTCCATTCGGAACATGGCGTGAAAAGCTGTTCTACTTTGGCAACTACACCGGATTCCGCAGTACCTCCACCCACCCAACCATTCAGACTTACCCCTCCGTGGCGGAACAACAAGGTAACTTCCAGGGCATTGCGCCCATTTATGACCCGAACACGCAGTCTGCCTGCACCTTGTTCTACGGGTACGAGTGCCGCTACCGGTACGGATACATGCAGGGCGCCACTGCATCCGACCCGCAGGTGGTTAACGGACAGCCGATTGATCAGATCCCGATGAGCGAGATGAGCAAGGTCGCCTTGGCTATGCAGGCAGACCTGCCCAATTCGCAATTGATCAACACCAATCCAACCAACAACTTCATCGCTCCTAACGTGAAGGGCCTCAATAACTACTCCACGACGCACCGCATCGACTTCATCGCCACTCCAAAGGATGTGCTCAGCATCACCGGCGCTTACGGTCGCCAGGTGAGTAATAGTCCGGTAGGCTCGACCAGTACAACGAACAATCAGGGTCCGCTGCCCTATAACTATGGTCAGGCCTACGCACCGAAGACCTATGTGGGCATCATCGAAGAGACCCATGTTTTCAGCCCCAACATCATCAATCAATTCAACGCTGGCTTCGCTCGTTACGCTTCACTGGACTTCAACGCAAGCGAGCATCCGCAGTATGCACCGGCTGCTTATGGTTACACCGGAGCCCCTGCTGGTCAGGCTGCGGGAGCATTCCCAAGCGTGAAGTTCAGCGGCGTTGATGCGCCGACCAACTTCGCGGGCTACAACGCAGTCATTGGAATCGCGAACTCCTACGAACTGCTCGACAATCTGCAATGGACTCTCGGCAAGCACTCTCTGACAATCGGAGGAATGATCAGTTGGTTGGGCTACAACTACGACTCAGCTTCGGGAGGATCCACACCGATCACCATCAGCAACACGGTTACTGAAACGTCAGGCATTCAAAGCAATGGCTCTCTCATTGGCTCGACTGGTGCAGGCTATGCCAGCTATCTACTTGGACAGGCCGACAGTGTAAGCTTCACGCAGAATTTGTTCAGTTCGACTCATGCGGAATTCCGGCCAATGTCTCCTTATATTCAGGATACGTGGCGGGTTAGCGACAAGCTCACGCTCGATCTCGGTCTGCGCTACGACTTTTACCCCACCTACAAAGAAGCTCACGGTCAGATGAGTTACTTCGACCCCAACCTGCTGAATCCAGTGACTGGCGTAAACGGGGCACTGAACTTCGCGGGCCATGGAACAGGAACCTGTAACTGCGATACGCCGGTTAAAAATTACTTCAAGAACATCGGTCCCCGCCTTGGATTGACCTACCAGCTTGATCCGAAGACGGTCGTGCGCGCAAGCTACGATGTGATCTATTCGCATGGAAACGGTGTGGCTGGATCGGCTGCGTCGAGTCAAGGCACTAAAACACTTGGCTTCTCGGCCTCTCCTAACTTCAATGCAAACACAACCACCCACCTCTCTGTGGCTCCGCTGGACTCCGGTGTCCCAAGCTATACCCCTGCCGCCGGTGTTGCTTCTGGTCCGCAATTCGGCACGGGTTACACAACGACCGCAGGCTATACGGGTTCGCCATCAACTGCCTACTACGGCGACCCCTACTACGGTGGCCGTGCGCCTCAGTTCATCAACTACACGTTTGGTTTCCAGCATCAGTGGACGAACACGTTCACAACCTCAATGACCTATGTCGGCTCGCAGGCGCATTTTCTCCAATCTGATGGCGGCAACGCACGCGGTTACTGGTCCGATCAACTCGATCCAAAATATCTGAGCCTTGGATCCTGCCTTACAACCGCTGTCTCGAAGCTGGGCACCACCACGAACGCCGCCGGTACCAATTGCCTGACTGCAGTCAATCAGTCTGGAGGCGCGGTTCCGAACTGGTTCAACACCTCGCAGCAACTATCGGTCGCTCTGACTCCATTCCCGCAGTACGCCGTAAACGACAACTATGGCATGGTTTCCAACGCGCACTATAACGCTCTACAAGCTGTTGCCAACCTGCGCGTCACGCGTGGTGTGACCATCATGTCGAGCTATACATGGGGTCGCGCAATCGACGACACCGGCACGTTCCGCTCCGGCTACGCAATCCCGGCAGCGTACTCCAACACAGGTCGTTCGTATAAGGCGGATGCCATTGAGCGCACCGTCTCCGTAACAAACCAGCCTCACCACTTTGTCTTTACCGGAGTGGAGCATCTCCCTTTCGGTAGCGGTCGTTTCGGCGGCGAGCATGCCTGGATGCGAGGTGCGTTCGGGGGCTTCGAGTTCTCGCAGATCGTGCAGATTTACTCCGGTTCGCCGCTTGTTCTCACGGGCAGCGCATGCCAGACCAATCCTGCACAGGTAACGTGCGAGCCCACGCTTAACCCGTCGTTTCATGGATCCGCCCGTAGCACCAAGCATTGGACCGGCTTCGGCCCGAACATCACTCCCAGCGTTGGCAGCACAACCATTGCTCCAACAGGGCCGTTCATCTCACCAGTCGCACCGACTGGTGCCGGTGCATCTCTAGTCAACTCGGTATATATGCCGGCATTCACCTTTGGCAATGCTCCTCGCACATCGCCGTATGGTCTTACAGGGCCTGGCTACTTCGGCATGGATATAAGCCTGCGGCGTAGCATTCCTCTGCACATCACCAAAACAACGAAGCTGGACATACAGGCTGACTTGTATAACGTGACCAACTTTGTGCAGTTCGGCAATGTCAACACTGTGGTCGGCAACGGGAGCTTCGGTATCCCAACAACTCAAACCAACAATCCACGTCAGGCGCAGTTTTCTGGTCGTATCGAATTCTAAGCATGGCGTGACTAACGACTTGTCATGATCGCGGTGCGGAACGTTCTTCCCCTTTTGGGAGGAGCGTTCTGCACCGCGATTCTTCTCAACAGTGCGAGCGCTTCACACACGCGGTAGCTCGCCACATCGCAACGCGCCTTTCCTCTCCTCTCGTGAGAGTTGGCGCTTCAAACTTTATTCCCACAC
>Ga0302314_10007733_pt1 | contig 19287 bp, 17 predicted proteins | sample III_Palsa_N2_3_FD_200533 | JGI IMG/M metagenome (GOLD analysis project Ga0302314, IMG submission 200533) | Peat permafrost microbial communities from Stordalen Mire near Abisko, Sweden - III_Palsa_N2_3 | ecosystem: Environmental > Terrestrial > Soil > Palsa > Peat permafrost | place: Sweden...
CTTTGCCGGAGGGTCCCCACCCGATCCCATTCCGAACTCGGTCGTTAAGCCCTCCAGGGCCGATGGTACTTCGTCTCAAGGCGCGGGAGAGTAGGTCGCCGCCAGGTCTGCCAAGAGGATGTGTATTCAGGATCCAATCTCGACCCTTCATTCACGTACGTTTCGCCGGTTGCCGCGGGGTGGAGCAGCCCGGTAGCTCGTCAGGCTCATAACCTGAAGGTCATAGGTTCAAATCCTATCCCCGCACCCAAGATCGGGACGGCCCTCGCTTCGCGGCGAGGGCCGTCTTCGTTTCCGGCTCCCCCTTTCGCCCTTGCCCTGGCGCGCCAACACGGCGAGTGTCCGCCTGTTCGGGGCCGCGCCAGCGCATGACGATCATAGATGTCTTCTCCACCACCCTGATCCTCACCGTCGCCATCGCGGCGCGCTACGTGCTGGTGGTTTGGGCGGCCTACGCCCTGATCTGGGGCCGCGAGGGGCCCGCGCGCGGCCGCCAGCTCAACCGCGATCGACCCAAGCTGGCGACGATCCGGCACGAGCTGAGACTTTCGCTGCTGTCGTCCTGGATTTACGCCCTGCCGGCCGCCGTGGTGTTCGAGGCCTGGCGGCACGGCGGCACGCGCGTCTACCTGGACATCGGCCGCTATGGCATCGCCTGGCTGTTCGTCAGCGGCGCGCTCTACCTGATCATTCAAGACACCTACTATTACTGGCTGCACCGGCTGATCCACCAGCCGGCCCTGTTCCGCTTCGCCCACGCCGGCCACCATCGCTCGCGCCAGCCGACGCCGTTCGCGTCGTTCTCGTTCGACTGGGCCGAGGCGGCGCTGAACGCCTGGCTGCTGCCGGCGCTCACCTTCGTCATCCCGGTGCATCCGATCGTGATCGTGGTGCTGCTCACGCTGATGACCCTGCTGGCGGTGCTCAACCATGCCGGGGCCGAGGTGCTGCCGGACTGGCTGGTGCGCGGCCCGATCGGCGCCTGGATGATCTCGGCCACTCACCACAGCGTCCATCACGACCACTATGGCTCGAACTATGGCCTCTATTTCCGCGTCTGGGACCGCGTGATGGGCACCGACCGGATGCCGGCGCGCGCGCCGGCCGCGAACCCGCCGCTCGCCCCCAGCCCGATCGCCCGCTGAGCCGCGCCGATCACCATGGTTTCGGCTGCGGCGCCTTCCGACGACGACCTGCTGGCGACGCTCGCGCGCCACGCCACTCGGTCGGAGAGCGCGGGCGTCCGGGTGGTTGGCGTCGAAACGGTCGCCCTGAAAGGCGGCTATGTTTCCAAGGCGGTCGATCGGCTCGACCTGACGCTGGAGACACGTGACGGCGCGAGTCTCAGCGCGTCATTCGTCCGCAAGGCCTGCCTCGCCCGCGAGGTGCAGGCGCTGAAGGTGGCGAGCGCGGTTCCCGGCGTATCGGCGCTGCCGGACGTGATTGCTGCCTGGATATCGCCGGAACGGCCGGACGATCCGGAGGCGAACGGCTTCGTGACGCCGTTCTACGCCGGCCCGGAACTCCACTTCGGCGACCCGATCCCACCCGCCGTGATCGAAACGCTCGCACGGGTGCATGCGGCCTGCGCCGATCTGGCGAGCCTTGGCTGGACCTGGACATTCGACGCGGACCACCTCGCGCGGCTGAAGGCCAATACGGTCACCGCCCTGGGCGCCTCGGAGCGCTTCAAGGCGACCACGCCCGACCACCGCGCATGGCTGCAGCGGCTGGATCGCGCTGGCGGAGACGAGCTGCTGGCCGCCGCGACCGAGTCGCTGCCGCGCGCCCTCGTCCACGGCGACATGCATCCGGGCAACATCGTTCGCCACGTCGGCGGATCACCGGTGATTATCGACTGGGGGAATGTGTGCGTCGCCCCGCCGATGCTCGACCTGGCGAACATCATCGCCATCGGGTCCGCCGATTGGGACCGGTATCTCGCGGTCTATCGCGCGGCCGGCGGCGTCATCGATCCGACGATCGCACGCCGCGGCTACTGGTGGGCGCGCGCGGCGACGGCGCTGCTGTACGTGCCGTGGGCCGCGGAGCACAACTCGCGTGCGCCGGACTTGATCGCGCAGATCGAGGAAGCCAACGCGCGGCTGGCGTCAGACCAGCTCGCTCAGCCGAATCCGCGCGTCCGCTAGGAACAGCGGTGAGAGCGGCGCGTCGAAGCCGATCCGCGCCGGGGCGTCCCAGGCGGCGGCGCCCGGATCGCGGAAGACATAAGTCTGCTTCTCATTCAGCTCGACAACCCACAGCTCGGCCACGCCGGCGGCGCCGTAGCGCGGCGCCTTAGTTCGGAGGTCGCGCGCGTGGCTGGTGTCGGCGACCTCGACGGCCAGCAGCACGTCCTCGGGCAACACGTAACGTCGCAAGCGGTTGGCGCGGAAGACCAGAATGTCCGCGTCGAAGAACGAGCGGCTGCCGAGCACCACCGTTGCGTCTGGAACGACGTCGACATCGGCCGGGCATTGCGACTTCAGGGCCCAGGCGAGGCGCCCCTTCATAAGCAAATGCGGCATCGCCTGCGGGTTCATCGGAACGATCTCCCCCTCGATGAGCTCGAACCGTTCGTCCGCGTCGATGACGCCGGCGGCGATCATCTTCTCGACCTCGTCCAGCGAGAATCCGCGTCGATCCAGGCCCTCGGCCGCGCGCGTCAGGAAGATCGGTTCCTCACCCATGTTGCGGACTATAGCATGGGCTCGGCAGGGCGGGCGATCTGCACTATCTGTGTGGCCGTCATGGTCGCGGAGCCCGCCCTTGCCCGATCTCGCCGTCTTCTATGAGCATCCGCAGTGGTTCGAGCCTCTGTTCCGGGAGCTGGATCGGCGCGGCGTCGACTGGGCGCCGATCTCGATCCAGGACCACAGCTTCGACCCGGCTGAGACCCGGCCGCCCGCGCCGGTGATCCTCAATCGGCTGGCGATGTCGTCGTTCCTGCGCCAGGAGGAGCACGCGCTGTTCTACAGCCTGGCCGCGCTCGGCCACTGGGAGAGCCTGGGCGCGCGGGTGATCAACGGACCAGGCGCGCTCGCCTATGACACCAACAAGGCGCGCCAGCTCAGTCTCTTCCGCCAGTGCGGCGTCGATATCCCGCGCACCCGCGTCGCCCACCGTCGCGCCGACGTGCCGCGCCTCGCGGCCGAGGTCGGGTTTCCGGTGATGGTGAAGGTGAATGTCGGCGGCTCAGGCGCCGGGATGATCCGCTACGACACGGCCGAGGATCTCGCCTTCGCGGTCGCCGATGGGCTGACGCCCGTGGGCGTCGACGGCGTGGCGCTGGTGCAGGCCTATGTGCCGGCGCGCGAGGGCCGGGTGGTCCGCTGCGAGGTGCTGGCCGGCAAGCTCTTCTACGCCATCGCCCTCGACGGCGCCGGCTCGACCTTCGATCTTTGCCCGGCCGACGTCTGCATGGTCGACAAGCCGACCATCACCATCAGCGCCTACCGGCCGCCGCCCGAGATCATCGCCGCGGTGGAGCGCATCGCGGTCGCGTCGGGCCTGGATGTGGGCGGGATCGAATATATGATCGACGATCAGGACGGACGGGCGAAATTCTACGATCTCAACGCCTTGTCGAACTTTGTCGCCAGACCGCTTGAGGTGTTGGGCTTCGACCCGCACGAACCCTTCGTCGGCTGGCTGATCGGCCAGATCGAGGCGCGGCGCGAGGCGGCCGCGGCATGAGATACGGTTTCTGGGCCCCCGTGTTCGGCGGCTGGCTGCGCAATGTGCCCGACGAGGGCATGGCCGCCACCTGGGACTACATGCGCCGGCTCTGCCAGCGCGCCGAACAGATCGGCTACGACCTGACCCTGATCGCCGAGCTCAATCTCAACGACATCAAGGGGACCGACCAGCCGGCGCTGGACGCCTGGTCCACCGCCGCGGCCCTGGCCGCCGTCACCGAGCGGCTGGAGCTGATGGTGGCGGTGCGGCCGAACTTCCACCAGCCGGCCCTGTTCGCCAAACAAGCCGCCAACATCGATCGGATCAGCGGCGGGCGTTTGTCGCTGAACGTGGTCTCGTCCTGGTGGGCCGAGGAAGCCAAGAGCTACGGCCTGCAGTTCGACCAGCACGACGACCGCTACGCCCGCACCGCCGAATGGCTGAGCGTGGTGGACGGGCTTTGGCGCGAGCCGAGGTTCAGCTTCGCCGGCGAGCGCTACCAGCTGGAAAACGCGATCTGCGAGCCCAAGCCGGTGAAGAAACCGGTCGTCTACGCCGGCGGCGAATCCGAGACCGCCAAGACCCTGATCGCCAGCCAGTGCGACGCCTACGTCATGCACGGCGACGAGGTGGAAGTGATCGCGGAGAAGATCGCCGACATGAAGGCGCGCCGCGCCGCCGCCGGCGGGCCGCCGATGATCTTCGGCATGGCCGCCTACGCCATCGTTCGCGACACCGAGGCGGAGGCCCAGGCCGAGGTGGCGCGCATCACCACCCTGGATCCGGCCGCGCCCGGCTTCTCCAACTTCGACCAGTGGCTCTCGGGCACGCAGCTGGAGCGGGAGCTGAAGCTGCAGGAATATTCCGTCTCCAACCGCGGCCTTCGCCCCGGCCTCGTCGGCACGGCGGCGCAGGTGCGCGAGCGGATCGCGGCCTATGAGGCGGCGGGCCTCGACCTGCTGCTGCTGCAGATGAGTCCGCAGCTGGAGGAGATGGAGCGCTTCGCCGCCGAGGTGATCGGGTCGGCCGAGGCTGCGGCCGCCAGCGCCGCGGCTGAGTATTTTTCTTGAATAATTTCAAAGCGGAGTAGCGATATGATCGACCTATATTTCTGGCCGACGGGCAATGGCAAGAAAGTGGTCATCCTGCTCGAGGAAGCCGGCATCGCCTATGACATCAAGCCGGTGAACATCGGCCGCGGCGACCAGTTCGACCCGGACTATCTGAAGATCGCGCCGAACAACCGCATGCCGGCCATCGTCGACAATGACCCGATCGGCGGCGGCGCGCCGCTCAGCATCTTCGAGTCTGGCGCGATCATGATGTATCTGGCGGAAAAGGCCGGGAAATTCTGGCCGCAGGCGCCGCACAAGAAGTACGAGGTCGCCCAGTGGTGCTACTGGCAGACCGGCAACCAGGGTCCGAAGATGGGCGAGCAGGGCCACTTCGGCCGCGCCGCGCAGGACCCGAAGAACGGCGACCTGCACTATGCGATGCAGCGGTTCAACAACGAGGTTCACCGCCTCTATGGCGTGATGAATCTCGGCCTCCACGACAAACAGTACCTCGCCGCCGGCGAATACACGATCGCCGACATGATCTGCTATCCGTGGTCGGTGAACTGGAAGATGCGCGGCATCGATCTGGAGGAGTTCCCGAACGTGAAGCGGTGGCTCGCCGAGATGGACGCCCGCCCCGCGGTGCAAAAGGCCATGGCGCTGGGCCCCGAATTCCGTGAGGACCCGGCGACGATCAGCGAGGAAGAGCGCGCCCGTCGGAGCGGCATCCTCGCCAACCAGCGCGCATGGCCGGTGCCGAAGGCGTGGCGGACCGCGGCCGCGGAGTAGGCCGCGCGAGGCAGCGCTCGGCCACATTGTCGTAACGTCTTGCGTCGAGGCTAGCCGGCGTCGATTCGCCGTCCCTGAGTCCCGCGATGCGCCTGCGCCGCTCCAGCTTCGTGCACAAGATCCCGGTCGGGCCGGACCGCGTGCTGCTGGTTCACGCCGTCAGCCACCTGCGCTTCCTCGCCAATGCCGAGATCGCCGGTGTGTTCGACTTCTTCGAGACGCCGCGAGACCTTCCGGACGACGCCCGGCCGCTGATGGCGACGCTGGGCTGCGATCGCGACACCCTGGCCAATGTCGTGGGCGCCTTGCTGGAGCGCGGCGCGCTCACCGAGAAGGACCCCGAGGCCGAGGCCGCCGAGTTCGGCGAGCTGCTCGGCGCCAGTTACGGCCGCGATCCGCGCGAGCTCTTGGAGCACTATCGCCGCGAGACCAAGGAAGGCGGCCTCGACTACTGGGCCACCGGCGCCGCCCATGGTCTGGCCGATTTCGCCGGGACAAAGCAGCGGGTCGACGCGGTGCTGTTCGGCGATTGCGACATCCACATGGAGGCTGATTTCCTGCGCCGGGAAGCTGCCCGACGGGGCGTCGACCTGCGCGTCGCCGCCACCTTCCCGGACGACGTCGCCTTCGCGGCCGAACATAAACACGATGTGGTCCTGATCGGCGCGCTGCGCTCGCGCCACGCCATCGCCGCGCCGCCCGAGCGCCTCGCGCCCCACGACGCCTATCTCGCCGAGGCGACGCACCTGCTCAAATCGCTGCGCGCCCACACCGCCGCGCCGATCCTGATCGACAACCTGCCCGAGCCCACCGTGCAGCCGCTGGGCCTGGCCGAGCGCGGCCTCGGCGGCCACCGCAACCGCTTCCGCCTCGCCAATCTGCACCTGGCCGAGCTGGTCGAAAGCTTCGCCGACGTCCATGTGGTCGACGCCGCCGCGGCGCTGGCGGCCGTGGGGTCGGAGCGGATGCTCGACGACGGCCAGGTCGGCTTCACCCATTTCGGCTCGCCGGGCTGGATGCTGCAGCGGCCCGAAAGCGAGAAGGCCGCCGTCCACGGCATCGTCTCCGATCCGGCGCCGCTCGCCCGGGCGGTCGGCGGCGATCCCTATGGCCGCGAGGCGGTGATGGCGCGCGCCCACGTCGATGCGCTGATGGCGGCCCTAGGGATCGGACGGAAGAAATGCGTCATCGTCGACCTCGACGGGACGCTCTGGCCGGGCGTGCTGGCGGAAACCGGCGCGCCGTTCGCCTGGACGCCGGAGATCAGCGGGCCCTATTCGCACATCGGCCTCTGGTTCGGCCTGCATGAAGCGCTGCTGGCGCTGAAGCGGCGCGGCATCCTGCTGGCCTGCGTCTCCAAGAACGACGAAGCCACGGTGCGCGAGCTTTGGACCTATCCAGACTCCTATCCGCGCGAGCGCCTGCTGACCCCGGCCGACTTCGTCACCTGGCGGGTCAACTGGACCGACAAGGTGGAGAACATCCGCTCGATCGCCGACGAGCTGGGCTTTCCGCTGGAGGCGTTCCTGTTCATCGACGACCATCCGGTGGAGCGCGACCGGGTGCGCCAGCGCCTGCCGGAGGTGGAGGTCTGGGGCGAGGATCCGTTCGCCCTGCGCCGGCTGCTGCTCAGCGACCCGCGCCTGCAACTGCCTCGGCTTACGGACGAGGCCGGCGCGCGCACCGACCTGGTCAAGGCGCAGCTTGTCCGCCAGCGGCTTCGCGCCGAGACGCTGGACGAGGCCGACTACCGCGCCTCGCTCAACGTCCAGCACCGCTTCGCGCGGCTGGCGCCGGGCGACGGGCTAGACCGGATCGTCGAGCTCTTCCAGCGCACCACCCAGTTCAACACCACCGGCCGCAAGTTCAGCGTCGCCGAGTTGCAGGCGCTGCTCGCCGATCCGAACGCCGCCGTCTTCAGCCTGCACGTCTCCGATCGCTTCGGCGACCACGGTCTGGTCGGCGCGGCGGTCGTCGTGCGGGGCGAGATCATCGGCCTCGCGCTGAGCTGCCGGGTGCTGGGCCTCGGTGTCGAGCACGTCTTCATGGGTCAGATCGTGGCGGCGTTCGGCCCCGGCCTCTCGGGCCGCATCCTCGAGACCGCGCGCAACGCCCCAGTGCGAAACCTCTATCGCGACAACGGCTTCACCCGCGGCGAGGACGGCGTCTGGCGTTTGGAAACCATGAGTTCGAGCCTCAGCGCGGCCTGAATGACGGATGCGTCGCGGCGCACGTCCGGCTAGAGACGCGGGCAGGGCGGTGAACGGGGTCTCGATGTCTGGAACTACGCAAGCGCCGACGCCTGCCGTCAGCCGCTGGTCGCGCCCGCCGCTCGGGCCGCACACCCTGACGATCCTGTTCGTCCTCGCCAACGTCATCCTCTGCGCCGATCCGCTGATCCCGCAGCTCTTCGGGCACGGCAAGGGCAAGGACTATCGGCTCTGGTATGCCGTCGGCCAGGCGGTGGTAACCGGCGGCGACCTCTATCCGAAGACGGGTCAGACCTTCGCCTTCCTCTACCCGCCGTTCGCGGCCCTGCTGCTGGCGCCGTTCAGCCTCTTCGGCCGCGCCTTCTCGATCTTCTGCATCGGCCTAGTGAATGTCGCGAGCTGGTGGGCGGCGGCGCGGCTGTCGGACCGGCTGGCGGCCACGCCGGGCCCCAAGGCCTGGTGGATCGTCGCCCTGCCGTCGGTGATCGCGCTGCCGTTCATCTGGGACATGTACGACCTCGGCCAGCCGAACCTGATGTTGCTGGCTATGATGCTGGCCGGGCTGGCGCTGCTGGCGTCGGGTCGCGAGTGGGCGTCCGGGGCGATGTTCGCCGCCGCCGTGGCGCTGAAGGCGTTCCCGCTCGCGGTGCTGCCCTATCTGCTTTGGCGCCGCCGCTGGCGCGCCGCGGCCTCGATGGTGGTCTTTTCGGCGGTCTTCCTGCTGCTGGTCCCGGCGCCGTTCCGCGGGCTGGAGCGCAATCTCGACGAGGTGAAGACCTGGGCCAACGGCATGGTGTTCTCGGCCAGCGAAAAGGGTTTCGGCCAGCGGCCGGAGCAGAACTGGGGCTGGAAGAACAACGCCCTGATCGCCGTCGTCCACCGCTACGTGCGCCCGATCAACGCCGAGGCCGAGCATCCCGAATACAAGCCGATCTACGTCAACTTCCTCGACCTCAGCTACGACCAGGCCAATATCGTGCTGGCGGTGGTGGCCGGCATGATCGGCCTTGGCTTTGTCGCCGTGCTGCCGCCGCAGCGACGGCGAACGCCGGCCTCGGACGCCGCCGAATACGCGCTGCTGATCGCGCTGATGACCATCGCCTCGCCGCTGGCGCGCGCCTACTATTTCGTCTGGCTGCTGTTTCCGTTCACGGTGCTGGTCTATCGCACGGCGCTCGATCCGGAGCCGCGCGCGCGCCGCCTGACCGCCTGGCTGCTGGCCGGCTCGCTCGCCCTCTTCACCATCGGCGCCTCGATCGGGCCGCCGCATATCCTGCAGGCGCTCGGCAACATGTTCTGGGCCACGGTGGTGATCATCGGGACGCTGGTCTGGCTGATGCGGCGGAGCATGGCGCCTCGCGCGCCGGGGTAGCTTCACCGCTCGTCGAAGAGCTCGCTCACCGACTCGCCTTCGTGGATGCGCCGCATGGCCTCGGCCAGCGCCGGGGCGACCGACAGCACGGTGAGCTTGGCGACCCGCTTCTCTGCCGCCACCGGCACGGTGTTGGTGGTGACGATCTCGACCACGTCGGGCTGGTCGGCGAGCCGCTGCAGGGCGTTGCGACCGAAAAGGCCGTGGGTGCAGGCGACGCGCACCTCGCCGATGCCGATTTCGCGCAGCCGGTCCAGCACCTCGATCACCGTGGTGCCGGCGGCGATCTCGTCGTCGAGCACGATCACGTCGCGGCCGGCCACCTCACCGATGATGGCGCTGATCCGCACCTCGCTGTCGGAGATGCGCCGCTTGGCGCCCAGCGCCACCGGCACGCCGAGGCGCCGCGCGAACGCCGCCGCGCTCTTGGCCCCGCCCATGTCGGGCGAGACGACGACGGTGTTGGAAAGATCCAGCCCGCGGAAATGCTGGGTCAGTTCGTTGAGCGCGTGCAGGTGGTCGACGGGCACGCTGAAGAAGCCGTGCACCTGCGGCGAGTGCAGCGCCATGGTCAGCACCCGCCCGGCGCCGGCGGTGGTCAGGAGGTCGGCGACCAGCCGTCCGCCGATCGAGATGCGCGGCGCGTCCTTCTTGTCCGAGCGGGCGTAGGCATAGAACGGCAGCACCACCGTGATCCTGGCCGCCGAGGCGCCGCGCGCCGCGTCGATCATCAACAGCAGCTCCATCAGGTGCTCCTGCACCGGCGCCGACAGGGTCTGGATCAGGAAGACGTCGCGCTCGCGGCAGTTGGCCATGAGCTGTATTTCGAGGCAGTCGTTGGTGAAGCGCTTGGTGTGCGAGGGCGACAACGCCACGCCCAGCCGCGCGCAGATCTCCTCGGCCAGCTCCGGGTGGGACGAGCCCGAGAAGACGACGATCTCGCGCATGCGGCGGGCGACTCAGGGCTGCGGGCGGGAGGCCTTCATCGACTTGGCGGCCCGCCGATGCAAGCGCGCCGGACGTCGCGCGGTGGGCGGCCGCCAGATGAACGGTGGCTGAACGGCCCCTAACAGCTGGGTTCAGCATGTCGGGCGCAGGATGGCCATCATCGCCACTCGCTGACTGAAGGAGACAAACGGTGTTCAGCAAGACTCTGAAGAAGGTCGCGATCGGCGCCGCGGCTCTGCTCACGCTGGGCGGCGCGACGCTGTCGACCACCTCGGCGCAAGCCTTTCCGTGGGGCATCCCGATTGCCGCCGGGGTCGTCGGCGTGGCCGTCGGCGCCAGCCTGGCGCATCCCTATTACGGGCCGCCGCCGCCGGCCTACGCCGGCCCCGGCTACTATGGCTACTACGGCGGCTGCCGCGCCTACTGGCGCTGGTCCCCACGCTGGGGCCGCTACATCCGGCAGCGCGCCTGCTACTAGCCGCTTAGCTTAGGCGCAGCCTCGACGGCCCGATCCGGAGACCCGGGTCGGGCCGCTCGCGTCTTGGGCCGGGCTTTACGAAGCCGGCGCGGGCCGGGCGCGCTGGTTGTAGAGCAGCTTCATCCGCCGATCGCGCTCTTCGACGCTAAGCTGCGAATAGTCCTCCAGCGGGCCCACGGTGACGTCCATGCCGCGTGATACGGCCGGCCGTTCGCCCATCGCCTCGAACCAGCGCTTGAAATATTTGAACGCTTCGATGTCCTCGCCCTGCTGCTTCCAGCCGGTGGTCCAGGGATAACAGATCATGTCGGCGATGGTGTATTCGTCGCCGGCGATCCACGGCCGGTCGTAAAGGCGGTTGTTGAGCACGCCGTACATCCGGTTGACCTCGTCGCCGAAGCGGCGGACGGCGTAGGACTGGTCGCCCTGGGCGTCGCCGAGGCGGCGGAAGTGGCCGCTCTCGCCGGTCTTCGGCCCCTGGTTGGCCATCTGCCACATCACCCACTGGATCACCTCGTAGCGGCCGGCGAGGTCGGTGGGCATGAACTTGCCGGTCTTCTCGGCGATGTAGAGCATGATCGCGCCGGACTCGAAGATCGCGATCGGCGCCCCGCCGCCGGCCGGCTCGTGGTCGACCAGGGCCGGCATGCGGTTGTTCGGATTGATCTTGAGGAAGGCGTCGGTGAACTGGTCGCCGCGGCCGATGTTGGTCGGCACGACGTTGTAGGGAACGCCGCACTCCTCCAGCAGAATCGTCACCTTCTTGCCGTTCGGCGTGGGCCAGTAATAGAGGTCGAGCATGCGGGTCTCCCGAGAGGTCGGCGCGACCCTACGCCGGGCAGGAAGGCGCTCAAGCGAGAAAGTCTGCGGGCCAGGTCGCGCGCTAGGTCCGCTGTGTCACTCTCTGGAACACCTCGCCCATCGGCGCGCACCAGAGCGGCTGGGCGGCGATGTAGTCGAGGATCTTCTGGTGCACGGCCACGCTGGTCCCCCCTTCGCCCATGCGCCTGGGCATGATGTCGTGGAAGATCAGGATTGCCCAGGCGCCGTTTTTCAGTGCGCTCTGCAGATAGGCATAGGCCAGCGAGGGATCGTCGACGTCATAGGTGGGCTCGAAGCCGGGCAGGTGGGTGCGCTCGGCCCAGGCGCGGCGCGGATCGATCGGCGCGCCGACGGTGGTGCGGGCGGCCATGAAGTCGCGGCCGACCACCTGGGCGTAGCGGCCGATGCGGTCGCGCGGCGTGCCGCGTCCGAGGCCGATATAGCCGCACGGATAGGCGTAGGAGCGGGGTCGCGAGCGGCCGAAATGGGCGTCCAGGAACCGCTCCATCGGGCTGATCTGCCGCGCCTCGAAGCTGGAGCCGCTGTAGCTGGCGAGGCCGCAGGGGTGGTTCTCGGTGTGGTCGCCGATCTCGTGGCCGAGCTGGCCGACCTTCACCCAGTCGTCCAGCCGGGCTTCCATGTTCTCCTGCACCAGGAAGAACGTCGCCTTGAACCCGGACGCCTGCAGTTGCGGCACCGCGTAGTCGAGCTGGCTGTCCAGCCCGTCGTCATAGGTCAGGCTCACCGCGCCGCTCGCCCCCTTGGGCCAGGCGAAGGCGGATGCGCCGCCGACCGCGACGCCGGGCGCGACAAGCACGGTCAGTCCCAGCGCCCGCGTGATCGCCCACCGCCGCGATGGGTGAGGTGTCGTCTCTGATTGTGTCATGTTCGACACATAGCAGAGTCGAGACGTTCGTGGTCACGCTTGAACCAGGAAAATGCCGCGTAGCTACGCCTTCGGCTGGAACCTCGGATCGCCGGTCTGCCAGAGGATGAAGGCGTAGGTGTCGGCGGTCTCGTCGTCGCGCTGCTTGCGGGTCGAGCCGATGCCGTGGCCGGCATCGGTCTCCACCCGCAGGATCACCGGCTTGCCGGACGCGCTCGCCGCCTGCAGCCGCGCGGTGAACTTGCCCGGCTCCCAAGGCGCAACGCGCGGATCGTTGACCCCCGTGGTGAGCAGGATCGCCGGGTATTTCACCCCGTCCTTCACATGGCTCAGCGCATCCATTTCGCGCAGGCCCTGGAAGCCCGCGTCGTCCTCGATCGAGCCGAATTCGGGGATGTTGGCCGGGCCGGCCTCCATGAACTGGAAGCGCAGGGCGTTCGAATCGCCGACCCGCACGATGGCGACGGCGAGCAGCTCCGGGCGTTCGGTGAGGAAGCGGCCGATCATGATGCCGCCGGCCGAGGTGCCCTCGACCGCCAGCTTGGCGCGGCTCGTCCAACCCTGGGCGATCAGATATTCGGCGCAGTCGATGCAGTCGCGCCAGGTGTTGGGCTTGGTCAGCTTCTGGCCGGCCTTGTGCCAGTCCTCCCCCAGCTCGCCGCCGCCGCGCACGTGCGCCACGGCGTAGACGCCGCCGAGATCCAGCCACGGCAGCACGCGCGGCCCGAACCCGGGATCGAGATCGAGGCCGTACGAGCCATAGGCCTGCAGGTAGAGCGGCGCCTGGCCGTTCCGCGCGGTCTTCTTGGCGTAGATGATCGAGAGCGGCACCTCGGTCCCGTCGCGCGCCGTCACCTTCACCTCGAGGCTCTCGTAGGGCGAGACGTCGATGGAGGGCTTGGGGATGATGTCTGTGACGGTCACCGAGCCGTCGGTCGCGCCGTAGCAGAGCGCCGCTGGCTTCACCCAGCTGTCGAGCACGAACCAGCAGCCGTCGGCCAGCGGGTCGGTCGAGATCCCGGTGATGGCGCCGGGGTAGGGGAGCTTCAGCTCGGTCCGCGCGCCGTCGTGGGCGAGCCGGAACACCTGGCCGAGGCCGGAATCGAGGCTCTGAACGTAGAGGCCGTCGCGCGCTGTGGCGACCGACTTCAGCACCGCCGGACCCTCGGGGACGGCGCCCACGCCCGAAGCGAAGGCCGGCTTCGCCTCGCTGGTCTTCACGATGCGATAGCGCGAGGCGTCCTTGTGGGTCATCAGGAAGAGGTCGGGTCCCATCATCGCCGCGCCGGTGACATCGTCGGCGGGGGCGCAGACCGGCGTCCACTCGGGCTTGCCGGCGACCGCCGCGGCGAGCGGCGAGAGATAGGCGGTGAACTCGTTCTGCACCCCGGACGCCAGCACGCCGATGACGAAGTCCGAGCCGACCTGGGCGGCGACCACCGGCGAGTCGATGTCCTGCATCGGTACGTTCGGATACATGCCCTTGGCCAGCACCTTCACGTCGCTCGCGGGGTCGGTGTTCAGCCGGTGCAGCCAGCAGGTGCTGTCGAGGTAGTGGTCCGGATCGCCGTGCTTCGTGCCTTCCTTGAGCCGGTTGACGAACACCGCCTGGCCGTCCGGCGTCCACGACACCTGGCCCCACTGCGCCCGGTCCAGCGCCTCGGGCAGCATCTTGCCGGTGGCGGTCTCCATGAAGCGGAGCACCGAGTTCTCCGAACCCGCCGGCGATGAGCCCAGGGCGACGTAGCGGCCGTCCGGCGAGGCGGTCCAGTAGTCGAGCGAATAATGGGCGCCCGCGGTGGCCAGGGTGTCGGGGTCGAACAGCAGCCGGCTCTGGCCGGCGGCGCCGTCGCGGACATAGAGCTTGAAGGTGTTGGCGCCGGCGGGCCGCATCTCGATGAAGATCAGGCCGCCGGCCGGCTGCACCGCATTGACCGCCGCGACCTCGCCGGACACATGGCCGATCCGCGCCGCCAGATCCTCGCGGTTGGGGATCGTGGCCAGCACGCCGCGCGCATAGGCGTTCTGGCCCATCAGATAGGGTTTCCACTCCGGATCGGAGGGGTTTTCCATCCAGCGATAGGGGTCGGTGACGGTGACGCCGTGCAGGGTCTCGGTCACCGGCCGCACCGAAGCCTTCGGCGGCGCGGATGGGGCCTGCGCCCAGGCCAGGCGCGGGGCCAGCGAAGCGGCGCCCATGGCCGCGGCCGTGCCCAGCAGACGACGTCGATCCAGCATCCGAACCCCCCGTTTTCAGCTCGCGCCGATTCCTAGCACGACCGCGCGGCGGCGGTCTTCAGGCGGGTTCGAGCTGGGCGTCCTGGGGCATGCGCGGTTTGGCGGCCGTGGGCGCGAAACTGGCGTGCGTCGCGCCGTAGAGGCTGGCCATGGCGGCCTGGCGCGGACCGGCGACGCCGTAGAACAGCACCGACTTGCCGACCGGCTTGGCCGCCGTCGTCACCGCCTTGGCGAAGGCGCCGAACGCCTCGTCGCTGACCAGCCCGCCGGGGCATTCGATCGACAATCCCTGCAGGCCCGCGTCCTTGAGCGCCACCAGCGGCGCCAGCGGCGCGGCGGCGAGGCGGCCGACGATGAAGAGGCAGAACGGCCGCATCAGCGAGGTGGCGGCCAGCAGGGTGCTCGGTGGCACGCCCTCGATGTCGCAGACCTCGCAGATCAGCCCGCGCTGCACGCTGAGCTGGGCGGCGCGGAAGAACTCCACCAGCATGGCGCGGCCGCGGTGGCTGGAAAGGGTGCCGAACGAGACCGGCAGGATCAGGCTGGGCTGGCGCTCGCCGCCGGCTTCCTGCTCCAGCCGGTTCATGCCGCGCGCCAGGGTGGCGAAATCGATCCGCTCGATGTCCGCGCCGGTGAGCTGGCGCTGCTCGGCCAGCGAGAGCGGCGTCTCGCCGGGCAGCACCAGCACCCGCCGCGTCAGCCGGTAGCCGATGCGCCCGTAGGTCTTGAGCTGGAACACCGGCTCGAGCTGGCACGAGGCGCGCAGGCGGCGGCCGTCGTGGGCGACGAACGGCGTCCAGCGGTCCTGCGAGATCAGCGAATACCGCGGCGGCTCGGCGTCCGGCTGCTGGCGCGCCTCGAACTGGACCTTGCGCGCCTCGCTCTCGACCGCGACGCTGTCGAGCTTGCGCGCCCCGATCTGATCGTCGGCGATCGTGGTCACTTCGCAGACCACGAGGTCGGCGATCAGCGCCTCGCCGAGGAAATAGGTCAGCACCTCGCGCAGGCAGTTGAGGCAATAGGCCTGCCCCTCCAGCCGCCCGACGCCCGGCTGGGCGACCAGGAAATCGGTCTCGGAAATGCGGACGAAGAAGCCGTGCGGGCCCAGCTGGCGGCGCAGGGTGGCCTGGATGTGCTGGTAGACCATCTCGCGCCGGCCGGGCCAGCGCGGACCCAGCCGCTCGCGCACCGCGTCCAGGCCCAGCAGGCAGACCTTGCCCTCGGCCAGCATCTCCGAACCCTGGATCCGCTCCAGCGCCAGGCGCGCATCGGCGCTGGCGAAGCGCGCGATCCCACGCGCCGCCTGGGCGGTTCCGGCCGGCGATTGCGACGCTGGATCCATCGATGCGCCTGGGTTTGACTCGCACGAATTCCGGACAGTCTGCCACGCAAGCCCCTCACGAAGCGTTGACGGGCGCCCGCGCCGGCCCTGGGAGCCGAGCGCCATCTGGTGTAGCTTCAGACGATCCGGGCAAGCCGGCCCGCTGGAACCATCGATGACCGCGCTCATCGGAGACGCGCCGCGCCGCCGGGTCCGTCGCCCGCAGCCCACCCGCCGCTCGCAGGCGATCTTCGAGGCGAAGGCGACGCTGCTGCGCGTCCGCCGCAGCGCCATCGAGATCGGCCGCGCGCCGCCGCGGCTGGCCCGCGCCACGACCAGCGACGGCTTCGACCGGCTCGTCGCCCAATCGGTGACACCGCTGTGGTCCGACCCCAGCCTCTCCGAGATCGCGATGCAGTTCGGCAAGGTGCAGAACCTGCGCCGCGCCGCCGCCGCGCTCGACGGCCGCCTGCTGATCTCCGGCGCGGTGTTCAGCTTCTGGCGCCATGTCGGCCGCGCGACGTCCCGGCGCGGCTTCGCCTCGGGCCGGATGCTGCGCGAAGGCTGCATGGTCGCGGCGGTCGGCGGCGGACTTTGCCAGCTTTCCAACGCCCTCTACGACGTGGCGCTGCGCACCGGCTGCCAAATCGTCGAGCGCCACGCCCACTCGCACCGCGTGCCGGGCTCCGCCGCCGCCATCGGCCGCGACGCCACCGTGGCCTGGAACTATGTCGACCTGCGCTTCGAGGCGCCCCAGCCGATGTTGCTCAGCGTCAAGCTCGGCGCGCGCGACCTGGTCGTCAGCCTGCTGGCCAGGGAGGCCGCGCCGACGTCTGGCGCCGAGCCGGACGCGCCGCCGGCCCTAGCCCCCAACCTGCGCGAGGCCGCGAGCTGCGGCTCCTGCGACCAGACCGACTGCCACCTGCACGAACGTCGCGGCGGCGCAGTGATCGCCGGCCGCACCGCCTTTCTGGTCGACGAAGCCTGGCCGGAATTCGGGGCCTATGTGTCGGCGGCGCATCGCCCGGAAGACACCATCGGCCTAGCGACCGCGCGGCGCTGGTCCACGGCCGGTTTCGCGGAGGTGCATGAGGCGCGGCTGCCCGGCGCGCTGCGTTCGCTCGGCTGGCGGCTCGCCCCGCCACAGGGCGCGGCGCGGCGGTCCGCCGACGCGCGGGCCACGGCGCGGATCGCCGCCGCGCTTGGCCGCCGCCTGGCGCCCGACGTCGTCGAGGTCACGGTCGCCCAATCGCTGCTGCCCTATCTCTGGCGGGACGGCGCGCTCGGCGGACGCCGGTTCCGGGTGCTGATGACCCGGCTGCCGATGGGCGTGCTGCAGGCGCGCCTCGACGCGGCCTTCGCCGCCCATCCCGAGCGCTCCACGCTCGCCGACTACCGCGCCGATCCTGGACTCGCCGAGGCGGAAGCCGAGGCGCTGGCGGCGGCGGAAGCCATCGTCACCCCGCACGCCGAGATCGCCGCCCTGTTCGGCGAGCGGGCGGCGCGGCTCGACTGGTCGCGTCCGGCGCCGCTCGCCAGCTCGCCGCAGCCCGGCCGTGTCTTCGCCTTTCCGGGCCCGACCGTGGCGCGCAAGGGCGCGTTCGAGCTGCGCGCGGCGGCCCAGCGTCTCGGCGCCGCCGTGCGCCCGCTCGGCGCCGAGCTGGAAGGTTCGGGGTTCTGGTCCGGCCTCGCCGTCGATCCGCCAACTGGGCCCGCGTGGCTCGACGGCGTGCGCGCGGTGGTGCTGCCCGCGCTCGCCGAAGCCGCGCCGCGAAGCCTGCTGACGGCGCTCGCGGCCGGGGTTCCGGTGATCGCCACGCCCGCCTGTGGCCTCGACCCGCGGCCCGGACTCACCCTCGTCCCCATGGACGACGTCGATGGGCTCGCGGCCGCCATGGCGGCGGTTGAGGCCCGATAGCCGCGTTCAGTCGTCCGCCATCGTCACGGTGAGGGGCTGGCGGATCGCTTGGAAGGGCGCCAACCCCTCGCAGAGCGCGCCGTGCGCCGCGAGCCTCGGCCAGCGGGCGGGGTCGAACAGGTCCGGATGGGCCTCGCGGACGAAGTTCAGCGCGCAGGCGACCATGATGTCGGCGTGGCCGATCACCTCGCCCTGCCAGAACAGGCTCTCGGTGGTCGCCCGATCGGCCTCCAGCGCGGCCAGCACGTCGCCGATCTGGGCGCGGCAGCGATCGATCCACACCTGTGACGGCGCCTCGTGCAGGACGCCTTCGTAGAACAGGCTCACCGCCTTGTCGGCGACGCCGGAGCCGAGCGCGCAGAGCTTCAGCGCCCGCCGCCGCTCGGACCCAGAAGCGGGCAGCATCGCGCGGCCAGGGCCGGCCAACTCGTCCAGGGCGTCGAGGATCGCGCCGCTCTCGATCAGCACCTCGCCGTCATCCAGCACCAGGGTCGGCACGCGCCGCATCGGGTTGAACACGGCGATCTTGTCGGCGTCGGCCCACACCGACCACGGCCGGTGCTCGAAGGCGAAGCCGTGCAGCGTCAGGGCGATCGCCACCCGGCGCACATAGGGCGAGTCATATTGGCCGATCAGAATCATGGCGCGTCCCGACGAGGCTTGCTGGCGCCGGCCAGCTACGGGGGCGTCTGGGCGATGGCAAGCCGGCGCCCTTCAACTCGTGTTTCCGCCTGTCGCGGCGACCGCTAGAAGGGAGGCCGATCAGCGAGAGGCGCGTCCATGAACCGCAACAAGCCCGTCCGGCCGCAGGAGGCGGCGGCGCTGGAGATCGGCGCGCCGGAACTCACCTGCTACCGGCTCTCGGACACCTCGCCGGAGCTTAGGCCGGCGAGGGCCGATCGCGACTGGATGGACATGACCAGCGAGCGGTACGCCTACCGCTGCATCCCGCTCTCGATCGCCAATTCCAGCGGCTGGGAGATCGCCCTGCCGTTCGCGTTCGAGGCGGCCTGGTCCGGCGGCGATGATCTGCCCGCGGTCCAGGTCCGCTCGTCCGATGCGCGCGCCAAGCACTTCGTCTCCTCGCACTTCGGCCACGGGGTGATCACCTTCCACACCGGCTGGCTCTTTCGCACCCCGCCAGGTTGGGCGGTGTGGGTGCGCGGCGCACCCAATTGGGTCAAGGACGGCGTCGTCGCCCTCGACGGCCTGGTCGAGACCGACTGGCTGCCGTTTCCCTTCACCATGAACTGGCGTTTCACCCGGCCGGGCGTGGTGCGCTTCGAGGCCGACGAGCCGTTTTGCTTCATCACCCTGGCGCCGCACGGCCTGATCGACGCGGTGCAGCCGAAGCTGGCGGTGCTCGATGACGATCCGGCCTTCAAGGCCGCCTACGACGCCTGGAGCCACAGCCGCGCCGACTTCGGCCAGCGCCTCTCCGGCGGCGAGGACAACGCCGTCGCCGAGAAATGGCAACGCACCTACGTGCAAGGTCGTGGCGGGGTCGAGAACGGGGCGCCAGTCTACCACCTGTCGAAGCGGCGCCTGAACGCGCCGAAGTGAACGGCG
>Ga0302314_10007735_pt1 | contig 19286 bp, 24 predicted proteins | sample III_Palsa_N2_3_FD_200533 | JGI IMG/M metagenome (GOLD analysis project Ga0302314, IMG submission 200533) | Peat permafrost microbial communities from Stordalen Mire near Abisko, Sweden - III_Palsa_N2_3 | ecosystem: Environmental > Terrestrial > Soil > Palsa > Peat permafrost | place: Sweden...
CTGGGGTCTTCGCAACCTCACCTACCGCATCAAGAAGAACCGCAAGGGTCACTATTCCCTGCTCGCCATCGACGCCCCGGCGCCGGCGGTGAAGGAAATGGAACGCCAGCTATCCATCAACGAGGACGTGCTGCGCTACCTGACCATCCGCGTCGAAGAACTGGACCTGGAGCTTTCCCCGGTCCTCGCCCGCCGCGACCGCGATCGTGAACGGGGCGACCGTGACGGCGACCGTCCGCCGCGCCGTGAATTCGAAGACGCAGCGGTTTAAGGAGCAGACCCATGTCAGACATCACCGACGACGTTGTCGCCGAAGCGCCGGCCGCGGCCGGCGGCCAACGCCGCCCCTTCTTCCGCCGCCGCAAGGTGTGCCCGTTCTCGGGCGCCGGCGCGCCGAAGATCGACTACAAGGACGTTAAGCTCCTGCAGCGCTACGTCTCCGAACGCGGCAAGATCGTGCCCTCGCGCATCACCGCGGTGTCGGCCAAGAAGCAGCGCGAACTGGCCAAGGCCATCAAGCGCGCCCGCTTCCTGGCCCTCCTCCCCTACGTCGTTCAGTAGGAGCGCGGGTCATGAAAGTCATTCTGCTCGAACGCGTCGAGCGCCTCGGCGCCCTGGGCGATGTGGTCACGGTGAAGGACGGGTTTGCCCGCAACTTCCTTTTGCCCCGCTCCAAGGCCCTGCGCGCGAACGCGGCCAACCTGAAGGTGTTCGAAGGCCAGCGCGCCGAAATCGAGCACCGCAACGCCAACGCCCGTGAAGCCGCCTCCAAGGCCGGCGAGGGCCTGGACGGCACGTCCTACATCCTGATCCGCTCGGCGGGCGAAACCGGCCAGCTGTACGGCTCGGTCTCCGGCCGCGACGTCGCCGACATCGTCAACGCCGCCGGCGGCAAGGTCGACCGCTCGATGGTCATCCTCGACAAGCCGATCAAGACCCTGGGCGTCCACGAAGTGAAGCTGAAGCTGCACGCCGAGGTGACGGTCACCGTCAAGATCAACATCGCCCGCAGCCAGGACGAAGCCGAGCGCCAGTCGCGCGGCGAAAACGTCATCTCCTCCCAGTTCGAGGAAGACGCCCGCCTGGACGCCGAAGCCGCCGCCGACATGCTCGAAGGCGGCGCGGGCTCGATCGGCGACGATCGGGATTTCGCCTAAACTTCCATACCTTCTCCCGGAGGGAGAAGGAGGGGCCCGCGCCGCAGGCGTGGGAGGATGAGGGATTACGAGGCTTCAGGCAAAGCACTGAAGCCTCGGCCTCATTCCGCACCGTCCCTAACCCCTCATCCTCCCAGCTTCGCTGGGCCCCTCCTTCTCCCTTCGGGAGAAGGTAAGATGGTGCGCCGCGCAAAGCCATCCACAGGCTCGCCATTGCCTGGGGGTAAGCCCAATTCCCCCCAACACGGCGGCCCGTTCCTTAGTCTATTGTTAACCCATGCCAGTCGTCCCCGCCCTCGATCTGCGCTTTCCCGAAGAGGAAAACGCGGTCGCCCACATCCCCCACAACATCGACGCCGAACAGGCCCTGCTCGGCGCGATCCTGTTCGACAACGCCGCCTACGAACGCCTCAGCGACCAGCTGACGGCCCGGCATTTCTACGAGCCGTTCCATTCGCGCCTGTTCGCGGCGATGGAAATCCACATCCGCAAGGGCCAGCTGGCCGAGCCCATCGTGTTGGCCGAGCAGTTCAAGCGCGACCCGGCGTTCGAGGAACTGGGCGGCCTGCGCTACCTGGCCGACCTCGTCGACCGGGCTCCGCCCGCCGCCAACGCCCCGGACTTCGCCCGCCTGGTCTATGAACTGGCCCTGCGGCGCGAGCTGATCCGCATCGGCGGCGACATCGCCGTGGCGGCCAATCAGAGCGACCCGGAGCTCACGGCCCGCGACCAGATCGAGTCCGCCGAACAGCAGCTCTACACCCTGGCCGAGACCGGCGCGCCGACCTCCGGCCTGATGACCTTCGACGTCGCCCTGCGCGGCGCGGTGGAGATGGCGGCCGAGGCGTTCGGGCGCGACGGCGGCCTATCGGGCGTCTCCACCGGCCTGATCGACCTGGACCAGCGGCTGGGCGGCCTGCACCCCTCCGACCTGGTGATCCTTGCCGCCCGGCCCTCCATGGGCAAGACGGCGCTGGCCACCAACATCGCCTTCAACGTCGCCAAGTCCTACGCCTGGGAGCCGCAGCCGGACGGGACCAAAAAGACCGCCAACGGCGGCGTGGTCGCCTTCTTCTCCCTGGAAATGTCCGCCGAACAGCTGGCCATGCGCCTCTTGGCCGACGTCTCCGGCGTCTCCTCCGACCGCCTGCGCAAGGGCGAGATCGACGCCTCCGAGTTCGGCCGGGTGCGGGATGCGGCCCTGGATATCCAGTCGGCGCCCCTGTTCATCGACGCCACCGGCGGCATCTCCATCTCCAAACTGGCCGCCCGCGCGCGCCGGCTGAAACGCCAGTCGGGCCTGGATCTGATCGTGGTCGACTATCTGCAGCTGGTCACCGCCGGCGAAGGCAGCCGGGTGGACAACCGGGTGCAGGAAGTCAGCATGATCACTCAAGGCCTCAAGGCGTTGGCCAAGGAGCTGGGCGTGCCGGTCATCGCCCTGGCCCAGCTCAGCCGCCAGGTGGAGCAGCGCGAGGACAAGCGGCCGCAGCTGTCGGACCTGCGCGAATCCGGCTCGATCGAACAGGACGCCGACGTGGTCATGTTCATCTACCGGGAGGCCTATTACAAAAGCAGAGCCGAGCCGCGCGAGGGCACGCCCGAGCACCTGACCTGGCAGGAGGACATGGACCGGATCCACAACCTCGCCGAAGTCATCATCGGCAAGCAGCGCCACGGCCCCATCGGCACGGTCAAGCTGCACTTCAACGCCGACCTGACCAAGTTCTCCAACCTGGCGCGCGAAGGCCGGTTCGAGCCGCGGTAGTTTCGGTAATTCCTGATTGGAAGGCGAGATGCGGTTGCGGTTTCCTTCTCCCCTTGCGGGAGAAGGATTGGAACTCGCGGACGCCGGATGATGAATCCGCCCCCTCCCCCGCATTGCCTCGCAACAGCCTCCGCGGCTAGGTTGCGGCTATGAACCCCGTCCAGGCCATAGGTCGCGCCACAATCGCCGCCCTGCGCACCATCGGCCGCGCGGCCCTGTTCGGCGTGCGCGGGATGGCGGCCCTGGTCGCCCCGCCCTGGTTCCCCGGCCAGCTCGGCCGCCAGCTGATGGCCATGGGCTATTTCTCCCTGCCCGTGGTCGGCCTCACCGCCGTCTTCACCGGCGCGGCCCTGGCGCTGAACATCTATACCGGCGGCGGGAGGTTCAACGCCGAGCAGATCATGCCGCAAATCGTGGCCCTGGGGATCACCCGCGAGCTTGGCCCGGTGCTGGCGGCGCTGATGCTGGCCGGCCGGGTCTCCGCCGCCATAGCCGCCGAGATCGGCGCCATGCGCGCCACCGAGCAGATCGACGCCATGCAGACCCTGTCCACCGATCCGTTCCGCTATCTGATCGCGCCCAGGCTGGCGGCGGGCGTCATCGCCCTGCCCCTCCTGACCTTGGTCGCCGACATCATCGGCATCGCCGGCGGCTGGATCGTCGCGACCCGCACCCTGCACTTCAACCCCACCACCTATGTCCGGGCCACCTGGGGCTTCATCCAGGACTGGGATGTGGAGTCCGGCCTGATCAAGGCGGCGGTGTTCGGTTTCATCGTCGCGCTGATGGGCTGTTTCCACGGCTACTACGCCTCGGGCGGCGCGCGCGGGGTCGGGCGGGCGACGACCCACGCGGTGGTCAGCGCCGCGGTGCTGATCTTCGCATCCGACTATCTGCTCACCACAGTCTTCACCCATCACCCATGAGCGGACCCGCCCCCAAACTGGAATGGCGCGGCGTCTCCAAGCGCTTCGACGGACAGACGGTGCTGGACGGCCTGAACCTGTCGGTCCAGCCCGGCCGCTCTCTGGTGATCATTGGCGCCTCGGGCCAGGGCAAGTCGGTGGCCATCAAGATCGCCATCGGCCTGATGCAGCCCGACGCCGGCCAGGTGTTCGTCGATGGCGCCGATCTGACCCGCATGGGCGGCGGCGCGCGGCGCAGGCTCTACGCCAAGTTCGGCATGCTGTTCCAGAGCGCGGCCCTGTTCGACAGCCTGAGCGTCTGGGAAAACGTCGCCTTCCGGCTGATCAACGCCGACGGCGTCTCCCGCAAGGCCGCCAAGACCCGCGCGCTCGACGCCTTGAACGAGGTCCGGCTCGCGGCCAACGTCGCCGACCGCTATCCCAGCGAACTCTCCGGCGGCATGCAGAAGCGCGTGGGCCTGGCCCGCGCCATCGTCGCAAAGCCCGAGATCATCCTGTTCGACGAGCCCACCACGGGCCTCGACCCCATCACCGCCGCGGCCATCGACGAGCTGATCATCGAACAGGTCAAGGGCCTGGGGGGCGCCGCCATCTCCATCACCCACGACCTGGCCTCGGCCCGCCGCATCGGCGACGACATCGCCCTGCTGCACGCTGGCAAGATCCAGTGGCAGGGGCCAGCAGGCGAGATCGACAAGTCCGGCAACGCCTATGTGGAGCAGTTCATCGCCGGGCGATCAGACGGGCCGATCACAGCGGCGCTTTAGGCGGCTTTCAGCGCGTGCCCCGCGCCGAACTAGACGCTGGCCGCAACCCGCGACCAAGTGCACGCCTTCCAGAAGATGACCACGGTGCAGACGGTTTCGAGGGTCGCGAACCACACATAGGCTGGATAGATGGGATCGCGAAAGGCGCCGTTGGTCAGAGGCAGAACGAAGGTCAGGAACCCGTTGATCAGGGTCATGACGCCGGCCGCGACGATATTCGCCAGCTGGTTGGCTCTAAACGGAAGCAGCCGAGACGCCAGAATCATGGCGATGGGTATTTCCATCAACACCGCTGATCCCAGCAAAGCCCACTGTGGAAGATGCGGGGCTGAATGCGGCGAGCCGACGAAGGCGAACAGGGCGAGCACGTCCGCATACAGGTAGGTCAACAGCGCGAAAAGCCAATACAGAGACAACCGCTCCTTAGTGTCACGCATAGCAGTCTCCTTACGGAAGAGTCGGGGTTGATCGCGGCGCGCGGCCAGGCTGGGGCGGTCCCTATTCCACCGCCTTCAGGATGGTCTCGACGGCGGCCAGACGCGTGCGCACGTCCGACACGGCGGTTTCCATGACGGAAAGGCTGGCCGCGATCCGCGACTGGGTCGCCGAGGCGGTTTCCGCCAGCTGGCGGTAGGCGTCGTCATTGGCCAGCCGCGCCTTCGCCTCCTGGATTTTCGCGGAGTAGCGCATGCCGAAGACGATCAGGACCGTCGCCAAAGGCAGCATCAGGGTCAGCAGGTAGAGCGTTGTGGTCATTGGGGTTCCTCTAGGTCTCGGGTTTGGGGGTGAGTGTCTTGGCGGCTTCGGCGATGGCCGCCGGCGTGATCTGGAAAGCGAAATCGCTGACCTCGAAATAGTTGAGCGCCTTGCCGTCATGCGACAGCTCCAGCTTGCTGGTCACCAGGCCCGCTTCCTCCAGCTTCTGCAGGTGCAGATGCAGCAGCGGCCGGCTGATGCCGATTTCGCGCGCCAGCCGGCTGACATAGTTGCGGCCGCCGCCGGCCAGCGCCGCGACGACCCGCAGGCGGTGCGGATTGGCCAGCGCGGCCAGCACCGCCAGCAACCGGTCGCCTTCCGTCGAAGTCTCGATAGACGCTTTCATATGTCAGCTTTATCTGACGCATGTCAGCGAGTCAATAGTTCTCCGGCTTCACGACGGTTTGAGCAGCGTCCCTGCGTCGCTCCAAGTCGATGACATTGCATCGCGGCGGGCGCGACCTTAGCTATGGTGCTGTCCGCCGTGGGATCGCCATGCGATTCGACCGGCGCCATCGGGACTGACCGTGCGCGAGCCCAAACTTCCGCCCAAGACCATCGCCCAGGCCGAGCTGGTGCGGCGCTTTGGGCTGACGATCGGGCTCAAGCTGGCCGCGATCCTTGTCGCCGACTTTGTTCTCCTGCGGATCCTGGCGCCGAACCTGGTCAACCGGCATCAGGACCTGGCCCTGGCCGGCGCGATCGTCTGCCTGCTCGTGGCCGCCGCGGTGACGATCTGGCTCGGTTTCCGGCTTTGGCTCGATCTTCAACAATTCAGGGACGCCCGCCGCCAAATGCGCCGGGGTCCCAACCTGAAAGTCATCGAAAAATGAACAAGCTCGCCCTTGCTCTGGTCGGCGTCTCGGCGCTGGCGCTCGCCGGCTGCGGCCAGGTCCAACCCGGCCACGTGGGCATCAAGGTCAACCAGTTCGGATCGGACGCGGGCGTGTCGAACCAGTCCCTGGGCGTCGGCACCTATTTCACGCCCTTCGGCACGACGATCTACGAGTATCCGGTGTTCACCAACACCTACACCTATACCAAGAGCTCCACCGAAGGCGCCGCCGAGAACGAGGAGTTCAACTTCCAGGACAAGAACGGCCTGGGCCTCAGCGCCGACATCGCCGTCAGCTATTCGGTCAACGCCCAACTCGCGCCCAAACTGTTCCAGAAGTACCGCACCGACGCCGCCGGCATCATCGCCGGGCCCCTGCGCAACGCCATCCGCAACGCCCTGGTCAACCGCGCCGCGGCCATGGGCGTCGACGAGATCTATGGGCCGAGAAAACAAGAACTTCTTACCGGCGTGCAGAACGACGTCGCCGCCTATTTCGCCCCCTACGGCCTGATCGTCGAAAAGCTGTTCTGGGCCGGCAATGTGCGGGTGCCGGACGTGGTGCTGACCCAGATCAACAACAAGATCGCCAACGAGCAGCAGGCCCTGGCCGCCCAGGCCCAGGTGGCCACCGTCCAGGCCGAGGCGCAGCAGCGCGTGGCCCAGGCCGACGGCGAGGCCAAGGCGATCTCGGTTCAGGGCGAGGCCCTGCGCTCCAACCCCGAGGTGCTGCGCCTGCGCGCCATCGAGAAATGGGACGGCAAGCTGCCCCAGGTCACCTCCGGCGCCACGCCGTTCATCGATCTGAACAAGTAGGCGTGGGACGGGGCTGGAGCATGTTGGTTTTAGCTTCGCCCACAGTTGTCATCCCGGCCTTGAGCCGGGATCGCCGCAAGCGCCTAGCCCGATCCCGGCTCAAGGCCGGGATGACAGATCAGAATGGATCGATCACGTCTCCACCGGCTCAAACCGCCTCGAAATACAGATGATAGTGCGTCCTGCAGCCAGGGTTGAACCCCGCGCCGCAGGCTGGGCAACGGTTGTCGCAGGCCAGGTAGGCGTCGATGCTGAGTTCGCTGTCGCAGGCGCCGCAGAGGATGGCCGGCTGGTCCCATTCGGCTTTCGGCCACACCCGCGCCGGGTGGCCGGCCAGGGCGTCGTGACATTCTCTGCAGGCGTAGTAGGCGCCGCAGCACTTCATCTTCAGGGCGATGATGTCGAGGCCGGAGTGATAATGGGCGCAGCGGGTCTGCGGGTCCAGGTCGAGGCCGTGCACGGCGGGACGCGTCATGGCGGCACCGGGCCTCCGGCGACGGCCAGAGCCGCCTCGCGCCGCAGGCCGGCCAGCTGGGAGGCGACCATGGCCATGCCGGCTACGGTGACCAAGGCCATCACCAGATAGGCGCGCGGACCCATGGCCTGCCACAGGAAGCCCGAACCCGCGACGATCAGCGCGGCGATCACGCCCAGAATGACCTGGTAGAGTCCCTGGGCCGTGGCCATCAGATGCGCCGGCGCGCGCTGGGCGATGAACAGCATCAGGCCCGCCACCTCGCCCATGCCGCAACCTTGCAGAATCTGGATCGGGATCAGGGCCAGACGCCCGGGATCCAGCGTCATCAACAGCCATCGGACCACGGTCAGGGCGGCCATCACCAGGATCAGCACCAGCGGCGATCGCCTGCCCAGCATGCGCTGGCAGACCCAGAGGATCAGAATCTCCGCGCCGATGCCTACCCCGTTCAGGGCGGCGATGTAGACGCTGGGAAACCCCTTGGCGGTCCACTGGATCGCCGCGAACGCCCCGAACAGGCCCTGGCTGCCGAGGATCAGCGAGGTGGCGAACAGCACGATCATCAGCGGACGGTCCTTAAGCAGGCTCATCCACTCGCCCCTGGCCGCGGGAACCGGGTCGCCGAAGCGGCGGTCGGGGGGCAGGAAGGGGATCACCGCCAGCGGGACCAGCAGCAGCGCCGCGGTCAGCCATGGCACCAGGTGGATGCCGGCCCGGTCGATGATCGCGCCGCCGAGCAGATTGGCCGAAATGTGCGCCAGCGAGCCCCAGACGCGCATGCGTCCGAAGTCCAGCCCCCTCACCCGCACCGCCGCCACGGCATAGGAGTCGGTCAGGACCGGGATCGGGTCCCAGACCATGGACAGGACGACGAAGCAGATGGCGATGGCCACGAAGCCCCTCGCCAGGGTCAAAGCGCCCACCAGGATGGCCATCAGCACCAGGCAGACGAACAGCACCTCGCGGATACGTCTCAGCCGGTCGGCCAGCGCGGACATCGGCGCGACGAACAGGATGCGCAACAAGAGCGGCAGCGAGACCAGCAGCCCGATCTGCGAGGCCGGCAGGCCCTGATGCTTCAGCCACACCGGCATGAAGATCGCGAACACGCCGAAGTGCAGATAGACGGCGCCGTAGAGCATCGACGTCTTCAGGCCGAGCCTGCCGAAACCGTCCGCGGGGTTGGCCGTGCTGGGCGGGGTCAACGGGACGGGCTCCGGGATCAGGGCTTAATCGGCCAAGGTCGTTGGCGTGCACGATCGCAAGCCGGTTCACAACCTTTTCCCATCGACGACGGCGGTATGGCGGCTCCGCGGCGGATCGGTGTGCGCGGGGCCCGGTCCCTGCGACCACCGGGCTTCGCCCGCCGCGCGAGCCGACGCCTTTGACGATCACGTCCTGAGAGTATTTTCTGCCACCCCCCAACCAAACGGCGAAGACCCGGTGGAGTTGAGGTCCTATGGAGGCTGCAAGTCGGCCGCGCCGAACAACGTGGTCCTGTTCCAGATCAACGGACTTTCCTACGATCCGGACGTCGTGAACTTTACCCGTCCTCGACTGCCATATCCTCGATCATGAGGACGGCGGGATGATGATGAACGTCGCCATCGTGCCCGATCTCGGCGCGCCCGGCGGTGGATTGGGAATGGCGGTGGCCCAGCCTTAGATGTCCCGACCGGCTCGCACTCGCCTGTCCGCCGGTGGTCGACACTTAACCGTTGCCGCAACTCGCCCGATGACGGGCCCAGCCTTAAGGTGAAACGCCATGATCGCCGGAAAGTGGACCTATCGGAGCTATCGAAACGATCCCGCGCTTGTAAACGGAAACGCCCAGAAGGCGCTGACCGACATCTTTGGCGAAGGGGTCTTCACCCTCGCGACGCCGACGCCGGACACGATCACCGGGGTCTTCGACATGGGCGGCGGCTATGTGCTGGACATTACCGGCAAGCTCGCCCACGCGGCGGGCGCCGTTTCGAATATCGCGATGGCCGGCGTGGGTCGCGCCGGCACGCCCACCGACGGCTGGGAGTATGACTACAACGCGATCCCAGGATACGCTTGGCCGACGGGGGTCGATCAGGTTCCCTCGTTCGTCGGGACGGTCCTCCGCGCGAAGCCGCACAATGGCTCCCCGTCCGGCTTTACCGCTTCCTTCATCTCGGTGCGCCAGCCGTAGCGCTGACGGGGACCGGCGGATTCAAACCCGTTGGCGTCCAGCCGCCATTGCGGATTTGAGTGCGACGCCCCGCAAAGCGCGCGGTGCGCGATCCCGCGCCATGGCGACGACATGCCGACGGAGCCTGCCGATGCCGATCAGTCGCTCCCGACCAGGTGACGCACGTTGATCGTGGGCTCGCCGACGGAGGACAGGGGAAAACGGGTGCCCATCGCCCTCTGACCCGGAACGTGAAGTTCCACAGTAAGGGCCTTGTCCAGGACCTTGGCGGGGTCGACCAGAAAATCAAGCGCGACCTTGTCTTCGGCGCTGCAGCTCGGGCAGCTGGCAGGATTGGTTGGCTGGAAGAACGCCTGGCGCGCGACCTCCATGCCGTCGGCGAGCAGATGGACGACGAAGCTGCCCGGGATGCGTGAGCGGTCGATGTCCTTGACCCTGATCGACAGCGGCGCGGCGCTGTCGATGCGGAAACTCTTCGTCGCGGCGACGTTGCCGGCCCTGTTTTCGAACGCCATTAGTGCAACCCCAGCGCCCGGTGGCGCATAGTCGACCTCCGCAAACGCAATCGTGTCGGCGGCGACGCCGTCGAACGGCGGAAGTGCGCCCAGCGCCGGGATGTCGAGCCACGCGGTTGACGTCTGGCAGGTCGACTTGAAGCCGGCGACCGTCGTGGCGCCGACGGCGCGCTGCCATTGAAGCCAGATGCGGTCGAGGTTGCAATGATAGAACCAAAAGACCGGGTCGAACGCGGAGATATCCTGGTTCTCCATCGTCGTGCCACACGACATGTGGCCGTTGTCGTGGACGCCCCAGAACGCCCGGTTGAAACTCTCCCACACCGGAAGTTTCAGCGAACTGACGATATTCGCCGCAATCTGATAGCCCGCCATGTTCACGGTGATTTGCGCGGGCGTGTAGCGGCTGGTGGTGAGCGGGTCGTAGCCATGGCCGATCGGGGCCTGGAGTGCGTAGTCGGCAAACGGCGCCTGATACAGCAGTGGCGGGATCGGCGTGGTGATGTCCCAGTAGGGCAACGTCACCGCGGCGCAACCCGGCACTGAACGCAGCGCGTCCTCAAACCGCTTCAGGTGCAGTCGATGCCAGGGAAGGAACCGGTTCTCGTGGTGCAGGCAGTGGAACAGTGGATTCTGGTCGATGGCGGGAAACCAGTGGACGCCGGCGATCGCGTAGTAGCTATCGGGGGCGGTGGGCTGACGCGCCATGATGCCGGCGAAGGCGGTCTTGAGATTGGCGATCTCTGTGGCGTCAAGCTGGGAGACTTCCTTGCGCAGGCGCGGGGCGGCCAAGGCGCCGAGAAGCTGGAGCGCCGCGGCTGTCGGCGCTTGCGGCGTGCCCAGCGGATAGTTGTCGGTGATCCAGTTCAGGAAGGTCTGGACCCGGTTCGCACTCCACTTGGGGGCGTCGCCGGGCGGCATGCTGCCGGCCTGTGTCTGGGAATAGATCGAGACCGCGTTGGTGACGACGCCCTTGTAGGTGCCGAGGTCGATCTGCTTGGCGGCCATGTGGGCAATATCTTCAGCGTTGAAGAAGTTGCGGATCTGACCATACCAGGTCGGATGATCGACCAAAGGGTCCTGATCGGCATTCGCCATCTGCTCGCCTCCTCGACACGTTGGCTGACCGTATGCGCAAGCATTTCGGAGTCAAGCAAAGAGGGAGAAATGGCTATATAATCTCGGCGGTTGAGCCCGCCTTTGGTCGCGGGCCGCCTCAGGCCGCCTGAACCCGTCCCATCCGCCGAAGTTCGCGGAAGGAGATCAGCCGCTGGCTGGCCTCGTCCCACAGGGTCAGGCCGGCGCAGCGGACGCTCTCAAGCAGCGTCAGCCGGCTCATGCCGCGCAGCTCAGGCTCGTCCCGCAGCACCTGCTGCAGCCGGTAGTAGGGAATGCGGCTATTGAGGTGATGCACATGGTGGACGCCGATGTTGGCGGTGAACCATCTGAGGATCGGCGGCAGGGCGTAGTGGGACGAGCCCTTCAGCGCCGCTTCCTGGAAATCCCAGTCCTTGCCTCTGGCCCAGTAGGTGGTCTCGAACTGGTGCTGGACGAAAAACAGCCACACGCCGATGGAGGAGGAGATCAGGATGATCGGCAGATAGATCAGCAGAAATGGCAGCCAGCCGAACACCCAGATCATGCCGGCCGCCAGGGCCGCGACCCCCAGGTTGGTCGCCTGCACCGAAACCCACGGCTTCCAGCCCTCGCGCATCATGCCGACGGGCAGCCGGTGCTGCAGCAGGAACATATAGGCCGGCCCCAGGCCGAACAGCACCAGCGGATGGCGGTAGAGCCAGTAGCCCATCTGCTTCAGCCTCGGCAGCGCCCGGTATTCCTCCACCGTCAGCGTCTCGACCGCGCCCAGCGAACGGCGATCGAGCGCGCCGGAGGTGGCGTGGTGCACCACATGGCTGTGCCGCCAATAGTCGTAAGGCGTGAGCGTAAAGACCCCGATCACCCGCCCCACCCAGTCGTTGGCGCCCTTGGCCCGGAAGAAGGAGCCATGGCTGCAATCGTGCTGGATCATGAACAGCCGCACCAGAAAGGCCGCAGCGGGGGCGATCAGCAGCAGGCCCCACCAGACGCGGTGCTGCAGCGCGATCCAGGCCAGGGCGCAGATCGCCGCCAGCGGCGCGAAGGTGATGACGATCTCGAACAGGCTGCGGAAACGGCTGGGCCGCCGGTATCGCGTCAGGCGTCGCGCAATAGACTTGATGTCGCCCGGATCGCCGGCCGCCTGAACTGACGCCATGGAAGGAAAGGTCCTGGAGAGCGAAACCGCTCTCGCGGCAGGTCCCAACAGAGGGACACGGTTACAACATAGCGATTCGTATGGCCTGCCGTTAGCCCCATCCGCCGCCACACCAAGCGACGCATCGTCGCCGCTCCAACACTGTCATCCCGGACGGGCCGAAGGGCCGATCCGGGATCGCCCCGCCCATCGGCGTTTGCCGCGATCCCGGCTCTTCGCTGCGCTACGGCCGGGATGACAGCCTTTTTTGGGCCACTTCAAGTATCGCCCGCCCCGCGTCAGCGCCGCCAGGGCGACATCGGGCGATATTCCGGCGTCTCCGTCGTCCCGCGCCGGACCACCGCGATCAGGAAGCGCCGGCGCAAGGTCGCGACCGCATTCTGCGCCGACCGCTTGGACAGGCCGGTCCGCTCGGCCAGCTCCGCATAGCTCAGCGCCGCCCGCCCGTTCTCCGCCGCGGCGAGGATGACGAGATAGACCAGAAAAGCCGACGGCCGATGATCGTGCCCCACCAGATCGGCCATCAGGGTGTCGATCACATAGCGGTCGAGGGCATAGGTCGTGTCGCTCATTGCTATAGCATTAGCTGCACGGGTTCCGTTTGGAAACCCCGCCGGTAAGGTCGAACCCGAACGCGGAGGCGGCCAATGATCAAGCAAGTCAAGTTCGTGGGGATCCCGACGCGCGACCAGGATCGCGCCCTGGCCTTCTGGACCGAGAAGATGGGCCTGCGCGTCGCCACCGACCAGCCGATGGGCGACGGCCAGCGCTGGATCGAACTGTCGATCCCCGGCGCGGAAACCGGCGTCGTCCTCTTCACCCCCGACGGCCACGAGGACCGCATCGGCACCTTCTTCAACGGCTCCTTCGCCTGCGAGGATGTCGACTACAGCTATCGGCAACTATCGGCGAAGGGCGTGGAATTCACCGGCCCGCCGGAGAAACAGCCCTGGGGATCCTTCGTCCGGTTCAAGGACCCGGACGGGAACCAGTTCCTGCTGTCGAGCCGGTGAGGCTAGCCTGATAGGCAGGCGCCCCGGTCAAGGTTCGCCTTGACAGCGCACGCCCGCCGCTAAATACTTCACCACATGGTGAAGTATCAATCCCCGGCCTTCGACCGTCCGCCCGCCTTCGTCGCGCTCGATGAGGCCGCGTCATGAGCAACGGCGCGACCAGCGTCACCCTGGTGCGGCGGATCGAGGCGCCGGCGGCTCGGGTCTATGCGGCCTGGACCGACCCGGCCAAGCTGGCGCGGTGGTGGGCGCAGGACAGCGCCCAGGTGGTCGGCGTCGAGGTCGACCCGCGCGTCGGCGGCGCCTATCGCGTCCAGATGCTCGGCGCCGACGGGGGCGCCAGCGAAGCCGCCGGCGTCTACCTGGAACTGACCCCGCCCGAACGCCTGGTGTTCAGCTGGGCGCTGATCCCCGGCAGCGGCCGCCGCTCCACCGTGACCGTCCAGATCAAGGCCGATGGCGCCGCCTGCGAGCTCACCCTGACCCACGAGGGCGACGCCGACCCCGACACCTGGGCCAACCGCCGCATCGGCTGGGGCGCCGCGCTCGACCGGCTGGCGGGCGAGTTCGAATGACCCCCGCCCTGAACCCTGAGGAGGACTCCCCATGCAGCATCCCGTTGTATCCCGTGAGGAATGGCGCACGGCCCGGGCCGCGCTGATCGCCAAGGAGAAGGCCTTCACCCGCGCCGGCGACGCCCTGGGCGCCGAGCAGCGCGCCCTGCCCTGGGTCGAGATCGACAAGGACTATTGGTTCGAGGGCCCATCCGGCCGGCTGACCCTGGCAGACCTGTTCGACGGCCGCAGCCAGCTGTTCGTCAAGCTGTTCATGCTCGATCCAGGCCAGACCCTGCAGTGCACCGGCTGTTCGCTGGAGGTCGATCATGTGGCCGGCCTGATCGAGCATCTGAACGGCAACGACGTCAGCTATGTCGCCATCGCCCCCGCCCCGTTCGCCGAGATCGAGGTGCTGCGCCAACGCATGGACTGGCGCTTCCCGTTCGTCTCCTCGTTCGGCAGCGATTTCGACCACGACGTGGACCATGTCTTCGCGCCGGAGGGGGTCGGGACCGGCAATCTGGTCTTCTACAAGGACGAGGCGGGCCGGATCTTCCACACCTATTCCAGCTACAACCGGGCTTGCGAAGCCTATCTGGGAATCTATCGGATCTTCGACGTCATGCCCAAGGGCCGCAACGAAAACGGGCCCCATCACACCATGGCCGACTGGGTGCGGCCGCGGACGATGTACGGCAGGGGCGGGACCGTCGAGCGCAACGGCCGCTACCATCCCGACGCCTGCGGCTGCAGCGGCCACGCGAAGGCGTCCTGAGATGACCGCCGAAATCGTCGCCTACCGCTGGGTTCCCCCATTCGCGCAGGGGTATGTGCGCGACCTTCGCCTGCGCTGGGCGCTGGAGGAGGCGGGACTGCCCTATCGGGTGAGGCTGATTGGCCTGGAGGATCGGGAGTCGGCCGACTATCGCCAATGGCAGCCGTTCGGACAGGTGCCGGCCTATCGCGACGGCGAGGTGGAGATGTTCGAATCCGGCGCCATCGTCCTGCACATCGCCGCCAAATCCGAGGCGCTGGCGCCGCGCGATGCGGCGGGATGGGCGCGGGTCCAGGCCTGGGTGTTCGCGGCGATGAACTCCATCGAGCCTCACTCGCAGAACTTCGTCCATCTGGAGGACAACGCCGGCGAGGACTGGGCCAAGGTCTATCGCGAACGCGTCGAGGCGCCCTTGGTGGGCCGCCTGACCGCGCTCAGCGCCTGGCTGGGGGAGAAGGATTATCTGGAGGACCGCTTCACCGCCGGCGACCTGATGATGACCGCCGTGCTGCGCGAACTGGTGGATAGCGGCATGCTGGCCCGTTTCCCCAACCTGGACGCCTACCGCGCCCGCTGCGAAGCCCGCCCGGCGTTCGCCGTTGCGCTGGAGGGCCAGATGCAGGTATTCCGCGAGAATGCGCCACCCTAGCGCCGCGCGGCGGGCCGACAGCCCCATAAGCAGTCCTCCGGCGCCGGACGCCCTGGCGCAGCCGGCCCGGCATCTGGTGTTCAACCGCGCCGAGTGGGCGGCGCTACGGGCCAATACGCCGCTTTCGCTCTCCGAAGCCGAGATCAGCCGTCTGCGCGGCTTCAATGAGCCGGTCTCGCTGGCGGAAGTCGCCGAGGTGTTTCTGCCGCTGTCGCGGCTGATCAACATTCACATCATGGCCGCGCGCAGCCTGAGCAGTGCGGTGGAGACCGGCTTCCTCGGCCGCCCGCGCACCTCAGCGCCCTATGTCATCGCCATCGCCGGCAGCGTGGCTGTCGGCAAGAGCACCTTCGCCCGCCTGCTGCAGGCGGTGCTGGCCCGCTGGCCGGACCACCCCAATGTCGAACTGGTCACCACCGACGGTTTCCTTCTGCCCACACAGGTGCTTGAGGCGCGGGGACTGATGCAGCGCAAGGGCTTCCCGGAAAGCTACGACATGCGCCAGCTGATCGCCTTCCTGGCGGCCGCGAAGGCCGGCGCCGAGAACCTGAGCCTGCCCACCTATTCCCACGAGCTGTACGACATCGTGCCCGGCAAGGCGCAGCAGGTGGGGCGCTGCGACATCCTGATCTTCGAGGGCCTCAACGTCCTGCAGACCCTGTCCAACGCCTCGGTGGTGGCCTCCGACTTCTTCGACTTCTCGATCTATCTCGACGCCGAGATGGACATTATCGAGGCCTGGTACGTCGAACGGTTCCTGCTGCTGCAGCGGACCGCCTTCCAGAAGCCGTCCTCCTATTTCCACCACTACAAGGACCTGAACCAGGCCGAGGCGGAGGAGGTCGCGCGCGAGATCTGGCGCCACATCAACCTTCGCAATCTGACCGAGAACATCCTGCCCACGCGGGAGCGGGCGGACCTGGTGATCCGCAAGGGCGCATCGCACCTGACCGAGCAGCTCTGGCTGAGGCGGGGTTAGAGCGTGTTGGATTAGGCCTGAATGATGGAATCGCTGCCCCATCGGGGAGCGATTCAGGTCCGGGCCTGTGCAAGGTAAACCTCACCAGCTCTAGCCGTCCCTACCGCTTGGTCGCCAGCCAGATCACATGCCGGGCGCCCTTGCCGCGGCCGTTGGCGTGGACGCGCAGCTCCTCCACCGCGAACCCGGTGGCCGCAAGGCGGCGGGTAAAGGCCGGGTTCGGATCCACCGACCACACCGCCAGAATCCCGCCGGGGCGAAGGGCCGCGTGGGCCTCGGCCAGGCCATAGGCGTCGTAGAGGTCGTCGTTGGTCTTGCGCATCAGCCCCTCGGGGCCGTTGTCCACGTCCAGCAGGATGGCGTCCCAGCGCGCCTTCTCCGCGGTGATCGGCGCCGCCACGTCCCCATTGAATACGGCGACGCGGGGATCGGCGAGGCTGCCCTTATGAATGTGGGCCATCGGGCCGCGCGCCCAGGCGACGACTTCAGGCACCAGCTCGGCGATGGTGATGCTGGCGTCCGGGCCCCACGCCGCCAGGGCGGCGCGCAGGGTAAAGCCCATGCCGAGGCCGCCGATCAGGATGCGCGGCGCCGGCCGGCCTTTCAGCCGCGCACAGGTGAGCGACGCCAGCGCCTCCTCCGAACCCGACAGCCGGCTGTTCATCAGCTCGATGGCGCCGGCCATGATCGAGAACTCGGCGCCCCGTTGCATCAGACGCAGGACGCCGCCATCCCCCGGCACGGCGGCGACGCCCAGTTCCACCCAACGGATCATGTCGCTCGCCCGGCCATGCCGGCTGTAGACCAGACCCGCCCGCCGCCGTCGCGGAGAAAATCGGCGGCGACCCGACGGCGAACGGTGCTAATCTGCGCGCCTCCTTGTCCCTGTTCGCCGCCGCCGCGCAGAAACGGGACGTGCGGGCGCGGCCAAGGCCTTCGCCCCCGCCGACTTAAGGGGGCGCCCGAACGCAAGGAGCCCGCCGTGGCCAAAGGTCAGAAGAAGAGCAACAAGGAAGTCCGCAAACCCAAGGCGGAAAAGCCCAAGCCTGCGCCGGCTGGCCAGTCCTTCCTGAACCCGTTCCCGAAGAAGAAGTAGGGGGAGGCGCGGTGCTAATTGCTCCCCCATTGGGGGAGCTGTCGCGCAGCGACTGAGGGGGCCTACGCAGCTGCACCGTTGGTAGACAAATAGACGCGCCGGCGTAGCGGCAAGGCCCCCTCGGCGTATACGCCTCGACCCCCATCGGGGGAGGAATTGGAGCCCTGGCCAGCCCGCCTATGCTCAACCCCGCCTACCGCGCGTAACCCCAGCCCCAATGCTGGCTCGACTGCGGCCCCGCCGTGGCGCCCTGCGGGCCGAACTTCTTCCAGACGTCGCGGGGGCCCCAGCAGTGGTTGGTGCTGACGTCGCAGACGATGGCGCCGATACCCCGCCACCAGCGGTCGCGGTGCAGGTAGATGTGGTTGACGCAGGCCACCACCCCCTCGGCGGTCTGGTCCTGCAGGTTCTTGAACTTGGACACGGGGATGCGGGCCGGCACGCGGTTTTCGTCCAGATAGCCGTCGATCAGCTTGATGCATTGGACGCGGAATTCGTCGATTTCGGCGATGCGTGGGTCGCCCTCGGGCAACTGCAGCGGCATGCCGCTGGTGGGGTCAGTGCGGGCGTAGGCCCAGTGATAGTTGCGGCCCCAGGGGTTCTCCTCGCTGACGCCGACGCTGGAATCGCCGGTCGAGACCGGGCTGTTGGGATCGCCGGGCCGGTCCGGATAGATCGGCTTCCACAGCTGGCTGCGGGCGATGGTCGGCTCATGGCCGTTGGGGACGTATTCGGCGCCGATCTGGGCCCCGCTCTGGGCGCTGTCCTGCGCGAGCGCGCCGGCCGCCAACAAGGCCAGGGCCGCCGCAAGAATGAGCGCCGCGTATCGCCGTCCGGTCATGCCGCACCCCCGCTGTCAAGCCACCTTAGCTCAAACGCCCGCGGCACGCGCATCCGTCGGCACGTCATCGGAACACCTCTCCCGAAGGGAGAGGGAGGGGCCCGTTCGCGCAGCGAATGGGAGGGTGAGGGGTAAGGGACGATGCCGGGAAGAAGCTCCGCAGCTGGCGCTCTATTCTGAAGCCGCGTAATCCCTCACCCTCCCAAGCTTCGCTTGGGGCCCTCCCTCTCCCTTCGGGAGAGGTGTTCCGTGTTGATGCCGTCTTCATGCCAAAAAACGGACCCCAAATGACTGAGCGGCCTGGTGCAGCCGACGCATCGAACAGCGCCGTCCCACCGCGCCTCAAGCCCGACGTCATCGGGCCCTTGGGCATGGCCGCCCTGGTGATCGGCATCACCTCGCCGGCGATCGGCCTCTACGCCCTGTGGGGGCCGATGCAGGCCGCCGCGGGGCCGGTGGCGCCGCTGGTCTTCCTGGCGGCCCTGGTGATCAACCTGCCCACGGTGCTGTCCTACGCCAGCCTGAACCGGCATGCGCCCTCGGCCGGCGCGGCGGCGGCGTGGCTGTGGACCACCATAGGCCCGGCCACGGGCCTCGCGGCCGGGATGGTGATGACCACCTATTTCATCATGGGCGCCATCACCGTGCCGCTGATGTTCGGCCTGTTCTTCCGCGACCTGCTGGACTGGGCGCACGTTCCCCTGCCCGGCATGGCGGCGCTGGCAGTCGGCCTGCTGCTGCATTCGGCCATCACCGCCTGGATCTGCCTGCGCGGCGCCGAGGCCTCGATCAAGACCACCATCCGGCTGATGCTGATCGAGGCCGGGGTTGTGCTGGCCCTGTCGGCCACCATTCTGTGGGTGAAGGCCGGCCAGCCCGGCGGGATCAATCTCGGCCCGTTCATGCCCAGCCACGCCAGCCAGGG
>Ga0302314_10007737_pt1 | contig 19285 bp, 18 predicted proteins | sample III_Palsa_N2_3_FD_200533 | JGI IMG/M metagenome (GOLD analysis project Ga0302314, IMG submission 200533) | Peat permafrost microbial communities from Stordalen Mire near Abisko, Sweden - III_Palsa_N2_3 | ecosystem: Environmental > Terrestrial > Soil > Palsa > Peat permafrost | place: Sweden...
CCGCAAGCCCAGGCTGCTGCTGCTCGACGAGCCGCTGACCAACCTCGACGCCAAGCTGCGCCACGACACGCGCGCGGAGTTCAAGCGCCTGCACCGGGAGTTGCGCACGACGACAATCGTGTATGCGACGCCCGACCAGCTCGAAGCGCTCAGCATGGGCGCCCGCGTCGGCGTGCTGCGGCAAGGGCGGATCACGCAGGTGGCCGCGCCGTCGGTGCTCTACGAAGCGCCGGACGACGACTTTGTCGCATCCCTGGTCGGCGATCCGCCGATCAACCTGGTGCCAGGCACGCTGCGCGAAGGCGTCGGCGGGCGGAGCATCGACCTGCCGTTCCTGGGGCTCGACGCCAGCCCCTGGCGCGGCGAACTGGGCGGCTTCCCGGCCGGCGCGCAACTGACGGTCGGGCTGCGGCCGCAGGCGATCTGGCCGTGCAACGACAGCGATGCCGGGCCACGTTTCCCGGCGCGCGTCTACCTCACCGAGCCGCTCGGCGACGTGACCATCCTCGACATCATCGCCCACGGGGAGACGCGGCTGCGCATGGTCCTGCCGCAGGAGCAGGCCTACCGGATCGCCGTGGACGACGCCATCGAGTGCGCCGTCGATCTCGACCAGATCTGTCTATTCGCCCAGGATACCGGAACGTCCATCCATCGCAACGGCATGGGCCCCCGGGCGGAGGCGGCTGCCTGAGGCGGCGCATGCCGAGGGGCTGGCCGTGCCACGGACCAAACCAATAACGTCCAAGGGAGTGGAAAAGACAATGCAAGGGCTGAAAGTCAGCATCGCGGCGGCCGCCATCGCGGCGGGCGCCCTGGTCGGCGGGGCACTCGCGCCCCTGCCTGCCATGGCGAAGGACATCGTCATCAACATGGCAGCCCCGGACTGGCTGCCGACCCGCTTCATGCAGGAAGAGTTCAACCGCTCCTACAAGGCAAAGAGCGGCAACAACGTCAAACTGGTCATCGACTTCATTCCGTGGCCGAGCTTCTACCAGCGCGTCGCCGCCTCGCTCAGCTCGGGCGAGAAGAAGTACCAGATGATCGTCACCGACAGCCAGTGGATGGGCGACTTCGTCGAGGGTGGCCATTACCTGAAGCTGAACAAGTACATCGAGGCGGACCCGGAGCTGCAGGCGGTGATCGCCGACATGCACCAGGTGCTGAAGGACACGTCCTCCAGCTATCCGTACAAGTCCACCAACTACTACGGCTTCCCGCAGTTCCCGGACAACCTCGTCACGTTCTATCGCACGGACCTGTTCTGCAACAAGAAGGAGCAGATCGCGTTCAAGGCGAAGTACAAGAAGGCGCTGCCGTGCTACTACCATGAGTGGCAGGACGTCGACTGGAACGAGTGGGGCCAGATCGGCGAGTTCTTCACCCGCAAGAAGGGCTCACCGCTGGGCGACGGCGTGGCCGACGACGACTTCTACGGCATCGCCTATCAGGCCGGCAAAGGCTACGACTTCTCCTCCATGCAGGTGAACAGCATGGTGTGGGACTACGGCGGCGACATCTGGGACGAGACCGGCACCAAGCCCGCGACTGGCGTGGTGAATTCGCCGATCGCCGTCAAGGCGATGGAGCAGTACCTGGACCTGCTGAAATGGGCGCCGCCGGTGGCCAAGACCGGGCAGATGGACATCTTCGTCGTCCAGGACCTGTACATGCAGGGCAAGGTCGCGGCGGTGGTGGACTGGGTCGGCACGGCCGGACCGGTCATGGACCCGAAGGTCTCCAAGGTCGCCGACAAGAGTGCGTTCGCGCAGACGCCGGGCGCCCGCAAGGCCGATGGCTCGATCAACCGCTTCGCCAACATCGGCGGCCAGCCGTTCGTGCTGACCACCTGGAACAACGACGAGGTCGTGCACGAAGCGCTTGACGTGGTGAAGTGGTGGCTGTCCACGCCGGTGCAGACGAAGTTCGTCAAGGAAGGCGGCGGCGAGAGCGGCATGCTGAGCGTGCTGAACGACCCGGCCTACGGCACGTGGTCGCCGTACAGCCGCGCCTTCGCCGACAACATCCAGTGGCAGAAGGACATCTGGCACATCCCCGAATTCTTCCCGCTGCTGACCGAGCAGCAGGAGCAGTTCGACAAGGCGATCACCGGCCAGATCTCCGCCAAGCAGGCGCTGGATACGGCCGCGGCGTTCCAGGACAAGACGCTGAAGGAGTCCGGCCGGATCAAGTGATCCGCCGCGCCTGACCAACCGGGCCGCCCGCGCCACACCGATCCAGGCGCGGGCGGCTTGCCTTTTCGCTCATCTGACGTAACGGTTCCTCTGCATGACGACTTCCACTCCGGTCCAGACCCCGCAAGCCGCCGTCGCCGCCCTTCCGGCCGGGCGGAGCGCGCGCGGGTTCCTCGGCTGGCTGATGGCGCCGGAGCGGCGCGGGCCGCTGCTGATCGCGCCGGCCATCGCGACCCTTGTCGTGGTCAACATCTTTCCGCTGCTGTGGTCGTACGGACTGAGCTTCTTCTCGTACAACGCCAAGTACATCACGCGGCCGCCGCGCTGGAACGGGCTCGGCAACTACGTCGACCTGTTCACCGACCCGGAGGTCTGGGGCCGCTTCCAGAACACTGCCGTGATCGTGCTCGGCAGCGTCTCGGTGCAGCTCGTCGTCGGCTTCCTGCTGGCGCTGCTGTTCGCCAAGGAATTTCCGCTGCGCCGCTACCTGCTGATGCTGGTGCTGGCGCCGATGATGCTGTCGCTGTCGGCCGTAGGCGTGTTCTTCAAGCTGTTCTACGAGCCGACCTTCGGCTTCATCCCGCGCAGCGTGCAGACCTTGCACTACTGGCTGACGGGCATCGACGAGCCGGTGGTGATCCTGGACACACCGGTCAAGGCGACGCTGGCCATCGTCTTCGCCGACGCCTGGATGTGGTCGCCGTTCGTGATGCTGCTGGTGCTCGCGGGTCTGGTGAGCGTGCCGAAATACCTCTACGAGGCGGCGGAGATCGACCGCGCCAGCGCATGGCGGCGCTTCAGCACCATCACGTTCCCCTATATCCGCAGCCTGCTGCTGCTGGCGCTGCTGTTCCGCACCATCGAGACGTTCAAGATCTTCGACGTACCCTACGTGCTGACCGAGGGCGGCCCCGGCACCTCGACCGAGACGGTCTCGGTCTATCTGTTCCGCGTGGCCTTCAACTACTTCCGCACCGGCAGCGCCTCCGCACTCGGCTACATCGTGCTGTTCGGGGTGATCGTGCTGACCAGCCTGTATTTGTACGCCATCCAGTCGCGCGGCAGCGCGGCCTCCGAATGAGAGCGACCGGGCCATGAGCAAGCGCGAAGTCCGCAGCATCGGCACCGCCGGATGGGGCCGCACCGCCGGTGCGGCGGCGATCAGCCTGATCTATTTCTTCCCCGTGCTGTTCATCATCCTGACCGCGTTCAAGACGCGGCAGGACGCGCTGGCATGGCCGGTGAAATTCTTCTTCACCCCGACGTTCGACAATTTCGTCTCGGTGTTCTTCCGCACCACGGTCGAGGGCGGGGCGGCCGAGGCGACCGGGTTCGGCCTGTATTTCTTCAACAGCGTGTTCATCGGCGGCACCAGCGTGCTGCTGGCGCTGATCATCGGCACCGCCGCCGCCTACGGGTTTTCCCGGTTCCCGCTGCGGGGCAACGACACCTACCTGTTCATGATCCTGACGACGCGGATGATGCCGCCGATCATCGCCATCATCCCGATTTTCGTGCTGTTCCGCATCTTCGGGCTTTCCGGCACCTATGTCGGCATCATCGCGCTGTACACGGCGTTCAACCTGCCGTTCTCGGTCTGGATGGTGAAGAGCTTCTTCGACGACCTTGACCGTGACATCGAGGACGCGGCGCGCATGGACGGCAGCGGTGAGTGGCGCGTGTTCAAGAAGATCTGCCTGCCGCAGGTCTATGCCGGGCTTGCCGCGACGTTCGTGTTCGCCGTGATCCTGACCTGGAACGAATTCGTGTTCGCGCTGATGCTGACCAGCCCGGAGACGCGCACGGTGCCCGCACAGATCGTGCGCACCATCGGCGGTTCGATGGGCGTGGACTGGGGCCTGATGTCTGCGCTGGAGACGTTGTTCATCATTCCCGTCGTGCTGGTGACGTTCGCGCTGCAGAGCCAGCTTCTGCGCGGCGTCACCTTCGGCACGATCCGCCGCTGACGGAGAGCATGCAATGTCCGAAGCCCAGACCGACATCCGCCTGCACAACGTCACCAAGCGGTTCGCGGACCTGCTCGCCGTCGATGCCGCCAACCTGACCGTCTCGGCGGGCGAGGTCGTCTGCCTGCTCGGCCCCTCCGGCTGCGGCAAGACCACGACACTGCGCATGATCGCGGGGCTGGAGTTCGCGACCGACGGCGACATCACCATCGCCGGAAAGCGCGTCAACCATCTGCCCGCGCGCGAGCGCAACGTCGCCATGGCGTTCCAGTTCTATGCGTTGTACCCAAGCCTGACGGTAGAGGAAAACCTCGCCTATCCGCTGCATGCGGAGAAACTGTCGCGGTCGCAGATCGCCGAGCGGATCGCGCGGGTGGCAAAGGTGCTGGAACTGGAAAGCGTGCTGAAACGTCGCCCGCACCAGTTGGGCGAAGGCGAAAAGCAGCGCGTTGCCGTGGGCCGTTCGATCGTGCGCACGCCGACCTGCTTCCTGTTCGACGAACCGCTGAGCCGCCTCGACATCCAGTTGCGCCAGACCATGCGCACGCAGATCAAGGAGGTTCTGGCGCAGCTCGACAAACCCACTGTCATCGTCACGCACGACCAGATCGAGGCGCTGACCATGGCCGATCGGATCGCGGTGATGCGCGCCGGCCGGATCGAGCAGGTGGCGAGCCCGCACGACCTGTTCTCCCGCCCGGCGAACCTGTTCGTTGCCGGCTTCATCGGCACGCCGCAGATGAACCTGCTGGAGGCGATCCTGCTCGACGCGACGCTCAGCGCCGATGGCGGCACGGCGGCCAACTTCCATTTGCTCGGCGAGAACATCGCGGCGACGGTGGAGGGGGCGGTGGCGCGGCTGCCGGCGGGCAGCAAGGTCACGCTGGGTGCGCGGCCGCGCAGCTTCGAACTCGTGGCACCCGGCACGGCCGACACGCTGCATGCGCTGGTGGACCTGATCGAGCCGATGGGGGCGGAGATGCTGCTGCATCTGGTCGAGCACGGCATCGACATCCGCTGCGTCGTGCCGCACACCATGCGCGTCACGGTCGGCGAACGCGTCGGCGTGCGCTGCAAGCCGCGGCAGTTGCATGTGTTCGACGAACAGGGAGTGCTGGTGCAATGAGCGGCACGCCACCCGCCAACGGCGGCCGGCGCGTGATGTCCCTGCGGCAGGCGCGCACGCTGGAATACGGCATCGTCGGTGCCAGCCTGCTGGCGCTGGTGCTGATCTTCCAGCCGTTTTCGCTGGAGTTGTTTTCGCTCGGCGCCGCGGTGATCGTGATCGTCGGCCTCGCGTTCAACCTCGTGCCGCTGGCGCAGCCCGGCAGGACGTGGCGCTCGCTGATCATCGGCATCATCGTCATCGTGGTGGCGTTCGCCATCGTGACGCTGCTGTCGCTCGGCATGGCCGAGTTGTACGGCTACTACGTGACCCCTCCGGCGGATTGACCATGGCCGGCTGCGACGTTTCCGTCATCGGGCTTTATATCCTCGACGTGCTTGGAAGGCCGGTTGAGGCGATTCCTGCTGGCGGCAATGTCGAATTCATCGACGAGATCCGCCTCACCGTGGCCGGCACTGCCGGCGGCACCGCGGTCGATTGCGCCAAGCTCGGCCTGCGCACTCGGGCGGTGGGCGCGGTCGGCGACGACGAGAAGGCGGATTTCGTCATCGCCACGCTGCAGAAGCATGGCGTCGACACCGCGGGCATGCAGCGCCTCGCCGGCGTACCGACCTCGGCCACCATCCTGAACGTCCGGCCGAACGGCGACCGCCCGGCGTTGCATCAGCGCGGCGCCTCCGACCATTTCCTGCCGGGGCCGGAGGAGGTGGCGCGGGCGGTGCAGGCGCCGTTCGTGCATGTCGGCGGCACCGGCCTGCTGCGCGCGTTCGACGGCGCGCCGACCGAGGCGCTGCTGCGCGCCGCCCGCGTCGCCGGCCGCACCACCACGTACGACCTGATCGCGGCGCATGCCGGCACGCTGGCGCTGGTGCGCCCGGCGCTGCCGCACGTGGACTGGTTCATCCCGAGCATCGAGGAAGCGCGCGCCATCTGCGGCCTCGGCCCGGCCCGCGACGTCGCCGCGTTCTTCCGCGATCTCGGTGCGGCGTGGGTCGTGCTGACGATGGGCGGCGACGGCTGCCTGGTGGCGGGCGAGGGCGGTGTTCTCCGCCTGCCGGCCTACGACGTCGCCGTCTCCGACACCACCGGCTGCGGCGACGCGTTTTCCGCCGGCCTGATCGCGGCGCTGCATCGCGGCTGGGATGTGGAGCGCGCCGCCCGTTTCGCCGGTGCCGCCGGCGCGCTGGTGGCGACGGGCCTCGGTTCGGACGCGGGGATCGTGGATTTCGACGGCACCGAGCGGGCGATGCGGACGCTGCCGACGCGGGCGATTGCCGAGGCGTAGCTTACGTGGTTGCCAGCAGCGTCACGCGCGGTGTTGCCGCGCAACGCGCGAAATTCTGGTCGAACGTCACCAGCCGGTCGCACTTGGCGCGGGCGGCCTCGTATTCGATCACCCCGTCGGCGAAGTCGCCGCCACGCGCCAGCATGTGCAGCCCGGCCTGAGCAGCATCGAAATCGGCTTCGACGTTCCGCGTAATGACCAGATCTGTCAGGATCCTTTCGATCTCCGCGCGAGAATATTTGTATGTGCCCTTCAGGACCCAGGCAAGTTCGCACAGCACAACGGTCGATATGAAGAGGACGTCGTCTCCTTCGATCGCCGACTGAGCCGCCGCCAGTTGCTGCGGGTCGTCGGAGGTGATGTAGCGGACGAGCACGTTGGTATCGATCGCCAGCCTCACGAGCTTGCGCCTGCCTCGATCGCTTCCTGCATTTCCTCCAGCGTGGCCGGCCGTCGACCCGGTCGATACAAGGCGCCGCGCAGCCGAGAGATATCGTGTGAACCGCGGGCTGGCGCCAGTTCCACGCGGCCATCCGGCAGCAGGGCCACTTGCACACGCTCACCTGGTCGGACGCCCAGATGTTCCAGGACCGCCTTGCGCAGCGTGACCTGTCCTTTCGCCGTCACAGTCAGTTCGACCATTGATCCGCTCCAAGTAAGGCAGTGGGTGCCTTACTTTACCGCAGCGCTGGCTAGCGATCCAGCGTGATCACCCCGCCGCCGCCCAGCCCTCGCGGATCAGCTTGATTCCCTCCAGATACACATGCTCGGGCGAGGGGGCGAAATCGCGCCAGACCCGCGTCGCCGCCGCCAGCGAGGGCAGCGCGCGGCCGAACGACTCGATGGTCAGCCAGCCGTCGTAGCCCACCGAGCGCAACGCCTTGAAGTGCTGGCCGAACGGCACGTGCCCGCGCCCTGGCGTGCCGCGGTCGTTCTCCGAGATGTGGACGTGCCGCAGCTTCGGCGCCGCCTGGAAGATGATGCCGACCGGGTCCTTCTCCTCCAGGTTGGCGTGGAAGGTGTCGTGCATGACGCCGAAATTCGCATGGTCGACGCGTTTTGCGTGCGCCAGCGCGTCCGCCATGGTGTTGAGAATATAGGCTTCGAACCGGTTCAGGTACTCCACCACCACCGGAATGCCGACCTTCGCCGCGGTCTCGGCGGCCTTGTGGTGCACCTCGGCCAGCCGGCCTTTCTCGGCGTCGGTCGGCGGTTCGCCGGTGAACAGGCCGAGCGGCTGGTGGATCGGCCCGCACAGGATCGGCGAGCCCAGCGCCGCCGCCCATTCGGTCGCACCAGCCAGCCAGTCCACCGCGCCCTGCCGGTGCGCCGGCGTCTCGCTCAGCGGGTTGTGCTCGGCGTCGGGGATCAGGGTGATCGCGGTCACCTCCAGCCCGATGTCGCGGATCTGCCGGCCGAGGCGCTGGTAGTGCGTGGTGTCGCCGCCGAACAGCGGGATTTCCACGCCATCGTAGCCGGCCGCCTTCAGCGCCTCGATCTGCGGCAGGTGGCTGTCGTCCACATGCCCAGTCCACAACAACAGGTTGAAGCCGATCTTCATGATGTTTCCTCCGGTCCCCACGCGCGCTTGACGGCATCTGACAAGTTGCGGCATCGGCTGGCAACGGAGAATGTGCCGTGCCGATCACCGACGCGAACGGCGATGGCGCGGAGCAGGGCGAGCGTGGCCGCTTGCCCGGCCGACGGTTCGGGCGTTCAGCCGAAGCTGTCCAGTATCCCGTCCGGTATGGCGCCGTGGTGGCGATATTCCGCCGCGCGTGTGGCGGCGTCCTGGCCGGCGGCGATGCCGGTCCGCACCAGCCAGGCGGCGCAGCCGGCGGCCCGGGCGCCGGCGATGTCGTGCTCGATGCTGTCGCCGATTGCGGCGACGCGCGCCGGCTGCGGGCTGCCGAGCGCCTCCAGCGTGGCGGCATAGATCGCCGGATAGGGCTTGCCGATCCAGGTCACCTGGCCGCCCAGGCTCTCGTAGAGGGCCGCGATCCGCCCGGCGCCGAAGGCGGGGCCGCTCGGCGTCAGCATGATCTTGTCCGGGTTCAAGCATAGCGCCGGCCGGCCGGCGCGGGCCAGCGGGGCGAGTTGCTCGGCGTAGGAGTCCAGCGTTCGCCGCTCCCCCTCGCTGCCGGCGATCACCACCAGTTGGGCGGCCTCGGCTGGCACCGCCTGCAGACCGAGCCCGTCGAGCAGGCGGCCGTCGCCGTCGCGCTCCAGCAGCAGGCAGCGCGTCGCCCCGCGTGCCGCCTCGATCCGGCCGGCGGCGAGCAGCGCGTGCGCCACCTCGCCGGAGGTCACGACCGCGTCGAACAGCGTCTCCGGCAACCCCATGCGCGCAAGCCGGCGTGCGTTGTCGGCGCTGCGCTTGCCGGAGTTCGAGAGCACCGCGAGCCGCTTGCCGGCCGCGCGCATGGCCTGCAGCGCCTCCGGCACGCCGGGATACAGCTGGGCCCCGTCATGCAGCGTGCCGAACTGGTCGAGCAGGAACGCGTCGTAGAGCGGCAGCAGGCCGATGACCGACGGCAGGTGCCTCACCGCCCGAGCGCCCGCAATGTCAGCGACGCCGTGCCGACCGCTGCCTCCTCCGACCGCGCCGGGGAAAATTCGACGCCGAGGATGCGGGCGCGCAGCGCCGTCCAGGCCGGGTTGCGCGCGCCGCCGCCGACGCTGCGCAGGCGGCGCAGTTTCGGCGCCCCCAACTCCGCGAGCCGCGCGTAGGCCAGCGCCTCGACGCGGGCGATGCCCTCCAGCAGCCCGTGCAGAAAGTCCTCGTCGCGCGCCGGCCGCGGCGTTTCGCGCGGCGCGAAGCCCGGGTCGGCGATGGGAAAGCGTTCGCCGGGCGCGGGCAGGGGATAGTAGTCGAGCCCACTGTCCTGCGCCGGGTCGATGGCGGCGCTGAGCCGCGCCAGCGTGGCGGCGTCGAAATGCCGCGCCAGGGCGGCACCGCCGGTGTTGGAGGCGCCGCCGGGCAACCAGCGCCCGGCCAGCCGGTGGCTGTAGATGCCGAAACGCGGCGCGAACACCGGGGTATCGGAGAGCAATTTGAGGGTCAGCGTCGAACCGAGCGAGGTCACGCCGTCGCCGGCCTCGCTGGCGCCGGTGGCCAGGAAGGCGGCGCAGCCGTCGGTGGTGCCGGCGACGACGGCGGTTTCGCGGGGCAGGCCGAAGCGGGTTGCACCTTCGCGCGAGATAGGTGCAACCACCGTTCCGGGTTCGACAATATCTGGTAGCACCTGCATCCGCGCACCAGTTGCACCCAGCCAGTCGGGCCAGCGCCGCGCCACCGGGTCGTAGCCGGTCTTCAGAGCATTGTTCTCGTCGCTGACGTCGAATCGGCCGGTCAGGCGGCCGGCGATCCAGTCGGCTTGGTGCAGCAGTCTGGCAATGCCGGGCACCGCCTGCATCGCCAGCAGCTTGGCGAGCGGCGAGGTGGCGCCATGGGCGGCGCTGTCCTGCGGCGCCACGGCGGCGACGCGGGCGACCAAAGCGGGGTCGGCCGGGTCGTTGTACATGCTGGCGGCGCCGAGCGGCGCCCCGGCCGCATCGACCGGCAGCACCGTTCCCGAAGTCCCGTCGACCGCGACGGCGCGAACGCCGGAAAAATCGGCGCCGGCCCGCAGCGCGTCGAGCGCCTGCCCGACCGCCAGCCACCACGCCTCTGGGTCGCGACGGCGCTCGGCGGGCAGGGGAGCGGTGCCCCAGGCCAGCGGAGCCCCGGCCGCGTCCACCAGTGCGGCGCGGACGCCGGAGGTGCCGACGTCGATGCCGATGGCGACGCCGCTCATCGCGCGTTCAGCGCCTGCCGGTATTTTTCCGCGTCCCAGCCGAGCAGTTCCGACTCCTGCGCGGCCGTCAGCGCCACGATCGGCTCGGCGGGGTCGAGGCGGGCACAGACGTCGGCAAGGCACCGGGCCAGCGCGACGGCGCCGGCAGTCGCGTCCCGGTGCAGCAGCACGCCGGCACCGGGGGCGACCAGCAGCGGCGCGAGCCGCCCTGGCGGCGCGCCGGGCGGCACCGGCACGATGCCGGGGCCGAGGAAGATCACGTGGTCGGGATACAGCGAGCCGCGCCGGGCGACGCTGAACGAGTCCGGGTCGGTGCCGGTGCCATGAGCGATGGCGTCCTCCGCCGGACGATACGGCAGGCCGCGCGCCAGACGGTCGAGCGTCGGCAGTTCCGGAGGCGGCGCGATGCGGGCCGGTCGGCGCAGGCGGCCTGCCACCTCCGCCACCAGTGCGCCGGCCGCCGCGGTGTCGGCGCCGCCGACCACCAGCCCGTGGTTGCCGAGCACGATGACATCGGTGCCGGGCTGGATCACGTCGAGGATCATGCGGGTGAGCGGTACCCCGGGCCGGACATACGGCACAAAAACCCAGCGCAGCCCGGCCAGCAACGGCGCCAGCACGATCGGCGCGTCGGCACGGGCGGCCCAGGCCATCGTCTCCACGCAGTGCACGTGCACCACCACCGGATGCGGCAGCACGCCGTGCAGCGTCGTCTCGATCGACGGGCGCAGGCCGGATGTGTTGGCATCCGCGACCACGAACGGCGTGGTGTCCTCCGCGGCGTCCGCCTGCATCGCCGTGAGCAGCGGAGCGAGGCGCACCGGCACGAAAATGTCCTGCCGCTCGGCGTTCGCCAGCCACGTGCCGGACGCCTTGACCCACAGCACGCCGTTGCGCTTGAGCGAGACGTTGCCGCCCGCGGCCTGCACGAGCGAAGGATCGGCGCCGATGGTTGCGGCGTAGCGCAGCAGCGCACGGAATTCCGGGTCGGTGTCGATCGGTCTCATGCGGCACGCGCCATCCAGGTGGCAAAATCGTCGCGTTCGCGCGGCGTCAGGTGCAGGTGGTGCTTGGTGCGCCGCGTCAGCACGTCCTCGGCGGTGCGGGCCCATTCGCTGCGGATCAGGAAATCCGCCTCCCGCTCATACAGCCGCCCGCCGAAATGCCGGCCCAGCGCCGCGATATTTTGCGCGCCGTCGAGCAGCGCCGTGGCGCGGGTGCCGTACTGGCGCGCGTAGTGGAACGCGACCGGCGCCGGCAGGAACGCGTAGCGGCGGCCAAGGTCGGCGAGGAATGCCGGAAAATCGGCGTTCGGCAGGTCGCCGCCCGGCAGCGGCGCGGTGCGGGTCCAGTCGCCCGGCATCTGGGGATAGTACGGCGCAAGCTTTTGCAGGGCGTGTTCGGCGAGTTTGCGGAAGGTGGTGATCTTGCCGCCGAATACCGACAGCAGCGGCGCCTTGCCGTTGCCGCCCTCGACATCGAACACATAATCCCGTGTCACCGCCGAGGGATTCTCGGAGTTGTCGTCGTACAGCGGCCGCACGCCGGAATATTCGTGCAGGATGTCGCTCGGAGAAATCTGATGATGCATGTAGCGGTTGACGACGCGGCACAGATAGTCGCGTTCGCGCTGGTCGATGGCGACGTCGTCGGCGGCGCCTTCGTAGGGGATGTCGGTGGTGCCGATCAGCGTCAGGTCGCCTTCGTACGGGTTGACGAAGATGACGCGCTTGTCGTCGTTCTGCAGCAGATACGCCTGCGGCCCCTGCCACCAGTTGCGCGTGATGATGTGGCTGCCCTTGACCAGCCGCACTTTTCGCGCCGAATTGGCTCCCAGCACGCCGGTGATGACGTTCTCGACCCACGGGCCGGCGGCGTTGGCGAGGCCGCGGGCCTGCACGTCGCGCGTGCCGCCGTCGGCGCTGCGCAGCACGACGCGCCATAGGCCGTTGTGCCGCCGAGCCGAGGCAACCGCGGTCCGCGTGAGAATCTCGGCGCCACGCGCCTGCGCATCGAGCGCGTTGAGCACGACGAGACGCGAATCCTCAACCCAGCAATCGGAGTATTCGAATGCAGTGCGGTATGTGTCCTTGATCGCGGCACCCTCGGGATCGCGGTGCAGGTCGAGTTTGCGCGTGCCCGGCAGCTTTTCGCGGCCGCCGAGATGGTCGTAGAGAAACAGCCCGAGCCGGACCATCCAGGCCGGCCGCTGCTCCGGGCTGTGCGGCAGCACGAAACGCATCGGCCAGACGATGTGCGGTGCGGCGCGCAGCAGCACCTCGCGCTCGATCAGCGCTTCGCGCACCAGCCGGAATTCGTAGTATTCGAGGTAGCGCAACCCGCCATGGATCAGCTTGCCGGAGCGCGAGGATGTGCCCTGCGCCAGATCGTCCTTCTCCGCGAGCAGCACTTTCAGCCCGCGCCCGGCGGCGTCGCGCGCGATGCCTGCGCCGTTGACGCCGCCGCCGATGACAAGGAGGTCGTAGGGATCGTTCAGCACGGATTGAGCGGCGGTTCGCCGTTGATGTGGCGGCGGACTTCCTCGGCGGCGGCTTCGGCGGCGATGGTGATGGTCTTTACCGACGCGCCGGCGACGTGCGGCGTCAGCGTCACGTTCGGCAGTTGCAGCAGCTTCCAGTCCGGCGGCGCCGGTTCGACGGCAAACGTGTCCAGCATCGCGCCGCCCAGATGGCCCTCGGCGAGGACATCGTAGAGCGCGTCGTAGTCCACCATCGGGCCGCGCGCGGTGTTGATGAAGATCGCCCCTTCTTTCATCGCGGCGAACTGGTGGCGGCCGATGAAGCCGGTGGTTTCCGGCGTGACGCGCGCGTGCAGCGTCACCACGTCGGCCTGTTGCAGCAGGTCTTCCAGATGCACGTGCTCGATCCCGTCGGCACGATCGGCGGCGGTGAGTTGCACGTAGGGGTCGGCAACCTGGATGCGGCAGCCGAAGGCTTTCAGCAGGCGCACCACGCGCGTGCCGATCTGGCCATAGCCGATGACGCCGACTGTCATTTCCGACAATTCGCGGCCGGTGCGGTCGGCGCGATACAGGTCGCCGCGCCACTCGCCGGATCGCATGGCCTCGTGGCCGGAGCGGATCAGCCGCGTTTCCGCCAGCATCGCGCCGATGGCGAATTCGGCCACCGCGCTGGCGTTGCGGCCCGGCGTGTTGACCACGCGCACGCCGCGCTGGCGCGCCGCTTCCATGTCGATGTTGACGGGGCCGCCGCGCGAGACCGCGATCAGCTTCAGCGCCGGCATCCGGTCCAGCATCGCCGCCGACACCGGGGCGAGTTGCGTGACCAGGACTTCGGCGTTGGCCACGAAGCGGATGATCTCCTCGGGGTCGCCCTGGTATTCCTTCAGGCCGTCCAGGCCGGCGCGCGCGTAGCCGTGCTCCATCGGCGCGTCCGGCCAGGGGAGAGTAAGGCTGCGCAGTGCGACCCGTTCGCCGCAAGCGGCGCGCAGGGCGCGTTCGAACATGCTCGGCAGCATGAAGTTGTCGCCGACGATGGCGACGTCGCAGGGCGGCGGGTCAGTGGACATGCGGGGTCTCTCGGGCCGCGTGCAGCCGGCGCCACAGCGGCGGCAGGGCGGCATAGGTGTCGCGATACAGCGGGAACAGTTTTCCGTACAGTGCGACCAGCGCCGGATCGGGCAAGACCGGGGCTTCGAGGCGCGGCGTCACCCAGGCCGCGGCGCAGTCGGCCATGGACTCGTACAGGCCGATGCAGACGGCGGCCATCATCGCGACGCCCGCGGCGCCGGCCTCCGGCTGCGCGGCGACCCGCACCGGGCGGTCAATGGCGGCGGCGAGCAGCGCGCGGATGGCCGGCGACCGGGCGGCGCCGCCGGTGACGCGGATGTCGGCCGGCGCGCCGCCGATCGCCTCGTAGCAATCGCGCGCGGCGAAGCTCAGCCCCTCGAACACCGCGCGCGCGAGGTCCGGCAGCCGCACCGTCTGGTCGAGGCCGAACAGCCCGGCGCGGGCGTTGGCGTCGGTGAACGGGCCGCGCTCGCCGGCGGTCGAGATGAACGGATGGAAGATCGCCGCACCGGGGCGGCCGGCGAGCGCCATCTCGCCAAGGCCGCGCAGGATCTTTTCGCGCGGCACCTCGGTGCCGGCCAGCGCAGCGGCGTCGGCGACGATGTCGGCGAGCCAGTCGATGTTCAGCGTCGCCGCCATGTTGGTCTGCGCCTGGATGGTGTGGCCGGGCACCATGAACGGCATGCAGTAGCCGGTCGCGTCCGGGCTCGGCGCCACGTCGGCGATGTTCGGCACGAGGCGGATATGCATGCCGGTGCTGCCGACCACCGAGACGCCGGCATTGTCGCCCGCGCCGTACAGGCCGGCGCCGAGGGCCGTGCACAGCACGTCCACGTAGCCGAGCGAGACCGGCAGGCCGGGGCGCAGGCCGGTGCGCGCGGCAGCCCGTTCGCTCAGCGGATGCGAATGCAGGGTGCCATCGACCATTGGCGGCAGCAGGCGGCGCTGGGCGGACAGGCCGAGCGCCTCCAGCACCCGAGGCTGATAGCGGCGGGTACGATAGTCGCCAAAGGTGAAATTGCCCTCGCATGGCGAGGTGGCACGTTCGCCGGTGAGGCGGAAATACAGGTAGTCCTTCGGGTGGAAGGACGTTGCCGCGCGCCCCAGTACTTCCGGCCGGTGCCGCTGCATCCAGGCGAGTTGCGCGCCCTGCTGGCAGGCGACGAGGCCGGTGCCGGTGTAGGCGAACACCGCACGGCCGGCGCCGGAGGCTTTCAGTTCCTCGACGATCCCGGCTGCGCGGGCATCGAGCCACAGCCAGCCGTCGCCGACCGGCTCGCCCTCGGCGTCGATCAGCCAGGTGCCGTCGCCCTGGCCGGTGACGCCGAGTGCGACGATCTCGGCGCGCGGATGCGCGGCGATGACCTGGGCGGCAAGGTCGGCAAGCACCTCCGCCGCGTCGTCCCAGGACCGGCGCATGTCCTGCTCGGCGCCGCCATCCGGCAGGATGGTGTAGCGGTTCGGCCGGCTGGCGGTGGCGAGGATGTCGCCGGACGCGGAGAAGGCGACGGCCTTGACGACCGACGTGCCGGAATCGAGCGCGAGCAGGATTTTTTCCGTCATGCGGTGCGCGTCCCATGCGCCAGGGCGCGGCCGGTGGCGGCGTCGAAGATATGCGCATCGGCGGGCGCGAAGCCGAACGGCACCCGCTCGCCGATGCGCACCGCGACGCGCTGGTGCGCCACCGTCACCACGATCTTGTCGGCCATCTCCAGCACCACGTGCGCCTGATCGCCGAGCCATTGGTTGGAGATGACGGTGCCGGACAGCGCGCCCTCGCCGAGCCGGATGCGGTGCGGGCGGACGCCGAGCACGACGTTGTCGCCCGCCGCCGGCAACGGCACGCCCGCGAGCGGCAGCGGTGTATCGGGCGCGTCGGCAAGCCGCAGGCCGCCGGCCTGCACCGTGGCGGAGAACGCGTTCATCGGCGGTTCGCCCAGGAAGGTGGCGACGTAGAGGTTGGCCGGGCGGTCGCGCAACTCGGCCGCGGCGCCGTATTGCTGCAGCACGCCGCCCTCCATCACGGCGATGCGGTCGGCCATGGCGTTGGCCTCGGTCTGGTCGTGCGTGACAAGAACAGACGTCAGGCCGCGTGATTTCAGCGCCGCCTTGACCCGGCCGCGGAGAACGGATCGCAGTTGCGGCTCAAGCTGGCCCATCGGTTCGTCGAGCAGATGCAGGTCGGCGTCGCGCGCCAGCGCCCGGGCGAGCGAGGCGCGTTGCTGCTGGCCGCCGGAGAGGCCGGCCGGGTGGCGGCCCAGGATCGGGCCGATTTCCAGCATGTCGGCGACGTTTTGGACGCGCTGCGCGGCTGCATCGCGGCCCAGGCTGCGCGACAGGCCGAAGCCGATGTTTTCGGCGACCGTCAGCGGCGGATAGAGGGCATAGCCCTCGAACGCCATCGCCACGCGCCGCTTGTCCGGCGGCAGCGTGTCGACGCGGCGGCCGGCGAGCGTGATGCTGCCTTCGGTGACGCGCTCGAAGCCCGCGATCATGCGCAACGTCGACGTTTTGCCGCAGCCGGAGGAGCCCAGCAGGGCCACGATTTCGCCGTCCTGCACCTCCAGGTCCAGATGCTGCACCGCCTGCACCGGGGTGCCGTGGCGGCCCGTATACGTCTTGCTGAGATGGGCGAGGGCGAGGCTCATGCCGCGATTTCCCGTGGCGCGCGCGGGGCGGTGATGCGCTCGCCGGTCTCGGCGTCGAACAGCAGCGCATGCGTGGCATCGGCCGAGAGCCAGACCGGAGCGCCGGCCGGGGGCAGGGCGCCGAGGACGCTGGCGACGATTTCTTCGCCGGTCGCAGCCCGCAGCAGCACGACAAGCCGTTCATGCAGCGGCGTGGTCGCCAGGATCTGCGCCCGGGCCGCGTTGGGACGGGCGTCGGCGTGGATTGACATCGTTTCCGGCCGCAGCCCGAGCAGGCAGGCGCGGCCGATCGCGGCGCGCTCGGCCCGCACGCTCAGTTGCAGACCTGCAACCGCGACATGCAGCGCGTTGCCGGCGTCGGTCGGGCGGCAGGGGAGCAGGTTGATCGGCGGATCGCCGAACAGTTTTGCGACGTTCACCGAGGCCGGGCTGTCGTAGATCTCCTCCGGCGTGCCGGACTGGGCGATGCGGCCGTCGAGCAGGATCGCCACCTGATCGCCGAGCGCCATCGCCTCGCGATAGTCCTGCGAGACGTAGATCGTCGCGGCGGCGGCGCTGCGCAGCAGGCGCGGCAGTTCCAGCCGCATCTCGTAGCGCAGCTTGGCATCGACATTGCGCAGCGGATCGTCCAGCAGCAGCACCTTTGGCTGGCCGACGAGCGCCCGGGCCAATGCCGTGCGCTGCTTCTGGCCGTTGGAGAGTTCCTTCGGCATGTGCCCGAGCACGTGGCCGATGCGCAAGAGGTCCGCGACGGCGCCGACCCGTGCGGTGACGTCGGCCGGCCCCACGCCGCGGGCCTGCAGCGGGCTGGCGATGTTGTCGCGCGCCGACATGTGCGGATACAGGGCGAAATTCTGGAACGCCATGCCGACGCCGCGCGCTTCCGGCCCGCGCGAGGTCACGTCGGCGCCGTCGATCGCCACCTGGCCGCGCGCCGCCGGTTCCAGCCCCGCGACCGAGCGCAGCAGCACCGTCTTGCCGCCGCCGGAGGGGCCGAACAGCACCAACGTCTGGCCCGGCGCGACGTCGATGTCGATGCCGCGCAGCACCTCGTGGCGGCCGAATTTGACGTGCAGGTTGCGGAGCGAAAGCCCGGTCATCCCTTGACGGCTCCGAGGCTGAGACCCTCGACCAGCCAGCGTTGCGCGTAGAGCGCGAGCGCCAGCGTCGGCAAGATCGAGAGCACGATGGCGGCGGCGATCTGGCCATACTGGATGCCGGAGGCGGTGACGAACGCCAGCGCCCCCACAGTGACCGGCTGCTTGTCGGCCGACGCCAGGATGAGAGCGAAGACAAAGTTGTTCCAGGCGAAGATGAATGCCAGCAGCCCGGCCGCGGCGATGCCGGGCCCAGCCAGCGGGATGGCGATGCGCGTAAAGGCGCGCCACCAGGAATGCCCGTCCACGCGATAGGCGTATTCGACGTCGGGGCTCGCGTCCTCGAAGTAGCCGCGGACGATCCACAGGATCAGCGGCAGGCAGATCAACTGGTAGACCCAGATCAGGCCGACATAGGTGTTCGAGAGGTGCAGATCCTTGAAGTAGAGCGACAGCGGCAGCAGCACCAGCAATGGCGGCGCGAAGCGGAAGGAGAGCAGGGTGAAGGCGATGTCCTCGCCGAGCCGGAAGTGGAAGCGCGCGAACGCATAGGCCGCCGGCACCCCCAGCACCAGCGCCACAAGGACGGAAGCGCTGGAGAGCAGCACCGAGTTGAACAGGTTGTGCATGAACGGCAAGTCGAGCGAGCCCGCCGCCGTCTGCAATTTGCCCGAGATCAGCGAGGTGTAGTTGATCATCGTCGGCCGGAACAGCAGGCTTGGCGGGATGCGCAGGATCTGGTCGTTCGACTGGAACGACATCAGGAAGATCCACAGGATCGGGAACAGGAAGAACACCAGCACGGCCGCCAGCGCGATGCCGCGCAGGATCGCCGGCAGGCGGCTGCCGCGCCCGTCAATATGCGCCATGGGTACGCTCCCGCAGCTTGAGCCACTGCTTGATGAACAGGTTCGACAGCGCGTAGGTGATCGCCCACAGCACCATCATCAGCGCGGCGGAGCGGCCGACATTGGTGTACTGGAAGAAATCGAGATAGGCGCTGACCTGAAAGAGAAGAAGACTGTCGCCGGGGCCGCCCTGGGTCATGGCATAGACGATGTCGAATTGCTGGATGCTGTCGAGCAGCCGGAACAGCGTCGCGGTCACGATGTACGGCATCAGCATCGGCAGCGTGATGCGGAAGAACACGAAATGTGCGGGCACGCCGTCGAGTTTCGCCGCTTCGAACGGCTGCGTCGGCAGGCTGCGCAGGCCGGCGAGCAGCAGGATCATGATGAACGGCGTGTAGACCCAGATATCCACCAGCACGACCGTCATCATCGCGGTGTGCGGGTCGGACGCCCACTTGAAGTCGGTCAGGCCGAATTGCGAGACGAACCAGCTCAGCACGCCGAAGCCGGGGTTGGTCATCAGCTTCCACATCAGCGCCGCGATCGCCGGGGCCGTCATCAACGGCAGCAGCAAGGCCACGGAGGCGGCGTTGTTGAGGCGCGAGCGCTCGCGCAGCAGCAGCGCGATGCCGAGGCCGAGCAACAGTTCCAGCACCACCGTCGAGACCGTGTAGACCAATGACACATAGACGGTGTGCCAGAAATCGCTGTCGGTCGCGAAGTTGAGATACTGGTCGAACCAGATGAAGCCGCGTCGCTGCGGCATCGA
>Ga0302314_10007739_pt1 | contig 19283 bp, 20 predicted proteins | sample III_Palsa_N2_3_FD_200533 | JGI IMG/M metagenome (GOLD analysis project Ga0302314, IMG submission 200533) | Peat permafrost microbial communities from Stordalen Mire near Abisko, Sweden - III_Palsa_N2_3 | ecosystem: Environmental > Terrestrial > Soil > Palsa > Peat permafrost | place: Sweden...
TCAGACTTGCGGCGCATCGGAGCGCCGGTGGTTCGAGGCGACTTGGAGGTCACCTCGTCCAACTGGAGCTTCGTTGCGCTGGTGACGGGCCAGTCCCGTCCCCCTGCCCGCCGTGACCTGCAGACTCAACGCTCGCGGGGACTTTGAAACGCCCCTGGGCCTCCTGCTGCGAGAGCCCCTGCGAGAGCCCCTGCGTGCGCCCGAGCGAAGCAGCCGACCCCGAACCCCGCAATCGCGGGCGGCGACGCCAAACGCGGAGCAGCTCGGACAGCGATTCCCCGGCCGAGTCGTCTCCGTCCTGCGCGAGGACATCCATGGATCGAGATGCTAGGGGCCTCGATCGGGTGAGATGGGTCACAACACACCCTGAAGTCTCGTCACATGATCATGGGATGGTCATTCTACGTGACTACCCATGACGGAAAGTTCCTCCTTCAACGAACTAGGACGATCGCCAGAACTCCGGGCCTCGCGAGCCGTAGCTCGCGGCCGAACCCCGCACATGGCCAACGAACGGACGGCCTCTGCCGCGTAGGGCGGGCGTAAACATCACCGCACGTAACCGGAAGTAGCAGTTCCGGTTAGCACTATTTTCCGGGTTTTCTTGGCAGGATCGAGCCACTGCACCAGCACCAGGTCGTACGTACCGGTTGAAGGGGGAACTGCCATGCCCTTGCCGCAGAGTGGCGAAATCACGCTTCGCAGAGCCTGCGAGGAGCGAATGGAAAGCCTGCGCCTTCCGCATCGCTTCACGACGCGCCAACTGAGGGAGGCTATTACCGAACTGCGGGGAAAGCCGATCATTCTCCGGCCCCTCAGCACGCTCGGCTCGATCGATGCCCCCTGCGGGGTACGACTGGAGAGCGTCGACGCCGACTTCCTCTTCTACGAGGAGGCCACCTCCGTCCACCACCAGCGACACATCCTGACGCACGAGTTGTGCCACGTGTTCTGCGACCACCCCGGCAGCTTGGAACTCAACCCCGCAACGGCACACTCCCTCGGGATCAATCCCACACTGGCGCTGCGGATGTCGGGCCGCACCCAGTATTCGACGGCGGACGAACGCGAAGCGGAAATGATGGCCACCGTCATCCGTCAGCGGATGTACCTGGACCGCGAGTCCGCATCCCGCGAACCGAAAAAGGGTGCCGACAGCTGGGACGCCCTATTCGCCCAACCCATCAAGCACGTCAAGATCAAGAAAGGCTGGTTCCGTTCACGATGAATGCCCTTTTCCTCGGTATGGCTTGCGTTCTCGCGGCGGCTGCCGGCTACTGGGTCCTCGGTCGAGGCACGCCACGCCCGGCCGGAACCTGGGCAATGGGAAGCCTCCTCCTCTCGTTCAGCCTGGCCTTCGCCTCCTACGCACCGCTGGTGGAGGACGCCGTGGAGGCCATGGTCCCCCACGTGGCCCGCCTGCTGAGCAACTCCTTCGCGCTGATGGCCGCAACGTCCGTGGTGGGCCTGATGATGCAGGTCAACCTGGAACCCGACGACGCACGCCGACGCATCCGCAACCGAGCAGTCACGCTCGCGGCCTCGGTCGCCGCTCTGGCAGCGCTGTTCGCCTGGGAGCAGTTGGACCACCGCTCCGCCAAGATCTACGCCCTCTACCTGCTGGTCTTCATCGGCTCGCTGACGTTCACCATCGTCGGCTTCCTGCGCCAGGCCCTTCTCCAGGCCCGGACCGCCCAGCGCAGCAGCGTGACCGTCGGGCTGCGGACCGCGGCCGTCGGGTGCGCCTTCACGCTGCTCTACGTCGCCTACAAGACGGCGGTGCTGGTCTCCCTCGGCCTGGGCTACCACCTCGTACACGACGGTCAGAGCTGCTCGTCGCTGGTGGCCGGCCCCTGCGCCTTCAGCGTGACCGCTCCCGCCCTCGGAGTCCTGCTCATCCTCCTGGGCCTGACGCTTCCCGCCGTGGTCTACCCCGTCCGCCAGGCTCAGCGGCGCCGCTGGGAGGTGCGCTCGTTCGAACGGCTGGGCCCGCTGTGGCAGGACCTCACGGACGCCTCGCCCGAGATCGTCCTCTCCGACGTCGACATCGACCCGCACAGCGACGCCGACTTCCGCCTCCAGCGGCGCGTCATCGAGATCAGCGACGGCTTGCTCGCCCTGCTCCCGTACCGGTCCCTGGAAGTGCAGCTCACCGCCCAGCGCTCGGTGGCCGCGTCGCCGGCCGCCGGAACAACGATCGGGTCCGCCGTCGCCGAGGCAGCGGTCGTCACGGCCGCGCTCGCCGCCCTCCGCGCAGAGCAGCCTCAACTAGACCCGGCCCTGACCGACACAGGCACCGCAGACCGCGCCGCCGACCTGCGGGCCGAGACCGAGTGGCTCCTGCTGGTGGCGGACGCCTACACGCACAGCGATCTCGTCCGTGTCGCCGCCGCCGGACAACCCGATCCCGTTGGAGCCTGAGCCCATGGAACCGACCCAGGACCCCCGCTTCCTTCAGAACCCGTACCCGACTCTCGCCCGCATGCGCTCCGCCTGCCCCGTGCAAGCGCTCACCGACGCCAAGGGCCGCACCAGCTACCTGGTCACCGGCTACAGCGAAGCCCGGCAGGCGCTGGCCGACCCCCGGCTGTCGAAGGACACTAGCGCCTTCTTCGCCGACAAGCCGAGCAACCGCCGACTACACCCCGCTGTGTCGCAGTCCATGCTGGCCAGCGATGCTCCCCAACACACGCGCCTGCGCAAGCTGATGACCAAGGCGTTCACGACGGGTGCCGTCGCAGGGCTGCGTCCGTTCATCGCCCGGGTCACCGACGCGCTGCTGGACCAATGGCCCCTCGGCGGTCAGACCGACTTCATCGCCGGCCTGGCCGTGCCGCTGCCGGTCATCGTGATCTGTGAGCTGCTCGGAGTGCCCGAGGACGACCGGCTCGATGTCCGGCGCTGGTCCGCAGAGCTGTTCGCGGCCGGGAAACCGGACGTCATCGACTCCGCCTCGCATGCCATGGCCGACTACATGACCGGCCTCATCGCCGCCAAGCGCCTGCGCCCCGGCAGTTCCCTGCTCGACCGGCTCATCTCGGCCCGCGACGGCGACGACCAGCTGAGCGAGGAAGAACTGGTGTCCCTGGCGGTGCTCCTGCTCGTCGCGGGACACGAGACCACCACCAACTTCCTCGGCAACGCCCTCCTGGCACTTCTCCAGAACCCTGGCCAGCTGGACCGCCTGCTCAAGCACCCGAGCGACCTCCCCACCTCTCTCGATGAGCTGCTTCGCTTCGACGCACCCGTCAGCACAGCGACTTTCCGGTTCACCACCGAGGCTCTGACCCTTGGCAGCACCGAAATCCCGGTCGGCGTACCAGTACTGGTGGCCCTTGGGGCAGCCAACCGCGACCCAGGGCGCTTCCCGCTGCCCGACCAGCTCGACCTGGACCGGGACACCGCTTCTCATCTCAGCTTCGGCCACGGCATCCACCGCTGCATCGGAGCACTTCTGGCCAAGGCCGAGGCAGAGATTGCCCTGCAAGCGGTCCTGACCCGGTTCCCCGGGATCCGCCTTGCCACCTCAGCCGATCAACTCGACTGGCGGCGGACCCGCCTCGTGCGCGGGCTCGCCTCCCTTCCTGTCTCCCTGTAACCAGTCAGCGCTGTCACCAGCGGGCCCTGGAGGCGTGCGCGCAGCAGCAGCGGCAGCCGTCGGACGCTCGGCGCGAATCGTGCGACCAGCAGTGACCGGCCCGCCCAGTCATTGGGATTGGACCAAGATCCTGCAAAGCCCGGACGTCCGACTGGTACCTGCCGACACGATGGGTCGATGGACTGGATGACGCTTGCTGGTACCGGGCTGGGCGCAGTGGTCGGCGTGGGATCGACCCTGCTTGTCGATCGCGCTCGGTGGCGGCGCGACACCGTCGACAGGTCACGAGAGGAACGCAAGGCGCTGTACGTGGCCTGTCTGACTGCGTTGCGTCAGGCCCATGAGGCGATGCGGGCCGTGTCAGCCGGCGACCAACCACCAGGTGTTGGGCGGGATGCCGGGGTCCGGGAGGCGTTCAGAACCTCTGGGGTCCAGGAGGCGCGGGAGTCAGCCGTGATCTGCGTGTCGGCTGCCATGGTTCCGACGATCGATGCCGCGTACTACACCCTGCGCGACATCCGGGACGTCCTCGCGGCCGGTCACGCCATCGACTCGCCGACTTACGACGAGGCCCGAAGCCGCCACGGCACGGCCACCCGTGCCGCCCGCGCCGCAATGCGGGCCGATCTGGGCCACGGCTGACAAGGGAACAGCCCCAGCGCCTCCTGCCACCCTCAGGTGTACTGGGCGAGGAACCGGTGGGCGTGGTCGAGGTCGGCAGGGGTGTCCACGGCTGGCCCACTGTCGCGGGTGCGCAGCATGCGGACGCTTCGGCCGTGCTCGACCAGCCGGAGCATCTCTACAGACTCCGCCAGTTCCAGGGGGCCTTGGGGCAGTTCGGCGAAGGTTCGAATGGCGGTGTCTGTCATGCCGTAGAGGCCGAGTTGCCGTAGGTAGCCGGGGTGCGGGCCACGGGAGGAGGGGATGGGGAGGCGGGAGAACATGAGCGCGTCGTCGTGGTCGTCGACGACGGCTTTGACGATGTTGGGGTTCTCGGCGTCCTCGGGTCGGTCGATGGGGGTGCAGGCGTTGACGGCGTCGGTTCGCAGGGGGTTCCGGGCGAGGGCGTAGGAGACGGCGTCGATGGCCTCGGGGTCGATGAAGGGCTCGTCGCCCTGGACGTTGATATACCCAGCGGCGGTGATCTGCTGAGCCGCTTCGGCAACGCGGTCGGTACCGGTGGCGTGGATGCCGGTGAGAAGGTACGGGATGTCGTACTCCTCGCATGCTTTGGCGATCCGCTGGTCGTCGGTGGCGACGATGGCACCGACCAGGAGCTTGGCCTGGAGGCACCGCTGGTGGACGTGCCAGAACAGCGGGTGTCCGTCCAACAGGGCGAGAGGCTTACCGGGGAAGCGGGTGGAGCCCCAGCGGGCGGGGATGACCGCCAGGTGGTCGGGAGGGTTGCTCGGCATGGGTTGCTCTCCGGTCCGGTCGGAGTTCACGCGGCGACGGGGCGGCGTTGGGCGATCAAGGTGTTCAGCTGTTCGCGCATGCCGCTGTGGAGGTCCACGGTGGGCCGCCAGCCGAGCAACTGCTCGGCGCGGGTGAGGTCGGCGCGGGTGGTGGGGATGTCGCCGTCACGGGTGCCCTGGGCCTGCAGGTCGATGGGCTGGCCAGTGAGCTGTTCAGCCAGAGCGATGACCTCGAGCAGGGAGGTGTTGGCGTTGCTGCCCACGTTGACGGCGAGGTTCGCGTCCCCGGTGGTGGCTGCGGCGATGGTGGCGTTCACAGCGTCGGTGACGAAGGTGAAGTCGCGGCGCTGGCGGCCGTCTCCGTACAGGCGCAGGGGTTGACCGGTGGCGGCGGCGTGCAGGGCCCGGTGGATGAACATGTCGGGGCGCTGGCGGGGGCCGTAGACGGTGAAGTAGCGCAGGGCGACCACAGTGGTGGTGCTGCCGTGGCGGGCGGCGTGGGCCAGGCAGAGCTGTTCCTCGGCGAGCTTGGTGACGGCGTAGGGGGAGGCTGGGGCGGGGTGGTCGCTCTCGTTGCTGGGGTTGCCGTCGGTGACGCCGTAGACGCTGGAGGAGGAGGCGACCACGACGCGCGGGACTCGCATGGTGGTGGCGGTGTCCATGAGGCGTTGGGTGGCCAGGACGTTGGCGTCGATGTACTCGCTGAACTGCGGTCCCCAGGAGGGCCGGACGCCGGGGATGCCGGCGAGGTGGAAGACGGTGTCGGCGTCCAAGAGAAGGGGTTGCAGGGCGCAGTCGCGCAGGTCGGCGGTGACGGGGTGGTAGCCGGTACGGCCGTGCAGGGGTCGGAGGTTGGCGGCGGCGGCCGGGTCGGTGGTGGCGTCGCGTTTGTCGACGGCGATGACGGTGGTGCCGGCGTCCAGGAGGGCGTCGACCAGGTGGGAGCCGATGAATCCGGCGGCTCCGGTGACTACGACCCGGCCCAGGGAGGCGGTGGAGGTGTCGGCGTGCTGCTGCATGAGGTGGTGCTCCGTTCATTGGTCGGGGTCGTGTCACATGAGCTGGTCAAGGAGGGTCTCGCCGTAATGGTGGAGTTCGGTGTTGCCGGTCTCGTGTCCGCGGACCAGAGCGGTAGCGGCTTCGTAGGCGCCGAAGGTGTGCAGTACTGCGGTCTCGGCGGTGGTGGGTGGTCCGTAGCCCTGGTGAAAGGCGTCGCGCAGGTTCGGGGCGGTGGGCCACAGCCGGTGGTGGAGGCGGGCGAGATCGCGCAGACGGGCGTCCGGGCGCATGTGCTCGAAGTCAACGAGGGCGAGTCCGGCCTGAGGGGACCAGTTCCAGTTGCGGGGCTGGTAATCCAGGTGGCAGACGGCGCCGTCGAGTTCCGTGCCGGCCAGGTCCGCGGCGGTGGCCAGGAGGAAGGCTTGGCCGGCGGGGGACGTCAGCCCGGCGTGGTGGGCGCGCTCAGCCCAGCCGGTGAGCCGCTGGGCCAGGCGCTGCCCCAGTTCTGGTGCGGCGGGGGTCAGGGTGGCGGCGTGCAGGGCGCGCAGGGCGGCCCCGGCCGTGTGGTGGATGCGCAGTTCGTCGGGGTGTCCGGGCGGCAGTGCGGTGACGGCGATGCCAGGGGCTTCGGTGAGCAGCAGAGTGCGGCTGCCTTCGTGGTGGGCGAGGAGGGTGGGCGTAGTTGCGGCGAGATGGTGGGTCCAGCGGGTGTAGGCGTGGACTTCTTGGGCGAAGCGGCCGGGCTGGTGGTGCTGCTTGGCGTAGTAGCCGGTGCCGTGGGCGTCGACCAGGTGAAGCAGGTGGGCGGGCAGGTGGGGTTCGGGTCGGATGGTGACGGCGCCGACGACGATGCGGGCGAGGTCCAGGCGCGGGTCGCCGAGGGAGGTGATCACGCGATGGCCTCCTGGGTGAGGTGGCCGGTGTCGTTGTGCTGCTGCAGGAGCCAGCGGCGCTGGCCGCGCTGGTTGCGGTGGTGCTGCCAGCGGGTCAGGGAAGCGTGGTCGACGGTGAAGCCGACGGCAGCCTGGTCGACGACGCCGAGCAGCAGGGTGTGCAGGGCCTGGACGGTCTCGCCGTGGGCGGCGAGCAGCAGTCGCTGGCCGCGATGGGTGTCGATGAGGTGCTGCAGGTCAAGTCCAGCGCGGTGGAGGTAGCCGTTCCAGGTATCGGAACCGGCAGCCCAGGGGGTGTCAGGGTGGGCATGGGGTCCGCCGTCGTGCTGGTCCTTGACGGTGCGCCAGGGCTTGCCGTCGGCGTCGCCGTGCACCGGGCCGTCGAGCACCGGCTCGACGGTCAGCGGCAGGTGCAGCGTGTCGGCCAGGACCTGTCCGGTCTGGCGCAGCCGTCGACGCGGCCCGGCGAGCAGGATGTCGAACGGCTGCCTGGCGTGTTCCGCTGCGAGGCGGCAGGCGGCCTGCACGACCTGGGTCGCGCCGTGGTCGGTCAGGCCGGTGCAGGTGAGCGGGCCGCCGACGACGCCGTCGAGGTTGCAGTGGGCCTGGCCGTGGCGCAGCAGTACGAGTTCGGTCTCGATCACTGGGGCCTCCCGGGGCCTGTGGGGGTCTTCGGGGAATGCGGGTAGTGCGGGCGGTCGTGGTAGGGCGCGGTGAGGACCTGGTGCAGTCGCAGGTGGCCGACTATGTCGCCCTCGCTGACCGTGAGCCCCGCGCCGAACGCAGTGGTGGCGCGGTTGTAGGCATTGCGGGCGGTGTGGATGCGGCTCGTGGACAGGCGGCCGTGGGTCAGCGCGAGGGTGTGCAGGAGCTTGGCCAGGTCGTAGCCGAAGGGCGCGAGGGTGAGGTCGTCGAAGTCGACGGCGTACACAATGCCGGTCGTGGTGAGCAGGAAGTTGCGGGGGTTGCTGTCCTTGTAGAAGGCGACCGGTCCGGCGGCGGTGCGCTCCAGCGTGCGCAGCAACTGCACCAGTTGGACGTCCGGGGCAACGTGTCCGGCTTCTACCCGGCGATCCAGGGCTTCGCGCCGGGTGCTGAGGTAGTCCGGGAGTACGCCGACCGCGGCCTTCCAGGGCTGGTCAAGGCGGGCGAGGCGCAGCTCGGCTGCCCATGCCTCCCCGTGGATGCGACCGAGCAGTTCGGCGAGCCGGGGAAGGTCGCTGGGGTGGGCGTGGCGTCCGGCGACGTGCTCGAAGCCCAGGATCGCCTTGCCGACATCCAGCAACTGCGGCAGCAGCAGCGACGGGGTCCTCTTCCGCAGCCAGGTGTAGTTGCGGACCGCCGCCTCGCAGCGCGCCTTGCTGGCGTACTCCTTGGTGAACAGCAGGGTGGTCATCGGCCGACCCCCGAGCGGGTGGCGTCGGCGGCGTGCCAGCGGTTCAGCTGGGGGTGATCTGCTCCAGCCAGCGGTGGGCGTGGCGTCGGCTGGTGAGCCGCACGACGTCGGCGTTCCCGGCGTGCTCGCGAACCTTCGCCAGCACCCTGGGGCGCATGTCGCGCCGGTACCCCAGGACGTACTTGATCAGACCCCAGTGGATGCGGTTGTGCACACCGTTGCCCTTGTGCCCGCTGCCGTGCCGCAGCTGGCGTCCGAGCAGGCCGCGCAGGCAGGCCAGCGTCGAGACGTCCATGAGCACCACGGTGTCGCAGGCCCGTAGCCGGATCGGCAGGGTGGAGTTGTAGTTCCCGTCGATCACCCACCGCGGTTGGGCGACCAACTCCTCCTGTCGCTGCGCGAACTTCTCCTTCGGCAGCTCGTTCCAGTCGTCGTCGTAGAACACCGCGTCCAGGTGCGTGACCGGGGCGTTCAGCCGGTCGGCGAGAAGTCGGGCGAGGTGGGACTTGCCGGAGCCGGAGCAGCCGACGATCGAGACCTTGTTCACGGTTCTCCACAGTAGTCGTGCCGGGCCAGGCAGTCTGGTTGACTGCCTCAGTGTCCTCAACGGATATGCCTGATGTGCTGGTTGGGGCGCTCATGCCGTCACCTGTTGGAGGTGCTCGTGGCCTGTGGTGCCGTGGTGGCGCAGCAGCGCGTCGAGGGTGTCGGCCTGGGCGCTCAGGCGGAATAGTTCGAGCCGGTCCAGGCAGGCGGCGATCAGTTCGGCGTGCTCGGCGGTGCCCTCGATGGACCGCAGCCAGGTGGTCCGTTCCAGGACGTCGTCTGCGCTGCGGACGATCAGCGGGCGGGGCACGAAGAGCTGGGCGTGGGCGATGTCGGCCGGGACCAGTGGAAGGCAGCCGGCCAGCACCGCCTCGAAGATCCGCTGTGTCATCTGCCCCACCGCCGCGTAGCGGGCGGGCAGCAGCAGGACGGTGGCAAGCGAACGCTGGTAGAGCGGTTCGACGTCGCGGAACACCAGGCGGCCGGTGAAGCGCACGCCGGGCCAGCGGCTGGTGTCGGTCCACTTGCCGGCGACCTGGTGGTGCACGCGGGCGGCGGCAGGTGCGAAGTAGCGGGTGAACGCGTCGTCGCGCTCGTACTGGTTGCCGACATAGGCCAGGGTGACCGGGCGGGGTAGGGCAGCAAGAGTCTGCGGGTTGGTGGCGTCCAGGCGCTGGTCATCGGCGGGGAAGAGCAGCCGCTGCGCGCCGGGCGTGACGACGAGGGAGGGCTCGCACACGGTGACGGTGCGGGCGTTGCGCCAGTGGCTGCTCGCGGGGAGCTTGCGGTCCTTGTCCCACAGGATCGTCGGCAGGCGCCGGTCGAGGGTGTAGTGGGCGAGGAGGTCCTTCTGCCGGTGAAGGTCGCAGGTGTGTCCCGGTGTCCCACACACGGTGGTGTTTCGCCCGGGGATCGGCCAGCGCCACTCCAGCATCAGCGCGTCCAGGGCCGGGAACCCGATGCTGTCGAACGCGAATCCGTTGCCAGCGTCGGGGTCGTGGGCCTCGACGCTGTCGCGGTCTCGCTGGAGGAGCACGAGCTGGTGGCCGCGCTCGGCCAGGGCTTGGAGGAGGGGGCGGCGATGGCTGCGTCCGCCGTCTGGGGTGTCGGTGACGCCGTCGCCCAGGAAGCCCCAGCAGCTGTATCCGATCCTCATCCGGTCACCCACCGGTCTTCGAGCAGCAGCGCGTCCAGGCCGGACTCCGTCAGGCAGCGCAGCGCCATGCGCGGGGTGCCGCACATCGGCTTGCCCTTGATGTTGAGCGAGGTGTTGATCAGCACCGGGACGCCGGTGATCTCGGCGAAGGCTTCCAGCAGGGCGTGGATGAAGGGGTTCTGGTCGCGGGTCACGGTCTGGAGGCGGGCGGTGTCGTTGGTGTGGACGACAGCCGGCACCAGGGCACGGGCGGCGTCGGTGGCATGGGCGGCCATCGACATGAACGGCGCGCCCTGGCCGAGGGTGAAGAACTCCCCGGCGCGTTCGGCGGTGACCATGGGGGCGAACGGGCGGAACGGTTCGCGGAACTTCACCTCGTCGTTCAGCCGCGCCACCACGTTCGGCAGGCGCGGCGAGGCCAGGATCGAGCGGTTGCCCAGCGCCCGAGGCCCCGCCTCCACCCGGCCCCGGAACACGCCGACGATCTCACCGGCCGCCAGTTGCTCCGCCAGGAACCGCACCAGGTCCCGCTCGTCCAGGGTCTTGACGGACAGCCGTGGGCTGTCGGCAAGTGCCTGGTCGATTTCGGTGTCCCGGTAGGCGGGGCCGAGGTAGCACGCTCCGCGGATACCAGTCAGCGGTAGCCTGCCGACCAGAGCGGTGTGGACGGCTGCGGCGGCGCCGATCGCGGTGCCGGCGTCGCCCGGGGCTGGCGGCACAAACACCTCCTCGAACAGATCGGCGTCGATGATGCGCCCCACGGCCACGCAGTTGGTGGCGACCCCGCCGCCCAGGCACAGCCTGCGCGACCCGGTCAGCACCGCCGCGCGGCGGGCCAGGTGCAGCATCACCGTCTCGGTGCGTTCCTGAAGTGCTGCGGCCAGGTCTTGGTGGACCTGCTCGACCGGCTCCCCGGCGCGGCGCGCCGTGCAGGTGGCCTGCCGGAATACCGGGGAGGTGCGCTGCCAACCGGAGGTGAGCACCCGCACAGGGAACAGCGTCGGATCGACGGCGAAGCCGGTGTCGGTCAGCGGCACTGCTTGAGCGAACAGGGAGCGGAACCGGGCCGGGTCGCCGAGCGCGGCGAGGGCCATGACCGTGCCCTCCTCGTCGCCGCGCCGCCACCCCAGGTGCTCGGTGACCGCGCCGTAGACGTAGCCCAGGGACGCGGGGTCGTTCAACGCCCGCACCTGCCGCAGGGTGGGTCGGTCGGCGCGGTGGGCATGGGCGATGGTGGTGGTCTGGCGCTCACCGAGGCTGTCGACGACCATGACTACCGACTCCGACCAGCCCGACGCCGTGAACGCCGCCAACTGGTGCGCCCGGTGGTGCAGCACCGGAACGACCCGAGCTGCAGGGAAGCGCTGGGCGATCTCGCGCAGCCGAGTGCGAGTGCGGAAGCCGACCTTGGCGTACCCGGTCGCCCGCACGAGCGCCCGGTCCCGTCGACTCGGGTCGGCCGCCATCAGCAGGGCGCGGGGGACCTCGGCGAGGTAGTCGCGTGGCCGGAAGTTGTAGCCGACCGCGGTCACCTCACCCGGCTCCAAGCCGGCCTCGGCGAGCAGCCACTCCACGGCGCGCTGCGGGAACTCCTTGGTGTGCTTGCGCCCGACCAGCCGCTCCTCCTCAACGAACCCCACCAGGCGTCCGTCGACCAGCAGCGCGGCGGAGGAGTCGTGGGTGAACGCGCACAGGCCCAGGACCACAGCGGGTGCCGACATCACGTCACCTCACCCCTACGGTCGTGGACGGAGCGGCGGTGGCCTCGCGGCGGTGTTCCAACGTGTCAAGCCAGGCGTGCAGACCTTGACTGAGCGGGCCGGTGGCCAGTGAGGCGAAGGTGCGTGCCTTGTCTTCGCGGCCCTGCTTCCAGCAGCGGTAGCCGGCCATCACCGCAGTGAAGGAGTCCCAGCCCGGGTGCCCGGTCGACTCCAGGTCCCGCACCCGCCCGAGCAGTGCGTCGAAGCCCACCCACGGTGCGTCCAGTGGTTCCATCACGGGGCTGGCCACCGTGCCGAGGGCGGCGGCGGCTCGGTCGAGGTCGCTCTCGTACAGGTGCAGTGAGTCCACGTGGTGGCGGTACTCGCCCACTTCTGCGCCGAGCCACCCGGCCATCAGCTCGTGCAGCACGGTGAAGGTGAACAGGTCGTACGGCAGGCCCGTCCACACGTCCTGGCTACGCATCGTGGTGGCCATGTGCAGCCGTCCCTGGCGCAGCTGGAACCGCCAGTTCAGCGTGCACGGCACGTCCTTATGCCCGTAGGTGTCGCGGCTCGGGTCGTAGAGCTGGACGACGGCCTGGCGCGAGTCCGGATCGCGGCGCAGCAGTTCCACGACGTGGGCGAGTTGGTCGACTCTGCCGCGCCAGCGGCGCATGCGCGGGCCGTAGGCGCCGCGCAGTATCCCGTCGTCGGCGTACTGGCGCAGGCGCGCGTTGTAGTCGTAGATCCAGGCGTCGTCGGATCCGGAGAGGATCCACACGCACTCGGCGGCGGCGAAGGCCGCGTTCAGGACTCGGCCGTTCGGCCCGGTGGGCAGCAGCAGCCGTGCCCGGGGCTGGGTCAGGTGCAGCGTCATGCCCAGGGCCTCGCGGGTGGGAATGCCGCGCGGGCTGGCCTTCTCCCCGTCGCGGGCGGTGACGACGGCTCGTTCGAACAGATCGGCGACGCTGTGCGCGGTCAAGGTGGTCATCGGGAAGTGGCTCCTTCTGCGGATGGCGGCGGCAGACTGCTGTGGTCGTCTTGGGCGCTCGGGTGTGCCGGGGGGCTGCGGGTGGTGATGAGTTCGGCGATGTCGGCGGCACTGGTTCCGCTCCAGTGGCACACCGCCTCACAGGCCGCTGGCTCCGGGGTGCCGTGGCCGCGCTCGACTGCGAACAGTGCGGCGGCGATGTCCTGGGGTGTCGCGCAGGCGACTGCGGCACCGTGCTGGGCCAAGTCCAGCGTCTCCGCGCCGGGCAGGGTCAGTTCCAGTACCGGGGTGCCCAGCAGCACCGCTTCGAGCCCGCAGGTGGAGGAGACACTGGCCACCGCGTCCGCGCCGGCCAGGCACCCGTGCGCACCGACCTCTGCATCGGTGACCGCGGTCGGCACTCCGCCCTTCGCGGACGCCAGCGCCACCAGGGCCGCGTCCTGCGCCGGATGCGGTGCGACTACCAGCCCCCACCGCCCCTTCGCCGCTTTCACGCCGTCTGCCAGTAGCTGCAGTTGGTGCTGGAGGCGGGTCGGCGAGACCGGCTGCCCGGCGAAGACCAGTACCCTCTGCACGGCGTACCAACCAGCCTGGGCGAACAGGTCCAGCAGATAGCGGCGCTGACCGTCGCGGTCGCTGCGGGCCAGGTCGTCGAAGCGCGGTTGCCCGAGGACATGGACCTCCGCCTTCGGGTCCTCCACCAGCGTCCGGGCCAGGGCGGCGTCGCGCTCGCCCATCACCACCTGGTGCCGTGCCAGCAGGGCCGGGCGCGAGAGCGACCCCGTCGTCCAGGCGCCGTGCTGCACCTGGAATGACGGGATCCCGGACTGCTCGGCCGCGCGCACGGCCAGCACCCCGAGAGGGCTGACGTCGCCGGACACCACAACTGCCTGCGGTCTGGCGGCAGCCAGCTGCCGCTGGATCCAGCCCTCCAGCTCGACCGTGGCGCGCCACGACGGCTGCGTGCACCCAGCGCTCAGCCCCACCACCAGGGCGACCAGATGCTCCAATCGCCCCAGGTGCAGCACGTGCCCGGCGACCTCGACCGTCCGGCCCTCTGCCGCCCGCTCCGCCGAGCAGCGCGAAATCCCCTCCGGCCCTCCGTGCAGCCAGAGCATCCAGGGCGGTACCGCAACGACCGGCGTCCCGAGAGCGGGCCGTGTCCGCTGTGCGAGGTCGCTCGCCAAGTCCAACAGCGCCACGCTTCGTCCCCGGCGGCGCACCTGTTCCAGCACCGGCATCAGCGTCGCCGCGTGCCGTGACGACCAGGACAGGGCCAGCACGTCAGCGCGGGCGTCCACTTGGGTGTCCGCCGGGCTATCGGGCGGCACACCGCGTGGGCTACCGTGGCGCGAAAGGCCGGAGGCGTAGGCGGGGCTCGATCGCAGCGGTGCTCCGAGCACATAAGCGAGGCCGGACCAGGTGACGGTGTAGTACCGGTACTCGCGGGCGCTGCCCGTCCGGGTCGTGACCAGCCCTTCCCCCAGTGCCGGAGCAGTCACCCCGGGCGCGGCGCGATAACCCGAGTGCGCTTCCAGCTGCAGCAACTTGGAGACCACCTGGGTCAGCAGTCGTCGCATCGGGACATGGTGCACGTCCAGCCACCAGACCCCGCCGGGAGTCCGCTGCCGCGACGCACCGACCTCCAACTCGGCCACCAGCAGGTCGGTCAACGCCCGGACATCACAGCGGTCCACTTCCTGTCGCTCCAACCGCGCGGTGGATACCGCTGAGCGTCGACGGCTGCCGTCCGGTGCGGCCAGTGCCCACCGCGGTTGCCCCGTCGCTGAGTCCGAAACGCGGAACAGTTCCTCGTCGCCGCTCATCCCGCTCTCCCCGCAACGGCAGTCCGCAGTTCCGCCCGGCCCAGCAGCCGCAGCAAGTCGCGCGGAGTGCGGGCGACCAACGTCGCGGTGGGCTGCTCGCCATAGCCCCAGGCAGCGTGGATGAAGTGGAGGCCGGCGCGCTCGGCGGACTCCTGGTCCACCGCCATGTCACCGACGTACACGGCTTGGTCCGGGTCCACTCCTAGCTCCAGCACCGCCGACAGCAGCGGATCCGGTGCGGGCTTCCCCCGCCCCGCCCCCGGCGTGCGGACCACCGCGAACGGCGTGCCGATCCGCGCCAGCAGCGGCGCTGCACGGTGCAACGGCTTGGACGTAACAACGCCCAGCAGCCAGCCCGCGCCAGCCAGCGCGTGCAGCACCTCCTCGACCCCGTCGAACACTGACGCCAGTCCACTGGCCGCCACGGCCGCCGCGTCGTAGGTCGCGTGCACCTCCTGCGCCGGTCCCACGCCGATCAGCTGGAGGATCTCGTCGAACGGCCGCCCCAGTTGCCGTTGGTAGTCGGCGAACGGCACCCGCACGCCGTGCTGCTCGCGCACCGCCGCCCACGCCCGGCGCATGACCGGCAGCGTGTCGGCCAGCGTCCCGTCCAGGTCTAGCAGGAGGACGTGCGCCTCGTGGAGGGAGTGCTTCATCACTCGCTCACTCCTGCCAGGATCCGGTCTACTTCCTGTTCAAGATCGATCACGGTGACTCCGGTCAGGCAGCGGACCAGTTGGCTGGCCAGAACCCAGCCGACCCGCGGGTGCGAGTAGGGCACCGGGGGGTCGGGCGGCAGCTGGAGCAGCTCGCTGTGGCGGTCGAGGATGTAGCCGGTGCCCAACACGCCGTACAACAGCGGGGCCTGGACCCGCATCGCCTGCAGCTGCCCGTTCAGGTACGGGCATTGCAGGGCAGCGACCAGGGCGTGCTGGAGGCACAGCGGGGGCTGGGCCGTCAGCACACCCTCGCCACCCTTGCCGCCCTGGAGGAACAGCCAGCCCGCACCGGTCCGGTCGGCCGGATCGGCGCAGATCTGGCAGAGCAGCCGCTCCATGCACACGCGCTGCCGGGCAGGGTGCACATTGCGCCACACCGGCGGTGAGGCGAGCGCCTGGGTGACGCGGCCCCACAGCACTCCGCGCTCGTCCCGGTCCTGGTCGCCCTCATCGTGGTAGCCGATCCCACGTCCTTCCGGCCGCACTACAAGGCGTGCCGTGCTGTGGATTTCGGCTTCCCGGGAGGTGATGAAGGGGACGACCGTCGGCTTCACGCCGACCGCCCGCAGTCGGCCGGGGCCAGGCAGCGCCCGTCGGGAAGGATCTCGCCGGTGTCGTCGAAGACCAGGACTCCGTTGCACAACAGAGCCCAGCCCTGGCTGGGTTGAGAGGCGACCGGCACGGCTGCCTGCCGGTCGGCGCTGTTCGGGCCGGGACATGCCGGCTGGTGGGAGCACATCTGCGGACCTTCGTGGTCGAGGCGGACAAGGGGGACGGTGCGATGACTCGGTAGGCCCCATGTGCGGGCTGGGGGAGCCCTGGATAGTGGTCGGGGCCGACCGAGGCGTATCTCCCCGCAGCCGGGGGTGGACCTCACCGGCTGCGGGGAAGCTGGCATATACACCGGGCACCGGCCGGAAGGGACCGGCGGAAGGAACCGGCAGCGGCTTCGCGCGAAGCCGCCGTTGGCAGGGGGCGCTGGTCACAGCTGCCGCACCTCGTCCAGCACACGCCCGAGAACACGAGCGCTCGGAGCGTCCGCTGCTGTCGGAGAGCCGGGTGCCAGCTCAGTGCCCAACGGGACCTGAGCCCATACGACCTTGCCGCCGCCCGCCACGGGGTAGCTGCCCCAGCACGCGCTGAGCGCCTCGACCAGCAGCAGCCCACGCCCGCCTTCGGAATCCGCACGGGCACTTCGCCGTATGGGCAGCCGCGCGCTGGCGTCCCAGACCAGGACCCGAACCGTCGAGTACGGCAGGAGGTCAAGAGCGACGTCGAGGACGCCGATGCGATGCGACGGCGTGTCCGTGTGCCGGATCACGTTCGTCACCAGTTCCGTGACGATCAGGCGCACATCGGAGCGCGAGCTTCTGGGGAACCCCCACTCCCGAAGAGCGAGGTCTGCCAGCGCTCGGCCGATCCCCACCGCTGACTCGGCGGTGACGAGTTGGAGGCGCCGACGGTCGAGCACCGGATGAACCGGTGGCTTCAACGGCAGAACGAGCATGTCCGCGACAAGCAAAGTATTGAACTGCTCCACGTTGCTCCTCCTCTCGGGGACTACCTCTGGCGAACCGTTCCCGCCGGTGCGGTGCCTCGCCGGCTTCCTGCTGACGTCCGTGTCTCATTAAGCGCCCGCACTCGCAGAAGGTGACGGATGGGCAAGCGGACGGCTTCCGCTATCCGCTTCGACTGTTCGCCAGTTGGCTACCAAGGCGGCACCGCCAGCGGAAACGCCCGGCGCACACCACCCTCAAGCGGACAAGCAGGGCCTCGAAGCGGACAGTTCGCTGCACGGCCCTACCGGCTGCGATGCTCCGCCACAGCCCCTCCTTTCAGACTCCGAGAGCAGATGGCCACCGGGGGCGGCCCGGCACGTTCTGGGGTGAACCGATCACACACCGGTACCAGCCGGGGAACAATGACCTGGGACGATCCAGCACCGATCCCACAGCCGGAGGAGGACTCCCCTGTCCGATCAGCTGCGGAACGATATGCGCGAGCGGCGCAAGGCCTCCGGGATGCCCTGGGCTCGGTTCGCCCGCGAGGCCGGGTTCAGCGAGGCGTACCTGCGCAACGTCGAGAACGGCAACCGCTCCATAACCCCCGAGGTCGCCGCCAGCTACGACCGCGTACTCGGCACCGGCGGCGAGTTCGCGGCCGGCCGGGCCGCGACCGGCGGAGCCGACGGGCCCTGGGACCGAGAGGGAGGCACAGCGGTATTGACCGAGCTAGTGAACGGAAGCAGCGTGGTGGATCGTCGGAGTTTCCTGACCTCCGGAGTGGCCTTATCCCTATCGGCGGCCAACTGGTCGACGGCGCTGGGGATCCGCTGGTCGGATACCGCCCTTCCGGGAGCCCCGGCGCTACTGACCCGCATCGACGGGCGACTCGACGACCTGCGCCGCCTCGACGACGAACTCGGCAGCGGCGAAGTGCACCGGCTGGCACGCGGCGAACTCCTGTACACCGTGACGATGATCAAGACCGGCCGCTACACCGGCACTGCCCTGGACAGCCTGTACGCCATGGCGGCGGAGGCGGCCCGCCAGGTCGCCTGGAGCGCCTTCGACCAGGGCCGCCCCGGCGTGGCCCAGCACTACTTCGACGGTTCCCTGCGCGCCTCCGCCATCGCGGGCGACCCGGTCAGCGGCGCCTATGCTCTGTCCTTCGCCGCGATCCAGTGCTACTCCACCCCGCAGCAGGCCCAACGCGCGGTCGCGCTGCTGGAGACGGCCCGCGAGAAGGTCGCGCGCAGGGCGACTCCCCGCATGGAGGCCATGCTCGCCGCCCGCACCGCCCGCGCCCTGTCCAAGACCGGCGCGAAGAAGGAATGCGCCCGTCAACTCGCCATTGCTCGAGCCGCCCTGGACCAGGGAGTGCACGAGGACGACCCCAAGACCCTGTATTGGGTGGACTACGGCGAAATCGAGATGATCGCCGGATCATCCGCCCTGCAACTGGGCGACCCGGACGAGGCGCTGCGCTGTTTCGAGGCCGCCATGGCCGCCGCCTACCCCGGCGACCAGGAGTACCCGCGCAGCCACGCCATCTATCTGGCCCGCGCCGCCGAGGCCCACCTCGCCCGGCACGACCTGGACGCCGCCGTGGCCAGCGCCCGCCACGCCGCCCGCTGCCTGGGCACCGTGGACTCCGCCCGCTCCGCCTCCGAACTCTCCACGCTGCGAGCCCAACTGGCCGCCCACACCGGCTACCCAGCCGTGCGCGACTTCCTACAGGTCGGGTAGCCCGAGCGCCGCGCGCAGCTGTACGGACGCCACACGCTCGTCCAGCGCATGCAGCGTTCCCATCCCCAGGCGCTGCGCCGCGACGAGGTTCTCCTCGCTGTCGTCCACGAACAGGCACTCCTCTGCCGCCAGACCGAGCCGGTCCAGGACCAGCCGGAAGATGCGCGGGTCCGGCTTGCGCACCCCGTGCTCAGCCGAGAGCACCACCTCGTCGAAGGTGCCGTGCAGGTCGAACCCGGCATAGGGGTCATACGGCTGCCGATCGAGACTGTTCGACACCACCGCCGTCCGGATGCCGGCGGCGCGCGCTTGCTTCGCCACGCCGAGGACGAGGTGGGCGGGGAAGGCGTCGTGCAGGTAGCGAGCCATGAGGTCGTCCGGCACCACGCCCATCAAGGCGGCGAACCCGGTGTTCCAGTCGGTCTGAGCGATCTCGCCCAACTCCAGTAGGCGGAAAAGCTCCTGGCCGCGCGGATCAGCCCACGCACGCAGGAAGGTTCCCCGTCGGATCTTCTCCCGGTCTTCGAACGCCGAGATCACCTCGACCATGTTGAAGGTGAGGACCCCGAAGAAGTCGAAGATCAGCCCGCGGAACCTGGGCACCGATGCCGTCGCCATCCCTGAAGCGTAGCTGCGCGCAGCCAGTCACCACTGCGCCGTAGGTGACGGCTGATCCGGCAGGCCCGGGCGTGGCGCGGGGCGTCGACCCGCCGGGCCCAGACCAGGTCCCCGTGCGGGCCCTTCGGCAGCGGCGACGGCGGGTTGTAGAAGGCGTTCACGCCGGGACCGACCCGGA
>Ga0302314_10007740_pt1 | contig 19281 bp, 16 predicted proteins | sample III_Palsa_N2_3_FD_200533 | JGI IMG/M metagenome (GOLD analysis project Ga0302314, IMG submission 200533) | Peat permafrost microbial communities from Stordalen Mire near Abisko, Sweden - III_Palsa_N2_3 | ecosystem: Environmental > Terrestrial > Soil > Palsa > Peat permafrost | place: Sweden...
GCGGTGGCGAACGCCCTACCAGGTGATCTGTGACGCCTGGACCAAAGACCTATCAATCTTCAAGATCAACCCGCACCACCTCACTCCGGGACCACACACCTAGATCGACAGGCAGATCTTGCCGAAATGAGCCTGGGAGATCTGGTGGGCGAAGGCCTCGGCGATCCGGTCCAGCGGATAGGTGGAATCGATCACCGGCCGGATACCGTTCACCTCGAGCGCGGCGATCATGTCGAGCTGGTCCTGCTGCGAACCGACGGTGATCCCCTGGATGCGCACGTTCTTGGACATCACCAGCGCCGTCGGCACCTCGCCGGCGATCCCGGCCAGGACGCCGATCAACGAGATGTGGCCGCCGATGCGGCAGGCGTGGATCGACTGGGTCATGGTTCCGGCGCCGCCGATCTCGACCACCGCGTCGACGCCGCGTCCGCCGGTAAGGGCCGCGGCGGCGCGTCCCCACTCCGGATCCTCCTTGTAGTTGATCAGATGGTCGGCCCCGAGCCGCTTCAGCCGCTCGAGCTTGGTCGCCGAGGACGAGGTCGAGATCACCGTCGCCCCCGCCGCCTTGGCGAACTGCACGGCGAAGATCGACACCCCGCCGGTGCCCTGGGTCAGCACCACGTCGCCGGGCTTGATCCTGGCTTCCACGAATAGCGCGCGCCAGGCGGTCAGCGCGGCGCACGGCAGGGTCGCGGCCTCTTCGAACGACCAGCCCGCGGGCAGGCGCGTCAGGGCGCTGGCCGCGACGGCGACCTCCTCGGCCGCGAAGCCGTCGGCCTGGTCGCCCGGCACGCCGAGCAGGCGCGGCAAGGCCGGCTCGCCCGCCGGCCAGTTCGGGAAGAACACCGACAGCACCCGGTCGCCGACCGTCCAGGCCGTGACGCCTTCGCCGACCGCGGTCACCTCGCCCGCGCCGTCCGACATGGGGATCCGTCCGTCGGCCGTCCTGATCATGCCGGCCACAACCGCGAAGTCGTGAAAGTTGAGCGAGCTGGCCCGCACCCGCACCAGCACCTCGCCGGCCTTCGGCTCGGGACGCGCCCGGTCCTCGATGACGATCTTGTCGAGCCCGCCCGGCGATTTCACAGCGGCGACCTTCATGCGCATCCTCCTCGATCTCTGGTTACGGCCTCAAGCGTGCGGCGATGGCGCCGGGTCTTTGGGCAGGGCGTCGACAAAGGCCTTGGCGTCGGCGGCGGACTGGTCCGGAGCCTGCTCCATCGGCACATGGCCGACACCAGGGTAGACGATCAGCCGCGCGCCCAGGATGGCCCCGGCGAGGCCCTTGCTGTCATCGGGCGGGATCACCTTGTCGACCGCGCCCACCATCACCAGGGTTGGGGTATGGATGGCGGCGAAGGTGGTCGGCGTGACCACAGGATGCGGCCCGCTGTTCTGGGTCAGCAGGATCGCCCTGTGGCCGGGCGCCCGGGCGAAATCCACATAGCGGTGGATCAGGTCCGGCGTCACCAGAGCCGGGTCGACATAGGCCTGCTTCAGGCCGCGCTCGGCCAGCGGCGTCGGATCGATATGCTCCAGCACCCAGCGGCCGACGGGATTGCCAAGCAGCTTGAACACCAGGATCGACCCGCCGCCCGGCTTCTGTGGATGCGGCCAGCCGCCGGCGTCCACCAGGATCAGGCCGTCCAGCCGCTCGGGGTGGGCCAGGGCGTAGTTCCAGGCGATGCCGCCGCCCATGGAGTTGCCGCCGATCACGAACCTCGGCGCGCCCAGCCGGCGGGTCAGTTCGTCGATCACGGCCACGTCGGCGCCCGTCGACGCCTTGTAGCCGGCCGGTGCGCGGGTCAGGCCATGGCCCGGCAGGTCGAGGCTGATCACCCGATAGCCGGGCGTCATCCGCTCCACCCACGGCTCCCAGGCCTGCAGCGAGGCGGCGAAGCCGTGGACCAGCACCAGCGTATGCGGCGCCGCCGGATCGCCCTGGTCACGGTAGTGGACGTGCAGGCCGCCCGGCAGGTCGGCGAAGCGCGACGCCGGGCTGGCGTACTTCGCCTCGAGCGCCGACCACGGCAGATCCGCCTTGGCGCACGCGCCCAGCGCGAGAAGACCCAGCAGGGCCGCTAGAAGCCGGATTCGCATGACGCCTCCCATACCCGTTCGTGCGGGGCCCGTTCTCGCCAGGTCTGTAGCCTGATCGGGCGGTTCGCAGACTGAACCGGGCGCCCCTACGACAGACAAGTGAAATGCGTCCCTTGCGACGCGTATGGTTAAGTCTGGACAGACAACCGGTAGTGGCAGAGGATTGACGAGAACGGTATTTGACGATGTAGCGGGAGCTCAACTATGCGGGAGGCCGAAAAACATATGCCAGATCCAATCGATATCGCCGTCGGGCAGCGCATCCGCGACCGCCGTCGCGTGACCAGCATGAGCCAGGACTCCCTGGGTCGCGCCCTCGGGGTCACCTTCCAGCAGGTGCAGAAGTACGAACGCGGGGTCAATCGTATCTCGGCTTCGATGATGTCCCGGGCGGCGGAAGCCCTGGCGTGCTCGGTCGCCGATCTCATGGGCGAGGCGCCCGGCGGCGAGCTCAGCGCCGGAGCGCGCGAGATGGCCTCGATCTTCGACCGGCTGAAGACGGACGCGGAGCGGCGTGTCCTGCTCAATCTCGCCCGGTCGATGCTGAAACACGACTGACGGCCGGATCGTCCTGATACCGGGCGGCGGTGGCGGCGCCCGCGGCCGCGGGCTGCCCTGGGGCCGCGACAAATCGCTCTATTCTCCGTTCCAGATGCGGATGGTTCTGGACGCCGGACGGGGCGCGGCTCAGGTTCAGGCGTCGCCGTTGGCGGCTTGGGCTGCCTCGACGAGCGGAAGAATGGACCGGACTGCGCAAGCCTTGACCCTGGTCGGCGACCTGTCGCGCGCGCCGAGCGTCACCCGCGCCATCGACCTGTTCCAGCAGGCGATCGAACCCTTCGGGGTCAAGCTCTATCGCACGGCCGCGCTCGGCAATCCGGTGCGCGGGCGATTCGATGACGCCATCGTCTCGAACTATCCCGAGGAATGGATCGCCTTCTACCGCGGGGTCCGCGCCTTCACCTTCGATCCGGTGTTGTGCACCAGCCTGAAGGGCGAGGGCTTCTACTGGCGCGATCTTCCGGCGCCGACCGACGCGGCCAGCAAAACGCTGATGACGGATGCGCGCGAGGTGGGCCTGGCGGACGGCTTCGCAGTGGTGCGCCAGATGCCGGGCGAACTGAAGACCGCCGTATTCGTCGCCGGGCAGGACATGCACTGGACCGACCTGGAGCAGGGGGTGGTCAACCTGATCTGCAACACCCTGATGTCGCGGGTGCTGCACCTGCGCGAGGTGCAGCTTTCGCCGGAGGTGCGCAAGCTGTCGATGCGCGAGGCGGAGGTGCTGAACCACGCCGCGCTCGGACGGTCGGACAAGGAGATCGCCCTGGCGATCGGCATCACCCACGGCACCGTCCACACCTATTGGAAGGACATCCGCCGCAAGCTCAGCGCCTCCGACCGCGCCAGCGCCGTGGCGCTCGGCCTATGGAGCGGCCAGATCGCGCTCTGAGGTCGTTGCGTAGCGCGACCCCGCCCCCCCCAATGGGGGAGGATTGAAGCCGATGGGAGGTAGCGGACACTGGCGACCAGGAGGTGTCCGTCATGGCACTGGTCATCCGCCCGCAGCATCGCGACCGCTTCCACTCCCTGCTGGGAGAGATGCACCGGCTCCGCCGACGGGTCTTCGTCGAGCGCCTCGGCTGGAACATCCCGGGAGACGACGGGGTGCACGAGATCGACGACTACGACGCCGGCTCCTGCCTTCACCTGGTGAGCTTCGCGCCCGACGGTCGGGTGGCGGGGAGTTCGCGGCTGACGCCCTCGCTGGAGCCCAACGTCACCTGCAATGTGCTGCAGGCCCAGATCGACAGCCCCCTGCCGCGCGCCGAGCACATCGTCGAGGTCTCGCGCCTGTGCGTGGATCACGATCTGCCCGAGGCGGTCCGCAAGGAGGCGCTGAAGGATATTCGGCTGTCCCAGTTCGAACTCTACCGCAAGCACGGCTGGGACAAGGTCCTTTGCGTCGCCTACGTGCGCACCATGCAGCCGTGGATCCGGGCCGGCGGCCAAGTCGATGTGATCGGCTCTCCGACCACCTTTCCCGGCGACAGGGAGCCTTCGTTCGCCTTGCTGATGGCGGGCACGGATGAAGGCGATGTGGTGGTCGAACGGCACGTGGGCAAGGTGGGCGGACGCCTGCTCGACCCTCTGGTCGACCCGTCGCTGATCGACCGGTTCGGCGACCGGCGCGCCGCCTGACATCCACGGCGATCCGGCGGCGGCCGGCGCATTGTCCCCACCAGCGAGTAGCAGACATGACGAGATTCTGGCGCGGCCGTACAGCTTCTCCCGGGACCACCCATCGGCGATATCCCACCCCGGAGGCGACGCTCTCGCGTGAGACGGCCATCGACGTGTCCGCCGCGGCCGGCCGTCCGACCTGGCGCTATCGCATGCTGCTCCTGGCCATCGGCTCGGCGACCCCGGACGGCTCGGACGTGACGGCGTCGGACCGGGACCTGCTGCTCAGGATGGACCTTCATCTCATGAAGTGCGCGGCTAGGGAGGGCGAAGAGGCCGCCCAGCAGGCCCTGATGGCGCTCGTCGAAGTCCTGAAAGGCGGGCCGAGCGAACCCCAACCGCTGCTGCATTGAGCCTGTGCTCAGCAACGGGCGATGCCTGAGTCTCGGCGCGTTGTTGACATAAAGCCGGTCTAGGCACCGTGTGCAGCTGCTCCGCGTGAAGCGCGATCCGCGCCAGCGCTTTGGGGTTTCGTCACATCTTTCCAGCCAAGACCGCGAGATGACGTTCGTCCGGCGCATTTTGAGCCTCATGCTACTGCTCGCTGCGCCCGCGGCCGCAGCGGCGCAGACGGCGCCGTTCGACCTGATCGGACCGCGGCTGACCGTGAGGGTCACCCATACGGGCGTCACCCTGCCGATCGCCGAGACCCCGAACCTGTCGGAAGGCGACCAGCTGTGGATCAAGGCGGATATGCCGCCCGGACAGTCGGTGCACTATCTGCTGGTCGCCGCTTTCCTGCGCGGCGCCACCAACCCTCCGCCCGAGGACTGGTTTTTCCGCTCCGAGACCTGGACACGGCGCGGCGCCGAGGGGCTGAAGGTGACCGCGCCCAAGGGCGCCCAGCAGGTGCTGCTCTTCCTGGCCCCGCAAACCGGCGGCGACTTCTCGACCATCATCAGCGCCGTGCGCGGCAAGCCGGGCGCCTTCATGCGCGCCTCGCAGGACCTGAACCAGGCGTCCCTCGACCGATCGCGCCTCAACGTCTTCCTGGCCGCCATCCGCCGCAGCGACTCGCCCGATCCCGATCACCTGAAGACCATCTCGCCGCTGCTGGCCCGCAGCCTGGCCATCAAGCTCAACCCCGACTGCCTGAACAAGGCGCCCGACCTGCAGGCCCCCTGCCTGATGGAGAGCCGCGACCAGCTGGTGCTCAGCGACGGACACAGCGCCTCGATGGTGCAGACCCTGACGTCGGGTGTCCCGGCCGACCTGATCCAGCAGCTCAGCGTCACGCCCAGGGCCGGCTATGGCTACTACAGCCCCTACATCGGCGCGGTGATGGACTTCGCCCGGCTGATGGACTCGTTCCAGACGGCCCAGTTCCAATACATCCCGGCGCTGACGGTGGCCGACGGCGAGCAGCTGTCGCTGGTGCTGAACACCGCCCCCTCGTTCCACAACCCGATGTCGGTGATCGTCACCGCCCTGCCGCCGATCGAGGCGCCGCAACCGCCGCCGCTGCGGCCCGTCGACGCCGCCGCCACCTACTGCGCGGTTGATCCGCATCTGGTCCTGCCGGTCGAGGGCGCACCCCTGGCCTTCTCCACCGCCTATGCGCACGACATGAAACTGCGCCTGGCCCGGCGCGGCGGCGGCGCGCCGCTGGACGCGCCGGTGACGGCCAACGCCGAGAAGGGCGGCTTCGTCGCCGACCTGTCCAAGGTCGATATCGGCGCGCTGGACGATGCGCACGAAGGCATGCTGGTCGGGCAGTGGGGCTTTTCGGCTTTCGACGGGCCGAAGTTCCATCTGCAGCTCGCCAACACCGAGCCCTGGGTCGTGGCCGACGAACAGACCACCCTGGTGATCGGCCACGACAATACCGTGCATCTGCAGTCGCCGCGCACCGCCTGCATCGAGAGCATCACCGTCCAGACCGCCTCGGGCGAGATCCAGAAGGCCCAATGGAAGATTGGTGAGGCGGGGAAGGCCGGCGAGGCGGGCCAGGTGGCGGCCACCGTGGCGCTCAAGGACGCGGAGCCCGGACCGGTCAGGCTGCTGATCCGGCAATACGGCGGCAAGGACGCCAGCGGCGTGGACCTGCAGGCGGCAAGCCAGGCCGGGCGCCTCGACGCCTTCGTCTATCATGCCGGCGACCTGGCGGGCGTGCTGCAGGGCGCGCGGCTCGAGGACGTCGCCAGGCTGACCCTGGGCGACGCCGCCTTCCAGCCCGGCGCGGTCAGGTCTGGCGCGGTCAAGGCCGGCGATCATGACGAACTGGCGCTGACCGCCGCCAACCCCGAGGCGGCGCGGCGGCTCGCCGCCGGCCAGGTGATCCTGGCCAAGGTGGCGCTGAAGACCGGCAAGACCCTGAAGCTGCGGGTAACGGTGGCGCCGGCGCGGCCCGGCGTGGAGCTGATCAGCAAGACGGTGCAGCCCGGCGCCGTCCAGCCCCAGGGCGCGATCCAACTGGTCGGCGCCGATGAGATCCAGCGCGGCGACAAACTGGTGTTCTCGCTTCGCGCCAAGGCGCCGCTGACCTTCACCGGCCAGGAAAAGCTCGAGATCGCCCGGGCGGAAGATGGGGCCGGGGCCGGAGACGGAAACAGCGTCGTCGTCGCCACGCTCGACGGCCAGCACGGCCTGGAGCTCGAGGATGCGCAGGTGCTGCTGGCCAGTCTCGATACCGGCGCGGGCCTGGCGCCTTCGACCTTCGGCCCGCTGCGCTTTCGCATCGTCCGCGGCGGCGACGCCGGCGAATGGCGACCGTTGACCACCCTGGTGCGCCTGCCGACGGTGCGCGAGCTGAAATGCCCGCCGGGGCGCGGATCGATGTGCGAACTTTCCGGATCGGGGCTGTTCCGGATCGAGTCCCTGGCTTCGACCCCGGGCTTCGACCATCCGACCACCGTGCCGGTGGGCTTCACCGGCGATATCCTGAGCGTGCCGCGCCCCGCCTCCGGCCGGCTCTATATCAAGCTGCGCGACGATCCCTCGACCATCAGCGAACTCGCCCTGCCGCTGAAAGAGCCCGAACGCCTGTCGAAGGCCGGAGCGCCGATCGTCCGTTCACCGCAGTAGCGGGCGACGAAACCTTCATTATATATTGCCCGGTATGAATATGTCCGTCGCCCCTGCCGCCCGTGGCCGACCGCGCGAATTCTCCGTGGAGGATGCGCTCGCGGCTGCGCTCGGCGTGTTCTGGCGCAAGGGTTACGAGGGCGCCTCGCTGACCGACCTGACCGAGGCGATGGGCATCAGCCGCCCCAGCCTCTACGCCTGCTTCGGCAACAAGGAGGCGCTGTTCCGCCAGGCGCTGGACCTCTACGAGCGCGAGAAGATGGCCTACATCGGCGAGGCCCTGGCCAAGCCCACGGCCCGCGCGGTAGCCGAGCACCTGCTGATGGGCTCGCTGGAGCGGCAGACCTCGGTCTGCGACCCGCGCGGCTGTCTCGGCGTGATCAGCGCCATGCAGTGCGGCGACGAGGCCCAGTCGATCCGCGCCGAGGTCCAGGCCCGCGGCGTCGCCGCCAACGACGCCCTGATCGCCCGTTTCCAGCGCTCCAAGGCCGAAGACGAACTTCCGGCGAGCGCCAGTCCCGAAGGCCTCGCCCGGCTGCTCTACGCAGTCAGCCAGGGCCTGTCGGTCCAGGCCAGCAACGGCGCCACGCCCGAGGAGCTGCGCACCCTGGTCGACACCGCCCTGCAGTGCTGGCCGACGCGATAGGGCTTCTTCAAGCCTCCTAGAAAAATTCATACCTATCGGTATATATATCCCTTGCGGAAGGCAGTCTGAGCGATATCTATACCGCTCGGTACGGAATCGCTCCTCCCCCCAGGCGGTCCGACCCAGGAATCGGACATGCTCACCCTCGCCCTCGACCGCCTTACCCTCGCCAGACCAACCTTCGCCCATTGGGCCTCGCTCGCCGCAGCGCTGTTTGTCGCTGGCTGCAACGCCGCCGCCAGCACGCCGGCCGCTCCGCCGACCCCCGGGGTCGAGGTGGCGCCGGTGGTGTCCGAGCCGCTGCGCCAGTGGGATGACTTCACCGGCCGCCTCGAGGCGATCCAGTCGGTCGAGGTGCGTCCGCGCGTCGGCGGCTATATCGACGCCGTCCGCCTGCCCGAGGGGGCGCATGTGCGCCAGGGCGAGCTGTTGTTCCAGATCGACGCCCGGCCGTTCCAGGCCGAGGTCGACCGGCTGGCCGCCGGACTGCAAGGCGCCCGCGCCAAGGCGGCCCTGGCCCAGGCCGACGCCGACCGCGCCAAGCGGCTGATCGCCGAACAGGCCATCGCCCAGGGCGAGTTCGACCGGCTGGACGCCCAGGCCAAGTCGGCCGTCGCCGACGTCGCCGCGGCCCAGGCGGCGCTCGAGACGGCCCGGCTGAACCTGTCCTTCACCCATGTGGTATCGCCGATCGACGGGCGGGTGTCCAAGGCGCTGATCACCCGCGGCAACCTGGTAACCACCGCCAGCCTGCTCACCACCGTGGTCTCCGACGGGCCGATCTACGCCACCTTCAACGCCGACGAGCAGACCTTCCTGAAGTACGCGGGGGCCCAGCGCGGCCAGGGCGGGCCGGTCTACATGGGCCTGATGACCGAGGACGGCTTCCCTCGCAAAGGCAAGCTGCAGTTCCTCGACAACACCGTCGACCCCCACTCCGGCACCATCGACGGCCGGGCCCTGTTCGACAACGCCGACGGCAAGCTGACCCCCGGCCTGTTCGCCCGCATCCGGCTGGTCTCGGCCAACGCCGATCCGGCCACGGTGGTCCCGGAGGAGGCGCTCGGCGCGGATCTCGGCAAGCACTATGTGCTGGTGCTCGACGGCCAGAACCACGTGCAATACCGCGCGGTGACGCTCGGCCCCGCCCTCGGCCAGCTCCGCGTGGTCCGTGACGGCCTCAAGCCCGGCGAGCTGGTGGTGACCGCCGGCCTCACCAAGGTCAGGCCGGGCGACGCGGTCAAGCCGACCAGGGTGGCGGCCCCGACCGTGGCGGCGACCAACTCCGGTTTAGGGGCCGCCGATCTGCGACCGGCCGCCTGATCCTCTCCGCCTTCGACCTCTGAACACGCCACACGACTCGCACCTCGCCCGAGGTGCGCCCGCCCTCCACCGGACGCCCGTCATGAATATTTCGCGCTTCTTCGTCGGCCGGCCGCGCTTCGCGGCGGTGCTGTCGCTGCTGATCCTGATCGCCGGCCTGGTCTCCCTGCCGCTGCTGCCGATCAGCGAATACCCTGAGGTTGTTCCGCCCACGGTGGTGGTGAAGACCACCTACGCCGGCGCCGATACGGCGGTGATCGCCGAAACCGTCGCCGCGCCGATCGAGCAGGCGATCAATGGGGTCGAGGGGATGCTCTACCAATCGTCCCAGTCGACCGCCGACGGGGTGATGACCCTGACCATCACCTTCGCCCTCGGCACCGATCCGGACAAGGACCAGACCCTGGTGCAGAACCGGGTGGCGCAGGTGCTGTCGCGCCTGCCGTCCGAGGTGCAGCAGGTGGGCGTCACCACCACCAAGGCCTCGCCCAACCTGGTCGAGGTGGTCCACCTGACCTCCGACGGCCGCTACGACATGGGCTATCTGGCCAGCTACGCCCAGCTGCACGTCCGCGACCCGCTGCTGCGCTCGTACGGCGTCGGCGACGTGCAGATGTTCGGCCAGGGCCCCTACTCCATGCGCGTCTGGCTCGACCCGGAGAAGCTGGCGGCCACCAGCCTGACCGCCGGCGACGTGGTGAAGGCCTTGCATGAGCAGAATGTGCAGGTCGCGGCCGGCCAGGTCGGCGCTCCGCCGGCGCCCGGCGGTCCGGCCTTCCAGGTCTCGGTCAACGCCCAGGGCCGGCTCTCCACCGAACAGGAGTTCGGCGACATCATCGTCCGCGCCGGCGACGACGGCCGTATCACCCATTTGCGCGACGTGGCCCGGATCGAGCTCGGCTCGGACAGCTATGCCCTGCGCTCGCTCCTCAACAAGCAGCCGGCCGTGGCCCTGCCGATCTTCCAGCGGCCCGGCACCAACGCCCTGCAGATGGCCGCCCACGTGCACCAGGTGATGGACGGCCTGGCCAAGGACTTCCCGCAGGGGATCAAGTACAACATCGTCTACGACACCACCGGCTTCGTGAACGAGAGCATCGGCGCGGTGGTGCACACCCTGTTCGAAGCCATCCTGCTGGTCGTGCTGGTGGTGGTGATCTTCCTGCAGAGCTGGCGCGCCTCGGTGATCCCGCTGATCGCCGTGCCGGTCAGCCTGATCGGCACCTTCGCGGTCCTGTTGATGCTGGGCTTCGGCCTCAACGCCCTGACCCTGTTCGGCCTGGTGCTGGCCATCGGCATCGTCGTCGACGACGCCATCGTGGTGGTCGAGAACGTCGAGCGGAACATCGCCAACGGCCATCCGCCGCTGGAGGCCGCCAAGATCGCCATGGGCGAGGTGACCGGCCCGATCGTCTCCACCGCGCTGGTGCTCTGCGCGGTGTTCATCCCCACCGCCTTCATCACCGGCCTGACCGGCCAGTTCTACCGCCAGTTCGCCTTGACCATCGCCATCTCGACAGTGATCTCGGCCTTCAACTCCCTGACCCTGTCGCCCGCCCTGGCGGCCGTACTGCTGAGGTCGCATGACGCGCCCAAGGACCGCCTGCAGCGGCTGATCGACCGCGGCTTCGGCTGGCTGTTCGGCCCGTTCAACCGGCTGTTCGCCCGCGGCAGCAAGGCCTACGTCGGCGGCGTCGGCCGGATGCTGAAGAAATCGCCGGCGGCCCTCGCGGTCTACGCCGTGCTGATCGGCCTGACGATCTTCGCCTTCGCCAAGACGCCCGGCGGCTTCGTGCCGGCCCAGGACAAGCTCTACCTGGTGGCCAACATCCAGCTGCCCGACGCGGCCTCGCTGGACCGCACCGACGCTGTGACGCGCAAGGCCAGCGACATCGCCATGCACACGCCTGGCGTCAGCGGCGCGGTGGCCTTCCCGGGCCTGTCGATCAACGGCCAGGTCAACTCGACCAACGCCGCGGCGATCTTCCTGCCGCTCGACGACTTCGCCAAGCGCAAGGGCCCGGGCCAGTCGGCCGCCGCCATCGCCGCCAGCCTGAACAGGCAGTTCGCCGCCATTCCCGACGCCAGCATCCAGGTGTTCCCGCCGCCGCCGGTGTTCGGCCTCGGCACCATCGGCGGCTTCCGCATGCAGCTTGAAGACCGCTCAGGCCTCGGCCCGGTGGCGCTGAACAAGGCGGTGCAGGAGATCGAGGTCGCCGCCGCCAAGGATCCGCGGCTGGCCGGGGTGTTCTCGTCCTACCAGATCGGCACGCCCAAGATCACCGCCGACATCGACCGCGAGAAGGCCCGCGCCGAGGGCGTGTCGCTGACCGACCTGTTCGAGACCATGCAGGTCTACCTCGGCTCGCTCTATGTGAACGACTTCAACCGGTTCGGCCGCACCTACCAGGTCAACGTCCAGGGCGATCAGCGCTTCCGGCTGCAGCCCGAGGATATCGGCCACCTGCAGACCCGCAACGCCGCCGGGCAGATGATCCCGCTGGGCGCCTTCGTCACCACCCACGAGACCACGGGCCCCGAGCGCACCGCCCACTACAACGGCTACCTGACCGCCGAGATCAACGGCGCCCCGGCCCCGGGCTACAGCTCGGGCCAGGCCCAGAAGGCGCTGGAGGAGATCGCCGCCAAGGCCCTGCCCCAGGGCATGGGCTATGAGTGGACCGAGCTGACCTACCAGCAGATCCTGGCCGGCAACACCGCGGTCTATGTGTTTCCGATCTGCGTCCTCCTCGCCTTCCTGGTGCTGGTAGCGCAGTACGAGAGCTGGAGCCTGCCGCTCGTCGTCATCCTGATCGTGCCCATGTGCCTGCTGTGCGCCCTGACCGGTGTGTGGCTGACCCACGGCGACAACAACATCTTCACCCAGATCGGGCTGATCGTGCTGGTGGGGCTGGCGTGCAAGAACGCCATCCTGATCGTCGAGTTCGCCCGCGAACGCGAGGCGGCCGGCGACGACCTGCTGCACGCCGTGCTCGAGGCCTGCCGGCTGCGGCTGCGGCCGATCCTGATGACCTCGTTCGCCTTTGTCATGGGCGTCTTCCCGCTGGCGATCTCGACCGGGGCCGGCTCGGAGATGCGCCGGGCCATGGGCGTCGCCGTGTTCGCCGGCATGCTGGGCGTGACCCTGTTCGGCCTCGCCCTGACGCCCGTCTTCTACTGGACCATCCGCCGGCTCACCGGCGGCAAGATCAAGGCGACCGGCCATGCTCCGGAAATCGGCCCGCAAGAGGCCGCTCCGACGCCCGTCCTGTCCCTGCACGCCGCGGAATAAGGAGCCGCGCCATGACCCTCATCCGTCCCCTGCTGATCGCCGCCTCGATGCTGACCCTCGCCGCCTGCACCGTCGGCCCGACCTACCGCACACCGGTGGAGGCCCCCGTGGCCATCGCCGACACCGACCCGGCCGTCATCACCGCCGAGCCGCCCGAGCCCACCTGGTGGCGCTCGTTCGGCGACGCCGAGCTCGACGCCCTGATCGAGCGGGCCCAGGTCGCCAACCTCGACGTCCGCCAGGCCGTCGCCCGGGTCGACCAGGCGCGCGCCCTGTTCGACGACCGCAAGCTCGACCAGCTGCCCCGCGTCACCTCTGACGCCGGCTACAGCCGCGTTCGCGAACAGCAGCCGGGCTTCACCTCGACCCCCGTGACGGTCGAGCAGGCCGACATCGGCTTCGACGCGACCTGGGAGATCGACCTGTTCGGCCGGGTGCGCCACGGCGTGGAGGCGGCCAGGGCCGACCGCGACGCCGCCCGCGAGGACCTGGCCGACGTGCGCATCAGCGTGGTGGCCGAAGTGGCGCGCAATTATCTGGAGCTCCGCGGCGCCCAGGCCCGGCGTCAGGTGGCCGAGGCCAACGCCCAGACCCAGCGCGAGACCCTGCGCCTGACCCGGGTCCGCCGCGGCATCGGCTATGAGGATCCGGTCGACGTGGAGAGCGCCCAGGCGCGGCTGTCGGCCACCGAAGCTTCGGTCCCGCCGCTGGTCACCGCCGAAAAGCACGCGGCCCAGCGCCTGGCGGTGCTAACCGGCCAGCGCCCCGGCTCCCTCGACGCCGAACTGGCGGCTACGCCGGGCGCCCAGCCGGCGCGGGCCACGCAACTGGCCATGGGCGACGTCGGCGACCTGCTGCGCCACCGCCCCGATGTCAGGGCGGCCGAACGGCGGCTGGCGGCCGAGACCGCCCGCACCGGCGTCGCCACCGCCGACCTGTTCCCGCGCGTGAACGTCACCGGCTTCGTCGGCCTGCTGTCAGGCGACGTCTCCACTCTGTTCAAGTCGAGCTCCAACGCCTGGGCGATCAGTCCCAGCGTCACCTGGCCGGCCTTCGATCTCGGGGGCGCCCACGCCCGCCTTCGCGCCCAGAAAGCCCGCGGCGACGAGAGCCTGGCGCTCTATCAGGAGACCGCGCTGAAGGCGATCGAGGACCTGCAGGACGCAGTCACGGCCTACAAGCAGCGCCAATCGGAAGTGGCCAGCCTGGCCGAACAGGTGGCCGCCGCGCGCCGCGCCTCCGACCTCGCCCGCGACCGCTTCAAGGAGGGCGACATCGACTTCCTGCGCGTGCTCGACGCGGACCGCACGCGGCTGCAGGCCGAGGACGCGCTGACCCAGGCCGAAACCTCGGCCAATACCGATGTGGTGGCGATCTACAAGGCGCTCGGCGGCGGCCTCAGCTGACCAGGCGGAGCTCGCCGGACGCGGACGCCGGCGCCCGGCCGATCTTGTGCGCCATAATGCGCAGGGCGAAGGCGGCTTCGCCGAGATCGGGCGCATCGACCTTGTCGGCCATGTCGGCGAGGGCCGGGAGGATCTCTCCCAGGTACTGGCGCACTTGTGCTTCGGTCATACTTACGCTCTCAATTACAAGGGACTAAAGCGACTTCGCCGCCGGGTCGGATTTGATCAGCTGGAGCCGGTGCTTCGATAAACTTCGTGGGGGGCGGAAGGTTTCGTGGACGCGAGCGGGATCTTCAGCACCCAGCGACGGGAGTCCAGCCCGAACATCTGGGCGAACAACGGGGAATCGCCGGCGTTCTCGCGCAGCACCCGGTCGACCTCCTGCACCAGGACCGGCCGGGTCGGCGGCCGATGCAGCGATCCCAGCAGCAGGCTGACGATCATGTCACGGTGGGCGGCGCCGCCAAGCGCCTGCAGCGCCTGAGCCACCACGGGCGCGGAAAGTCGTCTCCCCTCGCCCCGATAGTTGGCGAGATTGTGCAGGTCAGCCACAAGCGCCTCACATCCGGGGGTCAAAGACGAAGGCGGCAGTGCGCGCCATCCACCTGCGTCGGACCCGTCCCAGTCGTTACGTAGCGTCAGCACTCAAACTTGCACGCGCACGCAGACGCAAGTCCTGGCGTTGCAAATTTACAAATATTTACAACCCTGGGCGCGGCTTGGCTCAGCCGCCGCCCTCCTCACGCAGTCGCGGCGCCGACAGGCGGAAGATCGAGCCGCCCCCCGAGCGGGACTCATAGGCGGCGGCGCCGCCGATCCGCTGCGCGGCGAGCGCGGCGATGACCAGGCCGAGCCCGGCGCCCGTGGTCTCCCCCTCCCGGTTGGAGCGGGCGAAGCGCTGGAACAGCCGGTCCTCGACGGCCGGATCGACGCCCGGGCCGCGGTCCCTGACCTCGCAGACCGCCTGCTCTCCGTCCGTGAAGCACGCCGCCTCGACCGTCCGGCCGGACGGGCTGAAGCGTATGGCGTTGTCGATCAGGTTGATGATCGCGCGCGTCATCAGGCTGCGGTCGCCCTGCACCAGCACCTCCTCCTCCGGATAGGCGCTGGAAAGCTCGACGCCCGACTGGCGGGCGACGGACCACAACTCGTCGGCGGCGTCGATCAGGGCGTCGCGCAGGTCGAACGGTTCGTCGGCGACCTCGGCGTTCTCGGCCCGCGACCATTGCACATAGCTTTCGGCCAGGGCGCGGCCCCGGCGGGCGTAGGTCTCGATCCTGGCCAGCACCGATGCGTCGGGGGCAGGCTGGGCGGCCAGCGCCGAGATCGAGGCGAAGGGGGCACGGATGTCATGGGTCAGGAGTTGCAGTGCGTCCTCACGCTGGCGGACCGCCCGCCGGATCGGCGTCACGTCGGCCAGGCGCACGATCCTCCACGGCCCATCCGGCGCCAACCCCCGGACCTCGGCCGAGCCGACCTCGAAATCGGCGCCGTCGGACGCGGTCGCCTCCACCGTCGCCGCACCGGCCGCCAACGCCGCCAGCGCCTCGCGCCCCGCGCGTGGGCCGAGCGCCGCGCCGAGCCAGGCGTCGAGGCCGGCGCCGAGCAGGACCATCCCGTCGGCCCGCGCCGAGGCCCGACCGTTGGCGAGGCGGATCACCCCCTGGGGATCGACCGCCACCGTCGCATCGGGCAGGCTCTGCAGCGTCTCGGCGAGCATGCGGTGCAGGGCGCGGAGGCGCTCTGCCGCATAGGACAGGGCGCCCATCTGCCGTTCCAGCGGATCCGCTCCGGCGCCGACCGTCTGGGTCCCCATCTCAAAGCGGGCGATCTCCTGGCCGAGCGCGTCGGAGGTCAGCGCCAGCCGGCGCCAGCTCCACAGGGGATAGGCGACGATCACCCCGACCAGGGCGGGCAGGGGCGACGCCCACCAGCCGAACCCGAAGGCGGCGATGGAGATCGCGAGCGGGGCGGCGGCGAAACCGATCACGGCCCAGAGCCCCGGGCGGGGCCTGAGCCGCGTCAGCCAGAACAGCAACAGCCAGACCGCGGCGACGGCGACACCGCCGACCAGCGCCGGCGACGCGAGCCTGAGCCTGGCGCCGGTGATCGCCGCGTCGAGCAGATTGGCCTGCAGCTCCACGCCCGTCAGGCCGCCGTTCCGCGAGGACGACGCGGTCGGGTAACGGTCGCCGAGCCCGGCCGCAGTGACCCCGACCAGCACCACCTTGTCGCGGACGAACGCCGGCGGGACCTCCCCACGCATCACCGCCGCCGCCGAGACGACGCGGAAGCGTCCGGGACGTCCGGCGAAGGGGACCAGTTCAGCCCGTGAGCCGATCAGATTGGAGGTTCGCCGCGATGCGTCGGCGAGCGCCTGGCACGTCCGGTCCGGACCGGACCGGTCGGCGACGCCGAGCGCCGCCAGCGACAGCTGCGGCCAGCAGACGCCCCCATCGGCCACGCGCGCCGAAACCCGCCGCACCACGCCGTCGATGTCCGGCGCGATATTGACCTGGCCCAGCACCGCCGCGGAGGCGAACGGAGCGATCGGCAGGACCGTCCTGACCGGACGTCCGTTCTCGCCGGGCGCAAGCTGCAGCAAGGGCAGGCTGGTCCGCCCCGATCGGCGCAGGGCGTCTGAGAAGGCCCGGTCGCCACCCTTTGGATCGGGCTCGAGGAACAGCACGTCGAACCCGACCGCCGCGGCGCCCGACGCGGTCAGGCGGTCCAGCAGAAGCGCGTGCTGGGTCCTGGGCCACGGCCAGGCGCCGCGCTCGGTGAGACTGGCGTCGTCGATGGCGACGATCAGGATCCGGTCGGAGGGCCGGCGCGGGTTCAGCCGGATCAGCTGGTCATAGACCGCCCGGTCGACCGGATTGCCGAGCGGCGTGCGGGCGACGCAGACCGCCAGGGCCGAGGCCAAAAGGCCGACCAGCAGCCATTCCAGATAGAACCGCCCCGGCAGGACCCGGCGCGAGGCCCGGCCGCCCGACGGATCAGGGGACATGCAGGGATTGCGGGTCGGAGGCGATCTCCAGCCGCCGCCCGCCGACCGTGCGGAAGACGAACACTGTCCAGACATAGTCGCCCGCGGCCAGGGCCGGAACGACGATCCGCGGCTCGGCAAGATCATCCCTGGCCACAACCGGGTGGTCGCGGTCCTGGCGGCGTCCCAGGACGAAGCGGTAGACCGCTGGCGTTTCGCCGGGCGAGGCCCAGCGGAACTCGGTCTGTCCGTCGGCGCCGCGCACCGCGCCGACGATGGTGAGATCGCCCCGGACCCGGGTAAAGGGCGCTATCCCCGGCAAGCCCTCGAGGCCGTCACGGCTGATCGCCGAGAGCTTCACATAGTAGGCGCCGTCGGGCAGGCCCGGAACCTCGGCCGCCGGCCTGTCAAGGGTGAGCTCGTTGAGCGGCGCCTCGACCTTGGGGTCGCCGGCGATCACCAGCCGATAGCGCGCCGCGCCGGCAACGGGCTTGATCGCGAAGTGTAACCGCTCGCCGCCCTGCACGGCGGACTCCGGCTCCAGTTCGGGCGCGGGCAGCAGCGATACCGGCCCCTTCAGCCCCGCGGGCGTGGCGACGACGCCCTGGCCGGCGCGGGCGACCGCCTCGGCCCTGGGGTTCGATACGCCGACCACGCCCTTCAGCACGCCCGACGTGGCGCGGCTGGCGCCGGGGTCATAGGCGACCTGGAACTCGGTCCCGCGCACCGCCGACTGGGCGACCGGGGTCACCACCACGAACCGGCTCGACGGATCGGTCATCGGCGTCACCTGCGAATCGAGCCCGCCGGCCTGCACGCGGATTTCGCGGTCGATCCCGCCGGTCAGCACCACGGCGCGCAGCCGTTCGAGCGCCACCTTGCTGTTGGACGGAATCGCCAGATGGCTGCCGTCCGGCAGGCCGAGCCGGACGTAGGTGTTCTCGCCGGTGAGGATGACCGCGCCCTCCGTCAGCGTCCGTCCGACCGCGAGGGCGCCGGCCGCGCCGCCGCCCTCCGACCGCGCCGCGCCGCGCACCCCCTCCACCGTCGCCAGGATCGGCCGGGTCCTCAAGAGGCCGCGCGGGACGATCAGGCGGAAGCCGATCGGAATCCGCCGGTCGTTGGCGATGTGGTTGAGCTGCTGGACCTCACGATAGGAGGACACCGGCTCGAGCGCCCGATGCGCGATCTCCAGCAGGGTCTCGTCGCGCCGGACCACGTAGATGATGGTCGCGGAAGCGTCGGCGGCGGGAGGGAGGGTCTTGTTCGCAGGCGTCTTATTCGCAGGCTGGGCGTTCGCAGGCTGGGCGGCGTGAGCGGCGAGGCCAAGGGCAAGCCACGCGAACGCGAACATTCAGGTCTCTCCCCCCCGGCTGAGCGTCTCCAGCCTGTATCCAAACCCATACACTGGGCTGAGTCGAACACCGTTTTGTGGTCTGAGCCCCATTTTTAGCCGGAGTTTGGAGATGTGGCTGTCCATGGTCCGGCTGGAAAGCTCCACATTCCAGCCCCACACCGAGCTGGCGATGTAGTCGCGCGACAGGGCCCGGTTGGCGTTGCGGAACAGCAGCAGGCAGAGCGCGAACTCCTTGGGCGTCAGCGACGGCAGGGGCCCGCCCTCGAAGCGGACCTGGCCCTGAGCGAGGTCGAGCTCGTAGTCGCCATAGCGTTCGACGGTGTTGGACACGGCCGGGAAGGCGCGGCGCAACAGGGCGCGGACCCGGGCCAGCAGCAGTGGCGGGGAGATCGGCTTGGCAAGATAGTCGTCGACGCCGTGTTCCAGCGCCTTGACCACGTCCGCCTCGTCCGCCCGCGCGGTCACCATCAGGATCGGCGGCGGGTTCGGCACGGTGCGCCGGACCAGGGTGACGACGTCGAGGCCCGAGCCCTCGGGCAGGTTCCAGTCGAGGATCAGCAGGTCAAAGGTGGTCTTGCGAAGCGCTGCGGCGAGTTCGGCCTTGCGCGAGAACAGGCGCAGCTCGTGCGATTGCCCCTCCAGGGCCATGCGAATCCCCTGCGCATCGACAGGGTCATCGTCGAGGACCGCTATCCACATACGGCCGGCATGCTGAGTGATGAGCGCAATCTCGTCCTACGCAGCTGAATAGAGGCTGGGCGCGCCAGGTCCACTTCACCGTGCAATACCAACGTCGGCTCCCCAGTCGCCGTCGGGTTTTGAAGAACGACCCTGCGCGGGGTGGCGTGCGCAGGGCCGTCCCTCCCCGTCCATCTCAGGAGGGAGGGACGAGGAGGC
>Ga0302314_10007741_pt1 | contig 19280 bp, 18 predicted proteins | sample III_Palsa_N2_3_FD_200533 | JGI IMG/M metagenome (GOLD analysis project Ga0302314, IMG submission 200533) | Peat permafrost microbial communities from Stordalen Mire near Abisko, Sweden - III_Palsa_N2_3 | ecosystem: Environmental > Terrestrial > Soil > Palsa > Peat permafrost | place: Sweden...
TCATTAGAACTGGTGTACGCTCACTAACACTCATTACCCGCCCAGCCCATTCCATGCCCCTCTGGTGGCGGAGCAGGGCTTACGGGCAGCCCGGTCTCTCCGTAAGCGGGGCAATCGGCCCCTCGGGCAAGTAAGGAACGGGCGGTGGCGCTGAAGAGGCGCCACCGCCCGTTCGGCTAGCGGCCTCAACTGCCCGGCGGCAAGCCCCAGGGGAGCTGGTTCACGGCGCAGACCTCGCCTCGCGGCGGCAGCTTCAGCGAGATCAGGTACGCCTGCTTGGCCGCGTCCCGGCACGAGCTCGGCTCGGAGTACTCGCTTGTGTGACCGTCGCCGTTGACCGTCAGGAGGCGTGCGTCGCCGAGTTCCCTGACGGCCGCGACCGCCCCTTGGTAGGGCGTGGCGGGGTCGTAGCGTGAGTTGATCACCAGGATGGTGGCCTTGGACCTGTTCCACGGGCCGTCGTAGGCGTCGGTGTGCAGCGCCGGCCAGGTGGCGCACGGGGTCATGTCGTAGGTGGTGAACCGGCCGAAACCGGGGATCTTCGCGTCCTCGGTGACCGCGAGACCGTCGTAGACGGACTCCCGCGTAGGCGCCTCGATGTCCGCGCACTGGGAGAGGTAGTAGCCCTCGTTCACGTTGTCGACGGGGTAGGCCTCCTGGGCGAGGGCGGCGTGTTCCGTGGCTCCCGCGCTCGCGTTGTAGAGGCCCTGGAGCAGGGTCCCGAGAGCGGGCCACTCCGTGATCGGCTTGTACAGGTTGTAGTAGGTGACGGCGGCCACCGTCGAGTAGAAGTACGTGCCGCCGTTGTAGGTGATCGGGCTCGCCTGCGACCGCGTTAGCAGGGTCTGCCACTTACTCAGCAGGTGGCCGCCCGCGGCGAACGCGCACTTCGCGGTGGTCGCCTTGGCGCACAGGCTCAGGAACCGGCCGAACACGCCGCGAGCCGCGACGTCGACGCCGTTGCGCACGTCAACCGGGAGCGTGCTCGCCTCGCCCGGGGCGTCGCCGACGGCGTTGCCCTTGAAGTCGACCGTTCCGTCGAGCACCATGGCCCGGACGTTGCCGGGGAACAGGTTGGCGTAGACGGCGCCGATGACCGTCCCGTAGGAGAAGCCCATGTAGTTCAGCTTCTTGTCGCCGACGTCCTGCCTGAGCAGGTCGAGGTCGCGCGCGGTGTCCTGGGAGGACAGGTGCGGAAGCAGGGCGGCGGCCCGCTGCTCGCAGTCCTGGCCGAGTTCGGCGTTGAGCGACCAGAAGGCCGCGTCGGTCGACGTGGGATAGGGGAAGTACGGCACCGACGCGAAGTAGCCGCTGTCCTGCGCCTGCGTCGCGAAGCAGCGTACGGCCGTCGACAGGCCGGTCCCCCTGGTGTCCCACGAGACCAGGTCGAAATGGTCCCTGATGGCCTGGCTGAACACCGTGGTCGCACGGCCGGGAAGCACGGCCGTCCCGGCACCGCCCGGGCCGCCGAAGTTGATGAACAGCGAGCCGATCCGTTCCTTCGGCTTCGCCGCGGGGAGCCGGATGAGCGCGAGTTCGATCCTCGTGCCGCCGGGTTTGGCGTAATTCAGCGGCGCCGGTGCGGTCGCGCACTGGAACGGGGCCGCGGCGACGGACGCGGGGCAGGCGGCCCACTTGAGTTTCACCAGGTACTTGCTTAGCGCCTTTTCCTGCGCCGTGAGCACCTGCTTGCTTGTGCCCGTCGTGCTTGCCCGGCCAATGGCCATCGACATGGTTGCCGCAAGCACGCTGGCGAGACCCACCATGAATGCGGTCATGACCGCGCGTTTCCCGACTCTCACCGCTCAACCCCTGTCCAATTGCCTCGCTGTCCCTCAGGACGGAGACATCTCACCACATTTCCCGACACTGGGCATGCCATTTGCGTGACCTGGCTGATGCGGGCCGTGAGTTGAGATCGGGTGCCACTTCACGGTTGGGGAGACGGGCCCTAGGATCGTGAGCCATGGCTAACGTAACCGATTCCGAGCCGTGGGTGCGCGCCGTCCGTGCCTCTCACGACAGGCTCTCCGGCATCGTCGCCGGACTCGACGCCGACGGTCTTCGGACGCGGTCGCGGGCGAAGGAGTGGACGATCGCCGACGTGCTCTCCCATCTCGGGAGCGGTGCGGAGATCTTCCTGCTGTCCCTGAACGCGGGCGTGACCGGGGCCGAGCCGCCCACTCAGGCGGACTTCCAGCCGATCTGGGCGACCTGGAACGCGCGGTCGCCGCAGGAACAGGCGGCCCAGTGCCTGGTTGCCAACGAGACCCTGGTGTCGCGGGTGGAATCGCTGACCGCGGCCGAGCGCGAGGCGTTCTCCGTGGTGATGTTCGGCGCCATGACCATGGACCTGGCCGGGCTGCTAGGGATGCGGCTGTCCGAGCACGCCATCCACACCTGGGACGTCGCCGTCGCGCTCGACCCGGACGCACTTGTCGCCCAGGGCGCCGTCGACCTGATGATCGACGGGCTGGCGATGATCGCCGGCTTCACCGGCAAGAAGACCGCGGAGCCCCTGGTGATCGCGGTCACCACCACCGATCCTGATCGTTCCTTCACGCTGGACACCGGTGGCGTGACCGTCGCCCCTGGCGACCCTGAGGCTTCGGCGGTGGCGTCATTGGTCCTGTCCGCCGAAGCGTTCGTCCGCCTTGTGTATGGCCGTCTAGACGACGCGGCCGAGCTGACGGCCGCGGGCGTGACCCTGCCAGAGCTCCAGGAGATCTTCCCTGGCTTCTAGCGGCCCGTTTCATTACGAAGGCGCTGAGCGCCCAGGATGCCGCGGATATCCTTGGTGTAGGCATCGCCATGCCGGTCGAGGATCGCGCCCATGTCGTTCAGGTCGTTCTCTGAGGTGTAACCGGCCAGATCGCGCTCAAGCGACTTGTACTCGGCGCGAGCGTCGAGGATGCCGCGGAGCTGAGCGCGGATCGCGAGCCATGGCGGGCTCAGCAGGTTAATGGTCTTTGACACGGTACTTTGCCCTTTCGTGCGAAGCGGTCCTTGCGCTTTCTAGTGAACCTGGAATCGAACCATGCGTCCAATGACTAGATCGTAAGATTCCTATGACCTAAGCTCATAAAACGTGGACACTGAGGTATTGCGCTGGTTCAAGCAGGTGGCCGAGGGCAAGACCGTGACCGAAGTTTCCGAACTCGACGCGGTCACGCAATCCGGCGTCTCCCGTGCGCTCGCCCGGCTCGATGCCCAGGTGGGCACGCCGCTGCTGCGGCGTTCCGGACGCACGCTGCGGCTGACCCGAGCCGGCGAGGTCTTCAAGCCCTACGTCGACGCGATACTGCTGCGGTTTGACGACGGGATGGCCGCGGTGAGCCAGTTCGTCTCGCCGGAGACCGGCACCGTCGCGATCGCCTTCCAGCAGTCGCTTGGCACCTGGCTGGTGCCCGACCTGGTGCGGAGCTTTCGCGCCAGGCACCCAGACGTCCGGTTCCGCCTCACGCTTGTCCGGGATGAGCTGCACGGGCTGCCCCTCGACGGCGGCATCGCCGACCTCGAGATAGGTACCCGCCGCTTCCGCACGAGCCCGGAGGTGGCACGGCCGGGCGACCTTCTGGTGCGGACGGAGGAGATCGCCACCGAGCCGCTGCGGCTCGCGCTGCCCCGCGAGCACAGGCTCGCGGCGCGGCGGCGCATCCGCCTCGCGGACGTGTCGAAGGACCCGTTCATCGCCCTGCGTCCCACTTCCGCGCTGCGGAAACTGACCGACGACCTGTGCAGGCAGGCGGGTTTCCGCCCCGCGATCGTCTTCGAGGGCGACGACCTGACGAATCTGCGCGGCCTGGTCGCCGCCGGCCTCGGGGTGGCCGTGGTGCCCGCGCCGCGCGCGGACTCGCCCGAGGCCGCCGCCGGTTCCGTGCGCTACCTCGAGATCGCCGACGGCGGGGCACAGCGGGCGATCTACCTGACCTGGTCGGCGGAACGGCCACTGCTGCCGGCGGCCGAGCTGTTCCGCGCGCATGTCGTCAGCCGCGTCACCGTGGGCAAGGTCCCCGCGCTCCCGGCGCCCGGCGCGGGACCTGGCTGATGGCACGGCCATCCGCCAGGCGCGCCCGCTCGGTCTTTCCGTCGGCCGGAGGCGGCCGACGGAACAGGGAAGCTGAGGGGAAGCGATGAGCGAGACGGACGGGGGAACCCGCTGGCACCTCTCACACTGGTAACTAGTCGACCGTAGTTGAGTATAATTGTGTTCAGCATTGGAGCCGGAAACCCCCACGAGCTGATCCGCCCCTAGGAGAGTCAGCGATGCCGCGCACCCGAACCCGCGCCACGAAAGCGAAGAACCTTGACCTGGCGGCACCATGACGGCCGCGGACGACCCGAGCCTGCCCAGGTACGTGCGGCTCGCCGCGAGCCTCCGCGACCAGATCACCGGCGGCGCCCTGCGGCCAGGCCAGGCCGCGCCGAGCGGCGCCGCGCTCAGCCGCGCCACCGGATACTCCACGTTGACCTGCCGCAAGGCGCTCCGCGTGCTGATCGGCGACGGCCTTCTCGTGCCGGGTCCTAGCCGCAACGCCCGGCCCCGCGTCGCGGGCCCTGTCACGATTCCCGAGCGGGATCTCGCCGACGCGCGGCGCGCGCTGTCGGCCGGCCTGGCCGCCAGGCGGCGCGCGGCCGGGCTGACCCAGGTGCAACTAGCCGCGCTCGCCTACGCGTCGGTCACCACCGTGGGGCACGCGGAAACGGGCCGAGTCTGGCAGTCCAGGCAGTTCTGGGAGCGCGTCGACGCCGCTCTCGGCGCCGGCGGAGAACTGCTCCGCCTGCACGACGCCTACCGCACAGTCGGCGCGGCAGGCGCAGCCCAAAGTCCACGGCGAAACGCACAAGCACCTGCGGAGGAACGGACCGGCGCGACTGTTCACCGCGACCGCGCGCCGTCCGGCGTGGACGACAGGCCCGTCGCGCTCGGACGGAACGAGCCATCCTGCATCATGATCGTCTGGGGCGACGGCACGGTCACCACGGTCCATCCGCCCGCCGCTATCTCGTGATAAGCCGTCTAGTCGGCGTTAGCCGTGCCGGATTTATCCTGATAAGACACCAAGATCGAAATAGTGCTGAGGATTTGACCGGTGATGGCCGGTCAAATCATCAGCACTATCGATTTATTGGCATGACCAAGATCTGCGCGGCCCTCAGCGGACGGCTGGGGTGGAGAGCGAGGTCAGGAACGCGCGCAGGCTGTCAGCGTCGGTGAAGACGTGGCCGGTGATGCCGACGGCTTGGGCGCCGATGACGTTGGGCTCGCGGTTGTCGATGAAGATCGCCTCGGCGGGGGTGATTTTCAGGTCGGCGAGGACGTGCTGGTAGATCTCGGGGTGTGGCTTGAGCAGCCCGAGTTCGCCGCTGACATAGCAGGCCTCGAAGAAGTCCCCGAGCGGGCCGTGGCGGAAATAGCTGCCGAAGTCCTGGCCGGCGTTTGACAGCAGCGCCAGCCTTGTGCCGCCGGCCCGCAGGTCGGAGATGACCTCGATGGTCTCCGGGTTGACCGACAGCCAGCTACGGAAGTCGGCGATCCACAACTCGTGCACCCGCGCCTCGTCCCACGGGGCGCCCACCTCGTCGGCGATCGCTCGCCAGTACGCAACGACGCCGGCGGTGCCCTGATCGAGCCCGTCCCTGTGGGCCCAGTACGCGTTCCAGAACCGTTCCGAGCCGACGCCGACCCCGCCATCGACGCCGGCCAGTTCCGCGATCACCGCCCGGTCAGCGTCCGATGGGGTGAACGAGATGACCTCACCGTAGTCGAAGATGACGGTCCGGCCAGGCAGCGAGAGAGGCGCACGTGTCACCAGGCAACGGTACCGTTCCCGCGATTCGCACCCGTTGCGGCCCCTTGCCGCTTCCTCATTCGTTCAAGCATCCCGGCGCACGAGCAGCAAGCCGCACGCGGCGAGCAGCACCGCCGTCCACAGGCACAGCACACCGAACCCCTGCCAGGGAGAGAGCACGTCGGCGGGCTGCTGGCTGGATTGCGCGACGAGCGTGCCCGCGACGGTCGGCAGATAGCCGTGGACGTGGTTGGCGATCGTGCCGGGGATCAGCGAGATCAGCGGCGGCACGACCAGGACGAGCGCGATCACGGTGGCGATCGCGCCCGCGGTGTGCCGGATCAGGCCGCCGACCGCGAGCGCGAACAGGCCGAGCACGGTGAGGTACAGGATCCCGCCGATGCACGCGCGGGTAATGCCGGGCTGGGAGAGGGTGATCGACACGTGGCTACGCAGGATCGCCGTGGTGATGAAGAACACGGCGAACACGGTGATCGCGCTGACTACCAGGTCTAGCAGCGCGAATACGGCAGCCTTGGCGGCCAGCACGGGGATACGGCGCGGCACCGCGAGCAGCGACGCGCGGATCGCGCCGGTCGAGTACTCGCTGCTGATCACGATCACGCCGAGCACGCAGATCGCCAGTTGGCCCAGGCCGAACCCCGCGCCGAACAGCACCGCGGTCGGGTCGGTGAGCAGGGTGACGTGGTTGGGGTGATTGCCCGGGTTGTTCCAGGTGTTGGAGATGACGGTCGCGATCAGCGCGCTGAAGCCGATCGCGACGACCATGAACGCGAGCAGCGACCACATCGTGGACCGGACCGAGCGGATCTTCGTCCACTCGGCGGTGAGCAGGCCGGCCGTCATGAGACGCTCGATTGGCCGTACTCAACGCTGTCCGCGGTCATCTCCATGAACGCCTCCTCGAGCGAGGGAAGCCGGGGGGTGAGCTCGTGCAGCACAAGCGAGGCGGACGCGGCGAGTTCGCCGATTCGCGGCGCGGGCAGCCCGGTCACGATCATGCCCTTGTTGTTCGGGTCACTGTTGTTCGGGTCACTGTTGTTCGGGTCACTGCCGTTCATGTCACCGTTGCCGTCGTGGTCCTGTACGCTGCCGCCCGCGCCGATGATGAGCTCACGGAGCCGTGCGGTGTCGGGCGTGCGGACCAGCACCGAACGCTCGGAACTGCGCTCGATGAACTCCTCGGTAGAGCAGTCGGCGATCAGTGAGCCGCGCCCGATCACCACGAGGTGGTCCGCGGTGACCGCCATCTCGCTCATCAGATGGCTGGAGACGAAGACCGTGCGGCCCTCCGCGGCAAGCTGGCGCGTGAAATTGCGAACCCAGCGGATGCCCTCGGGGTCGAGCCCGTTGACCGGCTCGTCAAGCAGCAGCACCGGCGGATTGCCGAGCATCGCCGCCGCGATGCCGAGCCGCTGCGTCATACCGAGGGAGAACCCGCCGGCCCGCTTGCGTGCCACCTCCCGCAGGCCGACCAGGTCGAGTACCTCGTCCACCCGCGTGGCCGGTATGTCCTGGGTCTGGGCAAGAAACAGCAGGTGGTTGCGGGCGCTGCGGCCGGGATGCAGGCTGCGCGCCTCAAGCAGCGCGCCCACCCGCGTGAGCGGCTTGATGAGATCGCCGTAGGCAAGCCCGCCGATCGTGGCCGTGCCGCCATCCGGCCGGTCAAGCCCGGTGATGAGGCGCATGGTGGTCGACTTGCCCGCCCCGTTCGGGCCGAGGAAGCCGGTCACCCGGCCAGGCTCGACGCTGAACGACAGGTCGTGAACGGCCACCTTGTCGCCAAATCGCTTTGTCAGCTCACGGGCTTCGATAAGCCCCGGTGCTTCGGCCACGTGCACTCCCCGTTCGCCGGGCGGGCGGCAGGCACCCGGGCTCTTACGCCCTTAGCATGCCCGTAACTACGTAGTAACGCAAACGGCGGTTGGCCGCTCAATCGCGGCGCGGTGGCCGAAATCCGGTGATGGCGGCGGGACTCAGCCGCCGATCGCGGCGGCGACGATCTCCCGCGCTTGCTCCTGTATCGCGGCGAGGTGATCGGGGCCGCGGAAGGATTCCGCGTAGAGCTTGTAGACGTCCTCGGTTCCCGATGGGCGGGCGGCGAACCAGCCGGACTCGGTGACCACCTTGAGGCCGCCGATCGAGGCTCCGTTGCCCGGGGCGGTGGTGAGCGCCGCGATGATCTTCTCGCCCGCGAGCTCGCTGGCCGGGACCTGCTCCGGTGAGAGCCTGGCGAGCGCCGCCTTCTGCTCCCTGGTGGCCGCGGTGTCGATGCGGGCATAGGCGGGCGTCCCGTAGCGGTCGGTGAGGCCGCGGTAGTGCTGAGACGGCGTCTGGCCGGTCACCGCCGTGATCTCCGAGGCGAGCAGCGCGAGGATGATCCCGTCCTTGTCGGTCGTCCACACGGACCCGTCACGCTGGAGGAACGACGCCCCGGCGCTCTCCTCGCCGCCGAAGGCGACGCTGCCGTCGAGCAGCCCGGGCACGAACCACTTGAACCCGACAGGCACCTCGAGCAGCGTCCGGCCAAGGCCGGCGGCGACCCGGTCGATCATCGATGAGCTGACGAGCGTCTTGCCGACGGCGGCACCCGCCGGCCAGCCAGCACGGTTCCTGTACAGGTAATCGATGGCGACCGCGAGGTAGTGGTTGGGATTGAGCAGGCCCGCGTCGGGCGTGACGATGCCGTGGCGGTCGGAGTCCGTGTCGTTGCCCGTCGCGATCGTGAACTCGTGCTGGCGGCCGATCAGGCTGGCCATCGCGTACGGGGATGAGCAGTCCATCCGGATCTTGCCGTCCCAGTCCAGCGTCATGAACCCGAACGTCGGGTCCACCTCGGGGTTGACGACGGTCAGGTCGAGGCCGTAGCGCTCGCCGATCTCGCCCCAGTACGCCACGCTCGCCCCACCTAGGGGGTCGGCACCGATGCGGACACCGGACGCGGCGATCGCGGCCAGGTCCACCACGCGCTCAAGGGCCGCAACGTAGCCGCCGAGGAAGTCGAACCTCCCCGTCGTGTCCGCCGCGACGGCCCGGGCGTACGGTATCCGGCGCACCCCCTTCAGCTCGCTGCCGAGCAGATCATTAGCCCGGTCCTGTATCCGCTTGGTGATGTCGGTGCCGGCCGGGCCGCCGTCTGGCGGGTTGTACTTGAAGCCGCCGTCGGCGGGCGGGTTGTGCGAGGGCGTGACCACGATGCCGTCGGCCTTGGACCCGTGCCCGGCGGCGTTGTGCGCGATGATCGCGCGCGAGATCGCCGGCGTGGGCGTATACCCGCCCCTCGCGTCCACAAGCACCGTGACGCCGTTGGCCGCGAGCACCTCAAGCGCGCTGACCTGAGCGGGCTCGGAGAGCGCATGCGTGTCCGCGCCCAGGTAAAGCGGCCCGTCGATGCCCTGGCTCGCGCGGTACTCGCAGATCGCCTGGGTGGTGGCGAGGATGTGATCCTCGTTAAACGTCGCGGTGAACGCCGAACCCCGATGACCTGAGGTACCGAACGACACCCGCTGTGCGACATCTCCGGGATCGGGATGCACCGCGTAATACGCGGTGACCAGCTTCGCGACGTTGACGAGATCAGCACGGGCAGCGGGCTGGCCCGCACGCGGATCGACCATACAGTCATCTTGGCACGAGGTCCGCCAGGGCGTGCAGGCCGGCCGCGTCGAACCCGCCTCCCGCGGCCAGCGGCTGTACCACCACGTGGTCCGCCCCCGCCGCCAGGTGTTCGCGTAGCCGGGTGGCAGTCGGCTGCGGTCCGTTCGGTATGACCTGGGAGATCAGCCGGTCGCTGCCCGCACCGGCGATGTCCTCGTCGGTGAAGCCGAACTTCTTCAGGTTGTTCGTGTAGTTCGGCAGCCGCAGGTAGTGTCGCGCGTACTCGCGCGCCGCGGCGGCGCCCTCGGCGCCGGGTGCGAGCGCGACGGCAAGCTCGGGGATGAGCAGCGGCTGCGGGCCGAGCACCGACCGGGAGAACGCGGTGTGCTCGGGCGGGGTGAAGTACGGGTGCGCGCCGAGCGCGGCGTCGCGCGACAGTTCGAGCATCTTCGGCCCGAGCGCGGCGAGCATGACGGGCGCGACCGTCTCGGGCAGCTCGTTGAGGAATTGGACCATCTTGGTGTAGGGCTTGACGTACGCCTGCCCGGTCGATTCAACGAGTGGCGCGTGGCTGACGCCGAGGCCGAGGATGAAGCGCTCGGGGTACGTCGCGGCCAGCCGGTTCGCCTCGGCGGCGAGCTCGGTCGGCGCCCACGTCCAGACGCTCGCGATCCCGGTCCCGAGCACGAGCCGCTCGGTGGCGGCGAGCATGGGCTCGACCTCCGCCAGGTCCGCGGCGGAGTTCATGCCGGGGAACCAGACCGAGGTGAAGCCGGCCGTCTCGATCTCGCGGGCGTACTTCTCCGGGTCGATCCCCGCCCTGGCCGGCGGCGGCATCCAGATCCCGATCGGGCCGAGCACCTGCCGCAGTTCGTCCGAAGTCATCATGATCCCGTTATATCCCGCCGCGATATCTGGGGCGCTCGGGGGCTCATGCGATAGGTTCTCTGTCGTGCCGACCATCCTCATCACCGGGGCCGCTGGCGGGATGGGGACCATGCTCCGTTCCCGGCTGGCCAGGCCTGACCGGGTGCTTCGTCTGCTCGACGTCGTCCCGCTCGCCCGGCCGGCGGGGCCCGGCGAGGAGTCCGTCACGGCGTCGGTGACGGACCTCGCCGCGATGACCGCCGCGTGCGCCGGCGCGGACGCCGTCATTCACCTGGGCGGTATCGCGGGTGAGGCGCCCTGGGAGCGCATACTCGAGGTCAACATCAACGGCGTCTACACGATCTTCGAGGCCGCCCGCCGGGCGGGAACGGGCCGGGTGGTGTTCGCTTCGTCCAATCACGCGGTCGGGTTCACGCCCCGCGAGGAGTTCCCCGTTCCCGACTACGCCTATCCCGCCCCCGACACCTACTACGGTGTCTCCAAGGCGGCGGGCGAGGCGGTCGCCGCGCTGTACGCGAGGCGGTACGGGCTTGACGCGATCTGCGTGCGGATCCTGTCCTGCTTCGAGCGGCCGCGCAGCGCGCGGATGCTGGCCACCTGGCTGTCTCCCGACGACGCGGGCCGGCTCTTCGAGGCGTGCGTGACCGCGCCGTCGCCCGGGTTCCGCGTCATCTACGGCGTCTCCGCGAATACCAGGGGAGGCTGGGTGTCCCTTGACGAGGCGCGGGCGCTCGGCTATGAGCCGCGCGACGACGCCGAGGTTTACGCGACCGAGGTGATCGACGCTTACGGAGAGCTTGACGCCGATGACCCCATCACCCGCTACCTGGGCGGCGAGTTCACCCTCCCCGCCTTCGACGCACCCACCGCGGCGCCGTCGCAGGCCTGATCGGGCTTTCCTCAGGCTTTCCCCGTGATACCTGAGTAATCGGCGACGATGCTTGGCGTGCCCGAGCCAGCCGGCGGGTCGTAGGCGGCGAACTGGTCCAGGTAGCTGAGGCCGGCGCTTGTCAGCGACTGAGCGGAGGAGTAGAGGCCGGGGATCGTCAGGTGGAGCACCGTGCCCGCCGGCGGGGTGATCGTCAAGGTGGCCGCGTCGGTGTAGAAGACGAGCGCGCCGCCGCCCGTGGTGCGCAGCCCGAACGTTTCCCCCTCGTCCCCCGACGCGTGCGTGACGGTGACCGTCGCTGAGGGGAGCTTGCCCTGCCAGAACCGCTGGTCGGAACTCTCGTCGAGGTTGCCAGGGTTGGCGATGGTGCCGGTGCCGTTGAGCGAGGCGGCGGTGAGCGTGGAGAGCTGGTCAGGGGAGGTCGCCAGCGAGGACGTGGTCGCGGTGACGGAGGTCGCGAGTCCATTGCCGCCGATCGCCGGCTGCGGAACGCTCGCGCTTGAGATCACGTAGGGCTCGATCGTGTTCTTCCACGGGCCGCCCGGAGTGGCCTGGGTGAACAGCAGGTACTCGGCCGAAGAGACCTTATTCGGGCTGCTGCGGAACGCGTTGCTCACCCGGACGACGAACCACCGCGGGCCGTTGGTCGGCTCGCTCGCCGGGATGTAGTACGTCGAGCTGACCGGTGCGAACGCGGGGTACGGTGTCATGCCCGCCGCCCCCTGCATCAGGTAAAGGCCGGCGTCGATGGCGTAGCTGCTGCCCGTCTCGATCGTGGCGAGCTGTGCGTCGTCGCGCGCGGCGTTCGCGCCGTTGTTCACGCTGGTGTATCCGGCGAGCACGCCTTGTGCCGCTGTCATCGACAGCGGCGCCGCTGACACCGCTGATGTCGATGGGGCCGAGACCTTGGGAGTCGCCGTCTTCGGAGCCGCCGAGGCCTTCTGCGCCGTCGGCTGGCCCGCGGCACGGCCGGACGCCGGCAGCGTGGCCGTGCGGGTGGTTCCCGCGGCCTGACTGCGCGGGTGACCGCCGGTGAGGAGCACGGCGGCACCGCCGATGGCGGTTGCGGCCACGGCGACACCCGCGTACATCAGCCAGCGTCGGCTTGGGCTTGGGCTTGTGCCGTCGCCAGGCCGCGGCCATCCCTGGTCAGGCTGAGCGGGTCGCCGGCCCGGCTGAGGGGGCCACTGCGCGGCGCTCTGCCACTGTTCGTCGGTCCACGTCCGTGGCGGCTCCGCTGACGGCCGCGCCCCCGGTGCCGGTGCCCGCAGCCATGATTCGTCGGCGAGCTGGTCGCCGGCGACACGCGGCCCTGCCGGGTATGGATTGGCCGCGTACGGGTCGGCCGCGAACGGAGTGGCCGCGAACGGAGTGGCCGCGAACTGAGTGGTCGCGAACTCGTCGCCGCCCGCGAACGTGGCGGGAGCAGGAGCGGCAGTGAGCTTGTCATCGGGGGCGAACCGGTCGTCGGGGGGCTGAGCGGGTGGCCACGGTGCGTAGGGCTCGTACTGCGTGGCGGGCGGGCGGGACTCATCCAGCTCATCCAGGTCGCGGTCGCGCTCATAGGTAATCGGGTACGGCGCGGAGTCCAGATCGTCCAGGCCGCCCGGCCCGCCGGAACCGCCAGAATTGCCCGAACCGCCAAAACCCGCGTCCGTCCAGTCTCTGTTGCCCGTCCACTGGACGCCACCCATGGGGTAGGCGAGATCGTTGTCCCGGAAGGAACCTTCATCGTGATGGTCTGCCGGCTGGCGGCCGAAGTCCCAGTTGCTCATGGCGCTCCCAAGTATGGACCCCAAATGACCTGTATCACGGATTACAGGCTGGTCCGGTTCACGTCACCGGTCTTAAGGTTTTAAGGCGGTCTTAAGGCACCGGCTCCTGAACACGTTAGTCCAGCCGCGGTTTCTTGTGCGGGCGAGATTCTACTGGTCATCGTGACGTAAGGGAACTGGTGGGACTCAGCTCCAGGTCTTGCCATTCCAGTGCAGTATCAGGGTTTTCGAGTCGCTCAGGCCGGTGGAACCGACCGCCCAGGCGCTCCCCGGCGAGGTCGCGGCGACGGCCGTAAGAGATCCGTAACCGGTCGGGGTGGGGCTGGCGACCCGCGACCACGCCTTCCCCGTCCATCGCATGATCAGCGTCGAGAAGGCGTCGGTGCTCAGGTTCGTGCCGACCGCCCACGCGGTTCCGCCGCCGGCAGTGCCGCCGGGAACAGTGGTGACGGCGTTGAGGTTGCCTGTCGTGGGCGCCGATGTCTTCGCCCAGGCCGTGCCGTTCCAGAACATGCTGATGCCGCGCGGTCCCGTGCCCTTCGCGTTGGCGCCGACCGCCCACGCGCTGCCGGCGGAGCTCGCGGCGACGCCGAGCAGGGCGACATGGCCGGGCGCGCCGGCGGTCGGCGATTGAGCCCAGGCCTTGCCGTTCCAGTGCCAGATCAGCGCGGCCCCCGCCGACGTGGAGCCGTCCGCCCACGCGTAGCTGGCCGCCGCGGTCACCGCGGCGAGGGTTCCGCCGACCGGCTTGGGCGTGGTCACCGCGGCCCAGGTCTTGCCGTTCCAGTGCAGCAGCAGCGTGCGCGGCGACGTGGTCGGTGAGCCGGTGAAGCCGACCGCCCAGGCGTTTTTCGCTGAGACGGCGGAGATCCCGCTGAGCTCGCCGGTGACCGGCGTGAACCCGGGCGCCTTCGCCCAGGTCTTGCCGTTCCAGGCCACGATCAGGGTCTTCGGCCGCTCCGGTGTGCCGGTATACCCGACCGCCCAGGCACTGCTCGCCGAGGTCGCGGCGACGCCTTGCAGTGCGCCGCCGGTGACGTAGCGCGTGGTGTACGGCGCTACGGACGAGGTGGGCTTGCTCGACGCCGCGTTCGCCGGGCCGCCGTTGGCGGCGATGCCGGCGATCAGGGTGAGCACGCCCGCCGCCGTCATGATCCTGGTCGTCCAGCGAATCCGCATGCCACGCCCCTTCGTCGCCGCCATATCCAAGGGGATATTAGTCACGAATCGGTGAAAATCGAGCGCGGCGCGCCGTAACTATGCTCAGTAGCGCATCCCCATCACCGCGCGGACCTCGGTCAGGGTCGCGTCCGCGATCGCGCTTGCCCGGGCGCACCCGTCGCGGAGTACCCGGCGGGCATGGCCGGGGTCGGCGGCCAGTTCACCGCGGCGGGCCCGGATGGGCGCGAAGCGATCGTTGACCGCCTCGGTCACGGTCCGCTTGAGCGCGGCCGCGCCGCCGTCGCCGATCTCCGCCGCGACGGAGACCGGGTCCCGATCGGTGCACAGCGCCGCGAGCAGCACAAGCGAGGAGACCTCCGGCCTGGCCGCCGGGTCATAGCTGATGTGGCGCCGCGCGTCCGTCTTCGCGCCCTTGATCAGCCGCGCCGTCTCGTCGGCCGTCGCGCGCAGCGCGATCGCGTTACCGCGCGACTTACTCATCTTCCCGCCGTCGGTGCCGAGCAGCAGCGGCGCCGACGACAGCAGCGCGTCGGGCTCGGGAAAGACGGGGGAGCCGCCGCCCGGGTACCGCTCGTTGAACCGCCGCGCGATCAGCCGGGTCAGCTCCAGATGCGGGAGCTGATCTTGTCCCACCGGCACCAGGTTCGCCTTGCAGAACAGGATGTCGGCCGCCTGGTGCACCGGGTAGGTGAACATCAGGCCGCTCACCGACGACTGCCGCGAGTGCGCGATCTCGTCCTTCACGGTCGGATTCCGCCGTAGTTCTCCCGCCGTGACCAGGCTGAGGAACGGGAGCATAAGCTGATTGAGCCCGCTCACGGCGCTGTGCGCGAAGATCGTTGAGCGTGCCGGGTCGATACCGATCGCCAGGTAGTCGAGCACCAGGCCCATGACCTGCTCATCGAGGCGATCGGCGGTATCCCTGTCGGTCAGCACCTGGTAGTCGGCGATGAGCACGAGCACCTCCGCGCCCGCGTCCTGCAGCCGAACCCGGTTCGCCAGGGTGCCGAAGTAGTGCCCAAGGTGCAGGTCGCCGGTCGGCCGGTCGCCCGTCAGTATTCGGAACGGTCCCGCGTCTTCGCGTATCAGTTCCTCGAGCCGTGCCGACCGGCGAAGCGCCGTGGCGAAGGTGCTTGTCATGGGTTCGGTAAGGGTGCTTGTCATGGGTTCGGTAAGGGTGCTTGTCATGGGTCTGACTCCTTGTTTTCTTGTTTCCACAAGGACGACCCTTTGTTTCAGGATCCGCGTCAGCAAAAAGGCCGTCCCCATGCTCGGCGGACGGCCGTTGACTTGCTCAGCGTGCGATGCGGCAGCCGTCCCTAAACGGGACGCCACCAGCCGGCACACGCTGCGCAACGCATGCGTCAATCATAGCGTGCTCATGAAAAGCTGGCGCTATGGAATACACGCATCTGGGCCGTACGGGCCTTTCTGTCAGCCGCCTCTGCCTCGGAACGATGAACTTCGGGCCACTGACGCCGCCCGACGAAGCGCACGCGATCATGGACCACGCCCACGAGCTCGGCATCAACTTCTTCGATACGGCGAACAGGTACGGCCGCCCGGACGGCCCGCCCGGGCAGGCCGCGGCGAACCCCACCGGGCACGCCGGCTGGACCGAGGAGATCATCGGCGACTGGTTCGCTGCAGGAGACGGCCGGCGTGAGCGGACGGTGCTGGCGACAAAGCTCTACGGCGACATGGGGACGTGGCCGAACGAGGGCAAGCTGTCCGCGCTGAACATCCGCCGGGCATGCGACGCCTCGCTGAAGCGCCTGCGGACCGATTACATCGACCTGTACCAGATGCACCACGTCGACCGCGGCACCCCGTGGGACGAGATCTGGCAGGCGATGGAGGTCCTCGTCGCGCAGGGCAAGATCCTCTACGTCGGCTCGTCCAACTTCGCGGGCTGGGACATCGCCCGGGCGAGCGAGACCGCCAGGGCCCGCGGGTTCCTCGGCCTTGTCAGCGAGCAGTCGCTGTACAACCTGCTTGCCCGCACCATCGAGCTCGAGGTGCTTCCTGCCGCGATCGCCTACGGCGTCGGCGTGATCCCGTGGTCGCCGCTTGGCGGCGGGTTGCTCGGCGGTGTGCTGAAATCCGAGCGCGAGGGCCGCCGCCGGCTCGTCGGCCGGGCGAGGGAAACCGTCGAGGCGAACCGGGAGAAGTTCGTCGCCTACGAGGACCTGTGCGACAAGCTCGGCGAGGAACCCGCCGACGTCGCCCTGGCCTGGCTGCTGCACCAGGACGGGGTGACCGCGCCCATCATCGGCCCGCGCACGCTCGCCCAGTTCGACGGCGCGCAGCGTGCCCTCGCGATCACGCTCGACGCGACCGTCCGCCACCAACTCGACGAGATCTTCCCCGGCTATCGGCAGGCGCCGGAGCACTACGCCTGGTGAGTACCGAGGCGCAGCGTCGCGGCGGCCGACCGCCGCCCGCACCAGCATCGCGGCGAGTGCGCAAAGGGCGGTCCGCGATCTTCGCCGTCCGATGATTTCCCGCGGGCCGTCACGTCTGAACTGTGACCTGAACGGCTGTGACCAAGGGGGAACAATCATGACTCGACCGATCGGTGCACCGTGCTGGATGGACCTCATGACGTCCGACGAGGGACGGGCACGGGAGTTCTACGGCGAACTGTTCGGCTGGACCGCCGGCGAGGGATCGGCGGAGTTCGGCGGCTACTTCATGTTCCTGCGCGACAGCGTGCCTGTGGCCGGCTGCATGCGGAAGATTCCTGGCGTTCCCGAGATGGCGGGGCCCGACGCGTGGGGCGTCTACCTGTCGTCGGAAGACGTGAAGAGCGCGGTGGACAAGGCCGTCGCCAACGGGGGAAGCCTCGTCGCGGGTCCGATGGACATCGCCGACCTGGGCACCCAGGCCGTCCTGCGGGACTCGGCCGGCGCGACGGTCGGTGTCTGGCAGGCGAAGGGCTTCCCTGGTGTCACCGTGTTCGGTGAGCTTGGCACCCCGGCATACTTCGAGCTGCTGACCCGCGGCTACCGAGGCGCCAGTGTGTTCTACGGCGACGTGTTCGGCTGGGACCCGCGCGTGGTGAGCGATACGCCGGAATTCCGGCTCACCGTGCTCACCGAGGGGGAGGAGACCATCGCCGGCATCATGGACGCGTCGGCCTTCCTGGCGGCCGACGAGCCCAATCAGTGGAAGATCTACATTCGGGTGGCGGACACCGATGCCGCGCTTGCCAAGGTCGCCGAGCTTGGCGGGGCGGTCATCACGGCGGCGATGGATACACCCTACGGACGGCTGGCCGAGGCAGCCGATCCGACCGGGGCTCGCTTCAAGCTGATGAGCAAGCCCGGGTGACCGCCCCGCGATGGCGTGCCGGTCCATCAGGGCTAGAGCTCAGCAGGCTGCCCCGTCGAACGTGCAGTCGGCCGGGCTGGTCGTGGATCCCTGCGCGACGAAGTTTTCCTTGACGCTGGCACCTGGCGCGATTGTCATCTGGTAGGACGGCGCATTCATGATCAGAACGTCCCCGTTGGTCCGGAAAGAGGCGTCCCAGGTCGTGTCGATGTGGTCGTCGGGCAACACCACGGACAGTTGCCAGCCGTTGATCGCGGTGTTGCCGTTGTTCACGATGGCGAACTGGCCCTGGAAGCCGCCGTCCCACTGCTGAACCAGCGTATAGCTGACACTGACCATGCTGACGGGGTGTGTGGGGCTGGCGGATGGAGTTGGTGGCGGGGGAGTGCTGGCCCGCGGTAGTACCGGCGTCGTGGCGACCGGCGTCGCAGGAGCTGGCATTGTCGCAGGAGTTGGCATTGAGGAGGACAGCGTGGGCGAACGGCCTGCCGCCGGGCGGGCGGTCGCTTGGCTGGCAGTGGGCGGGGGCGTGGTTCGGGACACCTGGCCAGCGGTCACATGGCATTTCCCGGTCGGGCACCGAGGGGCGGCGGCGCGCGGCGCGTCGTGCGACAGCAGGAGGAGCGCGCAGGCGGCGAAGACCGCGATCCCCGCGATGGTGCCGGCCAGCGCCAGGAGCCACTTCAGGGAGACTGCCGTGCCGGGCCAGTTTTGCCAGGCGGAGCCGCCACGCCGACGGCTCCCGGCGGGTTCGCGGTCTACGGCAGGCTCGTCGGCCTTCGTCTCGTGCCCCGATGGAGCCGTCGTTCCGTGCCGCCCAGGCGTCGCGGATTCGTGAGGTTCGCCTGGCGGGAGCGTGCCGTCTGCCTGGGCGTCCACGGCTTGATCGCCTGGGAACAAGGTCGTGTATTCTCCACTGCCGAGGACATACGGCCTGACCAGGCGGATGAGCCTCCGTTGCTGGCCTCCGTGATTAGGTACATCCGGGTGGCCCATCGCCCTACGATCTGACTCGAAACGTGGCAGCAGTCACTGATAGCACAAGTCCCCCTTCGCGTAACGAAACTATACAGTTTTTTAATTTAGCAACAGCTGGGTTTTCTCAGCAACGTTCAACTGATCATCTTCTGCTCGAATTGCGTGCGGACGAGCACGGATTTGACGATGTCGCCGATGGCCGTGGGGCTGACGCTGACGTAGCGGATGGCGCCACCGCTGGGACATCAATGCGAACCGCGTTCCCCTGGTAGCGCAGGGATCGGAGCAGCGCGTTGCGGTTTCTCGTACCGATTCGAGTTCGCCGCTGCGCGGTTTTATCACCGGGACATGCATCCCGCGCCGACCCTTTCATAACAGGAATCAGCGAGGATAGACAGGTCTTTGAGGCAGGGCCGGACCTGCCGGACCATGCAGACCTGAGGGGGTGCGGGGGACCTGGGGTGTCCAGGGGTGCTGGCCGCGGGACGGCAGCGGGTCGGCGGTTACCTGTTACTCCTCGTCGGCGTCGCTGACGATGCTGATGCTGTCGTTGGCCAGCAGGAACGAGATGTCCTCGAGGGACTTGGCGATGGAGAACAGCAGGTAGGGTACCGCCCCCTGGGGGTCGCCGCTGAGCATCCCCGACGCGGCGCGCAGCTGCGGGGTGTAGTCGGAGCCGATGTCTTCCTGGAGCTCGTCAAGCAGGCCGTCGTTGTCCATCTTTGCCACTCCTGCGTAGGTGCTCATTGTTTGGTGGCTCGCGCCCTGGCTCGCCCAACTTTAGGCGGCGTGAGCAGCCTAGTGCAGTCGGGACGCGGCCTCTAA
>Ga0302314_10007742_pt1 | contig 19277 bp, 8 predicted proteins | sample III_Palsa_N2_3_FD_200533 | JGI IMG/M metagenome (GOLD analysis project Ga0302314, IMG submission 200533) | Peat permafrost microbial communities from Stordalen Mire near Abisko, Sweden - III_Palsa_N2_3 | ecosystem: Environmental > Terrestrial > Soil > Palsa > Peat permafrost | place: Sweden...
CCCACGGGGCGCTCCTGATAGTTACCCACCCCAAACGGTGAACCACCACACCGCGCCCGGGCACAGGGCCAGCCGAGACAGCGCAGGTCCGGTGCTCTCGGCAGGCTTCGGGCCAGCCTGCCTCTGGCACGCTCGCATAGCCTCGGCAGGTCGGCGCGGGAGCCTACGCTCCGCATTGGAAACAACGTCGACTACCGCCCTCGGCGGGCCCGGCGGTGGGAGCGAGGGTCGGACCCCTGGCCGACCCTGTGCCCGCGATCCGACCGTAGGACGGTCACGGGCGACAACTTGCTCCGCCAGGAGCAAGGGAGTCCCTACCCCACAACTTGCTCCGGCCCTGGTCGGCGCAGGGGTAAGCATCGCTTACCCCACAACTTGCTCCCATCTGGAACCGGTCGAACCCGCCCCTGAACCGGCTGACCGCTGACCGCCGACATCCGCAAGGGCCTCGGGTTCTGGTCCTGCCCTGGGCCGGTCAGCAACGTCGGGCCAGCTCCAACGGGCAGCGCCGCTTGAACCTCGTAGAGAAAATCTGGACGCACACCCCCGGCCCCCCGGCCCCCGGCCCCTGACCGTCCAGGGGCCGACGGGTCAGCGACCCCGCTCGGTGCCGCCCGCTTCCAGGGCTTCGACGCGGGCACGCAGGCCGGTGAGCTGATCAAGCGCCTCGGCCAGGGCTAGCTCCAGCGCCTCGACGCGCCCCACCGTCCCGCCGACGGGCGTATCCCCCGTCTCCCCGTCTCCCGAGTCGCCGTCGGCGTCGGGATGGGCGACGAAGGCGCCTTTGCCGGGGCGGGAGATCGCGTAGCCGTCCTGCTTCAGCAGGGCCATGGCCTTCTGCACGGACAGGCTGGAGGCCCCGTACTCCGCCATCAGCACCGCCTGCGTCGGCAATGCGTCCCCCGGCTTCAGCCCGCCAGAGCGGATGCGCTCCCGCAGGGCCTCGGCGATGACCTCGAACGTCAGCAACACCGCGCTGCCCACCGGTCTACGCCCCCGCCGTCCCACCGTCACCGCAGGTCACCCACCCTCTCCATGCCACTACCACCGAAATCCGGCCCGTCCAAAACGGGAAACCGGGGCCACAGTACTCGCGTCCCAACCAGCCACCGAAACAGATGAGGAGGGATGCACTTGAATGCGCGCTTGAAGCGATGCTACCTTCACGCACCGCTGGCGAACACCACCGCTGGCCAGGACAGACGCCCCGGCCCACCATCCGAACCCGCCGTCAGGCGCACGGTCCCTCGCGCGCCGACCACCCCGGGTCGCCGCTCAGCCACCTCTTCTCTTCTCCCGCCCCCTGCCGGAGGTCTGTCCCCATGCCCGCACAGCTCCAACTCCCCTCTCCCTCAACCACCGCCTCCCCCTCGAACGGGACGTTCGCCGCACCAGCGCACCCCACCAATACGGACGCGTCCGCGAACGGGGGCTCGGCACTTGAACGCCGGGCGCGGCTGACGGCCAGGCTGGCCAAGCTCGCCGCCGCCGGACACCTCGCGCCCCTGGCCCGGCAGATCGGCTCGCTGGGCGGCTGCGCCCGCCCGATCCGGATGACCGGCTACCGCACCCGCTTGGACACCGCCACTGGTCAGATCCTCGACCACTTGGACACCCGCCATCTGCCGGCTGGTGAACTGCTGGTGCGCTGCGGCAACCGCCGCGTCACCCGCTGCCCGTCCTGCTCGAACGTCTACCGATACGACACCTACCAGCTCATCGCCGCCGGACTGCGCGGCGGCAAGACCGTCCCGGCTAGCGTCTCCACCCATCCCCGGGTCTTTGCTACCCTCACCGCCCCCGGCTTCGGCCCCGTCCACAATCAACCCGGTGCATCCCCGTGCACCTGCGGCACCCGGCACAATGACGGCGACCCGCTCCTGGGCACGCCGCTGAACCCGCAGCGGTACGACTACACCGGCGCGGTGCTGTGGAACGCCCACGCCCCCGCCTTGTGGGCCCGCTTCACCACCCACCTGCGCCGCGAGATCGCCAACGCCGCAGGACTGACCCAACGCACCCTGCGCCACCACGCGACCCTGTCGTACGCCAAGGTCGCCGAATACCAAAAGCGCGGACAGATCCACTTCCACACCGTCATCCGCATCGACGGACCCACCGGCCCCCACAGCGCCCCGCCCGCCTGGGCCACCAGCGACCTCCTCGACCACGCCGTCCGAGCCGCCGCCAAGCGCACCCGCGTCCGGCACCAGCACCCCTCCAGGGCCGAGGATGCCGAGCAGGCAGTGCTATCGGAGTCCACGGTGTTCCGCTTCGGGCGGCAGATCGACGTCCGCGCGATCCGCAGCACCGCCTTCACCGACGGTGCCCCTGTCACCGACCGGCACGTCGCCGCTTACATCGCCAAGTACGCCACCAAGGGAGCCGAGACCACCACCGGCACCCTCGACCGCCGACTGCGCTTCCTGGCCGAACTCGCCCAGCACGACCTCACCGACCACGCCCGCCAAATGATCCACACCGCCTGGCACCTCGGTGTCCGGCCCGAACACGCCCACCTCCGCCTGCGGCAGTGGGCCCACATGCTCGGCTTCCGAGGCCACTTCTCCACCCGCACCCGCCACTACTCCACCACCCTCACCCACCTCCGAGCCGAACGCAGCACCTGGCGCACCCGCCAAGACGACATCACCGCCTCGACGGCGGCAGACCCGGCCCTGATCGGCCGATCCGCCGAGCAGGGACCGGCCGATGAGCGGCAACTGGCAACTGGCCGGCACAGTGACCGCGATGACCGCAGTGACCTGAACCCCGGTCACACCGACCCCAGCCCCGGTCACCACGGCAGGCACGGGCGATCCGGCGACGCGGACACGACCTTGGTGATCTCGCACTGGCAGTACGCCGGAAGCGGCCTTCTGCCCGAACTCGCCCACCTCGCCAACCTGTTGGCTACAACGCCGAGCCCTCGGCCCGAACAACCACGCCGTCCTCGGCAGGCCCGGTGCTCCGCTGACCGGGCCGGTCACTCCACCGGTCCGCTGACCGCCCCCGTCCAGACGGAGGCGAGCGCGTGACCACCGACGCCGAACTGCTCACCGTCCCCGAGGTCATGGCCCGCCTGAAGATCAGCCGCTCCACCGTCTACGGCCTCATCCGCACCCGACGGCTGGCCTCCATCACCATCGGCCGCGCCCGCCGCATTCCCGCCCACGCCTTGACCACCCTCGTCCACCACCAACTCGAAGAGGCAGCCTGATGACCACTCCCGACACCAACCCCACCACCGGCTCGCGCAGGGTCCGCGCCAACGGCGACGGCACCGTCTACCAGCGCAAGGACGGCCGCTGGGAGGCCGCCGGATACGTCCTCGCCACAGGCGACACCCGTAAGCGCATCCACGTCTACGGCACCACCCGCACCGAGGCCCTGGCCCAGCTGACCGAGAAGATCGCCACCAGCAACCGCGGCATACCTGCCCCCAACGCCCAGGGCACCGTTGGTGCGTTCCTCACCTACTGGCTGGAGAGCGTCGCCGTCCACCGCCTCCGCGAGAACACCCACACCCGCTACACCGCCGTCGTCCGCCTGTACGTCATCCCCGGCCTCGGCAAGAAGAAGCTCGCCAAGCTCACCGCCAAGGACGTCCGCACCTGGCTCGACCGGCTCCGCACCACGTGCCAGTGCTGCGCACGCGGCCTCGACGCCGCCCGCGACCAGCCGCAGTGCTGCGCGATCGGCAAGTGCTGCCGCAAGCGGCTGTCCCCGCTGACGCTGGCCTACGTGCACTCCGTCCTCAAGTCCGCCCTGGAACACGCCGTCCGCGAAGAGGAAATCCCCCGCAACGTCGCCCGCAACGTCCGCATGGGCACACCCCGCCCCCGCCGCTTCGAACCCCTCACCGGTGAGGAAGCACGCGTCTTCCTCACCGCCACCGACGGCCACCGGCTCAGCGCCTTGTTCGAACTCGCGCTGCGCACCGGGCTCCGCAAGGGTGAACTCCTCGGTCTGCGCTGGGAAGACCTCGACCTGGCCGGCGGAACCGCAAGCATCCGTCGCACCCTCCAGCGCACCAACTCCGCCGGCCTGACCACCCTGCCGACCAAGACTCACAGCTCGGAACGGCGCATCGCCTTGCCCACCGAGTGCCTGCGCTCCCTCGAACAGCACCGAGACCGGCAGGCGCAGGAGCGCGAGGCGGCGGGGGCGGGCTGGAAGGCGAGCGGGTACGTCTTCACCCGACCCGACGGCTCGCCAATCGAGGGAGCCACCCTCACTCGGCACTTCAACGCCCTGCTCCGGCGGGCTGCCCTGCGGCGCATCCGGTTTCATGATCTCCGGCACTCGGCGGCCACCCTGCTCCTGGAGCAGGGCGTCGAACTCGTCGTGATCAAGGAGCTGTTGGGCCATGCCCACATCGGAGTGACCGCGACGGTCTACGCCCACGTCCGGCTTCGCCTCCAACGCGACGCCATCGACCTCCTCGGCAACGCCCTCCGAAACCCCGCCCAGCCCGCTACTCGACCCGATGACGGCGACGAACCACCCCTTTGTGCAGCACCCGTCCGTTGACGTTGCCGTCAACTACTGCCGTCAGACACCCCTGTGGCCCCACCGGAATTGATCCGGCGGGGCCACGGTGATTCCTAATTATATTGGTCGACCCAATCCCATTCTCCCGGACGGGAGCGCAGCTCTCGCAGACCGTAATCAAGACAATCCTTGAGGCTCGGCGCATCCGTGCGAATAAGACTGCTCTCACCCAAGCCCGGACCGGACATTACGAGCGTCCACGGATTCTCTTCGGCCTCCATTCTCTCATGATCCACTTTGAGGATCATGGTAACGCCAGCCTTCCCGAGTCGATCCATTAGCAGCTCAATATCCACTCTTACCCCTTATTCGTAGCCCCGCAGCATGGATGCGATTCCCCCGATGTCTAGCGTGTGACCTGGCTTTCCAGCATCGCTCACCCTAGCTATAACACTCCAGAGATCGTCAGACGTGGGCCCACTGATCACATTATTACGGTCCATCATCTGAGAGACGACCTCGAAAGCGGTTCGCTTGTTTCCATTGTCGAACATATGACTACCGGCGATGTCCCGGATCATTACAGCCGACTTCTCCCAGAAGCTGTTATACCGGCTTGCATTCACCAGCGCATTTTCAGGTGACCCATTCAGCAGCGTCTGTCCTCCAAAACCCTGATTGATCTGCGTGATTTCGTCTGCAGAAACCGGGTTCTTGACACCACACATCCCGCCATCGGTGTTGTGCACCAAGATCGGCGTGGTGCCTGCCAGTACATAGTACGTGTGGAGCTGCTGGACGGTCAGATTGTAGCGGTTGGCGGCGCCTGGGGTGACGTGGGTGGCGAGGACGGTGGGGTGCTGGGTGCTGTTGGTGGTGGTGGCCAGTTCGTGGCCTGGCTTGAGGGAGCCGGCGGCGACCCAGGTGTGGGTGGTGTTGTCCCAGAAGGGATGGTTGGAGGTGGTGTGGATGGTGGCCGTATGGCCGTGGCCCGTGGAGACGACGACGTCCAGAAGGTCCGTGTCATGGTTGATCCAGACGTGCTGGACCGTTCGCCCGCCTTCCTGCTTGCCTGTATCAGGGTTCGCCGATTCGACCTTGTCGCCCACCTTCAGCTTTCCAATGGGCTCCGTCTTACCGTTGGCCAGGAGTACCGGGGTGGAAGGGGCGAAGCTACAGGGCCCACCGGTCGGGTCTGATCCACTGGTCGCGTGTGTGGTCCCCGCGTCATCGGGTGCCTTTGTCGTTGTGGAGGTGGTTTTGGCGGCTGACTTATCGAGGGAGGTCAGCTCTGTTTCAAGAATCTCCAGGCCTTCATCGAGTGCAATGTCAACATCCTCCGGGCTCGGCACCAGAAGCACGGACCCGTAGAACCCGACCTTGTACCAGTCAGTATGTGGACTGACGCCAAGTGCCTCGGCAGCCGGGTGGGTGGAATCCACTGCCGGCGGGCAGCCGGGTAGCCCGCCGCATATTGCGTGGGGAAGGTTCGCCATGGCGTTCGAGAGCAACGTGAACGGGCTCAGTGCAATATCGAGGAGTCCTACAAGGGAATCGCCAGGATTCCCGCTCATGGGGGTACGGACCGAGGCAAAGGCTCGGGCTTCGGCTATTTCACAAACAAACTTTCCAGCGCAGGTCGTGGGTGCCGAGACTGTACCGCCGTCAGAGTTGTCCGTCTGCTCGTTCCCGGGGGTCGGATCATCGCCGCCGCTCATACCGTTGTTGAGGGAGGGGCCAGTGGGGACTCCGCCCTCGGTGCGCCAGATGAGTCCATCGGGGTCGCTGCCGGTGCTGGGGTTGTCGGCGGCATAGGTATAGCCGCCCATCTGGTTGGGGTCGCCGGCTTCGAAGATGGGGTCGGGGCTGGTGAAGCGGCCTTCGGTGGGGTCGTAGTTGCGGGCGCCGAGGAGGTCCAGGCCGGTGTTGGGATCGGTGGGCTTGTTGAGGAAGCCGCTGTTCTCGTCGGCGCTGACCCAGGTGCCGGGCTGGGTGCCTCGGGGGTTGCCGTAGGGGTCGTAGTAGCGACGGGTGACCGCAAGGGTGGTGGCGTCGATGGTGGTCTCGGCGGTGCCCTGGGAATTCGCGACCTGGTAGGCGACGGTACCGCCGCTGGTACGGGTGATGGTCGTGCCATCGGGGCCGCTGTAGTTGCGCAGCGCAGTCCAGGACTTGTTCGGGACGTTGAGGGTGATCTGCTCAGCGCCACCGAAGAGGTAGAGGATGCGGGTTTTGAGGGTGCTACCAGTGCTGCTGGTCTGCTCCAGCAGGTTGCCGCCGGCGTCGTAGATGTAGCCGCTGCTGTTCGTAGTGCTGCCGGTGCCGGTGGTGACGGTGCTGGTGCGGCCTGCGGGGTCGTAGGTAGTGGTCTGGGTCTGACCGGCAGGGATGGCCGTGTTGTCGGTCGGAACGGTGAAGCTCTGGCCTCCACTGCCGCACGTCCAGACGATCTGCTTGGCCGCGCCTGCTGCCTGGTTGGAACTGGGGTCCGCAAGGCAATAACCGGAGTGGGTGTTGACCAGACTGGTGGCAGTCGCCTTCCACTGCTGGCTCGCAGCTCCGCTGCATGTGTCCAGGACCGCAGTGGTGCCATTGGTGGTAGCACCACCACTCGTGTCCAGACACAGGCCCTGGATCCGGACCGTGCCATCAGTTCCAATGGTCACGTTCTGGCCACCGGCTTCGCAGTTCCAAAGGATGACCGCTGTGCCGGAGGTGGTGGAGGAACCCGGGTCCGCCAGGCACAGCGAACCACCGCTGGTGGTCTTGACGCCGGACAGGACATTCCCGGTGCTGGTGACGGTCCGCTTCGTGGTGTTGCCGTCGTCACTGCCGTTGGCGTCGCTATATCCAGGGGTAACCGTCGTGGTCCCGGCCAGACTCGGGTTGGGGTCAGTCGTGCTGGCACCGGTGGCCTGGTCAGGATCGGTGGCGCTGGTTGTGCCGTTACTGCCCGGGTAGGCGATGGTCTGGGTGGTGTCGTTCGCGGCGTTACCCGCGCTGTCGTGGTTGACCTCACTGGTGCGGTCCCCCAGCAAGTCATAGCTGTAGGACTGCCAGTAGGGGGCTGGACCACCGACGGTAGTGCTACCAGGGCTGGTGGTCTCGGGAGAGTTGCTGGCGCAACTGCCCAGGCCGCCTGCCTGGGTGGTGGGGAGCGTGGTCAGACCGTTGGTGTCGGTCCAGGCCTGGGTGAGGCGCTGCATCGAGTCATAGGTGAAGCACTGAGTGTCGGTGCCTGAGATGACGCCACCGCTGGACTCCGTATCGGAGACGGCAGTCAGATCACCGGCAGGATCGTAGCGGTACGCGTAGCCGTCGATCGCATTGGTCTTACTGGTCTGGGTATCGGTGCTGGCGGTCAGTTCACGACCCGTCGCGGGGTCCCAGCCGGCGTTGGTGACCAGTTGGGTGCCATAGACACCGTAGGTCGAGCGGCTCTCCTGGCCAAGGGCGGTGTAGTCGGCGATGTCGAGGTAGGCGGCACTGCCGTGGGTGCCGTTGGCGTAGGTCAGCGTGGAGCCGCTGTCCTCCAGCATGCCGCCGAGGTAATCGCCGTAGGTGACCGCCTCGTCGGGCAGGTATCCATCGGCGTTGTAGTGGACTTCTTCGAGTTCACCGGTGTTGGGCGTATAGGTGTTACTGGTGCTGTACGTGACCGACCCGCTGGTGGGAGCGATGCTGAGCCCGGCGGGAGCGAAACCGTCAGATGCAGGGATCGTCAGGCTGCTGCCCGTGGACTGGTAGGCAGCGGTGTACCCGGCGACGGCCTCGGTATAGGCGGATCCTGTACTGCCTGCTCCGCCCACGTAACTGGTCTCGGCTGTCGGATAGCCCTTGGCCAGCGAGTCATAGCTCCATGAGCTGAGTTCATCGCTCGCCGACTCGGTGGAAGAGGTGGTGAGGTTGTACTCGGCCAGCGGCCGACTGTCCCAGTCGTAGGTGTACCCGAGCTTGTCCCCACGGGCATCCGTCGACTCCAGCAGGTTGCCCAGGTCGTCGTAGGAGTTGAAGACCGTGGTGCCGACGTTCGGATCGGTTTGCTGTGTGGTCTGGCCAAGGAGGTTGTACTGGTAGGACCAGGTGTTTCCGGCACTGTCCTTGATCGTGGAAACCTGACCGGCGGGGGTGTAGGTGTAGCTGGTGGTGGCGTTCGCCTGCGGCGCTTTGCCGCTGTCGCCGGCGCCGGTACCCGTGCTCCAGGCGGACGCGTCCGCGCTGGTGTAGTCGACCAGGTTTCCGTCGTCCTGGAGGCTCAGCGTGGATCCGGTGGTGGCGGTCAGGCCCGAGCTCCACAGCTGGGTGCCGGCGGCACTGTAGACGTACAGGTTTCCGTCGGTACCGAACTTGGCGTAGGCACCTGTGCTGGAGGTGTTGGTGTGCCAGAGCGTGCTGCTGGAGGCCAGCGAGGACAGGACCAGGTCACCACTGGCCTGCATGGTCAGCCGGACACTGTCGGAGGCAAGGGAGGTCCCGGACGGGATGATCTGGCCGCCGGTCAGGTTGACCTGGGCGTCGGTGTTCTCGACAACGGTACTGGTCGTCTCGCCCAGTGCGTTGGTGAACGCCTCCGTGGTCGGGCCACCGGCGGGCGGGGTGCTGACGGTCTCGTCCGCGCCTGGGTAGCTGGTGGAGCCGCTCCACTGCGCAGCACCCATGGAGTACAACTGATTCTGGGTTGGCCGACCCTGGCCGTCGTAGGTCGTGACGGCCTCCGAGGGGATCTGGTTCTCGGCGTAGGGTTCGGCCATTGTCGTCGACGGGCCATTATTGGCGTCCCAGTAGGGCGCGTACGTGCGCACGGGCCAGCCATGGGTGTCGTAGAACGTGTCGGTGATGACCCGCCCAGCGGTGTCATCGGCTGCGGTGTTGCTCTGTGTCTGACGCTCCTGGAGCATGCCATCGTAGAAAGTGACCGAGGTGTTGTAGGAGTCATCCTCGTTCAGCGTCTGCGTCGTCACCGTGCTGGGGGCACCGCTCAGTTGCTCTGTGGCACTGATGTTGGCACTGGCGCCCGGGTCGACGGAGTAGGAGAACTTCTCGTCCGGGTACGACGGGAAGTCGGCCTCCGGACTCGTGTTCACGGTTGCCCGTCCGGGCAGCCAGACGGCGGTGCGCCGCCCCAGCGCGTCATAGGTGATGTCCGTGTACCGGAGGTTCGCGTCGATGTCCTCCGTGGCCAGCCCGCGCAGCGGATCCAGTACCGAGGTCGTTGTCCAGCCCTGTGAGTTGGTGGTCTTGATCGTGGTGGGGTTGGTAATTCCGCCCGCACTGGTCCACGTCGGGGTGTAGGCGGTGCCAGTCGGATTACCGTTGGCGTCAAGGGTCCGCGTGATGCGTCCGGCACCGTCGTAAGTCATCGCGGCTGTGGTCTGCCACGTGGTTGGGGTGCCCCCGCTGGCAGCCGTCGCAGTCTGTACAGCAGTCACTTCGCCGGTCCCGGCGGAGTCCAGCTGGCCGAAGGTGCCCAGGCCTGTGAGAGTACCGTCGCCACCGTAGTAGCTGCGGCTCCCGGACAGCACCGCCGGACTGGCACCACCACAGGCACCAGTGACCGTGGTGGTCTGATCCTGGTAGGTCAACATCATTGTGTTGCTGCTCGGGGCGGTCGCGTACCCGGTGGTGGCGCAGGTCTCCTGAGGCGAAGCACCGCCCACATCTGCGGTCGAGTCCACAGTGGACGGGCGTCCCTGGGCGTCGTAGTCGGAGACGGTCTCGTTCTCACGCCACCCATCACCCGCCAAGTGGGACAGGAGAGAATAGGAGCGCGACTCGGTGGACGCAGTACGGTACGAGGTCAGGTTCGGCAGCGTGGACAGTGCGGGCGCGGTGCCGGTGTCGTCGGTGGTGTTCCAGTCGGTCCACGCGCTTTGCGCCACACTGTGAGTGGGCGTGTCACTGAACGGCCCATTGACGGTCTTGGCATCGATGGTGCCACCGGACTGGGTGTAGGTGTCCGTCTCCAGGGCCGTTCCGGCGAGCCAGTTGGAATCGACGACCTGGTCGCCGACCGAGTCGGCAACCTTGACCGAGCGCTGTTTGCCGTTGGCGAGGTAGTCCCCGTCCATACCCTGCAGATAGGTGGTGGTGGTTTGGGTGACCGGGTCCGGAGTAACACCTGTCGTGACAGTAACCGTCGCGTAGCCACGGAACTGGTCCCAGGTGCGGTACTGGTCGTCCGTCAGCGGTGAGTCGTCACGATGCCATGCGGCTGGCCCGTAGGTATAAGTGGATGTCTGGTTGGGAGAACCGTCGTAGATGGTGGAGCCATTGACGCCTGCCTTGTCCTTGGAGGCCCCAGTCAGGTCAGATGCCACCACCGTCTGCACACGGGTCTTGTTGAACCAGTCCGCAATCGGCTTCACGGCACCCGCCGGCGTCCAGTACACCTGGTAGCAGGACATGGTGTCGGTGTCCGCCGAGGCGGGCATGGTCCCGTTGGCCTCCGAGCAGTCCGGGGCGTAGTACGTGACAGCTATGTCCTCGCCGGTCTCGGTGACGATCTGCGAGATCCGGGGCCGATACAAGGGCGGATCACCCGGATCCGAACCGGCGACCCGGTTATTGGTGTCGTTGCCTATGAACGTCACCGGATTGAGCGTCACCGGCGTGCTGCCACCCGCGTCCGTGGCAAGTCCGGTGTGCGTGATCGTCTGCAGCCACAGCACTGCCTGCAGCTCACCGGTGTCCGTAGGATCGACCGAGCTCCCGGTGACCGGGTCGATCACCCCCCCGGCATCGGAGTACACCTGTCCCAGTTGCCAGGAGTCCACGGCCGTCAGGCCCTTGCCCGCCACATTCACCTTTGTGGTCACCGAGTCGAGGCGGCTTGTGCTCCAGAACGTCGGCGACGATACGACGCACACGTTCGCAGGCACCGTGGTCGACCCCGGTGGCACTGTCGTGGAATCGGAGGAGGGGCAGTTCAAGTCGTAGGGGATGTCGGGAAAGTTCGTGGCGTTCGAGGTACTGATGGACTGGCTGCAGTCGAACGAACTGGAGGTCTCACAGCGCTGCTTCGAGGTGAAGACCACCTGAGCGGACGGGGTGTGCCCGGCGATCTCGTCGGCGACGGTGTAGCCGTAGGAGATCCCAGTGAGCGTCCCACCTCGGATGTACGAGGCCAGCGTCCCTGAGCCGTTGGAGGCTGAGACCTGGCCGCTGCCGAGGTCGTAGTAGTTCGTCTCGGTCGAGTAGTCGTAACGCTGGACGAACCCGGTCGGGGAGACGGTGAAGTCCAGGTTCCAGCGCCAGCCCTCGTTCGACGAGCACTTGGACGCGGTCCCGGTGGAGGAGGCGTAGCACGGGTCACCGGAGACCGGGTGCAGCACCGGCACGCCCCACGCCGAGTTGGTGGCCGGGTCCGCGGACTGGAGTGATGCCGAAGGACCAGCACCGGTCGGGGCATGCTCCGCCCCGAAGTACGCGGCGCTGCCGTCAGAGCTCAGCACGCGGTAGTAGATGCCCTGGTAGAGGCCGTTGGCCGCGCCGGAGAGCTCCTGCACGATTGTGCCGTCGTCGCCCTGGAGCGCCCACTGCTGAACCAGATTCGAGGGAGGCAACGTCGGATTGCTGACCGGTACCAGGACACCCGAGTGGGAGCCGAAGGAGATGGTGGCGTTGTCGCCGTCCCAGCACTCGTCTCCGGAGCCCTTCAGCAGCCGGTTCCCGGAGGAGTCCAGCAGCGTCCCGCACGAACGGTAGGAACGCTCGATGAACCCGGGGTCGTAGTCCCATCCATCACCGAGCCAACTCGCCTGCGAGTTGCGGGCACTGGTCTCACCATCGACGGACTGCGAGTCGTACGAGAACGCCACCGTCGGCGCGCTGCCGCCCACGGCAGACGGCACATCGATCGGATACGCATATGTGAACGCGCCGTTCGCCGACGCCTGCCAGGTCCCCGACGCGTTCAACGAGGTCGCTGCGTAGTTGCCCTGCGAGCCCGATGTTCCTGAAATCACCTCGGTCGCTGTCATCGGCTCGGCCACCGCCGAGCTCACGCTCGCCGACTTCGCAGACCCGCCTATGGCGCCCCCCAGAGTGACGGTAGCGACCAACTGGTCAGCAGTAGCCCGGTTGGTGAACGCGATCGGTGTACGCGTTCGACACGCCGCGACCTGAGGCGTCGTCAGCGCACACGCGGGAACCTGCACCAGTTCGAGCCGCGAGCCGAACCCACCGCCGTACGCCTTGGCCAGCGCCGCGTAGTCGACCACAACCTGCACCCGCCCGGACCCAGCACGGCCGTCGGCACGAGCGAACCCCAGCAGCATCCCGTCCGCACCAGCCGCGAGCGACTGGGTGTGGGAAGCAACCTGAACCCGAACCGCAGCGGGTCCAGCACCGTTCGCAGCCTCAGCAGCGCTGTGCCCAGGGGCCGCTGGCGTTGCAACAGGAGCAACCCAGACCGGCAGACTGCCTGCCCGGACCGGGCCGGACACGGGAACGGCTGGCTGAACGAGCGCCGACGGGGATGCCGAAGGTGAGGCTGGCTTCTCGGCAGCGGCCAAGGAACTGGACGAGTAGGCCGGGGACGGGGTGCCGGAGGATCGCACAGGAGAAGCGGGAGAACCTGCCTTGCTCGCCGCAGCGCCCGAAGGGGTTTCCGTAGCAGTCGCAGGGATCCGGGTGAGATCCACGGTCGAGCTCCCCGCCGCAGGCCATGCTGCCGGGCTGGCCGTGTACTGGCCCATTGGCTTCTGGCCCTTGGCCAGCAGCGGCTTCTGACTGCCGCCGGCCACCGCGTGCACCGGGACGCTGGTGCCCCTCGCGACCGGGGACGGCGACCAGATAGATCCGGTGTAGTGGTACTGCGGGAGTTGCTGGGCAACGGCCTGAGGCACCACGACGGCGCTGACCGCGATAACCGTGGTTACGGCCGTCAACGCGCTGCCCCACATCCGGTGCCGGTTCCCCATGAACCCGCGTGGTCGCCCAGCCATCCCTCACCCCTTGAACGCCATGGCCTGTGACGCCCCGTCCATCTCAATCTGATCAGGGTCCGGCCATGGTTCCGGATCATATGGATCAAGGATCCGATCGGCTACTGTGACGCCCGCTCGTCGCTTGGCGGGCATACGAACCACGGGGGGCGTTTCGCCCGATCCATGCCGGGCGAATTGGGGCAGGTCCCCCCACATTCCTCACACAGGATTAGACCCACGGGGACATCAACCTCACATGAACGTGACAGAAAACACACTCATCTCGTACACACACGAAGGTCCACGATGACTGATCCCACGCGCGAGCGCCGGGCCCGGATCCGGCACCGACTCACCGCGCCGCTTCTGGCTGCCCTGCTCGCCGCAGGCACCCTCACGCCTGCGTTCGCCGACAGCGCCCCGGCAGACCCCGCCAATCCCGGCGCGGTAGCGCCTCCCACATCGACCGGCCTCGTCCAGGCGGCCCAGCTTCAGGCTGTGGCCACCGGCCAGCCCGTAGCCGTTGATTCCCTCACCACCGCCACCACCACCGTCCTCGCCAACCCGGACGGCTCCCTCACGCAGACCACCAACGCCTTGCCGGTTCGCGTGCAGCAGAACGGCAGTTGGGTTCCCCTCGACGACACCCTCACCACCAACGCCGACGGAACCGTCCGTACGACAGCCACAACCACGGCAGTCACCTTGTCCGGTGGCGGCACCAGCCCCCTGGTGACCTTCAGCAATCAGGCGGGCCAGCAACTCTCGCTTTCGATGCCGTTTCCCCTGCCTGCCCCAACCACCAGCGGCAACACGGCCCTGTACGGATCCGTCCTTCCTGGGGTCGACCTGTCTGTCAGCATCGACCCGCAGGGTAACTTCCGTGACGTCCTCATCGTCCACAATGCCGCAGCCGCCGCGAACCCCGATCTGAAGACACTTCAGCTCTCGGCCGCTACCACCGGGCTCACTCTGGTCACCGCCGCAGGCGGCGGCATGGACGCCAACGCCTCCGACGGCTCCACCATCTTCACCAGTCCCATGCCCACCATGTGGGACTCCAGCGACACAACCGGGCCCGGAGGCAACAGCACGCCATCGCCGAGCGCCAGTACCATGCCTGCCGCGGGGGCACAGTCTGACGCCCGCACGGTCGTACGGACTGAAGCCGCCCCGGCTGACACCACCCCGACGCCGACGGAAACCAGCACCAGCGCTACCAGCGGAGCGGACACAGTCTCGGGCACCGATGGGCCCGGCACAGGCGCGCAGGTGGCCCCGGTGGCCATGACCACCTCCAGTAGCGGGCTGACCCTCACCCCGGACCAGTCCCTGCTGACCGGAACCGGCACGACCTACCCCGTCTACATCGACCCGCCTGTCGACAGCACCACCGCCCACTACTTCGAGGCCCAGAAAGGCTGCGACTCAGCCTCGTCAAGCGGGCATGAGTACGACTACGCACAGCTCAACGGCGAAGGTGTCGGTTACCAGGCCTACGCCTCCGCCAACGGTGACTGCATCGGCGCCGAGCGGTCCTTCTTCCAGATCGACACCTCAGGGCTCACCAGCAGCATGGTGGTACAGACCTCAACGCTCTATGTCCAAGAGACCTACGCCGCCCGCTGGGGCTGCACCACGACGGCGCCCGTGACGGTCAAGTGGACCAACGGAATCTCCCAGGGCATGTACTGGGACACCCAGCCGGCCCCGATCTCATCCCTCGGATCCATCACCCTGGCAAGCGCCTACAACGGCTCCGATCCAGGTGACACCACCTCATGCGGTGTCCAGAGAGGCTCGCTGGACGTCACTCCCACAATCAAGAATTCCATCGCCGGGAAGGACGGTTCCTGGACCTTCGGTCTCTACAATCCCGACGAGACATCCTCCTCCGACTTCGAAAGGTTCGCCACCAACCCATATCTGTCAACTACCTACGACATCGCGCCGACCATCGCCGCGTCCAGTGTCAACACCAGCCCACCCGCATATACCACCAACCCCCAGGGCAACCTCGTCCCAGTCGGTGCGGCCTGCGGCACTGGCACCCCCGGCTGGATCGGTCAGACCAGCACCAGCAACGGCGCCAGCAACATCACCATGTACGCCATTGCCGTCTCCCCTGTCGGCTCCACCGTGGCTACCTAGTTCGATATGAATGACACCGGCGACGGCACAGCCACGGGCACCCAGATCACCTACGGCAACACCAAATACCAGGGATCAGGGGCTCCCGCGTCCCTCGCGATGACTGGCACCGTGCAGGACGGCCACCAGTACAGCTGGGCAGCCCAAGCCTCTGACGGTGTCCTGAAATCCAACACGGTCAGCGACTGCCGCTTCAACGTCGACAGCACCCCGCCCGTACAAGCCAGTATCACCAGCACGGACTTCCCTCCGGCCGGCAGCAACAGTACCAATCTGGATGCGGGTTCCACTGGGGTCTTCACCCTCAGCAGCACAGATCCGCAGCCTGCTAGCTGCACCATCAGCAAATGTCTGACCAGCGGTGTGGCCGGATTCCGCTATTCGCTCGACCAACCCATCCCCACCAGCGGCTATTCCTACATACCCGCCGCCTCCACGGGTAGTGCCGCGCTGAGCATCACCCCGGAAACCTGGGGCACTCACATCCTGTACGTCCAGGCCGTGGACAATGCCGGCAACACTGCCGTTATGCCGGCCACTTACACCTTCTACGCCCCCTGGAATCCCAACAGTCACGTTACGGCAGGCGATCTCACCGGCGACAACACCCCCGACATGCTCGCCACCGACTCCAGCGGCAACCTGGTCATGCTCCCCGGCGACAGCGACCCCAACGGGGCAAGTGCCGGGGGAACTCTCTGTGCCCCCGGCAACTACCGCCCCGACTGTGTCGCATCACCCGCAACTGACAGCCCGGACAAAACGAGCTGGACCAACTTCCAGGTCGCCCACCGCGGCAGCCTGCACCAGGGAAGCGTCGATGACCTCTTCGCCCACGCGAAGAACAGTGCCACCCTCTACACCGTCGACAACGACGGCGACCACGAAGGCGGTAAGGACGGCCAATTCACCCTGGTCGACAGCATCACGCCCAAACCCCAGTGTCTGCCCATCGCCGGGCGCAGCGACTGCACCCTGTACGACGCCACCGACTGGAGCGCTCTGGACCAGATGACCGCCCCCGGAGATGTCTACGGCGATGGACTGGCCAGCCTGATCACCAGTGAGAAGAACCCAACTACCCACACTGATCAGCTCTGGCTCTACCACGGCAGCAACAGCTCCAGCGCTCCGCTCGGCCCGGCAACCGCCGGCTCAACAGCCACCACTCCGATTCTGCTCGGCACCGGCGACTGGTCACACTTCACCCTCATCTCCCCCGGAGCCGTCGGCGGAAACCTGAACAATGGCGCCAAGGGCACGGAGACACTCTGGGCTCGCGACAACAACTCCGGCATTCTCTATAGCTTCTCCTTGGCCATCGACCCTGCCACCAACTACCCCGACGAGATTTCGGCCCCCACCACGGCCCCGCTCACATCCGCGATCACCACCACCGGCGGCGCGAGCCTGTGCGCAGCCGACGCGGACGGCGGTACTGCACCTGGCAGCGCGGCCATCACCTGGACCTGCGACAAGGGCCCAGAACAGGCCTTCAGTCTGCTGAACAACGGAACCGTGCACACGGAAGGCCTCTGCCTGGAAGCCAGCGCTGCCAGCAAGGGCTCCTCCGTCGAACTCGATACCTGCAACAACACCGACACCCTTCAGCAGTGGACCGCCGGAACCACAGGCTCCCTGGTCAACACTGGCTCAGGCATGTGCCTGGCCGACCCTTCCAGCAGTCAGGCCCCCAATACCACCCTTTTGATCTGGCCCTGCGACAATGGCAGCGAGCAGAACTGGGCCGCTCAGGCCGCCAACTCGCTCCCAACGCCCATGCCCGCCATGCCCACCATCCTTACCCCCACCCTGACTGCGGCCGCGTATCCCACCCTGGCCTCTCCAGGAGACGGCACCGGGCTCGGTGAGCCCGATCTTTACGCCGCCGCCAGCAATGGCGAGATCATCCAGTTCCCCGGCACCACCCCCAACGGCGCCACCGCCACCTTCAGCACCCCAGTCAGCCAAGGCATGTTCAGCAACTCTGCCCACTGGTGGAACCTCGACGGCACCATCCGCAACGGCGCTGCCGCAGACACCGAGAACTCCAGCGGCAGTACGGACGCCACCCTCACTGGTGCCGCCACCTGGACGACCGACGGCATCCCTGCCAACAAGAGCGCCGATCCCAGCGGGACGGTCCTCAGTCTGGACGGCACCACGGGCTACGCCGCAACCAGTGGGCAGATCATCAACACCACCGGCAGCTACACCGTTTCCGCCTGGGCGAAACTCAGCACCAGCTTCAATCCCAACGGCGACTACACCGTGGTCGCCCAACGTGACGGTACCGGCCTCCGTTGCGCCTTCTACCTCCAGTACTCCACCACCCTCAAGGGATGGACCCTGGTCATCCCCAGTAGCGATACGGCCAGCCCCACGGGCTACTACCATGCCGGATACAACGTCACTGCCACCGCAGGCCAGTGGACCCACCTGGTCGGCGTCTACGACGCCACCACCGGAACCATGAGCCTGTATGTCAACGGCCACCTCGCCGGCACCGGAAGCGACTTGCTTCCCTGGAACGCCAGCGCCAACAGCCCCCTGCTCATCGGCGGTTCCGACAACGACAGTAACGGCAGCGAGGCTGACTTCCCGGGCGAGATCAGCGACGTCCACACATTCAATACTGCCCTCAGCCCCGTTGCCGCCACCACTCTCAGCGACAGCCCCGCGCCCATCACCAACCTCAACTGACCCGATCCATCGCCAGGCGCCCGTCCCCAGCAGTGAGCAGGGAACGGGCGCCCTCCGATGGGTTCAGGGAGCGATCACGACCGTCAACCAGAGCTATTGGACGTCAAACGTGAGTCGGTATCGGCGACAAGGTCACTACCTTCCGGGACATGTCACAAGGAAGGCCAACCAACAGGCCGGGTTGACGCCGTAGCCCCCACCGCGCGTCCCCGAGTAGAACTCCGACTCGTACACCACCTTCACCGGCCACGGCAGTGAATACGGCAGGGCGTACTGCCTCGGCGCAGCCGTCCAGGGCAGCACCTCCCCGGGACCTGTACGGGTGCAGCGGTGGCGGCAATGAGAGCTGGCAGATCCAGCACCATCACCGGTGTGCAGTCCGGGCCTGTGCCTGGCCGTCACCGGCGCGGCCACGGCCAACAGCACCCAAATCGGTATCAACTGGCCCTGGCCCTGGCGCTCGGCCGTTAGGCCCGGGGCCCCTGGTCGGGGGTGGGCTGTAACGTCCCGGCGGGGCTGTCGCGTCATAAGGACAGGAGAGCGGGGCGGGACGGGACAGGGAGAGCGGGGCAGCGGTGCGGTCGGTCGACGAGGGGGAGTACCTGGAGTTCGCAGCCAGGCGGGCGGCCGCGCTGTACCGCAGCGCGTGCCTGCTCTCCGGCGGGGACACGCACCTCGCCGAGGACCTGGTGCAGGAGACCCTGGGCCGGATGTACGTGCACTGGCACAAGGCCGCCGCCGCCGACAACCCGGCCGGGTACGCGCACACCGTCCTGGTGCGCGCGTTCCTCAGCCACCGCCGCAAACGCAGCAGCACGGAGACGCCTCGCGAGGAGCTCCCCGACGCAGTGACGGCCGAGGGGGACGCCACTGTTCGGATCGTGCTGCTGGACGCGCTGGGGCAGCTCACCCCGCGCGACCGGGCGGTGCTGGTGCTCCGCTACTGGGAGGACCGCAGCGTCGAGGAGACCGCGCAGGCGCTCCGGCTGAGCCCGGGAGCGG
>Ga0302314_10007745_pt1 | contig 19274 bp, 18 predicted proteins | sample III_Palsa_N2_3_FD_200533 | JGI IMG/M metagenome (GOLD analysis project Ga0302314, IMG submission 200533) | Peat permafrost microbial communities from Stordalen Mire near Abisko, Sweden - III_Palsa_N2_3 | ecosystem: Environmental > Terrestrial > Soil > Palsa > Peat permafrost | place: Sweden...
TGCCGAAGGCGCCGGCCAAGGCCGGCTCCAGCTACCGCCTGCACTACCGCCTCTACTGGAGCGCCGACGAGCCCTATCCCACGCCGCTGGCGCGCTGCGTCGCCACCCGCCTCGGCCGCGGCGGCCAGCCCGGCCAGCCGCGCCCGCCGGGCGTGCGCAAGTTCGTGGTCGAGTTCATGGGCGGTCCGCTGGTCTCCCTGCCCTTCGGCGTCAAGCCGGAACCGGTGCTGACCGCCTCGCGCGGCACCTTTTCCTACGTCTTCACCGAGGCGGTGCCGGACGGCGTCAGCGGCCACTGGCGCGCCTCCTTCGACCTCACCGTCGACGGCCAGGACCCGGTGGACCTGCGGCTGTACCTGAAGGCGGGCGACAACACTCTGTCCGAAACCTGGCTGTATCAATACCATCCCTTCACGTGAACCGGCGGCGTAGCCGCCGACCGATGTCCCTCTACCGCGCCGCGGGAGCGGGTGGTGGGGTGAGGGAAGCCCGGCCCGTGTGCGAGCCCGCCGATGAGCCTGGTTTGAACCAACCATAGGCAGACCGCGCCGCCGTGGGCGAGAATTGACGCCAGTTCACCGCTTGCAGGCTTGAAGTCGATGCGTTTCGCACAGGTATACCGATTTGGATAGCGCGCCCCCCGGTTCGCTGTGGATCGTCTCCGCCCCCAGCGGCGGCGGCAAGACCAGCCTGAGCCGCGCCCTGGTGCAGCGTTTGCAGCAGCGCGGCATCGCCGCCGCGATCTCGGTGTCCTACACCACCCGTGCGCCGCGCGCAGGGGAGGAACACGGCAGCCACTATCATTTCGTCGACGAGGCGCAGTTCCTGGCCATGGTCGCGGCGGGCGAATTCCTCGAGCACGCCGAGGTGTTCGGCCGGCGCTACGGCACCGGCCTGGCCGAGACCGAGCGCCTGCTCGCGGCCGGCACCGAACTGCTGCTGGACATCGACTGGCAGGGCGCGCGCCAGGTGCGGGCGCGGCGGCCGGACGCCCAGGGCATCTTCATCCTGCCGCCCTCGGCAGCGGAGCTGGAGCGGCGCCTGCACGGCCGCGGCCAGGACGACCCCAAGGTCATCGCCGCCCGCATGGACGCCGCCCATGCCGAAATGACCCACTACAGCGAATACGACTACCTGGTGGTCAACGACAGCTTCGAGCACGCTCTGGAGGAGCTGGAAATGCTGCTGCTGTCGCGGCGGCTGCGCCGGCCGGCCCAGCAGGCGCGCCACGCCGCCCTGATCCGGGAATTGCGCCTGTAGGCCGCCTTTAAACCAGCGAAAACGCCCCAACTCTTGGCCCGGAAGCATCGATTTGGGTATAATTCGCCGCTTAACCCGTAGTTTCAGCAGGTAAGTCATGGCACGCGTAACCGTAGAAGATTGTCTGGCCCGCATCCCCAACCAGTTCGAACTGAGCCTGGTCGCCGCCAAGCGCGCCCGCCAGCTGGCTCGCGGCGCCGAAGCGCGCCTGCCCTGGGGCAGCCACAAGTCCACCGTGCTGTCCTTGAAGGAAATTGCCGAAGGCTACATCGGCACCTCGGTGCTGAGCGAGGCCGACCTGCCCGCCATCCAGCAGCCGAAGATGGAGCTGGAAGCGCTGGATCCCAGCTTCGACATGTAGCGGATGGCTGGCGCCATCCGCTTAATTTAAAAGCTTTTTAAAAAAGGGGCCGCAAGGCCCCTTTTTTGTGGCTGCCATCGAAGCGGCCCCGATCTACCCAAAAACGCTTTCCATTCAGTATAGAAAGAAAAAGGCCTCCAGGCCTTTTTCTTTCTATACTGGGGCCATGGAATTCCCGGTCATCCAGCGCATCGGCACGGCGATCCGCACTCAGCGCGTAGCGCGCGAGTACGGCATCGAGGCGCTGTGCCGCGTGCTGCAGGAATACCTGCCGGAAGACCAGATCGCCGAGGTGCGCCGCGCCTACGAGTTCGGCGCGCGCATGCACTCCGGCCAGGCGCGCGAATCCGGCGAGCCCTACATCTATCACCCGCTGGCGGTGGCCCGCATCCTGGCCGAAATGCGCCTCGATGCGACGACCCTGTGCGCCGCCATCCTGCACGACGTGATCGAGGACACCGACGTCGACAAGGGCGAGATCGTGCGCCTGTTCGGCAAGGACGTGGCGGAACTGGTCGACGGCGTCAGCAAGTTCCACAAGGTCGAGGGCATGACCCGCGCCGAGCAGCAGGCGGAGAGCGTGCGCAAGCTGCTGCTGGCGATGGCGCAGGATCTGCGCGTGATCCTGGTCAAGCTGGCCGACCGCCTGCACAACATGCGCACCCTGGAAGGGGTGGACTCGGCCAAGCGCCGCCGCGTGGCGCGCGAGACGCTGGAGATCTACGCCCCCATCGCGCAGCGCCTGGGCATCAACACCCTGCGCACCGAGCTGGAAGACCTGGCCTTCCTCAACCTGCACCCGAAGCGCTACAACGTGTTCCAGCGCGCGGTGAACGAGCGCCTCGGCGACACCAAGAGCCTGATCAAGGAATTCGAGCACAAGCTGGAGCGGGCGCTGCGCGAGGAAGGCATCGGCGCCTCGGTGGTCGGCCGGCAGAAGAACCTCTACGCGGTGTACGAGAAGATGCAGCGCAAGCGCCTGCGCTTCCTCGACGTGATGGACCTGCTCGGCTTCCGCATCCTGGTGACCAAGGTCGACGACTGCTACCGCGCCCTGGGCGTGGTGCACCACGTCTACCGGCCGATCTCCGAGCTGTTCAACGACTTCATCGCCAACCCCAAGGTCAACGGCTACCAGTCGCTGCACACCACCTGCGTCGGCCCGCAGGGCCGCAAGATCGAGGTGCAGATCCGCACCCGCGACATGCACCATATTTCCGAGAGCGGCATCGCCGCCCATTGGCAGTACAAGCTCGGCGGCAAGAACGACCCCGGCTCGGCGCCGCAGGTGCGCGCGCGCGAGTGGCTCGGCAACCTGTTCGAGATGCAGGGCGGCGCCGGCGCGCTGGATTTCATCGAGAACGTCAAGGTCGACTTGTTCCCGGACGAGGTCTACGTCTTCACCCCCAAGGGCCAGATCCGCCGCCTGCCGCGCGGCGCCACCGCGGTGGACTTCGCCTACTCGGTGCACTCCGAGCTGGGCGACCATTGCGTCGCCGCGCGCATCGACCAGCAGCTGGAGCCGCTCAACACGCCGCTGCAGAACGGCCAGACGGTGGAGATCATCACCGCCCGCCACGCCCGGCCCAACGCCGCCTGGCTCAACTACGTCAAGACCGCCAAGGCGCGCTCGCACATCCGCAACTTCCTCAAGAACCAGCGCGAGGACGAGGCCATCCGCCTCGGCCGGCGCCTGCTGGAAATCGCCCTGCGCGAGCTGCAGGTGCCGCTGTCCTCGCTCAAGGAAGGCTCCACCGAGGCGGTGCTCAAGGCCTTCAACCTGCAGGACATGGAAGACCTCTACATCTCCATCGGCACCGGCGCGCGCCTGGCGCCGCTGGTGGCGCGTCACTTCCTGCCGGACCCGAAGCAGGGCACCGTGCCGGGCGAGAGCGTGCCGCTGCAGATCGAGGGCACCGAGGGCCTGGTCATCGACTACGCCAAGTGCTGCCACCCGATTCCGGGCGACGACATCTGCGGCTACGTCAGCGTCGGCCGCGGCATCGTCATCCACCGCCTCGAATGCCGCCACGTGCAGACCCGCAAGGGCGGGCCGCAGGAGCGCGTGCCGCTGATCTGGTCGGAGAAGGTGCAGGGCGACTTCCTCGCCGAGCTCAAGCTCAAGGCCGAAAACCGCCGCGGCCTGCTGGCCATGGTGGCGGGCGAGATCTCCAGCGCCGGCGCCAGCATCGAGAACGTGCAGATGCCGGAGCGCGACGGCTCCGAGGCCCTGGAAATGCGCTTCACCATCACCGTGCGCGACCGCGTGCACGTGGCGCGCGTGCTGCGCCGGCTGCGCCGGCTGCCGCCGGTGCAGCGGGTCGTCAGGGTCTGACGACCCGCAGTGGTCAGTGACTAGTGATTAGTGGTTAGTAGGTTTGTCTTGCGCTGAGATTTCGCTTCTACTAACCACCAGTCACTAACCACTAATCACTAATGCCATGACCCGTCAGATCATCCATACCGACCAGGCCCCCGCCGCGATCGGCACTTACTCGCAGGCCGTGAAGTGCGGCAAGACCGTCTACCTCTCCGGGCAGATTCCGCTCGACCCCGTCACCATGCACCTGCAGAACAACACCATCGAGGCCGAGATCCACCAGGTGTTCAAGAACCTGCGCGCGGTGGCGGAAGCCTCCGGCGGCGGGCTCAAGGACGTGGCCAAGCTCAATGTCTTCCTCACCGACCTGACGCATTTCCCCAAGGTCAACGAGATCATGAGCGAGTACTTCGTGCAGCCCTTCCCGGCCCGCGCCGCCATCGGCGTGGCCAGCCTGCCGCGCGGCTCGCGCGTCGAGGCGGACGCGATCCTGGTGCTTGAATAAGAAAGAGCAACGCGGCCCGGACCGTGCGCGGTCCGGCGCCAAGCCGCCGACCACGCTCGCCACCGGGGTAACCTACCTCAAGGGCGCGGGCCCCGCCGTGGCCGCCAAGCTGCGCCTGCTCGACATCGAGCGGGTGCAGGATCTGCTGTTCCACCTGCCCAGCCGCTACGAGGACCGGCGCCACATCGTGCCGCTGAACGAGTTGAAGCCGGGCGAGGAAGTGCTGGTGCGCGGCAAGGTGGCGGCGATGGACGTGCGCTTCGGCCCGCGCCGCAGCCTGCGCGTGGCCATCGACGACGGCGGCAGCGGCCTGCTGCTGCGCTTCTTCCATTTCAACGAGCTGCAGAAGCAGAGCTTCGTCGAGGGCCGCTGGGTGCGCGCCTTCGGCACGGTGCGCGCCGGCGCCAGCGGCCTGGAGATGGTGCACCCCGAATACCGCGTCGCCGACGATGCGGCCCTGCTGCCGGCCGAGCCGAAGCTGACCCCGATCTATCCCCTGGTCACCGGCATCACCCAGCAGCGCCTGCGGGGCCTGATCCAGCAGGCGCTGGAAGTGGCCGCGCGCGATCCCGAGTTCAACCTCGAGCTGCCTGGCCTGGCGCCGCCGGATACCATGACCGCCCTGCGCGTGCTGCACGAGCCCGGCGGCACCGATCTCGGCGACCTGCTGCTGGAGCGGCACCCGGCGCAGCTGCGCCTGCTGCGCGAGGAGCTGCTGGCGCACCAGCTGTGCATGCGCCTGCTGCGCCGGCGCACCCTGGCCCAGCCCGGCGCGCGCATCGACAGCGTGCAGCCGGCCTCGGCCCAGCTGCAGGAGAAGCTGCCCTTCGCCCTGACCGGCGCGCAGCGCCGCGTCATCGGCGAGATCGCCCACGACCTCGCCTCGGGCAAGCCGATGCTGCGCCTGCTGCAGGGCGATGTCGGCTGCGGCAAGACCGTGGTCGCCGCCGCCGCCATGCTCGGCTGCGCCCAGGCCGGCCTGCAGGCGGTGCTGATGGCGCCGACCGAGCTGCTGGCCGAGCAGCATGCGCACAACCTGGCCGGCATGCTCGGCCCCCTCGGCGTCGAGGTCGGGGTGCTGTCCGGCCGCATGAAGAAGGCCGAGAAGGAAGAAGCCATGTCGCGCGCCGCGCGCGGCGAGGTGAAAGTGTGGGTCGGCACCCACGCCCTGTTCCAGTCCGAAGTGCGCTTCGCCAAGCTCGGCCTGGTGGTGGTGGACGAGCAGCACCGCTTCGGCGTCGGCCAGCGCCTGGCCCTGCGCGACAAGGGCCCGCGCGGCGTCACCCCGCACCAGCTGATCATGTCCGCCACGCCGATCCCGCGCACCCTGGCGCAGACCCTCTACGCCGATCTCGACGTATCGGTGATCGACGAGCTGCCGCCCGGCCGCACCCCGGTGCTGACCGTGGCCCTGTCCAACGAACGCCGCGGCGAAGTGCTGGAGCGCATCGGCGAAGTCTGCATGGGCGGGCGCCAGGCCTACTGGGTCTGCACCCTGATCGAGGAGTCCGACCAGCTGCAGGCGCAGGCCGCGGAGGAAACCTACCGCCAGCTGCGCGCCGAGCTGCCGCAGCTGCGCGTCGGCCTGGTGCATGGCCGCCTCAAGCCGCAGGAAAAGGACGCGCAGATGCGCGCCTTCCAGAACGGCGCCACCCAGCTGCTGGTGGCCACCACCGTGATCGAGGTCGGCGTCGACGTGCCCAACGCCAGCATCATGATCATCGACAACGCCGAGCGCCTCGGCCTGGCCCAGCTGCACCAGCTGCGTGGCAGAGTCGGCCGCGGCGCCACCGCCAGCCAGTGCGTGCTGATGTACCAGCCGCCGCTGGGCGAGGGCGGCAAGGCACGCCTGGAAGTGATGCGCACCACCCACGACGGCTTCAAGATCGCCCAGCATGATCTCGAATTACGCGGCCCCGGCGAGCTGCTCGGGCGCAAGCAGACCGGCCTGATCGGCCTGAAGATCGCCGACCCGGTGCGCGATGCCGCGCAGATCCCGCCCTTGCAGAAGCTGGCGGATCAATGGCTGAGCAAATCGCCGCAGGAGGCGCGCAAGGTGATCGCGCGCTGGGTGGGGGATGCGGAGAAATATGCGCAGGTCTGAGTTCTGTTCCCCCTCTCCCCATGAACATGGGGAGAGGGTTGGGGTGAGGGGCGCCTTTTTACATGAATAGCACCGCCCTCCGTTCGCCCCGAGTGCCCGCGAAGCGGGTGTATCGAGGGGCCAGCGCCAATCTCACCCCCGTCATTCTGAGCGCAGCGAAGAATCTGGCTTCACCCCCTGTGAAACTGCGCAGCACGCGCTTGCGCGCGTGTCGTATCGTCCTGACGCATGGACGAAGTTTTTCGCCTGCGGCGAGTTACTTCTTGTCTACAGCGACAAGAAGTAACCAAGAAACGCCGCCCCGGAGTCTGCGCCCAGCAATTGGTTACTTTTGCAAGTTCACCCTGCCATCCCTGGCGCGGCATCGCGCATTCTCCAACCCCCGGCCCGGCCCTCCATGGCCGGGCGTTCGGCCCATATGGAGTGACATTGAGTCACTCCATATGGGCCTCACCCCTGCGCTTCTCGGCCGAGGTGGGCGTTTTAGACAGGCCATCCCTGGCCTGTCTAAAACGGCTTCGGCATCCCTGCCTCGCCCGCGTCTGCGCGCGGCTATTCCACCTCGTCCTGTGATGCTCGGCGCAGCCAGACGGGGAGGAGAGTCAACAGCCAAAGCACTGCCACACCAAAAGCAAAATCCAAACATCCAACTGAGTCATTCCCGCGGAAGCGGGAATCCAGTTCTGGCCGTACGCGCCGCAACCACCCCTCACCCTAACCCTCTCCCCCAAGGGGAGAGGGGACTGAAAGCAGGGCGTCGCATTCTCAACTCTCACTTCAGCCCTCAAGCACAAGGGCAATAGCACTTAATGCAATCCCGCCTCCACGACTACGCCCTCCTGATGCGCCTCAACAAGCGCATCGGCATCTACCTCCTGCTCTGGCCGACGCTATGGGCTTTGTGGCTGGCCTCCGGCGGCCTGCCGCGCTGGGATCTGCTGGCAGTCTTCATGCTCGGCACCGTGCTGATGCGCTCCGCCGGCTGCGTCATCAACGACTTCGCCGACCGCGGGATCGATCCGCACGTCGAGCGCACCAAGGACCGTCCCATCGCGGCGGGCCGGGTGTCGCCGCGTGAAGCGCTGGTGCTGTTCGCGGTGCTGTGCCTGGTGGCGCTGCTGATCGCTTCGAGGCTCAACGCCGCCGCGCTGTGGCTGTCGCTGCCGGCGGTGGTTCTGGCGGCGAGTTATCCCTTCGCCAAGCGTTTCCACAGCCTGCCGCAGGCGCACCTGGGCATCGCTTTTTCCTGGGGTATCCCGATGGCCTACGCGGCGGTGCGCGGCTCGGTGCCGTGGGGTGAAGCGGGGCTGCTGATGGCGGCGAACCTGTGCTGGGTCATCGCCTACGACACTTACTATGCGATGAGCGACCGCGAGGACGACCTGAAGATCGGGGTGAAATCGAGCGCCATCCTGTTCGGCCGCCACGATCGGCTCATCGTCGGGCTGCTGCATCTGGCGGCGCTGCTGTTGCTGGCCGTGGTTGGTGTGCTGTCGCGGCGCGGGCTGGTCTATGACCTGGGCTTGCTGGCGGCGGCCGGCTTCGCGCTGCGCGAGCAATGGATGACGCGCGGCCGCGAACGCGGGCCTTGTTTCGAGGCCTTCCTCGACAACAACCGCTTCGGCGCAGTGGTATTCATCGGTCTGGCGGGCGACTTCACCCTGAAGGCATTCACGTAGGGCGGCCTGTGGCCGCCGTGCTCGGCATCGGCGAGATGTGAGCTTAGCCTCATGCAATACCGGTTCACGGTTGGATGGTGCGCAGCGGCGGCCACAGGCCGCCCTACGATTCAGTAGCGGATCGGAGCGTAGTTACACTGCCCGCGCCGCCGTCCACACCTCGATGCGCGCCGCCCCGGCCTTGCGGCAGGCGCGGGCCAGTTCGGCCAGGGTGCTGCCGGTGGTCATCACATCGTCGACCAGGGCGATGTGCCGGCCGTCGAGGCGCGCGGCGTCGACGCTGAAGGCGCCCTTCACATTGCGGCGGCGCTCGGCCGCGCTCTTGCCGATCTGGTCGGCGGTGGGGCGCAGGCGCCGGGCGCTGCGGATATCCACTTCCACGCTCAGCACCCGGCCCATGGCGCGCGCCAGTTCCAGCGCCTGGTTGTAACCGCGCCGCCGCAGCCGGCCCGCATGCAGCGGCACCGGCAGCAATAACTGCGGCAGCGGCTGCGGCCGTTGCGCCAGCGCCCGCGCCATTTCCAGGCCCAGCCAGTGTGCGCTGCGGAAGCCGGCGTTGTACTTCAGGCTCTGCACCGCCAGGTCGATCGGTGCCTGGTAGCGGAAGGCCGACCAGCCGGCGTCGAAGGGCGGCGGCGTCTCGGCGCAGCTGGCGCATAAATGACCGGAACCGCTTTCCTGCGGCCGGGCGCAGGCAGGGCAGGCATGGCGATTCCACGGCAGGTCCTCGCGGCAGTCGGCGCAAACCGGCCCGGGCGAGGCCTGCCGGCACAGGCTGCAGCGCTCCGGCAGCAGCAGGTGGAATAACCCGGACAGGACGCTGTCAACCATGCGAGCGTCCGATCAGTTGACAGTCACTCCGCCGGCGGCAAAACTGTGCCTGCAATATTCCAGTGGAGTCACCATGTCCGAGGTCCAGGCCCCGCGCCACGACTGGCGCAGCGAGGAAGTGCAGGCGCTGTTCGCCCTGCCGTTCAATGATCTGCTGTTCCGGGCCCAGTCGGTTCATCGCGCCCATTTTGATCCGAACGCGGTGCAGCTCTCCACCCTGCTGTCGATCAAGACCGGCGCCTGTCCGGAAGACTGCGCCTACTGCCCGCAGAGCGTGCGCTTCGAAACCGGCCTCAAGGCCGAGCCGCTGATGCCGCTGCAGGACGTGGTGCGCGCGGCGCAGGAAGCCAAGGACAACGGCGCCACCCGCTTCTGCATGGGCGCGGCCTGGCGCTCGCCCAAGGACCGCGACCTGGCCAAGGTCGAGGAGATGGTGCGCGAGGTCAAGGCCATGGGCCTGGAAACCTGCGTCACCCTGGGCATGCTCAAGCAGCACCAGGCGCAGCGCCTGGCCGACGCCGGGCTCGACTACTACAACCACAATATCGACACCTCACCCGAGCATTACAGCGAGATCATCACCACCCGCACCTTCGAGGATCGCCTCGAAACCCTGGCCAATGTGCGCGAGGCGGGCATGAAAGTGTGCTGCGGCGGCATCGTCGGCATGGGCGAATCGCCCACCGACCGCGCCGAGATGCTGCGCGTGCTGGCCAATCTGCCGCAGCACCCGGAGAGCGTGCCGATCAACGAGCTGGTGCAGGTGCCGGGCACGCCGCTGGACGGCGCCGCCCCGCTCGATCCCTTCGAGTTCGTGCGCACCATCGCCGTCGCCCGCATCATGATGCCGCAGGCCCATGTGCGCCTCTCCGCCGGCCGCACCCAGATGAACGACGAGCTGCAGGCCCTGTGCTTCTTCGCCGGCGCCAACTCCATCTTCTACGGCGAGCGCCTGCTCACCACCTCCAATCCGCAGAACGAGAAGGACCGCCAGCTGTTCCAGCGCCTCGGCATCAAGCCGGAGGGACAGGGCGCCCAGAAGGATTCAACCTCCGATGCAACCCGGGTCGAGCACAGCGGACCCGACGTGCACGGCTGCGGTCACTGCGAGCATGAATCGGCCTCGCTGTCGGCTCCGTCTGCGGCTTGAGCCGACCTACGGTCAGATCTTGCCGTGGACGATTTCACCCCGCAGCCGGGCCTGGAGCAAAGGCTCGCTGCTGAACTGAAGCAGCTGCGCGCCGCCGACCTCTACCGCGTGCGCCGCGCCGTCGAAGGTGGCCATGGCGTCGCGCTGACGGTGCAGGGCAAGCCCTGTATCAACTTCTGCAGCAACGACTACCTCGGCCTCGCCGCCGATCCGCGCCTGGCCGAGGCCGCCAAGCGCGCCCTCGATGCTTCCGGCACCGGCAGCGGCGCCTCCGCCCTGATTTCCGGTTACAACCGCGAGCACGCGCAGCTGGAGGAAGAGCTGGCGGAGTTCCTGCAAAAGCCGCGCGTGCTGCTGTTCTCCACCGGCTGGGCGGCAAACCTCGGCGTGCTGCGCGCCCTGCTCAAGCGCGACGACGTGCTGGTGGCCGACGAGCTCAATCATGCCTCGCTGATCGACGGCGGCCGCCTGTCCGGCGCCGAGTACGTGCGCGTGGCGCACGGCAACCTCGGCGGCTTCGGCCGCGCCCTGCGCCAGGCGCGGGACGCCGGCCGCCAGGCCCTGCTGGTGACGGACGCGGTGTTCAGCATGGACGGGGATCTGGCCGACCTGCCGGCGCTGTCCACCCTGTGCGAGGCTTACGAAGGCAATCTGATGGTCGACGATGCCCACGGCTTCGGCGTGCTCGGCGAGCGCGGGCAGGGCAGCCTCGAACTGCTGTCGCACCCGGCGGCGCCGCTGCCGCCGCCCCTGGTCCACGTCGCCACCCTGGGCAAGAGCCTCGGCGCCGCCGGCGCCTTCGTCGCCGGCTCGGAAACCCTGATCGAATACCTGATCCAGCGCGCCCGCAGCTGGGTCTTCTCCACCGCGCCGCCGCCGGCCATCGCCGCCGCGGCGCGGGCGGCGCTACGCATCATCCAGGCCGAGCCGCAGCGGCGCGCGGCCCTGCACACCAACATCCGCCGCTTCCGCAGCGGCGCGGCGCAGCTTGGGCTGGCCCTGTCGGCGTCCGAAACGCCGATCCAGCCGCTGGTGCTGGGCGCGGCGGAGCGGGCCCTGTCGCTGTCGCGGCATCTATATGACAGCGGCTATTGGGTTGCCGCGATCCGTCCGCCCACCGTGCCGGCCGGCACCTCGCGGCTGCGCATCACGCTGTCGGCGGCGCACACCGAAGCGCAGATCGATGGCTTGCTGGAGGCGTTGGCGGAAGGGATGAAGGAAGACGTAGGGCGGGCCGTGCCCGCCGCTGCCACAGCGCCAGGCCCTCGGCGGGCACGGCCCGCCCTACCCATCGGCTGAGAGTCTTGATTACCACCATTTTCATCACCGGCACCGATACCGGCGTCGGCAAGACCCGCATCGCCCGCGCCGTCCTGAACCGGCTGCTCGACCAGGGCTACAGCGCCGCCGGCTTCAAGCCGGTCGCCTCCGGCGCCGAGCGCACCGCCGAGGGCCTGCGCAACGACGATGCCCTGGTGTTGCGGGCCGCCTCCAGCCCCGGCCTGGAATACGAGGAAGTGAATCCCTGGTGTTTCGAGCCAGCCATCGCGCCGCACCTGGCGGCGCGCGAGGCCGGCGTCGAGATCGGCCTGGCCGATCTCGACGCCGCGCATCGGCGTCTGGCGCTGCGCCACGAGCGGGTGGTGGTGGAAGGCGCGGGCGGCTGGCTGGTGCCGCTCAATGCGCAGCACAGCTTCGCCGACTGGGTCGGCAGCCAGGGCTGGCCGGTGATCCTGGTGGTGGCGATGCGCCTGGGCTGCATCAACCACGCCTTGCTCAGCGCCGAGGCGATCCAGCGCCGCACCCGCCTGCTCGGCTGGGTGGCCAACCTGCTGCCGCCGCAGCAGGAGCGCTGGCGCGACAACATCGACGCCCTGCAGGCGCGCATGCCGGCGCCGCTGCTCGCCACCGTCCGGCCTGGCGCAACGGCCGCCGAAATCGCCACCCTGCCGGGCTGGGCGGCAATTGATTTGCCGGACCCTGAATAGGGAAAACCCTCCGGTTCTGCTGGCCCTGGGCCCCGGCTTGCGCCGGGGCGGCCTCCGAAAAGCACGGCGGTCGCTTTACGCCTGCGGACGCAGGCCCCTAAAATAAAGGAGTTAGGCGGCCCGGCGGATTCCGGACGGACGTCGAGCGGCGCGAACATGCATCATTCCGTGAATACGCGACTGGTGATCGGCCCGAACGCTTCGATGAGCGTACGGCAGGCGATCTGGTTCATGGCCTGGATGTGCGGCGTGTCGCTGGCGATCGGCGGATTCTTTGCTGTGAAGGGCTTCTGGCCGATTCTCCCGTTTGCCGGACTGGAACTGGTCGCGCTGGGTGCGGCCCTGACGGTCAGCCTGCGCCGCAACCGCTACCGCGAGGTGGTGGACTTCGAGGACGAAGCGATTCGGATTGAGGTGGGCGAAGTCGGGCGCGGCGCCGGCCTGCAGGTGCGATTGACGCGTTCGAGTACACGGGTGCTGTTGGAGTCCGGCCCGTACCGCAACAGCCCGACCCGGCTGTTGCTGAGCAGTGCGGGGCAGCAGCTCGAATTGGGGCGCTGCCTGACCGACGAGGAGCGGAACCACCTCGCCGTGCGTATGCGTGAACTGATACACCCCGGCTGGCGGCGCCAGGCGGACGGAAAAACGGAGTCCGCTCCGGGATAAGCTGCAACCATATTGACGATTAGGTGTGGTCTTAATTTGGAGAGGGGAATGCCGAACCTGAGCCCCAGAGTGAATCTGGTCCTCCGCAGCATCGTCGCCGCCCTGCTTGGTCTGGGCAGCAGTTTCGCCGCCAGCGCAGCGGACACGATGGACAATGCCTACTGGAACATGCCCAAGGGCGTGACCGAGATCAGCCACCGCGTCTGGTGGCTGCACATGTACGCCTTCTGGATTTGCGTGGTCATCGGCGTGGTGGTGTTCGGCGTGATGTTCTACTCGCTGTTCGCCCATCGCCGCTCCAAGCATCCGGTGGCGGCCACCTTCCACGAAAGCACCACCGTGGAAATTGCCTGGACCATCGCCCCGTTCCTCATCCTGATCGCCATGGCCGTGCCGGCCGCCAGCACCCTGATCAAGATGTACGACACGCGTGACTCCGATCTGACCATCAAGATCACCGGTTACCAGTGGAAGTGGCAGTACGAATACGTCGACCAGGGCGTCAGCTTCTTCGCCACCCTGGAGCCCAAGGCCAATGCCGCGCGCCAGCTGCATTCCGGCATCGACCCCAGGACCGTCCCCAACTACCTGCACGACGCCGACAACTACCTGGTGCTGCCGGTCGGCAAGAAAGTACGCTTCCTGCTCACCTCCGACGACGTCATCCACGGCTGGTGGGTGCCCGATCTGGCGGTGAAGAAAGACGCCATCCCCGGCTACATCAACGAGATGTGGGCCAAGATCGACGAGCCCGGCATCTACCGCGGCCAGTGCACCGTGCTGTGCGGCCGCGACCACGGCTTCATGCCGATCGTGGTCAAGGCCGTGTCCGAGCCCGAGTACGAGCAGTGGCTGGCGCAGCAGAAGGCCGGCAGCGGTGCCGCCGCTGCTCCGGCAGCCGCAGCCGCAGCCGCAGCCGCAGCTGCTGCTCCTGCCGCGACCGCCCCCGCCACAACTGAAGTCGCCGCCGCCCCGGCCGCTGCGCCCGCAGCCGCTCCGGCTGCCGCCGCCGCGCCGGCCAAGCTGAGCCATGACGATCTGCTGAAGAACGGCGAGAAGGTCTACTCCTCCACCTGCGCCGCCTGCCACCAGGCCACTGGCCAGGGCATGAAGCCGGCCTTCCCGGCCCTGGTCGGCAGCAAGGTCGTCGCCGGCCCGGTCGAGGGCCACATCACCCAGATCCTGAAAGGCAAGAACGCGATGCCGCCGTTCGGTCCTTCGCTGTCCGACGCCGATGTCGCGGCCGTGGCCACCTACGAGCGCAACTCCTGGGGCAACCACTCCGGCGACGTGCAGCCCGCGCAGGTCGCGGCGCTGCGCGGCAAGTAAGTCATCAGAATTGAGGTAGGAGCTTAGTCATGGCAGAAGCACACGCTCACGACGACCACGGTCACGATCACAGTCACGACGGCCACGATCATCACGATCACGCGCACGGCCCCGACAAGGGCATCATGCGCTGGATCAAGACCACCAATCACAAGGACCTGGGGACCCTGTACCTCTGGTTCAGCGCCACCATGTTCATCATCGGCGGCCTGATGTCCCTGGCCATCCGCGCCGAGCTGTGGCAGCCCGGCATGCAGTACATGGATCCGGAGTTGTTCAACCAGTTCACCACCATGCACGCCTTGGTGATGATCTTCGGCGGCGTCATGCCGGGCTTCGTCGGCCTCGCCAACTGGATGGTGCCGATGACCATCGGCGCCTCCGACCTGGCCCTGCCGCGCGTCAACAACTGGGGCTTCTGGATCCTGCCGTTCGCCTTCACCCTGCTGCTCAGCACCTTCTTCCTGCCGGGCGGCGCCCCGGCCGGCGGCTGGACCATCTACCCGCCGCTGGTGCTGCAGACCGGCAACTCCTTCCCGCTGCTGGTGTTCGCCATCCACTTGATGGGTATCAGCTCCATCACCGGCGCCATCAACGTGGTGGTGACCATCCTGAACATGCGCGCGCCGGGCATGACCCTGCTGAAAATGCCGCTGTTCGCCTGGAGCTGGCTGATCACCGCCTACCTGCTGATCGCGGTGATGCCGGTGCTGGCGGGCGCGGTGACCATGCTGCTCACCGACAAGTACTTCGGCACCAGCTTCTTCAACGCCGCCGGCGGCGGCGACCCGGTGATGTTCGAGCACATCTTCTGGTTCTTCGGCCATCCCGAGGTGTACATCCTGATCCTGCCGTCCTTCGGCATCATCTCGACCATCATCCCGACCTTCGCCCGCAAGCCGCTCTTCGGCTACGCCTCGATGGTCTACGCCATGGCCTCGATCGCCTTCCTCTCGTTCATCGTCTGGGCGCATCACATGTTCACCGTCGGCATTCCGCTGGCGGGCGAGCTGTTCTTCATGTTCAGCACCATGCTGATCGCGGTGCCCACCGGCGTGAAGGTGTTCAACTGGGTCGCCACCATGTGGCGCGGCTCGATGACCTACGAGACGCCGATGCTGTTCGCGGTGGCCTTCGTCTTCCTGTTCAGCATCGGCGGCTTCTCCGGCCTGATGCTGGCCCTGGCCCCGGTGGACTTCCAGTACCACAACACCTACTTCGTGGTGGCGCATTTCCACTACGTGCTGGTGCCGGGCGCGGTGTTCGGCATCATCGCCGGCGTCTACTACTGGATTCCGAAGTGGACCGGCGTGATGTACAACGAGAAGCTCGGCAAGCTGCACTTCTGGTGGTCGGTGATCTGGATCAACGTCACCTTCTTCCCGCAGCATTTCGTCGGCCTGGCCGGCATGCCGCGCCGCATCCCCGACTACGCCGTGCAGTTCACCGACTTCAATCAGATCTCGACGGTTGGCGCCTTCCTGTTCTTCATCGGCCAGTTCGTCTTCTTCTACAACATCCTGCGCTGCGCCCTGTTCCGCAAGGGCATGAAGCCGGCCACCTCCCGTGTCTGGGAAGGCGCCTACGGACTGGAGTGGACCGTGCCGAGCCCGGCGCCGTACCACACCTTCGAGGATCCGCCGCACGTGACCGACGCCGAAAGCCCCTGGGCGGCGCACTGATATCGGTATTGATGGGGATGGCAACAGCGTGAACGCGCCGAAACGCGACGATCAGGAACTGGCCCGGCGCAATGTGCGCACCGCGCTGTGGCTGGCCCTGCTCGCTTTCGGTTTCGTCGCAGCATTCTTCTGGTCGATGAGCCACCGCGGAGGTTGAGCGCTTGACCAATGAAGCTGGCAGGAAAGGCGCGCGCCGCGGCAGCTGGAAGCTGGCGGCGGTGGTGCTCTTCATGTTCGGTTTCGGTTTCGCCCTGGTGCCGCTGTATGGCGCCATCTGCCAGCTGACCGGGCTCAACGGCAAGAACAGCGGCATGCTGGTGGCGAGCGATGTGAAAGAGCGGGTGGACAGCAACCGCACGGTCAAAGTGCAGTTCCTGACCACCGTCAACGGCGGCCGGGTGTGGAGTTTCAGCGCCGACCAGCCGCAGATCGAAGTGCATCCGGGCAAGCTGTACACGGTGTACTTCGATGCGACGAACCAGCAGGACAAGGACGTGGTGGGGCAGGCGGTGCCGAGCGTTGCGCCGTGGAGCGCGGCGAAGCATCTGCACAAGACCGAGTGTTTCTGCTTCAGCCAGCAGCCGTTCAAGGCGGGCGAGATGAAGCATATGCCGGTCCGCTTCACGCTCGATCCGGAATTGCCGGCGGATGTGGATACGGTCACGCTGTCGTACACTTTTTTCGACGTAACCGAGTTGGCGCAGCAAAGCGAGCCGAAAGGCGCGCCGCAGAAACAAACGATCTCACCTAAAAGCTGAACCGAGGAAATCAGATGGCGACCCACGCACCCGCCGCTCCCACCGCAACCGGCCCGAGCCGCTACTTCGTCCCCCATCCCAGCGCCTGGCCGTTCATCCTGACCGCCGCCCTGGCCCTGGTCGTTTACGGCGTCGGCGCCTACCTGGAAGAGCGCACCATCCCGTTCAAGCCGATGATCATCGCCGGCGCGGTGCTGGCCTTCTACATCATCTTCCGCTGGTGCCGCGATGTCGCCCTGGAGAGCGAGCACGGCGACTACAACCTCCAGGTGGACCGCACCTTCCGCTGGGGCATGAGCTGGTTCATCTTCTCCGAGGTGATGTTCTTCGGCGCCTTCTTCGGCGCCCTGTTCTACACCCGCACCATGTCGGTGCCATGGCTCGGCGGCGACGGCGCCAAGCTGATGACCAACCTGGTCCTGTGGCCGCATTTCGAGGCCGGCTGGCCGAGCAACGGCCCCGGCCACGTCGGCGGCGAGTTCGAGGGCATGGAAGCCTGGGGCCTGCCGGCGATCAACACCCTGCTCCTGATCACCTCCAGCTTCACCGTGACCTGGGCGCACCACGCGCTGAAAGAAAACAAGCGCGCCAAGTGCATCGCCTTCATGTTCCTGACCATCGCGCTGGGCGCCACCTTCCTCGGCTGCCAGGCCAAGGAATACATCCACGCCTACACCGTGCAGAACCTGACCCTGCACTCCGGCGTCTACGGCAGCACGTTCTTCATGCTCACCGGCTTCCACGGCATGCACGTGACCCTGGGCACCCTGATGCTGATCATCATCACCGCCCGCCTGCTGTTCGGCCACTTCAAGCCCGACCGCCACTTCGGCTTCGAGGGCGTGGCCTGGTACTGGCACTTCGTGGACGTGGTATGGATCGGCCTGTTCACCTTCGTCTACGTGCTGTAAGCATGCACGCGACGGAATAAAAAGGGCCCGGCCGAATGGCCGGGCCTTTTCGCTTTTGTAGGGCGGGCTGTGCCCGCCGCTTTCCCTCGCTTTATGCGGTGCGACCGGCGGCCACAGGCCACCCTACATTACCCACCCACGCCATGCGGATGTATCCATCCCATGAAGTAGCTCAGCATCAGGAATATCGCGAAAGCGATGGACAGGCCGACGCGGATGGTGAGGGCCTTTACCGTACGGCGGTCGTTGCTGGTGCCCTGGTCCTTGAGCAGGAAATACAGGCCCGAGAACAGCGACGCCACGATGGCGACCAGGAAGGCCACGATGATGATTTTGACAACCATGGATGACGTCTGCGGAGGGCTAAAGCGCATCTTAGCCCCTTGCCCCAAGCTGCGTAACCGAACTGTGTAGCCGAAGCCGAACAATGCGCTGGTCCTTCCGCCCCTCCAAGTGGTCCCTCATCGGCGCCGTCGCCGGCTGCATCGTGACCGTCTACCTGGGCATCTGGCAGATCCATCGCGGCGAGGCCAAGCAGGCCCTGGACCGGCAATACGCCGCCGCCGCGCAACAGCCGCCGGTCGAGCTGCAAGCCGCCACCGCGCCCCTGGCCGGCCTGGCCGCCACCGCGGTCACCGTGCATGGCGAATACCTCGCCGAGCGCCAGCTGCTGCTCGACGACCAGGCGCAGAACGGCATGGCCGGCTACGACGTCTGGACCCCGCTGCGCCTCGCCGGCGGCGGCCTGGTCATCGTCAACCGCGGCTGGGTGCCGCACGGCGCCAGCCGCCAGATCCTGCCACCGCTGCCGGCTCCGGCCGGCGCGGTCAGCCTGCACGGCCTGTGGCGCTCCCTGCCGGAGCCGGGCGTGCGCCTGGGCGGCTCGGGTTGCGCCCCCGGCCATGTGCCCGCGGACTGGCCGCGCCTGGTGCTCTATCCCACCGCCGCCGATCTGGCCTGCTTCTACGGCGAACCGGTGATGGCCGGCGAAGTGCTGCTCGCCGCCGACGAGCCGGCCGGCTATGTGCGCGATTGGCAGGTCAGCACCCAGGGCCTGCCGCCGATGCGTCATTACGCCTATGCCGCCCAGTGGTTCGCCTTCGCCCTGACCCTGCTGGTCCTATTCTTCAAGCTCAACCTGAAACGCAAACCGTGAACACCACTCCCGCCCAACCGCCGCCCCAGCGCAAGCAGTTCCTGCTGCTGCTCGCCATCTTCACCCTGCCGGTGCTGGCCGCCTACGCCGTGTATTTCCTGTTCCCCGGCCTGCGTCCCACCGGCACCACCAACTACGGCCAGCTGGTGGCGCCGGCGGCGCGGCCGCTGCCCGCTTTCGACTTGCGCGACGCCGACGGCAAGCCGGCCGCGGCCGGCCTGTTCAAGGGCAAATGGAGCATGGTCTACATCGGCGCCGCCGACTGCGCCCAGGCCTGCCAGACCGAGATCTACCTGAGCCGCCAGGTCCGCACCTCGCTGGCCCTCAACGCCCGCCGCGTACAGCGCCTCTACATCGCCCTCGATGCGCAGACCCTGGCCGCCGCCAAGGCCCTGTTCCCGCCCACCGAGCACCCGGACCTGCTGCTGCTGGCCGACGCCGGCGCCCCCGGCAGCCGCGCCGCCGACTTCTTCCAGCCCGGCCAGCCCGATGCCCTGTACATGGTCGATCCGCTCGGCAACTGGTTCATGCTCTACCCGCCCAAGGCGGACCAGAACGCGGACTTCAAGGGCAT
>Ga0302314_10007747_pt1 | contig 19273 bp, 14 predicted proteins | sample III_Palsa_N2_3_FD_200533 | JGI IMG/M metagenome (GOLD analysis project Ga0302314, IMG submission 200533) | Peat permafrost microbial communities from Stordalen Mire near Abisko, Sweden - III_Palsa_N2_3 | ecosystem: Environmental > Terrestrial > Soil > Palsa > Peat permafrost | place: Sweden...
TGCCGACGACCACACCGCGTACGGCGCCGCGCACGTCCGCCGCGACGGCTCGCCCGCGACCCTCGAGTTCGACCGGGTGGGCTTCGCGTACCCCGGCGCCGAGTCCGTGCCGGTGCTGCGGCGCCTCACCGCCTCGATCGAGCCGGGCCGCACGATCGCCCTCGTCGGCGCCACCGGCTCGGGGAAGTCGACGATCGCCGCGCTGCTGGCCCGGCTGTCCGACCCGACCGAGGGTGCGATCCGGCTCGACGGCACGGTGCTGGCCGACTTCGCGAAGGGCGAGGTGTCCGACGCGGTCGCCCTCGTGCCGCAGCAGACCTTCATCTTCGGCGACACCGTGCGCGCGAACGTGGCGCTCGGCGCGGACGAGATCGGCGACGACGAGGTCTGGGCCGCGCTGCGCACCGCGCAGGCCGAAAAGTTCGTCAAGGCCCTGCCACGTGGCCTCGACACGGTGATCGGCGAGCGCGGAACGACGCTCTCCGGCGGCCAGCGGCAACGGCTCGCGCTGGCCCGGGCCCTCGTGCGCCGCCCGAGGCTGCTCGTGCTCGACGACTGCACCTCGGCCGTGGACCCGAGCGTGGAGGCCGCGATCCTTGACGGACTGCGCAAGCAGAGCGGCGATCCCGACGCGGCCCGCGCCACCGTCGTCGTCATCGCGTACCGCAAGGCGACGGTCGCCCTGGCCGACGAGGTGCTCTTCCTCGAGAACGGCGCCATATCGGCCCGCGGCACCCACGACGAACTGCTGGAACGCAGCGAGGGCTACCGCGAGCTGCTCACCGCGTACGCCAAGGCGGCCGAAGAGGCCGAGAACGCCGAACAGCAGGAGATCGCCGCGTGACCGCCGTCATCGAAGAAATCGAAGAAGAGCTCGAGGCGTCGGCCCCCGAGGTCCCGATCGTCGGCGAGGCCGCGGGCAGTCCGCTGGACATCGTCCGCTCCGGGCTGCGCCTTTCGCCCGAATTCACCAAGGGCATCGGCATCACGCTGCTGCTCGCGCTGATCGCCACCACCGGCCGCATCGTCATCCCGATCGCCGTGCAGCAGGCCGTGGACAACGGCTTCGGCGACCCCTCCGGCAAGGTGAACGTCGGCGAGGTCGAGCGGATGGTCGCCCTCGCGGCGGTCGCCGTAATCGCCACGATGCTCTCGGCCACCGCGATGAGCCGTCGGCTGTACCGGGCCAGCGAATCCGGCCTTTCCGGACTGCGAATCAAGGCCTTCCGGCACGTGCACGACCTGTCCGTGGCACACCAGCAGGCCGAGCAGCGCGGTTCGCTCGTCTCCCGGGTGACCTCGGACGTGGACACGATCACCAACTTCATCCAGGAGGGCGGCCTGACCCTGTTCGTCAGCATCGCCCAGATGGTGCTGGCGACGATCGTCATGGCCGTCTACTCCTGGCAGCTGACGATCCTGATCTGGGTCTGCTTCCTGCCGCTGTTCGCCACGATGCGGCTGGTGCAGAAGCGCACAGGACGCCGCTACAACGCCGTGCGCAAGGCCATCGGCCGGATGCTCGGCGCGGTCAGCGAGACGCTCGTCGGCACGCCGGTGGTGCGCGCCTACGGCATCGAGGACCGGATGGGCGCGCGGATGGACGAGTCCATCGAGGAGACCCGGCGCGCGCAGATCAAGGCGCAGCAGGTGGTTGTGATCACGTTCGGGGCGGGCGAGATCGCGGCCGGCCTGGCGAACGCCGGAGTGATCGTCGTCGGCACGCTGCTCGGCGTCGGCGGGCACCTGACGGCCGGTCAGCTGGTCGCCATGCTCTTCCTCGTCTCGCTGTTCATCACCCCGGTCCAGTGGGGCGTCGAGGTGCTCAACGAGGCGCAGAACGCTATCTCCGGCTGGCGCCGCGTGATCGGGCTGCTGGAGGCCGTCCCCGACGTGCCGGACCCCGGCGCCGAAGGCACCGACCTGCCGGACCGGCCGCTGGACGTCCGCTTCGAGCACGTCGCCTTCGCCTACCCCGGCGGCGCGCGCGTGCTGCAGGACGTGGACGCGACGATCCCGGCGCGCGCCCGGATCGCGGTCGTCGGCGAGACCGGTTCCGGCAAGACCACCTTCGCCAAGCTGCTCACGCGGCTGATGGATCCGGTCGAGGGCAGTGTGCTGATCGGCGGCGTGGACGCGCGGCGGATCCCCTTCGAGCAGCTGCGGCGGCGCGTGGTGATGGTCCCTCAGGACGGATTCCTCTTCGAGGGCACCCTCGCCGACAACGTTCGCTACGGCGCTCCAGAGGCCACGGACGCCGAGGTGGCCGACGCGTTCGAGGTACTAGGGCTCGGCGACTGGCTGGCCGGCCAGCCCGAGGGCGTGGCCACGAAGGTCGGTCAGCGCGGCGAATCGCTCTCGGCGGGGGAGCGGCAGCTCGTGGCACTGGCCCGCGCGTACGTCGCGGACCCGGACCTGCTGCTGCTCGACGAGGCGACCTCGGCCGTCGACCCGGCCACCGAGCAGCGCATAGCCCGCGCCCTCGAAACACTGACCCGTGGCCGCACCACCGTCTCGATCGCGCACCGGCTGTCCACCGCGCAGGCCGCCGACGAGGTCTTCGTGTTCGACGCCGGACGACTCGTCGAGCGCGGACCGCATCGAGAGCTTGTCGACGCGGGCGGGATCTACGCGGCGCTCTACGCCTCCTGGGCGCGGACCGCGGTGGGGCACGCGTGACCCGGCGTCAGGCGATCTGCTTCCAGCCGAGAGCCAGCCAGCTGACCCACCACAGCAGTCCCAGATCGAACACCAGGAAGCCGTACCAGGCCCAGCGGTTGCGCAGCAGCGCCGGGAGCGCGATCAGCAGCGGGACGATCGCGGCCAGGTAGCGCGGCTCCGAGCTGAACTGCGGCGAGGTCACGCCGAGCACGAACATCACCGCGGACCACGCGGTGAACGAGACCGGCAGTAGCCGGGTGCTCTTGGCCAGCGCCGCGAGCGCGATGACCGCGCAGGCCAGCGAGGTGATCACGATGTCCAACGAGTTGCTCGCCAGCAGACCCTGGATGGTCGTGATCGGGTTCTGGGTGACCGCGCCGCGGTTGTCGCTGGCGACCTGCTGAGCGTAGGGGAGCACCCAGTCGTGGAAATGCACCTGGCAGTAGGCGAGATACGCGAACAGGCCAAGCGCCGGGGACGCGCACTGGGCAAGACCCGCGCCGATCGCACGCGGCGTCCACCCGGCCCGGCGCGCCGCGCGGACCGCCTCGATGAGGCCCGGCAGCGCCAGCACGATGCCGGTCGGCCGGGAGATGCCGGCCAGCAGCCCGATCACGAACGCCCAGCCGGTGCGCTGCCTGCGGATCGACAGGAAGTACAGCGCGGCGAGCACTCCGGCAAGCGGTTCGGTGTAGCCCATGATCAGCGCGAAGGCGCCCGGGGCGAGCTGGCTCAGCCAGGCCGCGCGGTAGGCCGTCACCCGGTTTCCGGTCTCGCGCACCGCGATCATGTGCACCAGCGCGCCGAACAGCCAGGCGAAGGCCCAGCAGAACGCGAACAGCGCGAAGGTCGCCGGCAGCCGGGTCACGATCATCAGCGCGGCCACGCACAGCGCGGTCAGCGGGAAGAAGTGCGCGAGTCCGCCGGGCGCGGTGTCGGTGAACACGGCGCCGCCGTGCGCCATGCCGCTCGCCTCGGTCAGGTACCAGTGCGTGTCCCAGGCGAACAGCGGCGCCAGCGGCCCGCTGCTGTCGAGCTGCCAACCCACGGCGAAAACGAGGGCGTGCGCGAGCAGCCATGCGGGCAGCGTCGCCCGCATCCCGTCCCACAGTTGCGCCCTGGCCTCCGTCAGCTTGCCCATACGTTCCGTCGCTCCCCGGCCGGTACGACGACGCAGCCGAAAGGCGTCACCGTGATCGTCTTGAAGCGAGACAATAGGGCACATGGATGAGACGTCGCCCGGACCGTTGCCGCTCGCTCCCGAGATTGCAGCCCAGTTGAAACGCAACGGGCAGGGGTTGGTACCCGCTGTAGTGCAGCAGTACGACACGGGTGAGGTGTTGATGCTCGCGTGGATGGACGACGAGGCGCTGCGCCGCACCCTGGCGACCGGCCGCGCCACCTACTGGTCGCGCAGCCGGGCCGAGTACTGGGTGAAGGGCGAGACCTCGGGCAACGTCCAGCACGTCAAGTCGGTCGCGCTGGACTGCGACGGGGACACGCTGCTGGTGAAGGTCGCGCAGACCGGGCCCGCCTGCCACACCGGCGCGCACACCTGCTTCGACGGCCGCGAGCTGCCGTTGGCCGGGCACTAGGGCGTGGCTAGGGCGTGTACGCCCCGGTGAACGCGCGGTAGGCGAAGAACGCGAACAGCGCCGCGCTCGCGCCGACCGTCCACAGCCAGGCGGTGCGGCTGCGGGTCAAGGCCGCGGCCGTGATCAGCAGCGGCAGGTCGCCGGAGAGGTAGCGCGGGAACGACGTGAACAGCGGCGCCGTCAGCGCGGCGACCAGGTTCAGCGCCGCCCAGACGGTGAAGGAGACCGGCATCCGGCGCGCGCAGAACCACAGCAGGCCGACGGAGGCGACGACCAGCGCGAGCGTGATCGTGCCGATGCCGTTCACCTCGCCCCTCGACGTCGGCGTGCTGAAGACCTGCCAGGCCGACAGGAACGGGTTGGCGGCGACCGTGCCGCGCAGCCCGCTCTCCGTCTGCGCGGTATAAGGCAGCAGGTACTGGCCGTAGACCGCGTGGCACCAGAGCAGGAACGTGCCCACGCCGAGAGCCGGCGCGGCCGTCATCCCCAGCCGGGCCAGCCAGCCGTGCCAGCCCAGGCGCTCGCGCCGCAGCAGCCGCATCGCGATCTCGATCGCGCCCACCACGGCGATCATCACGCCGGTCGGCCGCACCAGGCCCGAACCGAACCCGGCGACGAAGCCGACCGCGAACCACAGCAGCCTGCGCCGGACATCGAGATCCGCGCCGTACTGCCGTACCGCGAGCAGGTACGCGGCGGCCAGCAGCCCGGTCAGCGCCTCGGTGTACCCCATGCCGAGCACGAAGGCGCCGGGGGCGAGCTGGCTGAGCCAGGCCGCGCGGCGGGCGGTCACGACGCTGCCGGTCTCCAGCAGCGTCACCCGGTGCATCAGCACCGCGAAGCCGAGCGCCGCCGTCCAGCACACCACCAGGATCGCGACGTCCGCCGGGATGCCGACCGCCGAGACGGCCCGCGTGGTGAGCGGCAGCAGCGGCGAGAAGCGGATGCCCTCCTGCGCGTTGCCCTGGTACCCGCGCTCGCTCAACGACAGATACCAGTGGGTGTCCCAGGTGAACAGCAGACGGAACGGATAGCTCACCGAGTCGGGCGACAGCCCCATCTCCAGCTTCCGCCCGTTGCGCAGCTCGGCGAGCCGTTCGATGGCGAGCAGGAGCAGCAGCCCGGTCAGCCAGGCGGGCAGGGCGTTCAGGAGCGCCGTTCGCCAAGGGCGCCGGGTCTCTCCGGTCATGGCGGCCGCCCCCTGCGCCGACGGACTCGGGTCCGTCAGCGGTCGGTCGTCTGTTTGAGAGGTCACGGCGTGACGATAGGGCACTACGCGGCGCGCATGAAGCGCCGATGAAAATCGTGACGATGTCGTGGCACAGACGCGCCCTGTCACAATGTCTGCCATGACAACCGGTGCCACCACCCCCGACCTCACCGCTTTCCGCGCCCTGGCCGATTCGCGGCGGGTCATCCCGGTCACCCGGCGCTTCCTCGCCGACGGCGAGACCCCGGTCGGGCTCTACCGCAAGCTCGCGGCGGAGCGCCCCGGCACCTTCCTGCTCGAGTCCGCCGAGCACGGCGTCTGGTCCCGCTACTCCTTCATCGGCGTACGCAGCGAGCTCGCGCTGACCGAGCGCGACGGCTCCGCCGCCTGGATCGGCACCCCGCCGACCGGCGCGCCCACCGAGGGCGCCCCGCTCGAGGTGCTGCGCGCCACGCTCGACCTGCTGCGCACCCCGCAGGACCCGCAGCGCGCCGACCTGCCCCCGCTGACCGGCGGCTTCGTCGGCTACCTCGGCTACGACACCGTCCGCCGGCTCGAGCGGATCGGCGAGCACGCCAAGGACGACCTCGACCTGCCCGAGCTGACCCTGCTGCTCGCCGCCGACCTCGCGGTGCTCGACCACACCGACGGCACCGTCACCCTGATCGCCAACGCGATCAACCTCAACGGCACCCCGGACGGCGTGGACGCGGCGTACCGAGGCGCCCTCGCCCGGCTCGACGCGATGGCCGCCGACCTGACCCGCCCGGACCGCCTGCCCCCGGCGACCCTGGACCTCGACCTCGTGCCGAAGTTCACCGCCAACCGCACCAGCGAGGACTACCGGGCCGCGGTGGACGTCGCCAAGGAGGAGATCCGCGCGGGCGAGGCCTTCCAGATCGTGCTCTCCCAGCGCTTCGAGATGGCCACGAAGGCCAGCGCCCTTGACGTCTACCGGGTGCTGCGCGCGACGAACCCGAGCCCCTACATGTACCTGTTCCGCTTCCCGAGCGAGCGCGGCGCCTTCGACGTCGTCGGCTCCTCGCCGGAGGCGCTGGTGAAGGTGGCCGACGGCGAGGCGATGCTGCACCCGATCGCCGGGACCCGGCCGCGCGGCGCCACCCCGGAACAGGACGCGGCGCTCGCCGAGGAGCTGCTGGCCGACCCGAAGGAGCGCGCCGAGCACCTGATGCTGGTGGACCTCGGCCGCAACGACCTCGGCCGGATCAGCTCGCCGGGCACGGTCGAAGTGGTGGATTTCATGAGCGTCGAGCGCTACAGCCACGTCATGCACCTCGTCTCGACCGTCGTCGGGCGGGTCGCGGACGACCGAAGCGCCCTCGACGTGCTGCTCGCCGCCTTCCCGGCCGGCACGCTGTCCGGCGCGCCCAAGCCGCGCGCGCTGCAGATCATCGACGAGCTCGAACCCACCCGGCGCGGCGTCTACGGCGGCTGCGTCGGCTACCTCGACTTCGCCGGCAACAGCGACACCGCGATCGCGATCCGCACCGCGCTGCTGCGCGACGGCGTGGCGTACGTGCAGGCCGGTGCCGGAATCGTGGCCGACTCGGTGCCCGAATCCGAGGATCTCGAGTGCCGCAACAAGGCGATGGCCGTGCTGCGCGCGGTCGCCGCCGCCGCGACCCTGCGCGCCGCCGGGTGATCTCTCTCAGGCCTTGAAGGTGAGTCCGCAGCCGCACCCGGCTGTCGGCCCGCGAATCCCGTTTGCGAGGATGGAGCCATGGCAGCAGCACAGACCGCCCCCGCCGGTGACGCGCCGACGACCGCCGTGACCGAGGTCGACGGGATCGCCGAGGTCACCGAGCAGGCGCCCGTCCGCCCCGCCCGAAAGGCGGCGCGGGCCAAGGGCGTGGCCGCGCTGCTCGCCGCGGTCGGCTCCGGCATCGTGCTGCTCACCATCGGCCGCGGCTGGGCGCACGGCGACGTGACCACGCCCATCACCTTCCGGGTGACCGCGACCGGCTCGCAGCTCACCGGCGTGCCCTACGCCCTCGGCCTGGCCGGTCTGGCCGGCGCGCTCGCGCTGTTCGCGGTGCGCCGGATCGGCCGCTACTTCGTCGGCGCGGTCCTGGCGCTGGCCGGGGCCGGCTCGGTCTACGCGGTCGCCGACCGGCTCAGCAGCCTCGACGACGCGCTGCGCACGCAGGCCGGCATCGACGGCCTCGGCTACGACGCCAAGTTCATCGACGTCGACAACAACCTGTGGCCCTATCTGACCATCCTCGGCGGCGTGATCCTCTGCCTCGCCGGGATCTACACGCTCGCCCGCGGCCGGGCCTGGGCCGGGCTCGGCAGCCGCTACGAGGCCCCGGTCACGCAGGCCGAGGCCAAGCTCGCCACGGGGCCGGTGACCTCGCGTGACCTGTGGGACGCGCAGGGCCGCGGCAACGACCTCACCGAGTGAGATGCGTCTCCACCAGGCCCCTGGATGTCGACCACGGTCGGCGATGGGGAACAATGGGGCAGGCACGCAAGTGCAGCCATATCTTCGAGTTGTAGGAGTCAGCACGTCATGTCCGAGGTGATCGAGGAGACCGAAGCCGAGATCGAGACCGAGAAGGGCAGCACGAAGGTGGCCCAGGCCGCCGGCAAGGCCGCCCTCGTCGGCATGTCGATGATGGGCTCTTCCGTGGCGCACACGGAGCCGCACGTGGACCACGGCTATGCCCCCGCGCGCTGGACCGCCAGCGCGATCTCCATCCTCGGCTTCCTGATCGGCGGCATCGCCTTCCCGTTCGGCGTCTGGGCCCTGGTCGTGGTCGGCGGCGTGCTGCAGGTCGTCGCGGTCATCGCCAACCTGGCGATGAACGCCGCGGGCATGGGCGCCAAGACCAACGTCGCCTGGGCCGCGGCCAAGGCCGAGGCGAAGGCCGCCCGCGCCGCCAAGACGGCCTGAGCCGGGCCGTCGTATCGCTCTCCCCGCCCCGTTCGGAGCACGTTGTCAATCGTGCCCTGACCGGGGCGGACGCGTATTCTGAAGGGCCCGGGAAGCGTCCGCCATGTGGATCTTGGCAGCATGCGACGTCAAGGGCCGATAGCATGACAGGGCAAGACGGCGCCGTGTGTGGCCTGCGGATCGAGGGGACGGTATCAGCGGTGAACGTGCTCGAGGAGATCATCGAGGGTGTCCGCGCTGACCTGGCGGAGCGCCAGGCCGTCACGTCACTCGACGACCTGAAGGCCCGGGCGCGCACGCAGCCCTCGGCCAAGGACGGGGTGCGTGCGCTGCGCGGCGAGGGTGTCGCGGTGATCGCCGAGGTCAAGCGGTCCAGCCCGTCCAAGGGCGCGCTGGCCGCGATCGCCGACCCGGCGGGCCTGGCCGGCGACTACGAACTCGGCGGGGCCAGCGTCATCAGCGTGCTCACCGAGCAGCGGCGCTTCGGCGGCTCGCTGCAGGACCTCAAGGACGTCCGCGCCCGGGTGGACATCCCCGTGCTGCGCAAGGACTTCATCGTCTCCAGCTACCAGCTGTGGGAGGCCCGCGCGTACGGCGCCGACCTCGCCCTGCTGATCGTCGCCGCGCTCGAGCAGGACGCGCTGGTCTCGCTGATCGAGCGGGCCGAGTCGATCGGCCTGACCCCGCTGGTCGAGGTGCACGACGAGCAGGAGATCGAGCGGGCCGTCGACGCCGGAGCGAAGATCATCGGCGTCAACGCGCGCGATCTGAAGACCCTCAAGGTGGACCGGGACACGTTCGCCCGGCTCGCCCCGCACATCCCGGAGTCGATCGTGCGGGTGGCCGAGTCCGGTGTGCGCGGCCCGCACGACCTGATCGCCTACGCGAACTCCGGCGCCGACGCGGTGCTGGTCGGCGAGTCCCTGGTCACCGGCCGGGACCCGCGCTCGTGCGTGGCCGACCTGGTCGCGGCCGGGGCGCACCCGGCGATGCGGCGCGGACGCTAGCCCGTCCAGCGCTAGGATGGATTCCGTGAGCAAGTCCACGTCCCCCCGCGCGGCCGCCCGACGGCGCCCGTGGTGGCGCCACGCGCCCGCCGGACGTCGATGGTCGTCTTTCGCTGCGGCTTAGTTCCCGCGCGCCTGTCTGCACCGTTCGACAACTCACCGATCCTCATCCTCGTCAGGAGACGAAGTCCGATGACGGACGCCACTGTATCCAATTCGCGCGCGTTGACGGTCTTTTCCGACGCCTTCTTCGCCGCGTCGTACGCCCATACCTCCCCCCAGCCCGACCCGGCCGGACACTACGGTCGCCTCGGCGGACGCTTCATGCCCGAGGCGCTGATGGCCGCCCTCGCCGAGCTCACCGAGGCCTACCACAAGTCCAAGAACGACCCGGAGTTCCAGGCCGAGCTCACCGACCTGCTGCGCCACTACGCCAACCGCCCCTCGCTGCTGACCGAGGCCAAGCGGCTCTCGGCGCAGGCGGGCGCGCGCATCCTGCTCAAGCGCGAGGACCTCAACCACACCGGCTCGCACAAGATCAACAATGTGCTCGGCCAGGCCCTGCTGACCAAGCGGATGGGCAAGAAGCGGGTCATCGCCGAGACCGGCGCGGGCCAGCACGGCGTCGCCTCGGCCACCGCTGCGGCCCTGTTCGACCTCGAGTGCGTGGTCTACATGGGTGAGGAGGACACCGAACGCCAGGCCCTGAACGTCGCCCGCATGCGGATGCTCGGAGCGGAGGTCATCCCGGTGGCCACCGGCTCGCGTACCCTCAAGGACGCGATCAACGAGGCGATCCGCGACTGGGTGACGAACGTCGAGCACACCAACTACCTGTTCGGCACCGCCGCCGGCCCGCACCCGTTCCCCTCGATGGTCCGCGACTTCGCCCGCATCATCGGCGTCGAGGCGCGCGCCCAGATCCTCGAGCTGACCGGCGCGCTGCCGGACGCGGTGGCCGCGTGCGTCGGCGGCGGATCCAACGCGATCGGCGCATTCCACGCCTTCGTGCCCGACGAGTCCGTGCGCCTCTACGGCTTCGAGGCGGGCGGCTCGGGCGTCGAGACCGGCCTGCACGCCGCCTCGATCACCGGGGGAGCGGTCGGCGTGCTGCACGGCGCCCGCACCTACATCCTGCAGGACGAATACGGCCAGACCCTGCCGAGCCACTCGATCTCCGCCGGGCTCGACTACCCCGGCGTCGGCCCCGAGCACGCCTGGCTGCACGACACCGGCCGTGCCACGTACGAGCCGGTCACCGACGCGGAGGCGATGGAGGCCTTCCGCCTGCTGTGCCGCACCGAGGGCATCATCCCGGCCATCGAATCCGCGCATGCCGTGGCCGGTGCGGTGCGCATCGCGCCGAAGCTGCGCGAGGAGCTCGGCCGCGAGCCGGTCATCATGGTCAACCTGTCCGGCCGCGGCGACAAGGACATGCACACCGCCGCCGCCTACTTCGGCATGGAGGTCTGAGCCGTGAGCAAGCTCTCTGAGGTGCTGGCCGCGGCCAAGGCCGACAACCGCGCGGCCCTGATCGGCTACCTGCCCGCCGGTTTCCCCACTGTTGAAGGCTCGATCGCCGCCTGCACGGCGATGATCGAGGGCGGCGTCGACATCGTCGAGGTCGGCCTTCCCTACTCGGACCCGCAGATGGACGGCCCGGTCATCCAGCAGGCCGTGCAGGTCGCGCTCGAAGCGGGCGTCAACACGCTGGACGTGCTGCGGGTCGTCGAAGGCGTGGCCGCCACCGGCGCGCCGACCCTGGTCATGTCCTACTGGAACCCGATCGAGCGCTTCGGCACCGGGCGTTTCGCCAAGCAGCTCGCCGAGGCCGGAGGAGCGGGCACCATCCTGCCCGACCTGATCCCCGAGGAGGCCGACGACTGGATCGCCGCCGCCGACGCGCAGTCACTCGACCGGGTGTTCCTGGTCGCGCAGACCTCGACGCCCGAGCGGATCGCGCTGACCACCGGCGTGTGCCGCGGCTTCGTCTACGCAGCCTCGCTGATGGGCGTCACCGGCACGAGGAACGCGGTCAGCGGCAACGCCAAGGGCCTGGTCGAGCGCACCCGAGCGGCGACCGATCTGCCGGTCTGCGTGGGCCTCGGCGTCTCCAACGGCGTCCAGGCGGCCGAGGTCGCCGGGTTCGCGGACGGCGTGATCGTGGGTTCGGCTTTCGTCCGTCGGCTGCTCGAGGCGCCGGACGAGGCGAGCGGTCTCGAGGCCGTGCGCGAGTTGGCGCGCGAGTTAGCGGAAGGCGTTCGCAGCGGCCGTCGGTGACATACTGACAACTCGCTGTAGTTGTCTGTTGTGGCATCCAGGAGGAACCAACCCCATGGTGAGCAGATTTCCCCTCCTGGATGCCCGCAGCCCATGGATCTCGCTCGTAGCCCGCTTGCTGCTCGGCGCGATGTGGCTCTACTACAGCGTTCCGAAGCTGACTCAGCCCACGCAGAACGTAGCCGACGTGCGTGATTTCCGGCTCGTGCCGCGCGCTCTCGTCACGTCCTTCGCCTACGCGCAGCCCTACCTGGAGCTCGCGGTCGGCGTGCTGCTGATCATCGGCCTCGGCACGCGGCTGATCGCGGCGATCTCGGCGCTCATGCTGCTCGTCTACGTCGGCGGCATCATCTCGCTCGGCGCCCGCGGCATCTCGATCACCTGCGGCTGCGGCGGCGGTGGCGGCCAGGTCGCCGAGGGGCACACCCGTTACACGCTCGATGTGCTGCGCGACCTCCTCTACCTGCTTCCGGCGCTCTGGCTGCTGTGGAAGCCGCAATCGAAGTACTCCGCGGACGCCGCGCTGGCGATCTGACGCATTATCACTCTCCGCGTGTCATGACTCGCTTGGAGTAATGCATGCGGCACGATGTTCGCCATGTCACCGGAGTCGAACAAGCGGAAGCAGGCGCGCGAGAAGGCAGCCGCCGCCTACGCCGCAGAGCAGGCCAAGGCCCGTCGGAAGCGGCAGTACCTGATCGGCGGCCTGGTCCTCGTCGTGATCGCCGCCGCGGTCGGCATCGGCATCGCGGTCCAGCACCACGTCAACCAGACCAGCTCCTCGGCCGCCAACGGCACCCTGGTCTACCCCTCCGGCACCGTGGACGGCGGCCTGGCCGTCCCCTACGGCACCGACCAGAACTCCAAGGTCACCCTCACGATCTACGAGGACTTCCGCTGCCCCTACTGCGAGGAGGCGGAGTCGATGTTCAACTCGATCTACTCCGCCGCCGCCGAAGCCGGAAAGATCAAGGTCCAGTACCGCATCGTGAACCTGATCGACCAGAACGACGGCGGCACCGGCTCCATCCAGGCGGGCAACGCGGCGGCCTGCGCGCAGAACGTCGGCAACGCCAAATTCAAGGCGTACCACGACATCCTCTACGCCAACCAGCCCGACGAGACCGACGACGCGTACTCCTCCAACTCGACGCTCATCTCGTACGCGAAACAGGTCTCCGGCCTGGACAGTTCCACCTTCGAATCCTGCGTCAACTCCGGGAAGTACCAGCCCTGGGTCAAGAAGAACTACAGCGCGCTCAGCACCGCCGAGGGCGGCACCGTCTCCACCCCGGACTACCTGATCAACGGCACCCGCTACGAGCTGACCGCGGCGAGCGCCGCCAGTCAGGAAGCCTCGTTCACCGCCGCGCTGAACAAGGCCATCACCGCCGCGAGCTGAAAACCCGGCCAAGGTCACGAAGAGATCACGCATTGCCGAGAATACGCCGAGAAGGGCGCCCCGGACTCCCCTGCCGTCCCGCCGCGTGACTAGGATTCTGCGGCGGGTGGCGGTCCGCTCGGGTCGACCGCGCCCGTCCCGACGACCGGAGCGGATGACGACGCGATGAGCAGGCGCAATCAGATCGGCAAGGAGCTGGCTCGGCAGCGCGCGGCCGTGGAGAAGATCGAGGCCGAGTACCGCAGGAAGCGCAACCGGCGGCTCGCGATCTACGGTCCGATCGCCGGTGTCGTGCTCGTCGGCGTCGTGCTGGCGCTCGTGTTCACGCACACGTTCTCCTCCTCGAGCACCCCGTCCACCAAGGCGACGACCTCGGCCAAGGCGACTGCCTCGGTCTCCGCATCGGCTTCGAGTACGGCGAAGGCGTCCTCGTCCGCATCCCCCTCGGCATCCACGAGCGCCTCGGCCACATCCTCGGCCTCGACGACGCCCACCTCAAGCGCGAGTGCGAGCAAGTCATGACCACGCAACCCCTGGCCTTCCTGCCCAGTCCGACGACGGCCCAGATAAACCTCGGGCCGTTCCCGATCCGCTTTTACGCCCTGTGCATCATCGCCGGCATCGCCATCGCGGTGTGGCTCGGCGAGCGGCGCTGGCGGGCGAAGGGCGGCGAGCCGCACATCGTCACCGACATCGCCATCTGGGCCGTGCCCTTCGGCCTGGTCGGCGGCCGGCTCTACAACGTCATCACCGACCCGGAGCTCTACTTCCCGCGCGGCCAGGACTGGGTGCACGTCTTCTACGTGTGGGACGGCGGCCTCGGCATCTGGGGCGCGATCATGCTCGGCGGGCTTGGCGCCTGGATCGGCGCCCGGCGTCGCGGCGTGAAGCTGACGCCCTACGCCGACTCGGTGGCCCCGGGCATCGTGCTCGCCCAGGCCATGGGCCGCTGGGGCAACTGGTTCAACAACGAGCTCTACGGCGACCAGACGAGCAAGCCCTGGGGTCTGACCATCCACTGCATGGCCACGACCGGCACCCGGGTGGCCGTGCCCTGTTCGGGTGTTCCCGGCACCACGACGATCCTCGGCCACTTCCAGCCGACCTTCCTCTACGAGGTGATCTGGGACGCGCTGGTCTGCGTGGTCCTGCTGTGGGCCGACCGCAGGTTCAAGAACCTCGGCCACGGCCGGCTCTTCGCCCTGTACGTGATGGGCTACACGCTGGGCCGCGGCTGGATCGAGCACCTGCGCAGCGACTACGCGCACCACTTCTTCGGGCTGCGGGTCAACGACTGGGTGGCGATCATCTGCTTCCTCGGCGCGCTCGCCTACTTCCTGATCTCGCGCAAGCGCAGGCCCGGCATGGAAACCGAGGCCGAGCTGTACTGGCCGCACTTCAAGCCGTACGCGCCGGAGGGCTCGGTGCCGGCGGCCGAGGAACCGGCCACGGAGCCGACCGAAGCGGTCGCCGAGGCCGCCGAGGCACCGGAATCGACTGAAGATCATCCGGATGCTGAGACTTCGACCGAGCCGGAAACAGAGCCGGTGACCGCGCCGGGCGCCGATAAACGCGAGTAGTCACAGGTCAGCAAGATAAATGAGGCGAAGAGGCCGCTCCCGAGACCGGGGGCGGCCTCTTCCCGTTCACGTGGTTGTGACATGAGTCATAGGCTGGACGAGTGAAACTCGCGCAACGCGGGGAAAACAGGGTGTAGCGCGCGACAACCGCAGGTCAGAGAAGTCCCGTCCAAATAATGAGACACTACATGCCCTCATGACGGAATCTTGACCCATCGTGTAACCTCGGGTTTCACCGCGGCAGGGCCAGAGTCGTCCCTCGTGCGCGCATTCAGTTGCGGCCCACAAGACGACACGGAGGACCCGATGGCTTCATCGTCCCCCCAAGCCGGCGCACTCTTCGGCGCTCTGCCTCAGGCCCAGGGCCTTTACGATCCCCGGGCCGAGAAGGACGCTTGCGGGGTCGCCTTCGTAGCCACTCTCACCGGTGAGCCCAGCCACGAGATCGTGGCCCAGGCGCTCACCGCGCTGCGCAACCTCGAGCACCGCGGCGCCTCCGGCGCCGAGCCGGACTCCGGCGACGGCGCGGGCATACTCGTGCAGGTCCCCGACGCCTTCCTGCGCACCGCCGCCGGCTTCGACCTGCCCGCCCAGGGCCGATACGCCGTCGGCCTCGCGTTCATCCCGGACACCGACGAAGCCGAGGCCGCCACCCGCGCCGCCGTCGCCCGCGTCGCCGCCGAGGAAGGCCTCAACGTCCTCGGCTGGCGCGACGTGCCCGTCACCCCGGACCTGCTCGGCGCCACCGCCCGCGCCGTCATGCCGCGCTTCCTCCAACTGTTCGTCGCCGGCGCTGCCGACGAGCAGGGCATTGAACTCGACAGGTTGGCATTCGTACTGCGCAAGCGGGTCGAGCTCGAGACCGAGGCGTACTTCCCCTCGCTGTCCTCGCGCACGATCGTCTACAAGGGAATGCTCACCACCGGGCAACTCGAGCCCTTCTTCCCCGACCTGTCCAACCCCGCGTTCACCAGTGCCATCGCGCTGATCCACTCGCGCTTCTCCACCAACACCTTCCCCGCCTGGCCGCTCGCCCACCCGTACCGCTTCATCGCGCACAACGGCGAGATCAACACCGTGCAGGGAAACAAGAACTGGATGCGCGCCCGCGAATCCCAACTCGCGACCGACACCATCAAGGGCGAGCTCGACCGGATCTTCCCGATCGTCACCCCCTCGGGATCCGACTCCGCCAGCTTCGACGAGGTCCTCGAACTCCTCCACCTCGCCGGACGCCCGCTGCCGCACGCCGTGCTGATGATGGTCCCCGAGGCGTGGGAGAACCACACCGAGATGGACCCCGCCAAGCGCGCCTTCTACCAGTACAACTCCTGCAAGATGGAGCCCTGGGACGGCCCGGCCGCGATCACCTTCACCGACGGCACCCTGATCGGCGCCGTCCTCGACCGCAACGGCCTGCGCCCCAGCCGCTACTGGGTCACCACCGACGGCCTCGTCGTGCTCGCCTCCGAGGTCGGCGTCCTCGACATCGACCAGGCCAAGGTCGTGCGCAAGGGCCGCCTGCAGCCGGGCCGGATGTTCCTGGTGGACACCGCCCAGCACCGCATCGTCGAGGACGAGGAGATCAAGGGCGCGCTCTGCGCCGAGGTCCCCTACCAGGACTGGCTGCACGCCGGCCTGATCCGGCTCGAGAACCTGCCCGAGCGCGAGCACATCGTGCACACCCACGCCTCCGTCGTGCGCCGCCAGCAGACCTTCGGCTACACCGAGGAGGAACTGCGCGTCCTGCTCGCCCCGATGGCCAAGAACGGCGCAGAACCGATCGGCTCCATGGGCTCGGACACCCCGCTCGCCGTGCTCTCCAGCCGGCCGCGGCTCATGTTCGACTACTTCACCCAGCTGTTCGCACAGGTCACCAACCCGCCGCTGGACGCCATCCGGGAAGAGCTCGTCACCTCCCTCGGCACCACCATCGGCCCGGAGGACAACCTGCTCGACACGAGCGCCGCCGCCTGCCGCCAGATAGAGCTGCCCTTCCCGGTCATCGACAACGACGAGCTCGCCAAGCTCATCCACATCAACGCCGACGGCGACCTGCCCGGCCTCAAGGCCGTCACCGTCTCCGGCCTCTACCGCGCCGCCGGCGGCGGCCAGGCCCTGCGCGAGCGCCTCGCCGAGATCAACGCCGAGGTCTCCGCGGCCGTCGAGGACGGCGCCCGCATCATCGTGCTGTCCGACCGGCACTCCGACGCCGAGCAGGCCCCGATCCCCTCGCTGCTGCTCACCTCCTCGGTGCACCACCACATGATCCGGGAGAAGACCCGCACGCACACCTCGCTGCTGATCGAGGCCGGCGACGTGCGCGAGGTGCACCACGTGGCCCTCCTGATCGGCTTCGGCGCCGCCGCGGTCAACCCCTACCTCGCCATGGAGACGGTCGAGGACCTCGCCCACTCCGGCACCTTCGTGCACGTGCCCGCCGAGAAGGCCATCAAGAACCTGATCAAGGCGCTCGGCAAGGGCGTGCTCAAGGTCATGTCCAAGATGGGCATCTCCACCGTCGCCTCCTACCGCGGCGCCCAGGTCTTCGAGGCCATCGGCCTGAGCCGGGAACTCGTCGCCGACTACTTCACCGGCGTCGCCTCCAAGCTCGGCGGCATCGGCCTCGACGAGATCGCCGCCGAGGTCAGCGCCCGGCACGCGCGCGCCTACCCGCGCGGCGCCAACCGCGCCGCGCACCGCCGCCTCGAGATCGGCGGCGAATACCAGTGGCGCCGCGAAGGCGAACCGCACCTGTTCGACCCGGAGACCGTCTTCCGGCTCCAGCACTCCACCCGCACCCGCCGCTACGACATCTTCAAGCAGTACACCTCGCGGGTGAACGAGCAGTCCGAACGCCTGATGACGCTGCGCGGCCTGTTCGCCATCAAACCTGCTCGTCCCGAGGTCAATGGCCGCACCCCGATCCCGATCGACGAGGTCGAACCGGTCAGCGAGATCGTCAAGCGCTTCTCCACCGGAGCCATGTCCTACGGCTCCATCTCCATGGAGGCGCACCAGACCCTCGCCATCGCGATGAACTCCATCGGCGCCAAGTCCAACACCGGCGAAGGCGGCGAGGACCCCGAGCGGCTGCACGACCCCGCCCGCCGCTCCGCGATCAAGCAGGTCGCCTCCGGACGCTTCGGCGTCACCTCCGAGTACCTCACCAACGCCGACGACCTGCAGATCAAGATGGCCCAGGGCGCCAAGCCCGGCGAAGGCGGCCAACTCCCGGGCCACAAGATCTACCCCTGGGTCGCCCGCACCCGGCACTCCACCCCCGGCGTCGGCCTCATCTCGCCCCCGCCGCACCACGACATCTACTCCATCGAAGACCTCGCCCAGCTCATCCACGACCTCAAGAACGCCAACCCGGCGGCGCGGGTCCACGTGAAGCTGGTCTCGGAGGTCGGCGTCGGCACCGTCGCGGCCGGCGTCTCCAAGGCGCACGCCGACGTCGTGCTCATCTCCGGACACGACGGCGGCACCGGCGCCGCGCCGCTCACCTCGCTCAAGCACGCCGGCGGCCCCTGGGAGCTCGGCCTCGCCGAAACCCAGCAGACCCTGCTGCTCAACGGCCTGCGCGACCGCATCGTCGTGCAGACCGACGGCCAGCTCAAGACCGGCCGCGACGTCGTCATCGCCGCGCTGCTCGGCGCCGAGGAGTTCGGCTTCGCCACCGCCCCGCTCGTCGTCTCCGGCTGCGTCATGATGCGCGTGTGCCACCTCGACACCTGCCCGGTCGGCGTCGCCACCCAGAACCCCGAACTGCGCGCCCGCTTCTCCGGCAAGCCCGAATTCGTCGTCAACTTCTTCGAATTCATCGCCGAGGAGGTGCGCGAACTGCTCGCCGAACTCGGCTTCCGCACCCTCGAGGAGGCCGTCGGCCGGGTCGAGCACCTCGACGTCACCAAGGCCGTCGAGCACTGGAAGGCCGCGGGCCTCGACCTGACCCCGATCTTCCACCTGCCCGAACTGCCCGAGGGCACCGCGCGGCGCCGCACCACGGTCCAGGACCACGGCCTCGCCAAGGCCCTCGACAACCAGCTGATCGAACTCGCCCGCGACGCGCTCGAGGACGGCACCCCGGTCCGCATCCAACTGCCGGTGCGCAACGTCAACCGCACCGTCGGCACCATGCTCGGCCACGAGGTGACCAAGAAGTACAGCGGCGCGGGCCTCGCCGACGACACCATCGACATCACGCTCACCGGCTCCGCGGGCCAGTCCCTCGGCGCCTTCCTGCCCCGCGGCATCACCCTGCGGCTCGAGGGAGACGCCAACGACTACGTCGGCAAGGGCCTGTCCGGCGGCCGCATCGTGGTGCGCCCGCCCCGCGAGGCCACCTTCGACGCCGCGAAGAACATCATCGCGGGCAACGTCGTCGGCTACGGCGCCACCAGCGGCGAGATCTACCTCTCCGGCACCGTCGGCGAGCGCTTCGCCGTCCGCAACTCCGGCGCCACCCTCGTCGTCGAGGGCGTCGGCGACCACGCCCTCGAATACATGACCGGCGGACGCGTCGTCATCCTCGGCGAGCACGGCCGCAACATCGCCGCGGGCATGTCCGGCGGCATCGCCTACGTGCTCGACCTCAAGGTCGCCAGGGTCAACCCCG
>Ga0302314_10007748_pt1 | contig 19272 bp, 17 predicted proteins | sample III_Palsa_N2_3_FD_200533 | JGI IMG/M metagenome (GOLD analysis project Ga0302314, IMG submission 200533) | Peat permafrost microbial communities from Stordalen Mire near Abisko, Sweden - III_Palsa_N2_3 | ecosystem: Environmental > Terrestrial > Soil > Palsa > Peat permafrost | place: Sweden...
TCAGCGCCGGCGCCGTGGCCACCTTCCAGGTTCTCGTAGAACCATACGTTCTTGTGGCCCTGCGCTTCCATCTTCGCGGCCATCTTGCGCGCCTGCACCGGGCCGACGCGGTCGTCGCTGGTGGTGGTGTAGAACAGTACCGGCGGGTAGCTCACGTCCGCCTTCACATTCTGGTACGGCGAGAAGCTCTTGATGAAGGCCCATTCGGCCGGCTTGTCCGGATCTCCGTATTCGGCCATCCAGGAAGCGCCGGCGGACAGGTGCGTGTAGCGCTTCATGTCCAACAACGGCACCTCGCAGGCGATCGCGCCGAACAGCTGCGGATACAGCGTCAGCATGTTGCCCATCAGCAGGCCGCCGTTGCTGCCGCCTTCCGCGCCCAGGTGCGCTGGCGAAGTCACGCCGCGTTTGACCAGATCCTGCGCCACGGCGGCGAAGTCCTCATAGGCGCGCAGCCGCTTTTCCTTCAACGCGGCCTGGTGCCAGGCGGGGCCGTATTCGCCGCCACCGCGAATGTTCGCCACCACATACACGCCGCCGCGCTGCAACCAGGCGCGGCCCACACTGCCGCTGTAGAAAGGTTGCAGTGACACCTCGAAGCCGCCGTAACCGTACAGCAGGGTGCGGTTGGAACCGTCCAGCTTGATGTCCTTCGACGCGATCTCGAAATACGGCACGCGGGTGCCGTCCTTCGACACGACGAAGTGCTGGCTGACCTGATATTTGGAAGCGTCGAAGAACGCCGGCGCATGCTTGATCGTCTCCGCGCTGCCTTCGCCCAGCACTCCGCGCTGCAAGGTATCAGGAGCGAGGAAGCCCGAGACGCTGAGCCAGTACTCGTCACTAACGTCCGGATCGGCATCGACCACCTGGATCGTGCTCAGCGCCGGCGCGCCTTCCATCGCTTCCCGTTTCCATGCCCCGTCGCCCGGCGTCAGCACCGACAACTGGCTCTTCACATCGTCCAGCACGTCCAGGACCAGGTGATGCCGAGTCCAGGTATACGAGGCCAGCGAGGTATGCGCATCGGGCTTGAACAGCACGGTGAAATGCCGCTTGCCGGCCATGAAATCGTCGAACTTGGTCGCCACCAGCGTGCCGGAGGGGAAGCTCTCGCCGCCGACATTCCAGGTCGAGCGCGTTTCCACCAGCAGCCATTCGCGGTGCGCATCGGCGCTGGCGTCGGTCGGCACGTCGATCCGGATCAGCCTGCCGTCCTTGCGCTGGTACAGCTCGCTGTGGAAGAAATCTTTGGTCACGTTGACAAAGTCGCGTTCGTAGCCGGGCGTCAGATCGTGCGCTGCGCTGATCGCCAGATCGCTCGGCTTGCCTTCGTAGACGGTCGTTGCGGCGGACAGCGGGGTGCCGCGTTTCCACTGCTTGGCGATGCGCGGGTAGCTCGATTCGGTCATCGAGCCCGGACCGAAGTCGGTGCCGACGTAGAGGGTGTCCTGATCGATCCAGCTGACTTCGGTTTTCGCCACCGGTAGTTCGAAGCCGTCCTTCACGAAGGATTTGCTGGGGATGTCGAATTCGCGCACGGTAACCGCATCGCCGCCGTCGGGCGAAAGCGAGACCAGGCAGCGCTCGTAGGCCGGCTTCAGGCACTGCGCGCCCTTGTACACCCAGCGCTTGCCCTCGCTCTTGCCGAGCGCGTCGATGTCGAGCAGTACTTCCCACTTCGGCTCGGCCTTGCGGTATTCGTCCAGCGTGGTGCGCCGCCACAGTCCGCGCGGATGATCCTTGTCGCGCCACACGTTGTAGAGGTAGTCACCCATCCGGCTGACATAGGGAATGCGCGCATCGGAATCGAGCACCTCGAGGATGCTGTCGCGCGTCTTGTTGAATTCGGGCGAATTGGCGAACTGCGCTGCGGTCACCGCATTCTGTGCCTTGACCCAGTCCATCGAGCGGCCGGCGTGGATGTCTTCCAGCCACAGATACGGGTCGTCGGTTGCCGTGGTCTGGCCGGCCTTGCTGTTGTCGTGTGCGTTGCTCATGCCGCTTAGTGTGGCGCCAAGCGCCAGCAGCAGCCAGACCGATCGCTTCGAAGTCATCTTGTCATTCCCCTCATGGATACGTGGGCGCTGTCGTCCCAGCTTCTCGAGGGTGCGCAATTGGGTCGGTGATTGCCAGTGACTAAAGTCAGGGAGGGGAATGCCGGCTGGATGCGTTTGCGCCGGCTTGGACGATGGCTCTGCGCTCAGTGATTGTGTGAAGGCGCCGAATGCCGGTGTCCTGGATTGCGTCTAAAGAAAAGGCCCCGCACAGCGGGGCCTTTTCATGTCCAGCCTGAGCTGGGCGGCGATTACAGCAACGGAATCAGCAGCAGCGCCACGATGTTGATGATCTTGATCAGCGGATTCACCGCCGGGCCGGCGGTGTCCTTATAGGGATCGCCCACGGTGTCGCCGGTCACGGCCGCCTTGTGTGCATCGGAGCCCTTGCCGCCATGGTGGCCGTCCTCGATGTACTTCTTGGCGTTGTCCCAGGCGCCGCCGCCGGTGGTCATCGAGATCGCCACGAACAGGCCGGTCACGATGGTGCCGATCAACACGCCGCCGAGCGCCTGCGCCCCGGCCTCCGCACCGCCCAGCCACTTGAAGCCGAACACCACCAGCACCGGTACCAGCACCGGCAGCAGGGAGGGAATCAGCATCTCCTTGATCGCCGACTTGGTCAGCATGTCGACCGCGCGCGAGTAGTCGGGTTTCGCGGTGCCTTGCATGATGCCGGGAATCTCGCGGAACTGGCGCCGCACTTCCTCCACCACCGCGCCGGCGGCGCGGCCGACCGCTTCCATCGCCATCGCACCGAACAGGTACGGGATCAGGCCGCCGATCAGCAGGCCGATAATCACGTAATGGTTGGACAGGTCGAACGACACGCTGGCCACGTTCAGATGCTGGCTGAGGTTGTGCGTGTAGTCGGCGAACAGCACCAGCGCGGCGAGGCCGGCCGAACCGATCGCATAACCTTTCGTCACCGCCTTGGTGGTGTTGCCGACGGCGTCGAGCGGGTCGGTCACGCCACGCACTTCCGGCGGCAGCTCGGCCATCTCGGCGATACCGCCAGCGTTATCGGTGATCGGGCCGTAGGCGTCCAGCGCCACGATCATGCAGGTCATGCTGAGCATTGCGGTGGCGGCGATGGCGATGCCGTACAGGCCGCACAGCGCATACGCGCCCCAGATTGCCGCGCACACCGACAGCACTGGCAGCGCGGTCGACTTCATCGAGATGCCGATGCCAGCAATGATGTTGGTGGCATGGCCGGTGGTGGATGCCTTGGCCACGTGTTGCACCGGGCCGTATTCGGTCGCGGTGTAGTACTCGGTAATCACCACCATCGCACCGGTCAGCACCAGGCCGATCAGCGCACAACCGAACAGGTTGCCGACGCCGAACGCCGAGTCGGCCATCAAGGCCTTGGTGATCGGGTAGAAGGCGATCGCCGCCAGTACCGCGGACACCGCCACGCCGGCGTACAGCGCGTTCATGATCTTGCCGCCGCGAGCCTTCACGAAGAAGGTGCCGATCACCGAGGCGATGATCGAAGCGCCGCCGAGCAGCAGCGGGAACAGCACGCCGTTGCTGCCGGTCTGCTCGGCCATCACGCCGCCGAGTAGCATGGTGGCGATCAGGGTCACCGCGTAGGTCTCGAACAGGTCTGCCGCCATGCCGGCGCAGTCGCCGACGTTGTCGCCCACGTTGTCCGCGATCACGGCGGGGTTGCGCGGGTCGTCCTCGGGAATGCCGGCCTCGACCTTACCGACCAGATCGGCGCCCACATCCGCGCCCTTGGTGAAGATGCCGCCGCCGAGACGGGCGAAGATCGAGATCAGCGAAGAGCCGAACGCGAGGCCGACCAGCGCGTGCAGCGCACGCATCGTCTCGTAGCCGAGATGCCGTAGCACCAGGTAATAGCCAGTGACACCGAGCAGGGCCAGCCCCACCACCAGCATGCCGGTGATCGCGCCGCCGCGGAACGCCACCTTCAGCGCCGCCGCGAGACCACTGCGCGCGGCTTCCGCCGTACGTACATTCGCGCGCACCGACACGTTCATGCCGATATAGCCGACCGCGCCCGAGAGCAGCGCACCGATCGCGAAGCCGATCGCCGTGCCCCAGTCCAGCGCAAAGCCGAGCACAAAAAACAAAACGACGCCAACGGCGCCGATCGTGGCGTATTGCCGGTTGAGGTAGGCCCGGGCGCCTTCCTGGATCGCCGCGGCGATCTCCTGCATCCGGGCATTGCCTGGCGATTGCGCCAGAATCCAGCGCACCGAAAGCGCGCCATAGAGAATGGCCACTAACGCACATGCCAGCACGATCCACACGCCATACTGCTGAAGCATCGGAGCTCCCCACGAGTGATTGCCAATAAGGGTCGGGCCGGTCATGCATCCCGACGGCGGCCGTCTATAACTGACGACCCATGGAGTATAGGCAGAGCTTTCCACTCTTTGCGTTGTGCGGCGCAGCGCGGGCCGGACCAAATTTGGAACGGGTCCGTCGTTCGGTTCTTTCGGGCACTAAAAAAGGTGCGCTGACGCACCTTTTTTAGGGTTTCCACTGAGGACTCCCGAAGCGGGACTCAGTTACTGCCGGCGATGATCGAGCTGATGATGCCGGTGGTCACCGCGACCATCAAGAAATCGCCGTTGTCGCCGCGGACCCAGTGATAGCCATGCGGCGGGCGGCGCAGGTGGTAGCGGCCATAGTCGTGCTCAACCACGACGTGGTCATCGCCGCGGAAGCGGTCCGGCACGCGATGCCCGCGTTCATAGTCGCGATGAACTTCCTGATGATGATCGTCATGCGGATCGTAGTGCTGGGCGACGGCGCTGACGGAAAAGACCAGCGCGCCGGAAAGCAGCGCGGCTTGAATCAATTTCATAATCGGATTCCTCGTGCATGGAAGGCATGCCATGAAAGCGCGAGATACATGAGCAAAATGTGATGCTCCGCACTGATGTCGGCGTGGCCTGAAAGTCAGGCCACGCCATGATCGTCATCAGTGCGTGGCAACATCCAGAATCACACCGGTGACCACGGCAACCAGCAAGAAATTGCTGTCGTCGCCACGGCCCCAGTGATAGCCACGCGGCGGCGGGCGCAACCGGTAGACCGTAGTCGCGCACCTCATAGACCGGGCCGTTATAACGGCCACCACGAGCCCAGTGATGCGGTCCGCCGCGATAGCCGTGATCATCATGGTAGCCGCGGTCGTCATGGCCATGATCGTCGCGATGATCATGGTTGTCGTCCCACTGCTGCGCAAAGACCATGCTGCTGGCGCCTGACAGGGCGAGGGCGACTAACAAGCGATTGAGTGTTTTCATGACAAGCTCCTCGGAGCTTGGATGTCCGACCCATGTCGGATGCATGGGGCCTAGAAAGACGTGGCTGAACGCAACAGTTTACGAAGTCCGCCTGGTTCGTTTCGGTTTATCGCGCAGTCAATATGGTGAAGCGCTAGTCCATGTTTGGTTTGTGGCGCCGGCAAAACACCTATGCTTGTGCTGAATGATGGTGTGGGGGTCTTGATGTTGCGACGATCGATGCGTTTCCTGCTGCTGCTCTATGTGGCGCTGTGCGCATTTCTATATCTGCAGCAGCGACGACTGATTTATCAGCCGTCGGCGACCCGGCCGGTGGGGCAGGCTCCGGATTTCACCCTGCAGCGCGAGGCCGGCATCACGCTGCGTGGCTGGATCGTGCATCCCGAACAGACACGGGCGCTGTTGTACTTCGGCGGCAACGGCGAACGCATCGAAGACCTGCGCGAAGATTTCGACCATTGGTTTCCCGATCGTGCTGTCTACCTGCTGCCGTATCGTGGCTACGCCAACAGCGATGGCGCACCCAGCGAGCCGGCGCTGATCGACGATGCGTTGGCGTTGTATGACGAAGCTGTCGTACGGCATCACGGTATCGCCGTGATCGGCCGCAGCCTTGGGAGCGGTGTCGCCGTGCAGTTGGCGGCGCGGCGGTCGGTCGAGCGACTCGCCCTGGTCACGCCGTTCGACAGCCTGGCTGCGGTGGCGCAGGTGCATTACCCGTTTGTGCCGGTGCGCTGGCTGCTGCAAGATCATTACGAGTCCTGGCGCTACGCCGCCATGGTGCATTGTCCGGTGTCGATACTGGCGGCCGCGCAGGATGAACTGGTGCCGCCGGCCAACACCCAGCGTCTCGCGGCGAGCTTCCGGCTGGCGCCGCCTTTATTGACGATCGCCAATGCAGGCCACAACACCCTGCAGGACGATCCGCAGTACGAGCGCACGCTGGTCCAGTTCCTGCGCTGAGCGATATCAGCCAGCGCAATGGCCGGATACCTTCAGATATGGAACGCGGGCAGCTTGCGTGAGACGGCAGCGTTCTTCAGCTGCACATAGGTCGGCAGTCCGTTCTTGCCGTAAGGCAGCGGGGCTTCGCCTTGAATCAGTGGCGCCAGATAGTGCCGCGCGGCCGCGGTGATGCCGAAACCGTCGCGCGTGATGAAACCGCGTGGCATCTTTTTCTCGCGATTGGCGATGCGGGTCAGCGGCGCCGGTTCGACCTTCCAGCGGTAGGGCGCGTCGCTGCCGCGCACGATCACCGGCATCACCGCGTTCATGCCGGCCAGTGCGTACTCGACCGCGGCCTTGCCGACCGCATAAGCCTGTTCGGCATCCACCTTCGACGCAGCATGCCGCGCCGAGCGCTGCAGGTAATCCGGCAGCGCCCAGTGATATTTGTAGCCGAGCTTTTCCTTCACCAATGCCGCCAGCACCGGCGCGACGCCGCCCAACTGCGCGTGGCCGAACGCGTCGCGAGTGCCCGCTTCGGCGAGGAACTGGCCGGCCGCATTGCGCACGCCTTCGGAGGCGACCACGGTGCACCAGCCGACGCGCTCGACGGTGGCCTTCACCTTCGCCAGGAAGGCCGCTTCGTCGAACACGTTTTCCGGAAACAGGATGAGATGCGGCGCGGCGTCGGCGCCTTCGCCGGCCAGCCCCGCGGCGGCGGCGATCCAGCCGGCGTGGCGGCCCATTACTTCCAGGATGAACACCTTGGTCGAGGTGTCCGCCATCGAGGCCACGTCGAGGCTGGCCTCCAGCGTGGAGATCGCGGTGTATTTAGCGACCGAACCGAAGCCAGGGCAGCAGTCGGTGACGGCGAGGTCGTTGTCCACCGTCTTCGGCACGCCAATGCAACGGATGTCGTAGTTCATCGCCTTGCCGAGCCGGGAAATCTTGAGCGCGGTGTCGGCCGAGTCATTGCCGCCGTTGTAGAGGAACCAGCGGATGTCGTGCGCGCGGAACACTTCGATCAGTCTTTCATACTCGGCGCGATTCGCCTCCAGCGACTTCAGCTTGTAGCGGCAGCTGCCGAACGCGCCGCCTGGCGTGTGGCGCAGGGCGGTGATGGCGGCCTTCGATTCCCGGCTCGTGTCGATCAGCTCCTCGCGCAACGCGCCGAGGATGCCGTTGCGCGCGGCGTACACGGCGACGCCCTTGGCGCGCGCCGCCTCGATCACGCCGGCGGCGGAGGCATTGATAACGGCGGTGACACCACCGGACTGCGCGTACAGCAGGCGTCCGGGCGGAGTAAGTTTCTTCGAGCTCATCACATTCTCGCTGAGGCGGCGGGGCGGTTGGTTTGACGATACCTGGTACAAAAGCTACTTTGGCGGTTCAAATCTAGACTCTGCCCGATCCCCGCGGTGTGCGGTGGACTCAAGGCTGACTTGGAGCATTATGCGACTCGTCCTACTCGGCGCGCCCGGTTCCGGCAAAGGTACCCAGGCCGCCTGTCTGAAGACTGGCCTCGGCGTGCCGCACATTTCCACCGGCGACATGCTGCGTGCAGCCGTGGCCGCGGGGACGCCGTTGGGGCTGAAAGCCAAGGCCGTGATGGATGCAGGTCAGCTGGTTTCCGACGACATCCTGCTCGGCATGCTGGAGGAGCGCCTGGTACAGCCGGACGCGAAGAACGGCTTCATCCTCGACGGCTATCCGCGCAATCTGGCCCAGGCCGGCGCGCTTGACCAACTGCTGGCCCGCATCGGCCAGCCGCTGGACGCGGTGGTCAAGCTGGAAGTGCCCAGCGAAGTGATCATCGGCCGCACCGAACTCCGCTTCAAGGCGGAAGGCCGCGCTGACGATAACCCCGAAACCGTACGCAAGCGCCTGACGATCTATGCCGAGCAAACTGCGCCGGTGGCGGACTTTTATGCCGCCCGCGGCACGCTGCAAGTGGTCGACGGCGTCGGCGAGCTCGACGAAGTCAGCTCGCGCATCCGCCGGGTGCTGCAGGGCGAGTCCACCACGGCCGGTTGAGCCGAACGCTTCAATGGTCCGCGATGGGCCATCGAACGAAAAGTGGCGCCTCGTCATCGCGTAATCGGCCGCTGGTCGCCCGACGATAAGCCGATGCATAGTCCATGCTTCGCGTTTTCGGTATCGACATACGGGAATTCGCCGCGAAACAGTGGTATTGAACCTTCGATCGATTCTTTGTTGCCAGGCTGGCCATGACACGACTGCACATCCTCGGCATCGGCGGCACCTTCATGGGCGGCGTTGCCGCGCTGGCGCGCGAGCTCGACCTCGCGGTGGAAGGTTCCGATGCGAATGTCTATCCGCCGATGAGCACCCAGTTGGAGGCGCTCGGCATTGGGCTGATGCAGGGCTACGCCGCCGCGCATCTGCAGACAACGGTCGAACACGCTGCGCCCGACCTGGTGGTGGTCGGCAACGCGATGACGCGCGGCAATCCGGCCGTGGAATACATGCTCGATGCCCAGCTGCGCTACGTTTCCGGCCCGCAATGGCTGGGCGAAACCGTGCTGTCGGGACGCGAGGTGCTGGCGGTGGCCGGCACCCACGGCAAAACCACCACCACCAGCCTGCTCGCACACCTGCTGGACTGCGCTGGTCTTTCGCCCGGCTTCCTGGTCGGCGGCGTGCCGGGCAATTTCGGCGTGTCGGCGCGGCTGGGCCAGGGGCGGCCGTTCGTGATCGAGGCGGACGAGTACGACACCGCGTTCTTCGACAAGCGCTCCAAATTCGTGCACTACCGGCCGCGCATCGCGATCCTCAATAACCTCGAATACGACCATGCGGATATCTTTCCCGACGTAGCGGCGATCCAGCGCCAGTTCCATCACTTGGTGCGCACCGTACCGGGCAACGGTCGGTTGATCGTCAACGCGCACGACGCCCATCTCGCCGAAGTGCTCGCAATGGGTTGCTGGACGCCGGTGGAAACCTTCGGCATCGAGCGCGGCGATTGGCAGGCACGCCTGCTCGAGGCTGACGGCTCGCATTTCGAGGTGTGGCGCGATGGCCTGCCGATCGGCGAAGTCCGCTGGCCGCTGCTCGGTACGCACAATGTGCTGAATGCGCTAGCGGCGCTCGCGGCGGCCAGCGCCGCCGGAGCCGATGCGGCTGCCCTGCTGCCGCACTTCACCGATTTCGAGAGTGCCAAGCGGCGCATGGAAATCGTCGGCGAGAAGGCCGGCATACGCGTCTACGACGACTTCGCCCACCATCCCACCGCGATCGCCACCACGCTGGCCGGCCTGCGCGCCAAGGTGGGCAAGGCCAGGATCCTGGTGGCGCTGGAGCCGCGCTCCAATTCGATGCGCCTCGGCGCGCACGCCGACGCGCTGGCTCCCTCGCTGGTCGATGCCGATCGCGTGGTGTTCTTGCATCGGCCGGAACTGGCATGGGATGCGCAGCATGTCACCGACGCGCTGGACGGGCGTGGTGCCACCGCGGCTAGCGTGGACGCATTGCTCGATGCGCTGCATGCGCAAGTACGCCCCGGCGACTACGTGGTGTTCATGTCTAACGGCGGTTTCGAGGGCGCGCCGCGGCGTTTCGTCGAAAAACTGTCGGACTGAACCCTAACTCAGACCAGCGGCGCGTCGAAAGACGGCAGCCTGCGCTGATATTCGCGTTGTGCGGCGAGCCAGACGCTGATGCTGAAGCTCAGGGTGAGCAGCGCAGTCAGACCGCCGCCGATCGCATAGCCGAGTGCGCCGATCACCCAGTACGCACACCAGTAGCTGATGATCGCGCCGATTACCAGCGCCATATTGACCAGCGCACGGCCGAAGTTGGCTTCCGGCCCGATCAGATGAATGGCTAGCGCCACCGGGCTGGAAGCCAGTGTGATGATGAGCGCGGTAAGCAGCATCCGATAGGGCTCAATCGCATGCACCAGTGCGATCCCTAGCAAGGTATAGGCGAGCGTGGTCAGCACGCTGATGGGCACCAGCAGCAGCAAGGCGTCGGCAATGGTCTTCTGGAAATCCGCATAGGTGCGCGGTGCCAGAGTCAGGTACAGATCGGCCAGGTTCGGCCGCATCCGCAGCATGCCGCGACCCAGCTGCGGAAAGCGGCTCAGCGATAGCAGCAGTGCATAAGCGCCGACCACCGCCGCATCGAAATGTTGACGATGTTGTATGGCGAAGAAGTAAACGACAGGGATCGCCGCTACCAGCAGCAGCCTGAGCACGACCGCAAGCAGATTGTCATGCGGTAGCAGCAGCCTGCGCACCAAGGCCTGACGCTGCCGCGGGCCAGGCTGTCGATGGTAGCGGACCAGCGTGCTGTCGAGTGCCCACTGCGAGATGACCTCGAACCAGCCGGCGACATGCTTGCCGATCGCACCACGCGGTTGCGGCGCTCCGTTGACCGGAAGATTCGTGCTGCTCAGGTTCAAGCTTTCCAGGGGCGATACTTCGGTCTCGTTATCGCTGATGCGCAGCAGCGGCCGCAGCGTGATCAGCAGTAGCCAGCCGATCAGCAATAGCAACAGCGGCGCGGTGAGGGATGACGCGAGGGCGACTCTGACGACTTCGACGGCGATGTGGGGCTTCCAGCCGGCGGCAATGGCCACGACCCAGGTCAGCAGCCCGACGCGCCGGCCACAACCCATCGATAGACCGAATGCGGATACGCCCAGCATACCCGCGAAGAACAGCAGCGCGTGATCGTGTTGACCGAGCACGACATGCAGCAATACCGGCAATACCGCCCATTGTGTGGCATCCAGCAGCCCAACGAATAACAGCAGTTGTCGGAATTGCGGTAGCAGAAAATTTTCCGACTGGCACAGCCCGCGTAAGGTCTGTCCCTGTGCCAGGTGCGTAAAGAATGCGCCGGATGCCAGTGCACTCAGGCCGCCGATCGCCACTTCGCCATCGCTGATGTTCAGCAGTATCAATCCCATCCCGCAAAACCACAGCAGCTGGCCCGCACTCGTTAGCACGAGCAGCTGTCGCCACGGCTGCAGCCAGATCTGCCAGACCGCCCTCATGCCAGCTCCACGAACAAGTCTTCCAGCGTCGGGGTTTCGATGCGCAGGCTTGCGCCGTGCTCGGCGGCGAACGCCCGCAGGCTTTCTTCGATCGGATCTTCCACCAGCAACTGCGCCTCGCTGCCATGCAGGCTGGCCTTGAGCAGGCCCGCCACGACAGGTGTCTGCGCCCAACCGTCGGGACGACTGAACACCACGCGGCGCAAATGTCCGCGTAATTCCGCCAGCGGCCGGGTGAACTGGATGCGGCCGTCGCGCAGCAGGGCGATATCGGCCTCGGCGCGTTCCAGGTCGGCCGTGATATGGGTGGAGAACACCACCGTCTTGCCCGGCTGGCGCATCAGCTCGAGCAGCTCGCTCATAAAGGCGCGGCGCGCCTGCGGATCGAGACTGGCGACCGGTTCGTCGAGCACCAGCAGGTCGGGCTGTGGCGCGACCGCGCGCATGATCGCCAGCTTCTGCCGCTGACCTTGCGAAAGCTGGCCGATCTTCTGTCGCGGATCGAGTTCCCAGCTCTGTAGCAGGCGGACGACCAGTTCGCGATTCCAGCGCGCGTAGAACGCGGCGGTGAAGTCGAGGTAAGCGCCCACCTTCATCCACGGGAACAGGTCGAAGCTCTGTGGCACGAAGCCGATGCGATGCATGCGCTCGCCGCCGGGTTCGGTCATCGACTCGCCGAACAGTTCGACCCGGCCGCCATCGATCGGCGACAGGCCGAGCAGGCAGCGCAGCAGGGTGGTCTTGCCTGCGCCGTTCTTGCCCAACAAGCCGACCACGCGGCCGGCCGGCACGTTCCAGTCGAGCTGGCGCAGCACCACGCGCTGCTGGAACGCCTTGTCCAGTTGGTGTACGCGCAATACGTCGGCCTGCGGCAGCACGGCCGTCGACGTTTCGATGGCGCCGGGCGGCAAGGGGGAGGCGAGAGACATCCGTGGCGGCTCCGCGGGGAAACCCGCAATGTGCTGCTTCTGTCGCGGCGCGTCCAGTCATCCGCGCGCGGTTGCGATGCGTGCCGTTTAGAATGCCACATGGCCGTCCTGTCCGAGCGTCTGGAAATACCCCTGTTCCCCTTGTCCACGGTGCTTTATCCGGGTGGTCGCATGCGCTTGCGCATTTTCGAGCGGCGCTACCTGGACATGGTGCGCGAATGCGCCCGCGGCGACAGCGGCTTCGGTATCTGCCTGATCCTGGAAGGACACGAAACCGGCATGCCGGCCTTGCCGGCGGTGACGGGCACGCATGCGCGCATCATCGATTTCCATACCGGCGACGACGGCTTGCTGGGCCTGGCGATCGAGGGCGACCGGCGTTTCCGCGTGACGCGCACACGGGCGAACGACAGCGGCCTGCTGCATGGTGAGGTCAGCTGGCTGCCGGACGAGCCGGTGCAGGCCGTGCCGGTGGAATTCGCGCTGTTGCAGACGATCCTAGAGCGGCTGATCGAAAGCATGCCGGGCGACAGCGGCGCAGGGCGCTGGCATGGCGTGCCGCGCAGCCGTTATGACGACGCCGGCTGGGTGGGTTTCCGTCTGGCCGAACTACTGCCACTGAAACCCGACGAACACCAGTGCATGCTCGAACTGGACGATCCGTTGCAACGGCTGGCCGAACTGCAGAACATCCTGCCGCGTTTTCAGAAGGGTTGACCCTTAAAGTCTGTTCAAAATCTTTTGCTGGCCCGGGCTGGGTGAGGAGCTTTCACCTTCCGCGTATGAAAGACTTTCACCTCCTTCGGAGGCGAGTCACTTTTCTTTGCTGGCCCAAAGAAAAGTAACCCAAAGAAATGGCCTGGCGAGCCCGTCGAGGCCAAGAGCATGCGCGATCGCGCCTTGCTGACTTGGTTCCCTACTCACAGAGTTGTTGCCGCAGCTATGCCGCGACCGCTCGGGAGCCACGGCAAGGGAGATGGAATGGCCACTTGAAGTGCAGTGTGAAGCACAGCTTTCTCGGAGCCTCGGCCTGGCGATGCGCAGCGAGCCAGGTCTTACTCGCCTTGGCCAACGAGCGCTCGCGGCATAGCGGCGGCAAGGATTCTTGAGTAGCGCTCTACAAGACAAAGCGTAGTCTTGCCTGCTTGTAATCCCATCAAGTTGCGCCAGGCCATTTCTCTTGGTTACTTCTCTTTGGGCCAGCAAAGAGAAGTGACTCGGGCGCCGGCAGGCGGCCGAAACCCCTCTCCAAGACGACGAAAGCCCGCCGCAGGCGAGCCAGGACGCCGAGAACACAGTGCCCTCGCCCAAAGATCTTGAACAGGCTCTGAGGGTCGAATCCCGCAGGCGCGATAGACTGTGCCTTCCTGGATATGGCGCGGAGCGATCGTGGAAACACTCAACGGCAAAACCCTGTTCATCACCGGCGCTTCGCGTGGCATCGGCCTGGCGATCGCACTGCGTGCCGCGCGCGACGGCGCGAATGTCGCCATCGCCGCCAAGAGCGGCGTGGTCAATCCCAAATTGCCGGGTACCATCCATACGGCCGCGGCCGCGATCGAAGAGGCTGGCGGCAAGGCGCTGGCCTTGCAATGCGATATCCGCGAGGAAGCGCAGGTGCTGGCCGCGGCTAAGCAGACTGCCGAACACTTCGGCGGCATCGATATCGTGGTGAACAACGCCAGCGCGATCTGGCTAGCCGGCGTCGAAGGCATGCCAATGAAGCGGTTCGACCTGATGCATCAAGTGAACACGCGCGGCACCTTCCTGACCACCCAGGCCTGCTTGCCTTATTTGAAAAAAGCGGCCAATCCACATGTGCTGATGTTGTCGCCGCCACCCAGCCTTGATCCGAAATGGTTCGCGCCGCATACCGCCTACACCATCGCCAAGATGGGCATGAGTTTCTGCGTGCTCGGCATGAGCGGCGAATTCGCTGCTGACGGCATTGCGGTGAATGCGTTATGGCCGCGCACGATCATCGCCACCGCTGCGATCGCAATGATCGACGGTGTCGAGGCCACGCGCTGTCGCACGCCGGACATCGTCGCCGATGCCGCGCATGCGATCCTGGTGCGGCCGGCGCGCGAGTACAGCGGTCATTTCGCGATCGACGAAGACGTGTTGCGCGAAGTCGGCGTGCAAGATTTCGATCGCTACGCGGTACAGCCGGGCGCGGATTTGCTGCCGGATCTTTTCCTCGATTGAGCGGTGATTTCATCGCTTCAAATCGCCATCTGCCGGCCGTGCGAAAGCTATGACTGGCCTTTACGCTACACGTTCATCGCGGCTGCAAGGCAGTCACGTGATTCCCTGAGAGATGCCGCGGTCGCGGCTTCGGAGTTCGTCATGCATTCGCCCGATTCATCCACGCAAGATCTCATCGATCTCGGCAAGCGTTACTGGTTGCCGGTGTACCGGCCGCGCGAGGTCGTGCTCGACCATGGCAAGGGCGCGCGGGTGTGGGACACGCAGGGCCGCGACTATGTGGATTTCGGCGCCGGCATCGCGGTGAACGCGCTTGGCCATCAGGATCCGGAAATGGTCGAAGCGCTGACTACGCAGGCGCACAAGCTGTGGCATGCCAGCAATGTGTTCTACAGCGAGCCGCCGCTGCGACTGGCCGAGGAACTCGTCGCGGCATCCGGTTTTGCGGAGCGCGTATTCCTGTGCAACTCCGGCACCGAAGCCAACGAGGCGGCGATCAAGCTGGTGCGACGCTGGGCCTCGTCGATCGGACGGCCGCCGGAGCGGCGCGTCATCGTCACTTTCCGTGGCTCGTTCCACGGCCGCACCCTGGCCGCCGTCACGGCCACCGCCCAGCCGAAATACCAAGAAGGCTACGAGCCGTTGCCGGGCGGATTCCGCTATCTCGATTTCAACGATGTCGAAGCCCTTGAGGCTGTCTTCGCGCCCGGCGATGTCGCCGCGATCATGCTGGAGCCGGTGCAGGGCGAAGGCGGGGTGCTGCCGGCGGCGCCCGGATTTCTCAAGCGCGTGCGCGAACTGTGCGATGCACACGAGGCTCTGCTAGTGCTGGACGAAATCCAATGCGGTATGGGCCGTACCGGCACACTGTTCGCACATGTGCAGGACGGCGTGATACCGGACATCGTGACCCTGGCCAAGGCGTTGGGCGGAGGTTTCCCGATCGGCGCACTGTTGGCCGGCCCGAAGGTGGCCGAGGTGATGCAGTTTGGCGCGCACGGTACGACCTTCGGCGGCAATCCGCTCGCCGCGGCGGTGGCGCGGGTGGCGTTGCGCAAGCTGTCGTCGCCAGCGGTATTGTCGAACGTCGAGCGTCAGGCCCAGGCCCTGCGTGCGGGATTGGCACAGATCGATCGCGAACTCGGATTGTTCTCCGAAGTGCGCGGCCGTGGCCTGATGATCGGCACCGTGCTGGCCGACGGCTACAAGGGCAAGGCGGGCGAGATACTCGATCATGCGGCCGCTTTCGGTCTGCTGTTATTGCAGGCGGGTCCCGACGTGCTGCGTTTTGTGCCGCCATTGACGATCACCGATGAGGAACTGACCGAAGGCTTGCAGCGGCTAGATCGTGCGTTGGTGGCATTCGCCTCGGCATGACGATGGACTGTCCGTTCTGCGCGATCGTGGCGGGCCGCGCTCGCGCCAGTGTGATCCTGGACGACGACAGCGCGATGGCCTTTCTAGACTTGCGCCAGGCCGTGCCCGGGCATGTGCTGGTAGTGCCGCGCCGGCACGTGCCGGATATCTACGAGCTGCAGCCGGCCGAGGCGGCGGCGGTGATGCAGGCCGCGGTGCGCGTAGCACAGGCCTTACGCGCGCAATTCGATCCGCCCGGCCTGAACCTGTGGCAGTCCAACGGCGAGGCTGGCGGGCAGGAAGTGCCGCACTTCCATCTGCATGTGCACCCGCGCCGCCACGGCGATGATTTGCTGCGGGTCTACCCGAACGGCGTGCCGACAACGGCCGATCCGGATCGGCTCGATGCATGGGCCGGTGATCTACGGCAACGGTTGTGCGCCTAACGGAGCCATTATTCGTGCGGGGCTATGCTTACCGCCTGCTGTTCAACTTCTACAAAGGCTACCGATGAAATACCTGCACAGCATGGTTCGCGTATACGACCTGCCGGCATCGCTGCGTTTCTATTGCGAAGGGCTTGGCTTGCGCGAAATGCGCCGCAAGGAGTCGGCCGAAGGCAAGTACACGCTGGTGTTCCTAGCCGCCGCCGACAGTCCGGAAAGCGAACTCGAACTCACCTGGAACTGGGGCTCGGAAGAAGATTACGGCTCCGCGCGCAACTTCGGCCATCTGGCGTTCCGCGTGGACGATATCTATGCCACCTGCGAGCGTTTGCAGTCGATGGGTTACACCATCCATCGACCGCCCCGCGACGGTCACATGGCCTTCGTGCGTTCGCCCGATAGCATCTCGATTGAGCTGCTGCAGGATGGCCATCTGCCGCCGCGCGAGCCGTGGGCATCGATGCCCAATAGCGGCTCGTGGTGAATCAGCTCAGCATGCCCTACTTCTTTGCATCGGTGAGCGAGCCGCGCGCGGCTTCCAGCGTATCGGCGATATCCTGCTCACTGTGCGCGCTCGACATGAAGCCGGCTTCGAAGGCCGAAGGCGCCAGGTAAACGCCGCGTTTCAGCATGCCGTGGAAGAAGCGGTTGAACAGCGCGGTGTCGCAAGCCGTGGCCTGCGCGAAACGGGTGACCCGCTCGGCACTGAAGAACAGGCCGAACATGCCGCCGACGTGATTGGTGCTGAAGGGAATGCCTGCGCCATCGGCAACGGCCTGCAGGCCATCACAAAGTAGTCGCGTGCGTGCGGCCAGTTGGTTGTGGAAGCCGGGCGCAGCCACTAATTCGAGCATCGCCAAGCCCGCCGCCATCGCTACCGGATTGCCGCTCAGTGTGCCGGCTTGATAGATCGGACCCGCCGGCGCGATCTGCTCCATCAGATCACGTCGGCCCCCGTAGGCGCCGACCGGCATGCCGCCGCCGATAACCTTGCCGAAACAGGAAAGGTCCGGTGTCACGCCGTAATGCGCTTGTGCGCCGCCCAGCGCGACGCGGAAACCGGTCATCACTTCGTCAAATATCAGCAGCGCGCCGTGTTGCGTGCAGAGTTCGCGTAGGCTTTGCAGGTAGCCGGCGGCCGGCAGAATGCAGTTCATATTTCCGGCCACCGGTTCGATGATCAGGCCGGCGATCTCGCGACCATGCTCGGCGAACAAGGCGTGCGCGGCATCCAGGTCGTTATAGGGCAGGGTCAGTGTTAGATCGGCGCTGGCCTTGGGCACACCCGGCGAGGTGGGCACGCCGAAGGTCAGCGCGCCGGAGCCGGCCTTGACCAGGAAGCTGTCACCGTGGCCGTGGTAGCAACCCTCGAACTTTACGATCTTGCTGCGCCCGGTGGCGCCGCGGGCCAGGCGGATCGCCGACATGGTCGCTTCCGTGCCGGAATTCACCATGCGCACCATTTCGATCGACGGGATCAGCGCGGCGATCTTCTCCGCCATGATCACCTCGGCCTCGCACGGCGTGCCGAACGACAGCCCGTTGCGGACAGCGCGCTCGACGGCCTCGCGCACCTGTGGATGATTGTGGCCGACGATCATCGGGCCCCATGAGCCGACGTAGTCGATGTAGCGCTTGCCTTCCACGTCCCACAGATAGGCGCCATCCGCTCGCGCGGTGAAGAACGGCTCGCCGCCTACCGACTTGAATGCGCGTACCGGTGAGTTCACTCCGCCGGGCAGCCGGCGGAGGGCGCGATCGAACAGTTCGTGATTGGTGCTCATGCTTGTTCTCGTGAGGGATAGAGGCTGGCGAAGCGTTGCGCGCTGGCGCGCACATCGGCACTGCGGAATACGGCGGAAATGACCGCCAGATAATCCGCGCCGGCTTCCACCAGGGAGGCGCCATTGTCCGGCGTGATACCGCCGATCGCTACTCGCGGCAGATCGAGCGCGGCACTCTGCCGCAACAGTTCGGTGGTGGCGCGGCGTGCCAAGGGCTTGGTCGGTGAAGCGAAGAATGCGCCGAACGCAACATAGCTGGCCCCTGCCTCGGCCGCGCGCTGCGCGAGTGTCAACGAGTCGTAGCAGGACACGCCGATGATCGCATCCCGACCTAGCTGCGCTCGCGCTGCGGCGATGCTGCCGTCGTGCTCGCCCAGATGTACGCCGTGTGCGCCGATCGCGCGCGCGAGCGCGACATCGTCATTGATGACGAGAGGAATACCGTGGCGCGTGCACAGGCCGAGCAAAGCGCTTGCCTCGGCGTGGCGGCGTGTATGGTCAGCCGTCTTGTCGCGGTATTGCAGCATGCGTGCGCCGCCGGTCAGTGCGTCTACGCATGCTTCGAGCAGGTTGGGGTGTGGGCCATCGGTGATCGCATAGAGGCCGCGATCGGGAAAAGCTCGTGATATCTGCATGGTCTTTGCGCGTCTTCCATTGGGCGATGGAGGTTTCTGCTTTCGCAAACCCCGACGAGTTGCGAGAATGCACGCTTCCACGTCGCGAAGCAGCAGCCCGATGAGCCAGAGTCCCGCCGAAACCACCAACCTCCGCAAATGGATGTGCGTCGTCTGTGGCTTCATCTACGACGAAGCCGAGGGCCTGCCCGAAGAAGACATCGCGCCTGGTACGCGCTGGGCCGACGTTCCTGACGCATGGACCTGCCCCGATTGCGGTGCAACCAAGGCCGATTTCGAGCTGATCGAGATCGACTGAGCGATCGCGTTAGCCACGAACCGGCGATCTTCAATCGCCGGATTTGCGTCATCGATAAAGAAATTGCTACACGGCCCCTTCACAGCAAGGAGCTACGGCGCTATGATCGCTCCCCCTTCGACGTCCAGCCCATGGACGAAGAATTCCGCGGCACCCGATGTGTGAAAAGTTTTCATCAAGGTGTTGACGGAAGTAAAAAGGGATATAGAATGGGCGGCTCACCCGAGACGAAAGGTTTCGGGGCTTGGTTCGGAAGAACTTAAGCAGTAGGACGATCTTTGACAGTGTGCACAGGTGACTTGTG
>Ga0302314_10007751_pt1 | contig 19270 bp, 17 predicted proteins | sample III_Palsa_N2_3_FD_200533 | JGI IMG/M metagenome (GOLD analysis project Ga0302314, IMG submission 200533) | Peat permafrost microbial communities from Stordalen Mire near Abisko, Sweden - III_Palsa_N2_3 | ecosystem: Environmental > Terrestrial > Soil > Palsa > Peat permafrost | place: Sweden...
GCCTCCTCCATCACCTCGCGGGCGCAGGCCTCCTCGATGCTTTCGCCCGGTTCCAGAAACCCGGCCAGGGCCGAATACATGCCCTTGGGCCAGACCCGCTGGCGACCCAGCAGGCAACGGTCGCCAAAGGTCGGCAGCATGATCACCACCGGGTCGGTGCGCGGGAAATGCTCGGTGCGGCAGGCGTCGCAGACCCGCTTCCAGCCGCCCTCCACCGCCAGGGTCGGCTGGCCGCAGTTGGGGCAGAAGCCGTGTCGCCTGCGCCATTCGAACACCTGCTTGGCGGTGGCCATGATGGCCGCGTCGGTGGCTGGCAGGCGCAACGCGATGGCGCGCAGGTCCTCGAACTGGCCAAGCCCCTTCAGCGGCCCGTCCGCCGGGTCCGCCGAGCCGTCCAGGTCCACCGCGAACACGGCTGTTTGCTTCCACAGACCCATGAACAGCACCCGCTGGTCCGAGCCGGCGACCTCCAGCGCCATGGGCATGGACAGGTAGGCGATCCGCATGCCGTCGGCCGTGTCGGGGGTCTTCTCCACCAGCGGCTTGCCGTTCCAGATCGCCACGCAAAGGGTGTCGGGATCGTCCAGCCTGGCCTTGATCCAGTCCGGATCGGACCGCTTGTAGCTGGCCCGATCGAGCGGATTGCCGGCGAAGATGTTGGTCAGGGTCGAGAGGCTCATCCCTAGCTGTTAGCAAAGCCGCCCGCCCGGCGCGAGGAAAAGCGGGCTTGGGTTCAGGCGCCCGCCAGGTGTTCGGCGAGCCGGCAGGCCAGGGCGACGATGGTGTGGGTCGGATTGGCGTAGCCGGCGCCGGGAAATACCGCCGAGCCGCAGACGTAGGCGTTAGAGGTTCCGAACAGCTTCAGATCGGCGTCCACCACGCCCTCCTCCGCCGAGGCCGCTATCCGCGCTCCACCGATGTGGTGGAAACTTTCCTGGAAGACCCGGCGCAAGACCTCGTCATCCTCCATGACGCCGGGATCGGGGACGATCTGGCCCAGCCCATGGTCCGCGAAGCCCTGGCCCAGGGCCTTCAGATAGGCGCGGATCGTGTGCAGCTCGAGATCGCCGGCGCGCCAAGTCATATGCGGCCGCCGCTGGCCCAGCGCGTCGCATTCGTCGCTCAGGGCAACCGTGCCGCCAGACTGGGCGGTCTGTTCGCAATGGACCCACAGCCGCAGCGTCCGGCCCTCCCATGGGGCGCCGACGGAAGACCTGGACAGGGGCAGCTTCTGCCACAACAGGGATGGGAGATGGCGGGCCAGGTGCGCGAGGTCGGCCAGCCTTGCCAGCCTGATCCGCCCCGTGCGCACGAGGCGAAGGGTGGCGAAGGCCCGGCCCAGGTCGTCGGTCCCGTCGGTGGTGGCCGAGACCGTGCCGCAGATGTCCAAGGCGCCCAGCCGCGCCTGCGCCTCGGGGCCTAAGACCATCTTGGGGTGATAGCGATGGCCCTTGACCGCTCGGTAGTCGAAATAACCCGCGAGCGGCGTCAGCCGGCAGCCGGTGATCGTCGCCACTGGGGCCACGACATGGTCCTGGAAGCCGCGCCCGGTCCAGCGATTGCCGCGCCAGGGCGCGACAGCCGCCCCCCCCTTCGACGGAGGGGCGGCGGCCTGCAGCAGAAACCGGCTGGTCTCGATGCCGCCGGTGCAGAGCACGACGGCGCTGGCCTTGAAGGTCGCCGTCTGTCCGCCGAGGCTGCGGCAGCGAACGGCGCGAACCGTGCGTCCGTCCTCGGCGAAGTCCAGCGCCTCGAGGTTGGCGTGCAGCCAGACGCTCACCGCCGGATCACGCAGAGTCTCGGCATGGAGGGTGGCGAAATTGGTTTGCGGGCACCAGCGCGAGAAGGCCGAGACCAGATCCGGCCCAAAGTCCGGCTTGGCCAGGCCCATGGCCGCCCATAGCGCGTCGGCGGAGTCCAGCGCGGTCTCCAGACCCTCGATCTCGAGCGCGCGGCGGTAGTGGCGGGCAAGGTCGGACTTGCCAAACGGCCAGGGCGGGTTCGGCGTCCACGGCCGAGACGCAAATACTAGCGCGTCGATCTCCAGGACCTGCCCGCCCCACTGGGTGGTGGTCCCGCCCAGCACCCGATAGCGGCCTTCGGTGAGGCCGGTGAAGGCCAGCCCCTCGGCCTGGCCGGCGTTCAGGGCCTGGGACGCCGGTTCGAACCGCGCGCCGCCGCCTTCGACGATCAGCACCCGTTTACCCTTGCGCCGCAGCTCCACCGCCAGGGAAATGCCCGCCGCGCCGGCGCCGACGATGCAGACGTCATAGACCGTCTCGTCGACCGCGGGATTGCGTTCGAGGTCGAAGATCACGCGGTCGAACCTGTCGTCACGGTTTCGAACAGTTTCGCCAGCGCCAGGGCTGGCCGGGCCAACCGGCTGTCCTCGGCTGTCTCGACATTGGCGAGGATGTGGTCCGGGTTGGTCGAGGAGACCAGGATCAGGTCATGAGGCCGAGTCTCCAGGGCGACCTTCAGCAGCAACCGCTGGGCCTCGCCGGGCCGGGCCAGGTCGTGGTCGATACGGTCAGACCATGTGCGCACTATCGCTGCATCGTCCAGCGCCGCGCGCACTCGATCGTTGGTGCGGTTGAACACCCGGTAGCGGGCCGAGAACGGCACGTCCGGCGCCCTTGGATCGAGCGGCGTCCAGTCGAACTGCAGCACCTGGCAGAAGCCCGGCGCCTGCTGCAACAAGGCCGCCTTACGCGCCGACGGGCCGCCCACGCCAAAGGCGCCGATCAGGCCACTTGCCACGCTGCCCTGCAGGAACGCCAGCAGGCCCTCGTCCTGCAGTTCGTCCGGCGTCGCCTCGTGCATCAGGAAGAGGTCGAGCCGATCCCGGCGCAGCAGCCGCAGGCTGGTCTCCAGCGACGCCCGCGCCTCATCGGCGGTGAAGGCGGCGCGGCGCATGGGCGGCGGGGCGGCGGCGGCTTGCGATATCGCCCCGCCGCGCCGCAACCGCCGCACCAATGGACCCAGCAGCTTACGGGCGGCGCGCAGATAGAGCGGCCCGGCGTCCGGCAGGATGCCGTATTTGCTGGTGACGGTGACATCCTCGCCCCGGTTGGCCAGGAAGCGGCCGACCACATCCTCGGCGCGGCCCCGGTTGTAGGACCGGCCGACGTCAAAGTGGCGGATCCCGGCGTCATGGGCGACGTCCAGCAGCCGGCGCGTATCGGGGGTCAGATAGGCGCAGCCAAAGCCGAGCTGGCTGGTGCGCTTGCCTGAGTTCGGCAGCTCAATCTGTCTCATCGCACCCCACCGCCAGAGCCGAGGGCCTCGGGCGAGGGCCATGTTTCATATCGCCTCGCGACTGTCCATCGCGCCGCGAGCGTCCGAGGGCGCGGCTCGCGCGAAGGCGCCCCCTTGCAAGCAAAAGCGGCCGTCAGTGATCCTTGCCGAGCGCCGACAGCAGCCCCGGATAGTCGTCAAGGCGGCGGCTGTCCTTGTAGGTCCGCCAGGCTTGGTTGGCCTGGGCGGCGCGCTGCAAGGCGGCGGCCGTTTCGGGATTGGCGGGCAGGACGGCGACGACCGGCGCGTCGCCATCGCGCCCTTTAAAGCCGCAGCCCTTCGCTTCGCGTTCGGTCAGGGTCGCCGGGTTGCGATGGGCGCAGTCCACCGTGGCTCGCAGCGACCGATGGGTGGGATCGCGCTGATCGAACACCGCGCCGACAAGGTCGTTTCCCTCTCCCGCAACGATCGCCGGCGGTTGGGTGGCCGGTGGCGCGGAAAGCAGACTTGGCGTCTGGGGCGGGGCGGTCTGTGGTCTGATGGGCGGCGGGGGCGCCGGCGCGGCCGGGGCCCTGGTCGGGCGAGGCCTGTCGAGCGGCCGTATCGGCGGCGCTCTGACAAGCCGGACCTCGATCGGGCGCGCCTCCGGCAAAGGCGGCGGCGGCCGTGAACCGACGCCCAGCGCCAGCAGGGTCAGCAGTAGCCCATGCAGCGCGATCGAGGCCCCTACGCTCCACCGGTTGCGCGGCCTTGGCCACGGCGCCCGCTCGGCCATCCCCCGCTCCACGAAGAGGTCGCGCCGGCGTGGCGACGACCCGGCTCAGGGTCGCGCCCCAAGCTTGGCGCAATCGTGGCGCGAAAGGGGCTCCGGCGCGGCGCTGCAGGGCGGCTCCAGGTTTTGAGTGCTCCACTCTGCAGCGGCGATGGAATGCGCCCTAAGGTCTTGGTGGAACGGTCGCTTCGGTGACCGCCTTGGTCAAGGACGGGGCTTCGCCCCGCCGCGTCGCGGCCGCCGAAGGCGGTCCTTGAGCAAGACGATCTCCGAAGCAAAGATCGCCTCCAAGACATCAAGGCGACGTCTCTCAAGTAGCCGGTTGGCCCCTCACGTCTAAGCCTCTCGCCGGTCGAGGGCGTCGACCAGCACCCAGGCGGCGCCGATCAGGGCCAGGTTGATCGCGTTGGCGGCCCAGTTGAAATGGCTATGGTCGGCCAGCAGATTTGGGAAGTGGACCAGCAGGCCGAAGCCGATGAACATGGCGGTCAGCAGCCTCGCCGCCAGCCGCGCCAGCACCCCCGACAGGATCGCCACCGCCGCCGCCAGGTGGGCCACGCCGGTGGCGTAGGCCCAGAACATCTGGCCGGGCGGCAGCCATTTGGGCACATAGGCGGCGGTATCAGGCAGATCGGCGAAATGGGCGACGCCGAAGGCGATCAGGCAGACGCCAAAGATGACCTCGCCGGTCTTGATCAGCCGCGCCCGCGCCGTGGTGGTGAGATCGGCCGTCAACGCCGCCGCGAGCACCCCGCCGGCGACCAGCGCCATCTGCTCGGCCACGCCGGCATAGGGGGAAAAGCTGATCGGATGGGCGACAACGCGCGGCAGGTGGAGCAGCAGGACCCCGAGGCCATAGAGCCCCGTCAGCGCCACCGCCCCCAGCCGCGCCGTCCGCCGCCACTGGATCGCCAGGCCCGCCGCCACCAGCGCCGCCGCGACCAGATAGGCCAGCACCGTCCGCCCAGGGACCGTCGCCGGCACAGGCTGCCAGACTGAGGCGAAGTCCCCGAAAGCGAGCCCGACCAGTCCCAAGGCGACCGCAGCCGCGCCATAGACCCGCACCCCTAAGCGCCCGATGCGCCCCATCCGGCTGGCCTCCCCTGCCGATCGCGACGTGCGATCGCGCCCACGGTCAAGCTAACCCAGCACGATGGCGCGCCCAAGGCTACTCATTTCGGGGATGATCGCAGCAAGCCGTGGTCCAGTTCAAGCGCGGCGCTGGACTTGATGCCGGCGGCCACCCGGCCTCGCCGGTCGCGCGGCCGGCCGACGATGGCGCCCAGCGCGCCATCCAGGTCCGGATAGGTGAAGCGAAACCCGCTGCTCAGGGCGGCGCCGGGCAAGATCCTCTGACCGCTGAGCAGGAGTTCGTCGGCGAAGGCGCCGAGGGCGAGCCGAAGCGGCGCGGCCGGCGCGGGCAGGAAGGCCGGGCGTCCGAGCGCGCGGCCCAGCGTCGCCGCGAACGTTTTGTTGGTCGCCGGCGTCGGGGCCACGCCGTTGACCGGTCCGGCGACGCCCGGCGTCGTCATGACGTGGACGATGAGACGGACCAGGTCGTCGCGATGGATCCAGCTCATCCAGTGACGACCGTCCCCGAAGGGGCCGCCGAGGCCGAATTCGAACGGCGTCAGCATTCGTGACAGCATCCCGCCCTCGGCCGCAAGCACCAGGCCGGTGCGCAGATAGACCGTCCGAACCCCCAGGTCTTCGGCGGGCCTGGCCGCGCGCTCCCAACGCACGCACAGCCGGCGAGAGAAACAGTCGAGCCCATTCGATGTCTCGTCGAGCGGCTCGTCGCCACGCAGGCCGTACCAGCCGATCGCCGAACCGCTGACCAGGACTGCCGGCCGGGTCCGCAAGCGCCCTATCAGAGCGACCACGTCGCGGGTGATCCGCAGGCGGGAGCGGAGGATCAGGGCGCGTTTGCGCCGCGTCCAAAGGCCGTTGGAGATCGGCTCGCCGGCCAGGTTGACGATCGCATCGATCCTGGCGTCGTCGGGAATCTGATCGAGCGACGTGACCAGCCGCAGCGGGATGGGCAGAGTCACGGCATGGGACTTGGCGCGGGTCAGTACGGTGACCTCGTGCCCCGCCGCCACCAGGGCGGCGACCAGGCGTTGGCCGATCAAGCCGGTTCCGCCGGTGACGAGGACGGCCTGGCCGGCCGGCAGGCCGGCGGCGAGGGCCGCGGCGTCGCCGAGCCTGATCCGCGCCGTCCGCCGGGACGCCGCCAGATCGCGAACGCCCGATACGGTCACGCCGAGGCTGGCGATGGCGCAGAGCCAGCTCCAGGGTCCGTAGTAGGCTGGCGCGACGGCCGCCGCGCCAGCCCCCCACCGGGCCAGCAGCGGGATCAGCATGGCGAGGATCACCCCATAGTTCAGGGTCAGCAGGGTGTGGGTGACCCGCTCCGTCGCGGGCAGCTTGCGGGTGCGGTCTTCCTCGACGAAGTCCCAAAGGGTGACGATCGCCTCGCCGATCATCAGGGCGATCAGACCCCACGCAAAGGCGCCGAGCGGCCGGGTCCAGCCAAGCGCGGCGAACATCACCGCGTAGGCCAGATTGCGCGCGCCGTGGAGTTTGAGCTCGCCGGCCTGGGACGGACGCCAGGCGAGCCGCTCGGTCAGTTCGTGATGATAGAGGGTGTCGAAGCCCCCCATCGCCACCTGAATGAAGACAAGCGTCCAGAGCAGGTCAGTCATGGCAAGGTTCCTCTTGGTCGGGCGCGACGTGTTCGCGAAACAGGCCGGTCTGATGGACCACCTCGCCGAACAGCGGGTGGCGCAGAGCAAGGACGAAGGCGAACCAGCCTCCGCCGCGATCGATATGGCTGATCGTCAACGCGCCGGGCGCGAGCCAGGCGGGCAGCCGCAGGCGCCACCCGGCCAGCGCCAGGAAATAGTGGTGACTGCGGAAGCAGAGGGCCCGATCGTCCACACTCACCGACAGCGCGATGCCGAACCCGGCGCCGAGATATTCCTCAAGACCCGTCGGCCCGGCGAACCGTTTGCTGGATTGGATCACCTGCGGGAAGCCACGACGACGGCCATACATCCGGGTCCAGAACTGGTCTCCCGTAGCCACGTCTTCGGTCACGGTGACGACGGCGGCCGCGCCGACCTCATCGTCCAGGGGCAGCGGCGCGCCGATCACCCGGCAGGCCTGAGCAATCAGGGCGCCGACAAGGTTGCGGCGGCTCTCGGTGACCTCGCCGACGTAGGTCACGGCCGACCCGGCCGCCAAGCGGCGGCTGAAGCGCGCTCGCACCCGCGCCGGAAGCCCTGACCATGCCGCCCCGCCCACCAGGGCGCGAAAACGGAGGTCGGTCGGCGCGGGTTCAGAACGCCGGGCGAGGGCGGCGATCTCGGTCCAACCCCCTGATTTAGCGCTGCTCAACATGACCCACCCCCATCTTATCTGTCTGTTGTTTCTGTATTTAGAGAAATAACAGGGTAAAAATTTTACAGCGCCTTGGCCTTCTTCCCGGAGCCGCCGCGACCCATGCCGAGCAGGCCCACCACCCGCGCGCCCAGCTTGATCAGCGACATCAGGGTGCTGGGCGGGATGGACAGCATCTGGCCGAACCAGTCGTCGAGCGTGGCGACAAAGGCGTTCATCTCATGCAGCCGCGCCAGCGCGACCTTGCCGATCCTGGGGTCTTTGTCCGCCGCCTCAAGCACATGGCGAAGCGCGATGACGGCGGGATCGATCTCGCGTTCCTTACGGCCCTGGGCGATGCGGGTGAGGATCTGCCAGAGATCGGCTTCGGCCTCGTAGTGGTCGCGGCGGTCGCCGAGCACGGGCGTCCGGCGAACCAGCTTCCAGGTTATCAGCTCCTTCAGGCTGGTCGATACGTTCGAGCGGGCGAGACCCAGCGCGTCGGCGATGTCCTCCGCCGTCAGCGGCCGCTCCGAGAGGAACAGCAGCGCCTGTATCTGGGCCACAGAGCGATTGACGCCCCACTGTCCACCCATGTCGCCCCAGCGCAGGACGAACTGTTCGACTGCGGGCGGCAGGCGTCCTGGTCGTTCGGTTGTTTCTGTCATGACAGAAATATAGGACCGACTGACGACAACGTCAAGCCGGGTCTGTTCGGCCAACCGTCTATCCCAAGGCGCGGCGCAGCCAGAGCCGCTCAGTCTGCTCTGACCAGGTTCAGGGTGGCCGCCGCGACGGCCAGGCTGGCGGTTCTGCCCCAGTCAAAAGTCAGGCGATCCTGCTCAACCCCGTCGGCGAAAATCACCCCGCCATCGTTCATGTTCGACAGGATCGTCAGCGCGTCCTGCGATCCCAGGGGCCCCCAGGCGATCGAGGCGCCGGTGGAGACGCTCGGCCAGGGCTCGCGCACGAAGAAGGCGAGGCGGGGGTCTGTGGGCGCCATCGGAATGATATGCCCGGTCGTGGTCATGATCGACCGCGCCCAGCCCGTCGCTCCCGTGCCGGTGCTGACGATCACCCCCGACGAGGACTGCCGTTCACTCTTGCCGTCCAGGGAGATGGTGTAGCGCGCCGACTGGTGCGAACGATGGCCGATGAAGATCTCGTTCAGCGCCCGCAGGGTCTGGCCGTCGTCCAATGTGGCCTGCACCATGGTCCGGCGCTCGATCGAGGCCGTGGCCTCGGCGGCGGCGCGCGCAAGCTTGGCCACATCTCCGCAACCCAACGGGACCAGCACGCCTTCGTTGAGATCAGGCGCCGGATTGACCCCCAGCACCGGTTGCCCGGTAAGATACTTGGCGACATTGGCCACCAGCCCATCCTGGCCGACGGCGATGACGACATCGTCCGGCGCGAACAGGAACCGGTCCAGGTCGGCCCGGTTGACCTTGCTGACCCGCCAGGCGTCCGGGATGCCCGCGCGCACCGCATGGACGGAGGAGGCGAAGGCCTCATGTTGCCGGACCAGGACGTCGATGTCTTGTCCGCGCGTGCGCAGGAAGAAGGCGGCCTGCTCGCGGGTGGCGTGGATCGCCAGCAGGCGCTCGTAGTCGGTTTCCCGCGTCACGATCACCGCCCGGGGCTGCAGCGTGGCCATGGCCGGCGACCCCGGCTACGCCGCGGGGCGGGCTGGGCCGAGCCGTCCCAGGGCATCGCCCAGCAGGGCGGACAGGACGTCCGGGGTGATGTTCAGGTGTTCGATGGACTTCAGCTTCTGAGCGAACTCCCTGGCCGCCAAGCCCATCATCACTCCTTGCGGCAGGTCGCTGTAGATATCGACCCGGGCCTTTTCCATGTCCGCCTTGGCCTGTTCGATGACCCGGATGCGCTCCGCCTCCGCGTCGGCGCCGATCTTCTTGGCGGCGGCGTCGGCGGTGGCGCGATTGCGGGCGTTTTCGTCCTCGTGCTCGATCAGTTCCTTCTGCCGGCGGGCCAGCTCGATCTGATTGCCGAGCTCGTTTTCGGCGATCGCCCTTTCCTTCTCCACCGCCAGGGCCCGACGTTCGAAGGTCGCCTGGTCGGCCTGCTGCTGCAGCCGCTCGAAGGTCGGCGTCTGCAGCGCCCGGCTCAGATCGCTGGAGGGCGACACGTCGGCAACCCGCACGCTGGCGACCTCAAGCCCCATCTCCGCCAGCTGGGCCGAGCCGATGAGACCGGTCTCCATCCGACCCAACAGCGGCTTCACGCCGGCCTCAAGGATCGCGTTCACGTCGAACTCGGCGAGATATTGCGTCGCCAGCTGCTGCGACAGGCCTGTCAGCAAAGTGGCGATCTGGTCGACCGGTTGGCCAAGATAAAGGCCGCGCGCCAGATCGATGCTGAAGTTGACCCGCTCCGCCAGCCGCTTCGGGTCCACCACCCGCCAGACGATCAGGCCCTGGACGGTGAGCGCCTGGAAGTCCTTCGACCGGCTGTGGAACAGGAACGGCAGGTCGCGGTCATCCATGGGCAGTTCGGCGATCGACGCGCCGTCCGGCATGAACCAGAAGGCCAGACCTCGCCCGGACTGGATGACGCGGCCGCCGCGGTAGCGCTCGATGTGAACATTGACGTCGCTGCGCAGCCGGCGCAGAGGCCCGAAGGCGCTGATTTCAGCCATGGTCGTTGTTCCTTTCCGATGAATGGGACTCGGCGCGTCGGTAAAGCTCGGCGGGCCGAAACGCCCCGGCCGCTTCCCGCTCGCCGGTGGCCTCGAGATAGCCGCGATCAAGCATCTTCCGGCGGAAGGCGGGTTTGGTCAGCGAATGGCCGAGGATGGCCTCGTGCACGGCCTGGAGCGCACGTAAGGGAAAGCGGTCGGGCAAGAGTTCCAGGCCGACGGCTGTGTAATCCAGTTTGCCGCGCAGGCGCTTGACCGCCAGCCCGACGATCTCGGCGTGGTCGAACGGCAAGGGCGTCTTCACCCGCGCCAGCGCCAGATCGGGCGCGGCGGCCAGGGCGGCCTCCAACCGTTCATGCGGGACCAGCGCATAGTGGGCCACCGAGATCACCCGACCGCGCGGGTCGCGGTCCACCGCCCCGAAGGTATAGAGCTGCTCCACAAAGGCGCCGGGCAGCCGCGCCTTGTAGCGCAGCACACGCTGCACCGCCTGCTCGATCGACTCGTCGATATGGACGAACCCGCCTGGCAACGCCCACTCGCCCAGGGCCGGCGCCTCGTCGCGTCGGATCACCAGCACCGACAGGGCGCCGTCGACCACCGTCAACATCACCAGGTCGACCGTAACCGAGGGTCGATCAAAGGCGCTAAGGGCTGATTGAGATGCGGTCACCAGGAGCTCCGGTTCTTATGTCTTGAATGGATATAACTGGAGCGGCGTTTAGTCAACAGAAAATCCCGTTGTGGATATAACTGGGTGCGGCAACCTTCGGCCGAACCGGAGCTGGACCGGGGTCAGGCGGGCCAAGCCGCTACGTCCAGCGACCCGCGAAATGGGGAATGTCCTGAAACTCCCTGGAGCGGCCGGCGGGAATCGAACCCGCGACATTCAGCTTGGGAAGCTGACGTTCTACCTCTGAACTACGGCCGCGCGCCCTGGGGCCTGCTGCGTTTAGCCTGTCGGGCAGGCCGCCTCAAGCCTGCCGCCGCGCCGGCGATCGCGCCGCCATGGCCGGCGGGCGGGGTTTGTTCCAACGGTTAACCATAAGTTAATCCGGCCGGTTGGCTGTACGTTCCAGCGTCACCGTCCCAGCCGTTCGGTGGGCGTCACGGTGACCGTCATCCGCTTGCCGGCGCGCAGGACGTGGAAGGCCAGCGGGCGGCCGATGCTGTCGTGGTCGAGGGCGCGCAGCAGGTCGTCGACGCCGGTGATGCGTCGCTCGTCCACGCCGACGATGACGTCGCCCTCGCGCAGGCCGGCCAGGGCGGCGGGAGAGCCCTCCTCGATGCCGGCGATGATCGCGGCGGTAAGCTGGCGCAGGCCGGCCGCGACGGCCAGCTGGCGCGGGATCGCCACCTGCTGGGCGGCGATGCCGACAAAACCGCGCCGCACGCGGCCGTATTTGAGCAGCTCGTCCATCACGAATGAGGCGGTGTTGCTGGAGACGGCGAAACAGATGTTCTGGGCTCCGGCGATGACGGCGGTGTTGATGCCCACCACCTCGCGCCGGGTCGATACCAGCGGGCCGCCGGAATTGCCCGGGTTCAGCGCCGCGTCGGTCTGGATCAGGTCCTCGATCAGTCGCCCGGTCTCGCCGCGCAGGGAGCGGCCGACGGCGGAAACCACGCCGGCGGTGACGGTAGCCTCGAACCCCAGCGGGTTGCCGATCGCCACCACCAGCTGGCCGCGTCGGAGCGCCTTGGAGTCCCCCAGCTTGGCCGCCGGCAGGGTGACCGGCTTGTCGATGCGCAGCAGGGCGAGGTCGGTGTAGGGGTCGTCCCCCACCGGGCAGGCCATCAGCACCCGGCCGTCGGAGACCACCACCTCCAGGCAGGCCTCGCCCCGCGCCACATGGCTGTTGGTGAGGATCAGGCCGTCGGTGGAGACGACGACGCCGGAGCCCACGCCCATGCGGCCGTCTTCGCTGATTGGATGGATGCGCACCACCGAGGGCGCCACGGCGTTGACGGTGGCGATCACCGTGCTGGAATAGGCGTCCAGCGCCGCCTCGCCGCTGTCGTAGACCGGAGCGCCATAGTGGTAGCCGTCCATCGGACCGCCGGGGCCGAAGGTCTGCTCCCACTTCCGTTCGAAGGCCCGACCCCTGGGGTCGAACAGACGCACGATCGATCCGCCGGACTGACCCTGGGCGTCGTACTTTCGACCCTTACGCAACATTCTAAGCGCCCCCGCACCCCTCACTCAGCCATATTCCCTTGCCTAGAAGGGCGGCGTCAGCCTCAGCCGAGCCTGCGCCACGTCCAATTTGATCTGATCCACCAGAGTTTCAAGCCCGCTGAAGTTCAGCTCGGGCCGAAGGAAGGCGATCAGGTCGGTTTCGAGGGTCTGGCCGTAGAGATCCTCGTCGAAGTCAAACAGGAAGACCTCGAGCCTGGCTTCCACAAGCCCGGTGGTGGGATTTTCGCCGAAATTCGCCACGCCGGGCACTTCGCGACCATCCGCAAGGCGGGTTCGCGTGGCGTAGACGCCGAGCTTGGGCCGCACATAGTCGCCGGCGCCGACATTGGCGGTGGGAAAGCCCAGGGTGCGGCCCAGGTGCTGGCCTTCCACCACCACGCCTTCGATGGCGAAGGGGCGTCCGAGAATTTCCGCCGCCCGCTCCGGCTGGCCGGCCTTCAGCGCCTGGCGCACCGCGCTGGAGGAGAATTTGGCCGCGTCGCTGTCGCCCAGCCGCTCGGTGATCGAGACCGAAAACCCGAACGCCTCGCCATAGCGGCGCAAAGCCTCCGGATCGCCGGTGCGGTCCTTGCCGAAGGTGATGTCGAAGCCGGCCGCCACATGCCGGGCGCCCAGGCCGCAACCTTGGCCGCCCACCAGCACGTCGTGGGCAAAGGCTTCGTCCGACATCACCGCCATCTCGTCGTCGAAGGGCAGGATGTAGAAGATGTCGACGCCCAGGGCGTCCAGCGCCCGCGCCTGCTGGTCCACGGTCATCAGGCGAAAGGGCTCGGCGTCGGGCTGGAAATAGCGTCGCGGGTGGGGGTCGAAGCTGATCACCGCCAGCGGCGCGTTCAGGGTTTTGGCCGCCTTGGCCGCGCCGACGATGACGCCCAGGTGGCCCTTGTGCACGCCGTCGAACTCGCCGAGCGCCACAGCCGCGCCGCGATGCTCGGGCTCGATATCACGCCAGCTGTGGACGACCTTCAGGCGCAAGTCAGCCGCCGCGCCTGGGCGCCATGACCAGGGCCTCGCCCTCCAGCATCGGCTTGCCGCCCACGCTGCAGACGGTGGCCAGGGTGACACGGGCCTTCTCGGCGTCGATGGCCGTAACCTCGATCCGCGAGACCACCTCATCGCCGATCCGCACAGGGCGGCGGAAGCGGAGGCTCTGCGAAAGATAGATGCTGCCCGGACCGGGCAACTCGCCGGCGATCAGGGCCGACAGCCAGGCGGCCGACAGCATGCCGTGGGCGATGCGGCTCTTGAACGGGGTGGTGGCGGCGAAGGCCTCGTCCATATGCACCGGATTGAAGTCCCCCGAGACCTCGGCGAAGGCGGTGATATCCGCCTCGGTCACCACATGGGTGCGCTCCGCGCTGAGGCCAAGCGTCAGGTCTTCAAGAAAATAGCCGGCCATCCGCCCTCCAGAGGCAAGGTCGCGTGTCTTTTAGACGACCGATGCGCGCGGTCGAGCCCTAACCTCGCGGCAGGCGCTGGTCGACAACTTAGTCTCCAAATACCCCGTTCCCCCGGCCTCGTGCCGGGGGCCCATTGAGCGCGAAACCTCGCAAGTTCGCCCAGGCCGATCCACCACCGCGTCATTCCAACCGCTTGCGCACAATGGATCCCCGGCACAAGGCCGGGGAGACGGGGTGTTTTTAGGCCTAACTTACCGCCTATGCGCCTTCGCGGGGATGAGCGCTTTTTTTGTTTCACCAGACCAGGTCAGCCATGGCCATCGCCGCTGTCCCGCCCTCGCGGGCCAGCAGGGCCTGGGTCAGGTTCGCATCCAAAAAGCCGTGGTCGCCGATGGCCGCGTTGCCGTGGATGCCGCGGGCGATGAACAGGCAGTCGAGGTGCTGGTCGCTCGCGCCGCGCACGTCGGTGCCGATCCCGTCGCCGACGCAGAGCACGCGCCTGCGATCCACGGTGCGGCCAAGCAGGGTCTGCGCCTCCGCCAGGGCCATCTCATAGATCGGCGCAAAGGGCTTGCCGGCCATCTGCACGGGCCCGCCCAAACTCGCGTATAGCTCGGCCAGGGCGCCGCCGCAGTAGATCAGCTTGTCGCCCCGCTGCACCACCTTGTCCGGGTTGGCGCAGATCATCGGCAGCTTGCGCGGCGCGCAGGCGGCCAGCCGCTCGCGATAGTCCTCCGGGGTCTCCACCTCGTCGTCATTGGGGCCGGTACAGGCGATGAAGACGGCCTTGTCCGGGCTGACGAACTCGACGCCCAGGCCGTCGTACAGCGGCCAGTCCCGGTCCGGGCCGATCTTCCAGGCGGGCCCGGGCGCCATCTTGGCCAACAGCTTGCGGGTGGCGTCGCCGGAGGAGACGAAGGCTCGCCAGGAGGCGCGCGGGACTCCCAGGCTATCGAGCTGCTCATAGACGTTCACCGACGGCCGGGGCGAATTGGAGATCAGGATCACCGGCCCGACCTCGGCGTTGTACCGCGCCAGCGCCGCGCAGGCGTCCGGGAAGCTCTCCCGCCCGTTATGGATCACCCCCCAGATGTCGCAGAGCAGGACGTCATACTGTCCGGCGAGGGCGGACAGGCCGGGGATCAATCGAGGCGCGGTCATGCGCGGCGGGTAGCGGGGGACGGGGGCGGGGTCAATGTTAGGGGGAAGGGATTCCCACCCGCTCGCCAATATTCCCCGTTCCCCCGGCCTTGTGCCGGGGGTCCATTGGACGCAAGCGGTGGAGGTTCGATCCGCCGAACAGCGCTCTAACACCACCCGTTCGCGCTCAATGGACCCCAGGCACAAGGCCTGGGAAACGCGGTATTTCAGGACTACCGCATCCCCCCGGCCCTACGCCGCATGTTGGTGCGCATGAAATCCGACGGCGGGTCGGCTTCGGCGAGGATGGCGTCGCGGATGGCGCGGGGCTCGCCGAACAGATTGCCCTGGCCGTAGCGGATGTTGAGCTCCAGGATGTCCACCACCTGCCGCTCGGACTCCACCTTCTCGGCGATCACCTCGACGCCGTAGCGGCGGGTGAGGTCGGCATAGTCGGCCGCCGCCAGGTCCTTGAGCGAGCGCAGGGCGAGCCGGCCGTCGACCTCCAAGAGCTGGTTGACCATCATCTCGGCGCCGACACGCACGAACTTCACGTCCGCCCGGGCCAGGTCCTGGAAGTCGAGATCCAGGTCGGTGACCTTGTCCAGCGAGAAGCGGAAGCCCAGGTCGGCCAGCTTGGCCATGTTGCGGGCCTCGGTGGCGCCACGCTGGTCGAACGCCGCCTGGCCCAGCTCAAAGATAAGCCCGCTGGCCATGTCCTTGTTCTCGGCCAGGAATTCCAGGAACTGCGGAAAGAAGACCTCGTCCGCCAGCGAGCCTAAGGCCACATTGCAGAAGATGCCAATCTTGCGGTCGTTCTTGGCCAGGCGCCGGACGATCTGCACGCAGCGGAACAGCAGCAGATTGTCGATCGCCGACATCAGCCCTTCCGGCTCGGCGACGCTCAGATACTCGGCCGGCATCATCACCCGGCCGGAGCCGTCGCGCAGGCGCGAGAAGCTTTCGTAGTAGACCGTACGGCGCTGGGGCAGGCTGACCACCGGCTGCAGGTAGAGGTCGACCCGGTTCTCGGACAGGGCCTCGCGCACCGTCTCCAGCAGGGCGCCGTGCTGGCCGTGGCTGTTGGGATGGCCGACAGCGGGCGCGGGGCGCTGGATCATCCGCTCTTGCAAGGAGTCGCTCATCCGCTGGACCAGGCCCTCCAGCACCCGGACCTCGGTGGTCAGATCCTCCGAGCGTTGCAGGGCGTCGGTGGTGACGGTCTCGACCAGGCCGCCGATGCGGTCATGCAGGTCGGTGAGTTGGTCGGCCAGGATCAGATGGGCTTCGCGCAGGTTGGCCAGTTCGGATTTCAGCCCGCCGTCGCCGAGCTGGCGGGCGAACAGGCCGTGCACGCCGAACAGCAGGCCCAACGCGCCGATCAGCACGGCTGTGCCCGCAGCCCAGCCGCCGCCGTTCCGCCATATGAGGAGCGCCGCCGTCAACGCCAGACATACATAGGCGCTGGCCAGCAGCGCAACGGTGACTTTGCGCATAATCCCGCCCGTTCGAATCAGACGAGTATCAACTGCTTCCTGCAATCGAGTCGAAGGAAATGACGCCGCAGGCTTTTCGGGCGCCGATTTGAATTGGACGCCAAGGCGCGAAGGACGCAAAGGCGGGCAAAGCCCGCATCCTATTCATCGACGCCTGCGTCGCGCATTTGACGAGCGCTGCGCGCTCCTTGGCGTCCTTCGCGCCTTAGCGTCCAAATCTAGAGTCGCCTCGCGCCGGTCACCCCGACCGAGTCTGATCCCGCCTACTCCGCCGGCGTCGCATCCAGCCTGCTGATCGACTTTTTGTCCGCCCAATGGCTGGAGATGTTGTTGCGGAAGTAGCGGGGGCGGTCGGTCAAGGCGTCGGTTTCCAGCCACAGGCGCTTGAGGTGCCGCACCTTGCCGGCGGCGCGGTCGTCCACGTAGGACGAACGACCGTGCAGGACATGGTAGTTGTTGATGAACTGCATGTCCCCTGGCTCGAAGTCCATCACCACACTGTAGGCGCCGGACTGGGCCTTCTCCTGCATCCACTCCAGCGCGGTGCGCGCAGCATCGGTCAGGCGGGGCGCATCGGCGTGGCGCTGGGAGGCCAGGATGTAGGCGCGGATCAGCCGGATGAACAGCCGGCCGCCGTGGGCGGTGAACACCGGCATCTCATACCAGCCACGCTTGCCCGGCGCCTGTTCGCCGCGCATGTCATAGGGCTGCGGCTTGTAGAGTTCCGCCGCCAGGTCCGGCCGCTCGCGCACCAGGTCGTTGTGCAGGGCCACCGAATTGCACACCGCCGACAGACCGCCCGAGACGCCATTGCGCAGGCACATCAGCCCCACCAGGTCCGAGCCGTCGCAGTGGAAGTCCAGGCCGATCTGGCCCAGCTCATTTCCCCGCGCCGTGGGATCATCCTGGGTCTTGCCCTGGTCGGTGACGTCGCCGAGCAGGTGGCCGTAGTGGTTCTGCGGCCAGGGCCGGCCGAGATGGGCGCCGATACCCCAATAGGCCAGGCACATGGCGTCGTTGTCGTAGCGATCCCTGGGCAGGCCGCGCAGGCGCACGAAGCCGCGCCCGTCGATGAGGTCCTTCTCGATGCGCTTCAGCCGCTCGCCAAAGCCACGAAGCGGGAAGTCCGCCTTGGTGATGTCGAGGAAATCGTCGGACACGGTCCGCGCATGGGCGATGGCCGCGTCGATCTCGGCGATCTCGCCCGCGTCCAGATATTCGGTCCAGGCCTCGGCGTCGGTCACGTCTTCCGCCCGCCACTCGCAGGCCTGCTCCATCACCTGAGGGGTCATGGCTTGTCTCCCTTTTCAGCGGCTCAGCCGCCTTTTTCCTTCATCGATTTCAGGTCCCATAGCCGGACCGGATAGCCGTTCGGATCGCGCGCCTCCGCGCCATAGCCCCAGAACACCCGGGACGGCGGATGGTTGAATTCGACCCCCTGGCCGGCCAGCGACCGATGCGCGGCCTCCACGTCCGGCACCTGGACGGTGAGCGAGAACCGGGGCGGGACGTCCAGGATGTCGACCTGGCAAAGGAACAAGGTCAGGTCGCTTTCATCCCGCACCGCCGCCAGTTCCCGCTCGGGAACCTCGAACTCCACTTCGAACCCGAGCCGGTCGCGCCACCAGTCGCGGGAGGCGCGCCAGTCGCGCACCGGCAGCTCGATATGGTCGAGCCGGGCCACGGCTACTCCGCCGCCATCGCCTGGGGCGCCGCCCGCGCGCCGCGCAGCAGCCGGCCGGGCAGGGCGCCGGTGGGCTCGCCGTCGCGATAGGTGATCTGACCGGCGACGATGGTCGCCACATAGCCCCTGGCCCGCTGGATCAGCCGCTTGCCGCCGGCCGGCAGGTCGTAGGCCACTTCCGGCGCCATCAGCGTCAGCCCATCGTAGTCGATCACATTCAGATCGGCGCGCAGGCCGGGCGTGATCAGGCCGCGGTCGAACAGGCCAACGGACTCGGCGGTGTCGCGGGCCTGCATCTTGACTGCCTGTTCGACCGACAGACGCGGCCCGCGCGTGCGGTCGCGGGTCCAGTGGGTGAGCAATGTGGTGGGAAAGCTGCCGTCGCAGATGGTGCCCACATGGGCGCCGCCGTCGCTGAGCCCCGGCACCGTGTCCGGATGGGTCAGCATCGTATAGGCGGGGCCCAGCGAGCCTTCGGCGTAGTTGAGCAGCGGGATGTAGAGCATGCCGCGCCCGCCGTTGGTCAGCATGTGATCCAGGGCGATCTCCATCGGCGAGACCCCGCGAGACGCCGCGATGGCGGCGACGGTGGTGTCGGCAGTGGGTTCATAGTCGGGCTCGGCGCCCATGGGGTGCATCCGCTCCCAGGCGCTCATCCGCGCGCGCTCGCCGGTGGGCGCCTCGGCGAACAGCCGGGCGCGGAAGTCCGGATCACGCAGGCGCGCCACCTTTTCCGCCAGCGAGGCGTCCCTGATCTCGGCGAAGGCCGGATAGGACTGGAACGGCTGGTTGGTCAGCTCCAGGCCCAGCAGCACACCCACCGGACGCACCGCAGCCTGGGCCTTCATCGGCAGGCCGGCTTCGACCGCCTCATGCAGGGCGTTCAACAGCAGCTTGTAAGACTGTGGCTGGATCGGGCTCTGCACCAGCGAGAAGGCCAGCGGCCGGCCCGAGGCCTCGACGATCCGCCGCAGCATGGCGAACTCGGCCAGCGGGTCGGCGAAGTCCGACACCACCTGCAGCACACCCTTGCCCGCCGCCTTCAGCCCCATGGCAATGCCGGTCAGCTCGTCCTCGCCGGCGGTCAGGGTCGGCGTCGGCTCGCCGGCCTTGGTGCGGTGGTTGAGGGTGCGGGAGGTGGAAAAGCCCAGGGCGCCGACCTCCATCGCCCGCTTGGCGATGGCGGCCATGGCGGCGATGTCGGCGGGGGTGGCCGGCTCGCGATTGGCGCCGCGGTCGCCCATCACATGCACCCGCACCGCCGCGTGCGGCAGCTGGGCGCCGATGTCGATGTCGAACCG
>Ga0302314_10007755_pt1 | contig 19262 bp, 14 predicted proteins | sample III_Palsa_N2_3_FD_200533 | JGI IMG/M metagenome (GOLD analysis project Ga0302314, IMG submission 200533) | Peat permafrost microbial communities from Stordalen Mire near Abisko, Sweden - III_Palsa_N2_3 | ecosystem: Environmental > Terrestrial > Soil > Palsa > Peat permafrost | place: Sweden...
GCGCGGTCACTTCCTCGACCACCGCATGGATCGCCGAGGCCCCACGCGCACTCGGTCGCGCGCGAATTCCCGCCGATCCCCGCGCTCTCCGCTGCCTGACCCGCTGGCCGCACTCTTGCTGAGGCCTCGGGCGTGTACGTGCGTCTTCTCTCCGCGGTAGCGTTCGCCACGTGCGTCGCAGCGTGTGGCCTCGACGCCAGCGGACAGGGCGCGCCCGGCGTCGACGACGCGGGCTCTCCTGTCGCGCCGCTCTCGCCCTTGCCCGTGCAGCCGCCGAGCGCGGGCGACGACTCCGACGCCGGCGCGCCGCTCGCGCCCAGCAGCGACGACGCGGGCTCACCCGGCTTCACCGGCGCGATGGACTCGGGCGACGAGGGGCCAACGGATTCGGGCGTCGACGCGACGACCACGCACACGCCGCCGCCACCTCCCCCCCCTCCACCGGTGTTTTCGTGGGACGGGGGATGGGACGGCGGCCAGCGCGACGGTGGCTTCGGGCGCGGGCCAGGGCCGATCGGTGGCGGTCCTGGTTAGGGCCAGCGACCCCGACCCCGACCCCGACCGGCCCTACTTCCCCGCCACCTTCTTCCACGACGCCCGCTCGCTCACCCGCTTCCACCACGCCGCGAACCCCGCGTGCCCGAGCAGCATGTCCTTCGCGGACGTGTTCATCGCGTACTCCGTGTACGGCAGGTACGTGACGTCAGCGAGCGTGAACTGGTCGCCGACGAAGTGCGGCCCCTTCGCGAGGTGCTTGTCGAGCACGGCGACGACGCCCTTCAGCTTCGTCTTCGCCTCTTCCACCTTCGCCGTGTCCGTCTTGCCGCCCATCATCGGGACGAACAGCTCCTGCCCGACGATCGTCGAGATGGCCGGGTTGTAGTCGTCGCTCTCGACGCTGATCCACTGCTCCATCAGCGCGCGTCCCTTCGGGTCGCGCGGCGTCAGCGCGTGCCCCGTCACCGTCTCGTCGATGTACCGCATCATCGCGCGCGACTCGAACAGCACGAAGCCGTTGTCCTCCAGCGACGGCATCTGCCCGAGCGGCTGCCGCGCCAGGTTCTCGGCGCTCTTGTGCTCTCCCTTGCGGAAGTCGAGCTCCACCATCTCGTAGCTCGCCTGCTTCTCCGCGAGGGTCGCGAGCACCCTGCGCGTACACGTGCTCATCGCGCTGCCGTAGATCTTCATGGGGTCACCTGTGGGGTTCGAGTTTTCGTGGCGGGCCGTCATACGCCAGGCGGGGCGCGGGCGCATCCCGCAGCGCTCGAGGTCGGGTCGCGGGCCGACCCGTCGCATCCCGCCCGCCCTTCGACTAGATCTCCCCCGTGCCCCCCGATCCCCCGCTCGCCTTCTTTCCGCGCCTCGCCCTCGCCTGGGCCGCGTTCTTCCGCATTCTCTTCGACGGCCTCTTCGCCCGCGAAGTCGCCAAGCTGCGCCCCTCCGGCGAGCTCCCCCCAATCCCCACGGCGCGCGCCTCGATGGCTTCGCTCCCGACCATCCCGCCCCCCGCGCCCGTCGACACCGCGCTCCAGCTCCTCGGCCTCTTCCAGCGCGAGGGCCGCTTCGTCGACTTCCTCGAGCAGGACATCGCGACCTTCAGCGACGCCGACGTCGGCGCCGCCGCTCGCGTCGTCCACGAGGGCTGCCGCAAGGCCCTGCGCGCCCACGCGCGCGTCGAGCCGGTCCGCACCGAAGAGGAGGGCACGCGCGTCACCGTCCCCGCGGGATTCGAGCCGGGCGAGGTGAAGCTGAGCGGCAACGTCACGGGCGCGCCGCCCTTCACGGGCGTCCTTCGTCACCGCGGCTGGCGCGCGGTCGACTTCCAGCTGCCCATCGCGATCGCCGACCACGACGCCGCCGTCCTCGCCCCCGCGGAGGTCGAGCTTTGAGCGCGGCGAAGAACGCGAGGACAAGCGCGACAAACGCGACAAGCCGCGACGGGGCGCTCGGGCAATACGTGGTCGGCATCGACCTCGGCACCACCCACAGCGCGCTCGCCTTCGCCGACGCGTCCGCGACCAGCGACAAGCCGCGCATCGACGTGATGCCTATCTCTCAGATCGTCGCCCGCGGCCAACTCGAGGCGCAGGCGCTGCTCCCATCGTTCCTCTACTTCGCGCATTTGAGCAGCGACGGCCCCATGGCCCTGCCGTGGGACCCGAAGCGCACGTACGCCGTCGGCGAGTACGCGCGCTCGCGCGGCGTCGAGGCGCCCGCGCGCCTCATCTCGAGCGCGAAGAGCTGGCTGTCGCACGCGGGCGTCGACCGGCGCTCCGCGCTCCTGCCCCTCGGCGCCGAGCCCGACGTCGAGAAGATCTCGCCCGTCGAAGCCTCGTGGCGCTACCTCGAGCACATGCGCGAAGCGTGGGGCGCGCAGCCCGGGCGCGTCGCCGAGCACGCGCTCGCCGCCCAGGACGTCGTCATCGCCGTCCCCGCCTCCTTCGACGCGAGCGCTCGCGAGCTCACCGCGGAAGCCGCGAACGCCGCCGGCATCGAGCACCTCACGCTCATCGAGGAGCCGCAGGCCGCGCTGTACGCTTGGATCGACGCGATGGGCGATCGCTGGCGCACGCAGGTCAAGCCGGGCGACGTCATCCTCGTCGTCGACGTCGGCGGCGGCACGACCGACTTCTCGGCCATCGCCGCCCTCGACCGCAGCGGCTCCCTCGAGCTCGCGCGCGTCGCCGTGGGCGAGCACATCTTGCTCGGCGGCGACAACATGGACCTCGCGCTCGCGCACCTGGTGAAAGGGAAGCTCGAGGCGCAGGGCAAAGAGATCGACCGCTGGCAGATGGTCGCCCTCACGCACGCCTGCCGCGCCGCGAAGGAGCGCTTGCTCACCGATGCGGACCTGCCGTCGATGCCCATCGCGATCGCGTCCCGCGGCTCGAAGCTCCTCGGCGGCGGCCTGCGCGCCGACCTCACGCGCGACGAGGTCACGTCCACGCTCGTCGAGGGCTACTTCCCGCTCGTCGACGCCGCCGCGCGTCCCGCCGTCCGCCCGCGCGGCGCGCTCACGCAGGTGGGCCTGCCCTACGCGTCCGACCCCGCCGTCACCAAGCACCTCGCCGCGTTCCTCGCGCGGCAGGCCGACGCCACGCGCAAGCTCGAGGGCTTCCCGGTCCCGCAGCCTCAGGCGGAGAAGGCAGGCGCGCTCCTGCATCCCACGGCGCTCTTGTTCAACGGCGGCGTAATGAAGGGCAAGCTTCTGCGAGACCGCGTCGTCGCCGCGCTCGACTCGTGGCTCGTCGCCGACGGCGCCCCGAAGGTCCGCGTCCTCGACGGCGCCGACCTCGACCTCGCCGTCGCGCGCGGCGCCGCCGCGTACGGCCTGGCCCGCCGCGGCCGCGGCATCCGCATCCGCGGGGGCACCGCGCGCGCGTACTACGTCGGCATCGAGAGCCCCGCGCCCGCCGTCCCCGGCGTCGAGCCTCCCATCACCGCGATGTGCCTCGCGCCGTTCGGCATGGAGGAGGGGAGCGAGGCGGACCTGCCGCCCCACGAGCTCGGCGTCGTCGTCGGCGAGCCCATTCGTTTTCGGTTCTTCGGATCCAGCGTGCGCCGCGCCGACCGCGCGGGCACGACCCTCGAGCGATGGAAGCGCGAAGAGCTCGACGAGCTCGCGCCCATCGAGGTCACGCTCCCTGCCGAGGGCCGCCGCGAGGGCGACGTCGTTCCCGTGCGCCTTCGCGCCGCGGTCACCGAGATGGGCACGCTCCTCGTCGAGGCCGTGCCGCTTTCCCCTCTGAAGCCCGACGAGCGCTGGAAGGTCGAGCTCAACGTGCGTTCGTCGGAGTAATGCATGCGCGAGGGGCCGGACGGCGCGCAGTTCCTCGTCGGGATCGACCTCGGCACGACGAACACCGTCGTCGCGTCGGCGCGCATCGCCGGCGAAGGCGAGCCCGAGGTCTTCGCGATCCCGCAGCTCGTGACCGCGAGCGAGGTCGCGCCGCGCGCGATGCTCCCCTCGGTGCTCTACGCGCCGCTCGACGCCGAGGGCGCACGCGACCCGTGGAACGACGCGCCCTGGGTGGGCGGCGAGTACGCGCGCCGTCGCGGCGCCGAGGTGACCGGGCGCTTCGTCGCGTCGGCCAAGAGCTGGCTCGCGCACGGCGCGGTCGATCGCGGCGCGCCCATTCTTCCGTGGGGAGCCAGCGACGGGGCCGACGAGGGGCCCCGCATCTCTCCCGTCGACGCGAGCGCGCGCTACCTCGAGCACGTGCGCCGCGCGTGGGACGCTGCCCACCCGGACGCGCCGCTCGCCGAGCAGGAAGTGGTGCTCACCGTGCCCGCCTCCTTCGACGAGGCCTCGCGCGAGCTCACGCTCGAGGCCGCGAACGCTGTCGGCCTCGCGCCGCGCTTGCTCGAGGAGCCCACCGCCGCGTTCTACGACTGGATGCGCCGCGACGGCACGCTCGACTCGCTGCTCGAGGGCGGCAGGAGCGACGCGCTCGTCCTCGTCTGCGACGTGGGCGGCGGAACGACGGACCTGTCGCTCATCCAGGTTGCTCGCGCGAGCACGCCCGCGGGTTTCCAGGTCACCCGCGTCGCGGTCGGGCGCCACCTGCTCCTCGGCGGCGACAACATGGATCTCGCGCTCGCGAACGCGTGCGAGGCAAAGATGACCGAGTCTCGCCTCGACCCGGCGCGCTTCGCCCAGCTCGTCGCGGCCTGCCGCGGCGCGAAGGAGTCGCTCCTCGGCAAGGACGCGCCCGCCGAGGTGCCCATCGTGCTTGCGGGCGCTGGCTCGAAGCTCGTGGGCTCGACGCTCCGCACGACGCTCGCGCGCGAGGACGCCGAGCGCCTCGTCCTCGACGGCTTCTGGCCCCTCGCGCCGCGCGACCCCAAGGCTCCGCGTTCGCGCGCGGCCCTCGTGGCCTTCGGTCTCCCCTACGAGCGCGACGTCGCCGTCACGCACCACGTCGCCGAGTTCTTCGCGCGCCATGCCCAGGGCACGCAGGCGCCCACGGCGCTCCTGCTCAACGGGGGCGTCTTCCGCGCCGAGCGCATCGTGTCGCGCCTCGTCGACTCGATCCACGCCTGGGGCGCCTCCTCGCTTCGCTTCCGCGTCCTCGCGAACGCCGACCCCGACCTCGCCGTCGCGCGCGGCGCGGTCGCGTATGCCCTCGCGCGTCGCGGTCGCGGCGTGCGCATCGAGGGCGGGGCGGCGCGTGGCTACTACGTCGAGGTCGCCACGGACGCCGCGCACAAGTCCGCCGTGTGCGTCGTCCCCCGCGGTGCGAGGGAAGGCGAGATGCAGGTCGCGCGCTCCCAGCCTCTCGCGATCACCGTGGGCCGCCCGGCGCGCTTCGCGCTCTGGGCGAGTGACGAGGCCAGCGGGCACGCCCCCGGGGACGTGGTCACGCTCGACCCCGAGCGATTCGTGGAGCTCCCGCCCATCGCGACCACCTTCGGCGCCGGCGATCGCGCCCGCCGCGGCAAACGCGATCAGAGCGAGCAAGAAGAGAGCGTCCGCGTCGTCCTCGAGGGTGAGCTCACCGAGATCGGCACGCTCGACCTCGCCTGCGTCGAGAGCGACCCGAAGCCCGGCGCCGAGCCGCGCCGCTTTCGCCTCGCGTTCGCACTTCGCGGCGACCATCGCTCCTCGATGACGCCCCCGCCGCCGAGTGTCATGCGCGGCACGCCCAACCTGGACGCGGCCCTCGCCGCCATCGACCGCGTCTTCGGCAAGAGCCGCGAGGGCATCGGCTCGCGCGAGACGAAGGACCTCGTCCGCGAGCTCGAGCGCCTCCTTGGCGAGCGCGGGACGTGGGACACCGCCGTCGCGCGCGCCCTGTTCGACGCGCTCGCGCCGGGCAAGAGCGCACGGCGCAGATCGCCCGACCACGAGCGCGTCTTCTGGTCGCTGGCGGGCTTCTGTCTCCGCCCGGGCTTCGGCGATCTGCTCGACGCTTCGCGCGTCGAGGCCATCGCCCACCTCGTCTCCGAGCGCCTCGCGTTCCCCGACCAGGCGCGCGGGTGGCAGCAGTTCTTCATCGCGTGGCGGCGCGTCGCCGCGGGCCTCGACGACGCGCGCCAGGTCGCGCTCTGCGAGCTCGCGGACCCGTGGATCGTCAGCGCCGGCGCCACGCAGCGCGCGAAGAAGCCCAAGGGCACGCGGCCGCTCGCCGACCCCGAGATGCTCGAGATGGCCGCCTCCCTCGAGCGCACACCGTCGCAGAGACGCGCAGCCCTGGGCGCCGTCCTGCTCGAACGCACGTGGACCGACCGTGACCCGCGCCTCTGGGCCGCCCTCGGTCGCCTCGGCGCCCGCGTCCCCGCGTACGCGAGCGTGGACCACGTCGTCGCCGCCCACGTGGTCGAGCGGTGGGTCGACCACCTCCTGCGCGAGAAGTGGGACCAGGTCCCCACGGCGGTCGATGCCGCCGTGCGCCTCGCGCGCGTGACGGGCGACCGCGCGCGCGACCTGTCCGACAAGGTCCGCACCGACGTGAAGAAGCGCCTCGCCGCGGCGGGTGCGTCCGCGGAGCAGGTGCGCGCCGTGAGCGAGCTCGTCACGGTCGAGGCCGACGAGCGTGCGACGTTCTGGGGAGAGTCGCTGCCTGTCGGTCTGCGGCTCACCTGATTACGGCCTGCCGGCGGCGTCACGAACACGGGGCTTGCGCGCACGCGCCCGCATCCGCAACCTTGAGTGGTGCTTGCCTGCTTGCGGACCCTCTCGGTCCTCGCGATCGCGGCGACGGTGACGACGGGCGCGGCGAGCGCCGACGCGGCCGGGCGGCGCGTGACGTTCCCCTACCACGACGCCGACTACCTCTGGCTCGGCGAGACGAACGGCGGCATCGCGTTCGTCCCCGAGTCCCTCCCGGTGGTCGAGCGCGTGCCGCTCGTCGTGTTCTTCCACGGCGTGAACGTCGAGCGAGTCCTGCACTTCTGGACGGGCGGCCGCGGCGAGCCCGACCTCCTCGAGGTCGCCGACCACGTCATGACGAGCGGCGCTTCGCTGCCGTTCGTGCTCGCGGCCCCGAGCCAGACGCGCGGCGCGATGAGCGGCCGTCACATGTGGCAGGACTTCGACCTCGACGAGTTCGTCCGCGACCTCGACGCGGCCATCGCCCCACGCGAGGTGGACCGCGACCGCATCATCCTGATGGGGCACAGCGGGGGAGGGTGCAACCCGGACGGCGGCCTGATGCGCGCCGCGCGCGGTTCGCGCATCGCGCCGTGGGCGGTGCTCGCGATCGACACGTGCATGGACGAGGAGGATGGGACGGCCTACGCCGACCTGCCCGAGAGCGCGCGCATCATCGTGCGCTGGCAGCCGGACATGTGGCCGCGCCCCGTGGACAAATTCCGCGCGGCATTCGCGATGGGCGCGGAGCAGTCTGGCCACGCGGACCTCATCATGCAGGTCGTCCCGAACCTCGGGCCCGACGCGCACGAGGCGATCCTGGTGGACACGTTCACGTCGCTGCTCCCTGCCGTGGTCGCGGGGAAGGCGATCGCCGGCGATCCCTAGTCGCGTTTGCTCACGTGTTGCTCACGTTTTGCCACGTCGCGCCCGGCGCCTTCGCCGCGCGACGGCACCCGCCACGCCCACCAGCACTCCGACGAGCGGCACGATCCCCGTCGTCGTCGCGGTCGCCTGAGACGCCGACAGCGCGCACCCGCCCGACTTGGAGCCCGAGCCGGCCTTCGTCGCTGGCGTCCCGGCATCGTCGCTCGCGGGGGCGCCTGCGTCGGCGGTGCACGCCGGGTCGGGCCCGCCCAGCGTCTCCTGCTGTGTCGCCCACAGCGTGTCGCACTGCGACGCGACGAGCGACGCGGACCCGCAGTTGAGCGGCCCCTGGATGCAGCTCAGGTGAAGCAGCGGCGTCCACGTCGCGCCGTCGTCGGTGGTCGAGCCCACCGTGAACCCACTCACCTCCTGCGAGCACGCGAGGAGCGTCGTGCCGCGAAACGCGAGGCACTCGATCTGCACGGGCGACGCCTGCGCCGTGAAGTCGAGCGCCGTGCTCGAGGCCACGTGGAGCCCGTCCTTCGGCCCGCCCGTGTACACCTTGGTGCCGTCCGGCGAGACGACGAAGCCAAGGAGGTCCGAGTTGGGCGCCTGCCAGACTTGCTGGACGGTCTGCAGCCCGTCGTTGCTCACGAGCACGCGCGACCCGGCGGGGTAGGTGGCGCTGCCCAGGCCCCCGTCGATCAGCGCATCGGCCGTTTGCACGCGGACGTACACGCGAAGCGGGTTCGTCGGGTCGACGGCCGCGATGAACGGGGCCCGATCTGTCGAGGCGAAGGGGATCAGCGTCTGCGTGAACGTTTGCCCACCGTTCGTCGAGTAGAGCAGGACGCCCGTCGCCACGCCGTTGATGCGCCTCGTTCCCGAGATGTACACGTACGCCGCGTTGGAGGGCGCGACCTCGATCGTCTCCGGGAGGACCTCGGGGTCGATGTTCGAGCCGACCTGGTTGAACGTGGTCCCGTCGTCGTGCGTGAACCAGATCGCGGAGTTGAACGTCGAGCCGGCGTCATCGATGCCCGCGTACCCGGAGGTGAGGACGAACGCGCTGTGCGGGTCGCTCACCTCGACCACGAGGTCCGTGACGGGGACGCCGCCCATCGGCCCGGTGGGCAGCGTCCACGTGCACCCGCGGTCGGTCGTGATGCCGAGCCCCTCGAACGTGCCGACCAGGATCGAGTCGTCCTCGGTGACCCCGAGGATCGGGTTCTCGTTGCTCATGTAGCCGACGGCGCCTTCGCAGACCCAGCTCCACGTCGAGCCCTTGTCGTAGCTGAAGCTCACGCCGAACGTCGCCATGAGCACGAGCATGCTCGGGTCGTTCGGCGGGACGGCAACCTGCTGCGCCGTCGGGAAGCGGCCGTTCGCTCCCGCATCCGCCGCGGTGGCGAGCGCTGCGAGGGCAGCGGCAAGCGCAAGAGCCAGGCGTGACGCAGGGAACGCGCGCACGCACGAACTCTAGCACTGCACACGACCCCTCAAGGCACGCAGCCGTAGCCGTCGTCCCCGAGGTTCCATTCGAGCTGCGAGCCGGACAGCGTGAATGCGCTCACGCTGGTGAGGTACGACGGATCCAGGTCCCCGCTGGCGATCAGCGACTGGATGACCTCGATCGCCACGGGCAGCAGGCGCACCCGCATCGTGACGTCGTCGACGACGGCGTCGATGGCGTAGGTCTTCGAGACCGCGTTGTTCGGCCCCGTCGCGCCCGGAGCCTCGGCCGTGGTGACGGCTGGCAGCTGCTCGGGGGATGCGCTCGCCGCCTGCCACATGAACAGCACCGAAGCGTCGTTCGCGTCGTACAGCGTCTCCTTGAAGAGCCAGAGGTTCGGGTCGCCGATCGATTCGACCGAGGTCTGGTCGTTCGGCACGACGCCGCTCGAGAAGACCGTCCCGCCGAGCACGCTCGCCACGAGCTCCACCCACGCGCGCCGGTCGTGCACGGCGCCGCTCGGCCAGTCGTGGCCGACGAACCCGTTGTCGAGCGTGACGGTCACCGTGACGCCCAGGGGCGCCTTCGCGACGCACAGCTGCGCCCCGATCGCGGTGTCCAGGCTCGCCTGCACGAGCGTGGCCTGCGCGTCCTCGTCCGGCAGGGGCGCGAGCGGCCGCGCGAGATCCACGCCCGCCACGGAGTGGTCGTGGACCGTGCGCGTGGGCACGACGTTCGGGGGGCTGGCGGCCGTCCCTTCCGTGCCCGGCATGTGGCACGCGCTGCATGTCTGGAGCGTCTGGACCGTGTCCTGCGCATAGAGTGACGTCTTCCACTCGGCGAACGTGCGCTCGATCGCGACGCCGCCGCTCGTCGTCACGTCGTGGCATGCGCCGCACAGGGAGGCCGCCTGCGGCTGCGCTTGATCATGGAGCGCGGAGTAGGTGGAGGCGTGCGCCACGTTGGTGACGGGGTCGGCGATCGGCCCGCGCAGGACGCCGTCGCTCGCGAGCACGAGGGGCGCGTCGTCGTCGCCGTTCACGGCCGATACGGAGTGGCAGAAGTAGCAGGTGACGCCGTTCTGCGCGGCCGGCAGCCCGGCCGGGGCCCTCACGCCGCCGTCGCCGAGGCGGACCGCGCGCACTGCCATCGGCGCGTGGCACTGCGTGCAGAACGCGCCGATCGCGCCGCCGGTCTCGCGCTGGGCGCGCGCGTTCATGGCGACGAAGAGGGGGTCGATCGAGGCGTAGGCGTGCATGCTGCTCGACCACTGGGCGTAGTGCTGCGCGTGGCACCCGCTGCACGCGCCGGGGTCCTGGAGCTCCGTGGTCGTCAGCGCCCCCGCGGGCCCGGCGTCCGCGTCCGGGGCGGGTGCGGTTGCCGCGTGATTGGAACCGCACCCCGGCGCGCCGGCCACGAGCGAGGCCGCCGCGACGGCGAGGACGCCCGCGACAGTCTCTTTCTTCGTCCACCTCCTCCGGCTCCGGGCGTCCATCACGCCCAGACAGTCTACTTCGCGAGGGCGAAGAGCAGCGACAGGCCTACGACGATCGCGAACAGCGCCAGCCACATGCGCCGCTTGCGCATCTTGAGCTGGTTCGCCGAGGGCTCCGTCACGGTGCCCACCCTGTCCAGCGTCGCCGCACGCGGCTTCTCGGCGGGAGGCGGCCGCGACGCCAGGACGGTCGCGGCCTTCGACAGCGCCGCCTCGTCCGCCGCGCGGACGTTCGCGTTCGCCGGCACGACGCGGGTACTCGGCGGTAGCTCCTCGGCGGTCGCGCCGTCGCCGGCGCCGATGACGGCGCGCAGCTCCGCGCGCATCTCACGCGCGCTGGCGTACCGGTCGCGAGGCGCCTTCGAGAGCGCCTTCAGGCAGATGGCCTCGAGGCGAAGGTCCACCGTGGGCACGAGCGCCGAGGGCTTCTGCGGCATCTCCTCGATGTGCTTCATCGCCAGCCGTAGCGCGCTCTTGTCCTCGAACGGGAGCTTCCGCGTGAGCATCTGGAAGAGGATCACGCCAAGCGAATAGAGGTCACTCCGGGCGTCGAGCGCTTCGCCGCTCACCTGCTCGGGGCTCATGTACTCGGGCGTGCCGATGAGGACCCCGGTCGCCGTGAGCGTGCCCGTCTGGGTCGTGGACTGGATGTCCTCTCCCTTCTCGTTCTTGCCGTCCGCCATCAGCTTGGCGACGCCGAAGTCGCAGACCTTCACGGTCTCGGTCTCGCGCCCTTCGTCGTCCTTGCTGCGAAGGACCATCACGTTCTCGGGCTTCAGGTCCCGGTGGACGATGCCCATCTCGTGCGCGACGGCGAGGGCCGCCAGGGCCTGCGAGAGAAGGTCGACGATCCGCGGCGCCCGCAGCGGCCAGTCCTCGCTCACGACCGTGAGCAGGTCGCGCCCGCTCAGGTACTCCATGGCGATGTAGAGCAGGCCGTCGTCGTCCCCGAAGTCGAGCACCCGCAACGAGTTCGGGTGGTCGAGGCGGGAGGCGGCCTTCGCCTCGCGCTTGAAGCGCGACGCGTAGGTCTTCTCCTCCGCGAACTCCCGCTTCATCACCTTGATGGCGACGGTCTTGCTCAGGGTCAGCTGGGTGGCCTTGAAGACCGTCCCCATGGACCCGGCGCCGACGACCTCGTCGAGGCGGAACTTCCCGTCGAGAGTGCGGCCAAGGAGCTTCGCCATGGAGCCGAGAATCCTAACAAGTATCGCGCGTGTACGTCTCTTCGCTTGTCTGCGCTCGTCTCGCGCTTTGTCGACGAAGCGTCAATGAAGCTCCACCCGGGGACACGCCGGGGTGACCGGCTCGTGCGTCGCGGGGACGATCTCGACCCGCTCGGGCGCGCCGAACGCCGCGATCAGCGCGAAATGCTCGTAGTCGCACGGCGTGACCGTCACGTGCGACGGCGGTTGCGCTTGGAGCACGAGCCCGCGGGCGATCTGCGCGTCGCGCGACTCGGAGGCGCTGGAGGCGGGATGATTGGCCCACCGCCCAGGCAACATGAGGCACCAGCCGATGACGGCGATGGCGACCGCGTTCGCGATCAGGACGCGCTGCGACGCTCGCGCCGGCGCGATCCTCCGCGTGAGCGTGACCAGCGCGTCCGCCGCGAAGGCGGCGAGGATCCACGTGATCGGGATGACCGCGCGCTCCGGGTGATGTGTGGGCGCGCCATCGCGGAGATCGCCCACGACGAGGAACGCCAGGATCGCGATTGCCGACGCGAGCGGCCACGCCCACCTCGCGCGGACCTGCGCGTCGAAGGCGAGGGCGGCCGCACCGACCGCAGTGCACCCGGCGACCGCCGGCGCCGCACTGGCGACGGCGACCGGGAACGTCGTGAGCCTCGTGAAGAGCGACGTGGGCGCCGCGCCGATCGCCTGCCGGTACGCCGCCACCCGGTCGAGAAAATGAAGCGCGCTCCCGTGCGCGTACGCATTCCAGGCCATCCACGCGAGCGGCCCAGCGATAGCGAGACCAATGGCGAGCGCCTTTCCCCTCGGGGCGCCACGCCGATCAACGACACACGCGATCGCAAACACTCCACACACCGGCCACGCCTCGTACCGCGACAACGCCGCCGCCAGCAGGCCAACGGCTGCCACGACCCTCGCTCTCGGCGCGGTGACGGCGATCGCCCCCGCGGCGATCAGGCACGCCGTCATCGCCTCGGGCACCGTCGCCACCCCGAGCCAGGCGTTCCACGGCGTCGCCATCGCGACTGCGACCGCAATCCAAGCCGTGAACCGCCGGCATCCGACCGCGCGCATCGCCGCGTACGGGGCGGCGACGGCGACCGTCCCGAGCACGAAGGCCACCGTGCCCGCGACGTCCAGCGATCGGCCAAACGCCATCATCGCCAGACCGTTCAGCCAGAAGGGAAAGGGCAGCCAGCTCGTACCGCTCGGGTCGAGCTTCGGCGCATGCGCAAAGGCTTCGGCGATGACGACCCGCGCGTAGTCGTCGTCCGAGACATGCGTAAACCCCGCGTGGAGCACCCACGCGCCGATGCCCGCCTTGATCGCGAGGGCAAACGCGACAGGCGCGACGTCGAAGGATGCGCCGCGCCTGCGCGCGTCCACGAGCTACTTCGACGACGCCGGGGCAGGCGACGGCGGCGGCGCGCCAGCGTTCTCGGGCGCCGGCGCTTCGGGGGCCGAGGCTCCGCCGCTGGTCGCGGGCGCAGGCGCCGGAGTGGGCTCCTTCGCGCGCGCCGTGCCCTTCTCGGCCTTCTTCTGGGCCTCCATCGCCGCGCGCGCCTTCAGGCCGCGGTCGCCGGACGACGAGAGGTAGGCGAGCGACACGCTCGTGAGCATGAAGATGGCCGCGCAGACGGCCGTGGCTCGCGTGAGGACGTTGCCCGCGCCGCGCCCGCCGAACACCTGCGCCGCCGCGCCGCCGCCGAAGGCCGCGCCCATCCCGCCGCCCTTCCCCTGCTGGAGCAGCACGACGAACATGAGCACCGCGCAAGCGAAGACGTGGATGATGTCGATGAGGGTCGTGAGCACTGGGGGAGGTCCTCTGCGATTGGCCGAACGCGACAGGCCCGGCGAAGTCTCAGCGCGCCGTGAGCGCCTGCGCCGCGCGGGCGATAGCACCGAACGAGCCGGCGTCCAAGCTCGCTCCGCCGATGAGCGCTCCGTCCACGTTGGGGCAACCCAGCAAGGCTGCTGCGTTATCCGGCTTCACGGAGCCTCCGTAGAGGATTCGAGCCCGGGCGGCGAGGCTCGCGCCCAGCCAGCCGCGGACGGCGGCCTGGACCTCCTCGGCGTCGGCGGGGCTGGCGTGCTTGCCCGTCCCGATCGCCCAGATGGGCTCGTAGGCGATGGCGACCGGCACGCTCGCGCTGCCCAGGAGGTGAGCGACGGCGTCCACCTGGGTCTTCACGACGCTCAGCGTGCTCCCGGACTCGCGCTGGGCGAGCGTCTCGCCCACGCACACGATGGGCGACAGGCCCGCCCGGAGCACCGACGCGAGCTTCTCGGCCACGCCCGCGTCCGTCTCGTGAAAGAGCTGCCGCCGCTCGCTGTGCCCGAGGATGACCCACGTGCACCCCGCGTCCTTCACCATGGGCGCGCTCACCTCGCCGGTGAATGCCCCCTGGTCCTTGGCGTGGCAGTTCTGGGCCGCGATGGCCACGCTGCTCCCGTGGCACTCCGCCGCGCACGCCGCGATGGCCGTGAAAGGCGGGGCAATGACGATCTCCACGCCCGGACACTCGCGGGCGATCGCCACGCACTCGCCGGCCAGCGTCACGCCCGACGGACCGCCGTGGTGCATCTTCCAGTTTCCCGCGATGAGCGGCTTGCGATCCCGGTTCATTCTACGCTTCCGCCTCGGAGAACCTCGATGCCCGGCAGCTTCTTCCCCTCGATCAGCTCGAGGGATGCGCCGCCGCCCGTGGAGATGTGCTTCATCTTCTTCGCGACGTCGCCGCCCGCCGCGTGAACGGCCGCCGCGCTGTCGCCGCCGCCGACGACGGTGAACCCGCTCGCGTCCGCCATCGCGCGCGCGACGCCGAAGGTGCCCTTCGAGAACGCGCTCTTCTCGAACAGGCCCATCGGGCCGTTCCAGAACACCGTCTTGGCCTTCGCGAAGCGCTTCGCGAACTCCTCGACGCTCCGCGGGCCGATGTCGAGCGCCATGGTCCCGTCGGGGATCGCGGTCGCGTCGACCGTCCTGCCTTCGCTCGCCTCGATCGACGCGGCCACGACGACGTCGCTCGGGAGAGCCACGTCGACCTTCTTGTCGCGCGCCTTCTCGAGAATGGATCGGGCCAACGCCAGCTTGTCGCCCTCGACCTTCGAGGCCTTCACGTCCACGCCCTTCGCGGCGAGGAACGTGTTCGCCATCGCGCCGCCGATGAGCAGCGCGTCGACCTTCTCGAGCAGCGAGTCCACCACGGCGATCTTGTCGCTCACCTTGGCGCCGCCGAGGACCGCCACGTAGGGTTTGTCCGGCGCCGTCACGAGCTTCCCGAGCGCCGCGATCTCCTTCTCGAGGAGGAACCCGCACCCGCGCTGCCGGTACAGCTTCGCGAGCGCGTGGACGCTCGCGTGCGCGCGGTGAACGGCGCCGAAGGCGTCATCGACATAGACGTCGGCGAGCTTCGCGAGCTCCTTGGCGAACGCCTCGTCGTTCTTCTCCTCCTCCTCGTGGAAGCGGAGGTTTTCGAGGAGGACGACCTGCCCGGTCCGGAGGTCGTAGACGACCTTCTTCGCCGCGTCGCCGATGCAGTCCTCGGGGACGTGCACCTCGACGCCGAGGAGCTCGGCGAGCCGCGCACCCACGGGCTCCATCGACAGGCCCGTCCTCTTGCCGGGCTTCGGCCGCCCGAGGTGCGAGGCGAGGACGACGCGCGCCCCGCGCTCGAGCGCGTGCTTGATCGTCGGGAGCGCTTCGCGCACGCGCGAGTCGTCGGTAATCTTGCCGTCCTCCAGCGGGACGTTGAAGTCCACGCGGATGAAGACGCGCTTGTTCTCGATCGGCAGGTCGCGGATCGGCAGGATGCCTTCGAGGTAGCTGGCGCTTGCCATGGATGCGGTTCCTCGTCAGCTCAGAGCTTCGACGCCACGAGCTGCGACAGCTCGATCATGCGGTTCGAGAAGCCCCACTCGTTGTCGTACCAGGAGAAGACCTTGGCGAACTTGTCGCCCATCACCTGGGTGATCGTCGCGTCGAAGATCGATGAGCGCGGGTCCCCGATGTAGTCGCTCGAGACGAGCTGCTCCTCGGTGTAGCCGAGGATGCCCTTCATCGGGCCCTCGCTCGCCTTCTTCATGGCGGCGTGGATGGCGTCCTTCGTCATCGGCTTGTTGCTCTCGAAGGTGAGGTCGACGATCGACACGTCCATCGTGGGGACGCGGATCGACTGGCCGTCGAACTTCCCCTTGAGCGACGGGATGACCTCGCCCAGCGCCTTCGCCGCTCCCGTGGACGACGGGATGAGGTTCATCGCGGCCGCGCGCGCGCGCCGCAGGTCGCCCTTGCGGTGGGGGATGTCGAGGACCGCCTGGTCGTTCGTGTACGAGTGGATCGTCGTCATGAGGCCGCGCTCGAGGCCGAAGTTGTCGAGCAGGACCTTCGCGACGGGCGCGAGGCAGTTCGTGGTGCACGACCCGCACGAGATGATGGCGTGCTTGGAGCCGTCGTAGACCTCGGTGTTCACGCCGAGCACGATCGTCGCGTCGTGGCCCTTGGCCGGCGCGCTGATGATGACCTTCTTCGCGCCCGCGGCGAGGTGCGCCCCGGCCTTCTCCTTGTCGGTGAAGAGGCCCGTGCACTCGAGCACGATGTCCGCGCCAACTTCCTTCCAGGGGAGCTTGGCCGGGTCCTTCTCGGCGACGACCTTGATCTTCTTCCCGTCGATCTCGAAGTAGCCCTCGTGGGGCGTCGCCCGGTGCGACGCGCGGCCGTGGACGGTGTCGTAGTCGTACAGGTGCGCGAGGGTCTTGGCGTCCGTGAGGTCGTTGATCGCCACGACCTCGAGGTCGGTGACCTTGCGCTCGACCAACGCGCGAACGATGCAGCGTCCGATGCGGCCGAAGCCGTTGATCGCAATCTTGGTGGCCATTTCCGTGGGCTCCTTCAAAGGGAGCCGGGAACGTAGTCGCCAGGCCCTATCCGGGCAAGGTCGAGGCGGCCGGAAACGCGGGTTTCCGGGGCTGTACCGGGATCAGCCGGTCAGCGCCGGTCACCCGCTGGTGGCCGGCTTCGGCGGCGGACCGCCGAAGATGCTGGCGACCTTGCGCTTCTCCTTCGCGGCCTTGTCCTTGTCCGCGTAGGACGGAATGATGACGCGCTGGACCGGAGGCAGCTCGCGCCCCTCGAGCGTCGCGCGGATCTCCTCGGCGTCGAGCGTCTCGCGCTCGATGAGCGCCTTGGCGAGCGCCTCGAGCTGCGCCGCGTTGGCGCTGAGCAGGCTCTTCACCTTGTCGTACTGGCGCTGCACGATCGCCCGGACTTCCTGGTCGATCTCGACGGCCGTCTGCTCCGAGTAGTCCGCCTGGCGCGACCCGTAGTCGCGGCCCAGGAAGATCGACTCCTCTTTCTTGCCGTACGCGAGCGGCCCGAGCTTCTCGCTCATGCCCCACTCGCACACCATCTTGCGCGCGATGTCGGTGGCCTTCTCGATGTCGTTGCCGGCGCCGGTCGTGAGGCGGCCGAAGATGACCTCCTCGGCGATGCGGCCCCCGAGCGCGACGGCGATCGCGGAGTCGGCCTGCTCCTTCGAGAGGTTGTGCCGGTCGTCCTTGGGCAGGTACCAGGTGACGCCGAGCGCCGGGCCGCGCGGGATGATCGTGACCTTGTGCACCGGGTCGTGGTGGCTGATGAGGACCGAGATGAGCGTGTGGCCGGCCTCGTGGATGGCGGTGTTCCGCTTCTCCTCGTCGCTGATGACCATCGAGCGACGCTCGGTGCCCATGTAGACCTTGTCCTTGGCCATCTCGAAGTCGAGCATCGAGACCGCGTCCTTGTCCTGACGCGCGGCGAGGAGCGCCGCCTCGTTGACGAGGTTCTCGAGATCCGCGCCGCTGAAGCCCGGCGTCCCGCGCGCGATGAGCGACAGGTCGACGTCCGGCGCAAGCGGGGTCTTCTTCGCGTGGACGCGCAGGATGGCCTCGCGACCGCGCACGTCGGGGCGCGTGACCGTGATGCGCCGGTCGAAGCGGCCGGGGCGGAGGATCGCCGGGTCGAGGACGTCCGGGCGGTTCGTCGCCGCGATGATGATGACGCCCTCGTTGCTCTCGAAGCCGTCCATCTCGACGAGGAGCTGATTGAGCGTCTGCTCGCGCTCGTCGTGCCCGCCGCCGAGGCCCGCGCCGCGGTGCCGGCCGACGGCGTCGATCTCGTCGATGAAGATGATGCAGGGCGCGTGCTTCTTGCCCTGCTCGAACAGGTCACGGACGCGGCTCGCGCCAACGCCGACGAACATCTCGACGAAGTCCGACCCGCTGATGCTGAAGAAGGGCACCCCGGCCTCCCCGGCGATGGCGCGCGCGAGGAGCGTCTTGCCGGTACCGGGCGGTCCGATCATCAGCACGCCCTTCGGGATGCGCCCGCCGAGCCGCTGGAACTTCTTGGGGTCCTTGAGGAAAGCGATGATCTCCTCGACCTCGTCCTTCGCCTCGTCGACCCCGGCAACGTCCGCGAACGTCACCTTGTTCTGGGAGTCGTTGAGCATGCGCGCCTTCGACTTGCCGAAGGACATCGCCTTGCCGCCGCCGGCCTGGAGCTGGCGCATGAAGAGGAAGAACATCAGCCCGATGAAGACCATCGGCAAGAGCGTGATGAGGGTGCTCCCCCAGATGGGCGAGCTGTCCTCCTTGTCGAACGTGACCTTGGGCGCCGGCTGGGTCTTGTCGTCCGGGCGCAGGTCGTCGAGGAGCTTCTCGTCGGCGAGTGGGCCGACCGTCTCACGCAGGGTGCCACCGCCCTTGGCGGCGTCGGGGCCCGCGGCCTTCACGCGGAAGGTGTACTCGCGGTCCTTGATCCGGATGTCCTCGACCTGTCCCTGATGGACCTGATTCAGGAAATCGCTGAAAGCTACGGGCTGCTTCGACTGGGAAGGTTGAAGAAATTGCCAGATCGCCAGGAACATGACGATCAAGACGACCCAGAGAAGAAGCGTTTTGTGCGATTGCTTCACGTTGACCTCTGCCATCTCGCCGATGGCGTTACGCCTTCAAGGTACACCGTATGATGCTCGCCATCGAGCCGCAGGTGCAGAGAGCCGGCCGAACACCCTTCCACCTCACTAATCTGCAGACGAAATCCAGAACCACAAGCGTCATCCGCCCGCGCTGCCGTCTTTTTTGTCCCGCATTGTCGCTCGTTTTCCGCGCGCTCCTCGCACCGGCGGGGCGGGAGCAGCCTCGACGGCGATCGAGCGCGACGCGCGGTCCCACCTTGCGACATGTCCCTTCGGCAGGGCGACTCGGGCGCGCGGGGAATGACCCTTGGCGAGCTTTGCGAGCTCCGCGAGGGCCTGACGCGACGCGCGAGGGAGGCCTGGAAGGACATCGCCCTCGAGCCCCAGCCCGCCCAGCTGCTCTGCGAGCGCCGCGAGGTGCTCGTCGATCCCGGGCGACAGGACACGCAGCAGCGGCAGAAGCTCGTGGCGCACGCGCGCCCGGAGGAAGCGCGGGTCGCGGTTCGAGGGGTCGATGGAGGAGGGGATGCCATGCCGCGTGGCGTGGGCTTCGATCGCCGCGCGGGAAGCGTGGATGAAGGGCCGGACGAGGTCCCCGGCGCGCGGGGGCAGAACCGCGAGGCCCCGCGGACCGGCGCCGCGAAGCAGACGCAGGAGAACAGTCTCGGCGCGGTCCTCCCGGTGATGAGCCGTGGCGATG